>Ga0213875_10000650_pt1 | contig 27651 bp, 29 predicted proteins | sample BarmaccomBMRX_R8_FD_160105 | JGI IMG/M metagenome (GOLD analysis project Ga0213875, IMG submission 160105) | Root-associated microbial communities from Barbacenia macrantha in rupestrian grasslands, the National Park of Serra do Cipo, Brazil - RX_R8 | ecosystem: Host-associated > Plants > Roots... | reverse complement strand
GCTGCCTCAAGCGCTACATCGCCCGCGAGCTCTACACCAAGCTCCGTGCCGAGCTCGCCGACCACCAAGCCGCAGGCCCCCGTCGCCAACCGCCACGCCAGACGATCACGATCCTCTGCGGCAAACCCGGCACCGGCATCTCACGACATCGCCCTTTCACATCTCTAGGAACCTCCGGGGGCGTTCAACCGGCTGTGCCGCTTGATCATGCGACGGCAGTCTCAGGTCGGACCGGTTCGCGCCGCCGAGGGTTTCTCCGCGTCGAAGGGAGCACGTTGAGCTGACGCGCGGCTGAGGACTGGGAGCTAGATGATGCCGAGCAGGACAAGCGCACCGATGGCCATCAGCACGACCGCCGTGATCGCATTGCCCCACCGCTCGAGCCACTCGCCCGTGAGCTGGTATCCCCCGCCGCCAGCGAGAAGGGTCAGCGTGACGATGGTCCCGATCGTCGCCGCGGCGAACAGCACGATGGAGCTGATCGCGGTCGCGACCCCTGCAGCAGCGGCGGCCAAGAAGACGGGGAGGATCGTCAGGTCCGGCGACGCTGCGGCGCCGAGCGGGACCATCACCGTGCTCATCCGCGACCACCTGCGGCGACCGACAGCGCCAGGGGTCCTGGTGATGGGCTGCTCGTCGCCAGGATGCCCATGGACGTGCCGTGCGAGCGCGTGGCTGTGGGAAGCGCTCGGATCACCGGGGCGACCATGGCTGCGGGGGGTGTGGGTATGTTCAGCGCGATCGGGTAAGTCGTGGTCGTGGTCGTCGTGGGGGTGATGAGCATGAGTGCTCTCGCCGTGCGTGTGCCCGCCGGGGCCGTGACGATGGCCGTGGCCGACCAGCTCGAGAGCGACAAAGCCCAGACCGGTGAGGAGCAGCAGCCCGCCGACGATCGTGTCCTGGACCGACTGCACGCTGGAGCGGAACTGCAGGCCGACCGCGATGATCACCGCGCCGAGCACGATCGAGAGCAGCACGTGGGCCACCCCGGCCAACCCCGATAGCCGCGCGATCTTTGAGAGCGGGTAGCGTTGCGTGCGGCCGAACACCGCCAGCGGCACCCAATGGTCGGGAAGGATGGCGTGCCCGAGCCCGACCCCCACCGACGCGGACAGGACCGCCGCCGTGGTGCTCACCCTCCCGCCGCCTGACTCGGTGTCGCCGGCGCGAGTCTCACGCCGCCACTGGGTTTCGGTGCATCGTGCGGCTCGAGTTCATCTGGTCGGCTATGAGTTCGCGCTGGCGTGTTCGACCTGGGCGGGGTCGTGCCGCTGTCGGGCGGCGGCCTCCCAGCGTGCTTCGACGTCGCCAAAGCGCCAGACGGCCAGCGCGCCGCCCCAGATCACGACAAACAGTCCGACGACCATGAATCCGGCGGTGTTGAGATCGAAGTTGGCCATGGCGTCGCCGAACCAGCCGTGGAGGTGCAGCTCGCTGGAGAGCAGCCCGGTGATCTCGATCCCTCCGATCAAGAATGCCACCGCGACCGACAGCCCGGTGATCGTGAGGTTGTAATAGACCTTGCGGACGGGGCGGGCGAACGCCCAGCCATAGGCGGTGTTCATGAAGAACCCGTCGAAGCTGTCAAACAGTGTCATCCCCCCGGCGAACAGCAACGGGAGCGTGAGCACGGCGTACCAGGGCAGCCCCTGCGTCGCTGCCGCGGCGGTCCCGGCGAGCAGCAGCACCTCGGTCGCCGTGTCAAAGCCGATTCCGAACACGAAGCCGACGAAGAACATCTGCCACGTGTGGTTGATCGACCGCATCCACCTGCCGAAAAAGCGGTACATCAGCCCGCGCGACTCCAACTGTTTCTCCAGCTCGGCCTCTGAGAACTCGCCGCGGCGCATCCCGCGAAACACCCCGACGATCCCGGCGAACACCACCAGGTTCAGCCCGGCGATCAGCCACAGGAAAGACGCCGACATCGCCGTTCCCGCCACCCCGCCGGCGGTCTCGAACCCCGAGCTTGGAGTGACGACCGCATGAAACACCGACCTGGCGGCGATCGTGATTCCGGTGCCGACGACCAGCATGATGCTCGAATGCCCCAGCGCAAAGAAGAACCCGGTGCCCAACGGGCGCTTGCCGTCCGCGAGCAGCTTCCGGGTGGAGTTGTCGATCGCGGCAATGTGGTCGGCGTCAAACGCGTGTCGGCAGCCCAGGGTCCACGCGGTCACCGCGACGCCCATGCCGATGCCCAGGCCGCTGTATTTGAAGTGATGCGGCAGGATCGCGACGGCGAAAATGACCCAGCCAGCCGCGTTGAGCGCGACGATCACGGCCAGCATCCCGCCGGCCCGCTTGCGCTCGACGCGCGAGAACGAATGCCATCCGCTGAGGAACCGCCGAATGCTGCCGGTCATGTGCTCATCCTCCAGAACGATTCGGAGGATGAAGGAGCCAGTGCGCTGAGAGCGCACGAACCGCCCTTCATCCGAGGGTTGGTCGTCAGACGAGGGCCAAGGCGACCGGGCTAACCCCCGGCTGGGGGATCACCGTTGCGGGACAGCGCCGGAATCTCACCGGACTTCGCTTGGCACCACGCCACCCCGGATCTGCGGCCGAGGCTCGGGCAGCCTAGGACGCGCAGCCATTGATGTCAATAGTTCACAACTGCAGATATGTGAAACCGGCACCGGCCGCGGTAGAGTTCGGCCCATGCACCTCGTCCCCGCCGATCGCGCTCACCGTCGCACGATCGACGGTCACCGCGCCTGCCAGGCGATCGAAGCGCTCCGACGCCAACCCGTGTCCGCGTGGGCCAAACGCCTCTCGCTACTCGGGGAACCATCCCGACTCTCGCTGCTCGTCTGCATGCGCGACGGTCCAATCAGCGTCTCAGATCTCGCCATCGCCACCGACCTTGCTGACGCCAAGGTCTCCCAGATCCTGCGCCTCCTCCGAGCCGAAGGGATCGTCAACGCTCACCGCGACGGACGAATCGTCCGCTACACGCTCGGCGACCCAGCGATCGCCCATGTCCTCGACGAACTCATCACGGTGCCCCCCACCGCCCAGGCACGCGCAGCGACCTGAGCCCGGATCGCGGCGAGCTGGGCAGCGGCCTCGTCTGGTCCTCAGAGCAGCGGCTTGACGAGTGGCAGGAAGATCTGGTCGACGATCGCTTCAAGGGTCGCGCTGGACGGGGCCCGGTGCGTGAGGATCAGCTCGTGACGGATCAGGTCGAGGGGGAGCCGGGCGACGCGCTCGGGCACGTGCTCGCGCGCCTCGCCCCGGGCGGCGGCTCGGGCGAGGGCCCGGTTCATGACCTCAGCGCCGCCGCGGGCGAGCTGGTCGATGATCGCGTGCGATGCATCGTCGGCCATCAGGTCGTTCAACAGCCCGGTGACCGTCGCCGGGCCGATGTCCGAGATGCGCCGGGCCGCCCGTCGCATGATGGTGAGCACGTCCTCGCGCAGGCTGCCGGTGTCCGGGATCCGGCTCCCGCCGGTCGGCTGCTGGTGCAGCAGCGCCGCGATCACGAGCTCGTGCCGGCTTGGCCAGCGGCGGTAGATCACCGCGCGGCTCGTATTGGCTCGGTCGGCGACTCGCTCCATCGTCAGCTTGGCGTAGCCGACACTCCGAAGCTCGGTCCACGCGGCATCCAGCAGAGCGTTCTCGAGCGCCTCACCGCGGCGGCGGGTCGCGACCGGGCGGTCGGCGGAAGTCGATTGCGAAACGGTCATGGGAAATATCTAGGAGACGGCTTGCATCTTATCGGGCGGTGAGCGACCACTCGGCCAGCCTGATGAGCCTCCCGACAGCTGATTTCGGGTTTATGCGGATCCGGGGCTGCGGGGTTTGCACGGCTACAGCTCGCCGATCTCCGACCGATGACCGAGATATGCGGCCTCACGTGGCTATGGCGGGATGCTCGACTGTGGCGTGTGTCGCGTCCGCGTCCCTAGTGCTCGTCGTCGGCGGGGTCGGTAGCTGGGAGTGACGGTGGTGGAAGCAGCTCGTGGCAACGGGTGGGCGGCAGGGTCGAGCGGCGCCACGGAGGACGGCGCGGCGAGCGGTCGCGATCTTCCAACGGGTCCCGATGTCGCGTCGGCATGGGTGCGAGCGCCGGTCGGGGTGCTGTTTGTGGTGTTGGCCGGCTACGTGGTCTCGCTGCTCGCGAGGCCGGTGAGCGATTCCCACGTCTGGCTTGACGGCTGGGGGGTGGCGGGGTTTGAGCTGCTCGCGAGCTCGCTGATCTTTGCCCGCGGGCTGGTCGATCGACAGGCCCGCGGATTCGCGTTTCCCCTTGGCCTGGGAGGAGCCCTCTGGTCGCTGGGGGATTTCGTGAACACCTACATGAGCGCGCACGGCGAGCACGCGGGGAGCCCGGCGTTGTTCAACTACTTCTGGGCCGGCTACTTCCCGCTCGCGTTTGCGGGCCTCATGGCCTTGATGCACCGCGACGTGATCAAGACCACGGCTGCGAACTACCTCGATGGCCTGCTCGTGCTGCTGGTTTCCTCGGCCGCGTTGATCGCGTTCCTGTTCACGGCGATCCAGCATGCCGTCGGAGAGGACACAGCGACGGTCGCGACCAATCTCCTCTACCCGTCGCTGGACGTGCCGGTGTTCGGTCTGACGCTGATCGGGATTGCGCTGTTGTCCTCGGGCAGGCGCGCACGCTGGTACCTACTCGCCGGGGCCGGGATCGTGAACGTGGTCGGGGATTGCGTCGCGGTGTTCCCGGCGCTGGCTGGCGGGGTCGTGGGCAACGCCCTGAATGCGGCGGCTTGGCCGACCTCACTGCTGTTGATCGTGGCCGCGTCGTGGCTGGCTCCGGGGTCGGGTCGACCCGCGCGGGAGAACCAGTCCTCGGGGTTCCTGGTTCCTATGGTTGCCTCGCTGCTCGCGATGGCGATCCTGTTCGTCGGCATCGTCTCTGGGGTCAGCCGTGTGGGGATGGGCCTCGCGCTGCTCGCGCTGATGGTCTCGGGCCTGCGGTTCGGGCTTGCGCTGCGACACTCACGCGCGTTGACCGAGCAGCGTGAGCGGGAGCTGCACGCCGTGGCGCAGCGCGCACGTGACGCGCATGACGCGCTCGAGGCGGCGGCCGGCGAGCTTCGGGCCCAGAGTCAGCGCGACGTGTTCGGCACGCAGCTGAGCCAGGCGCTCGAGATGGTCGACGAGGAGGACGCCACTTACGAGGTCGTCGAGCGCGCGATCACGGAGATCTCGTCGACCAGTCCGGCCGAGCTGCTGTTGGCCGACTCCAGCCGAGCCCATCTGCGACGGGTTGCATCCAACCCGCTGGCCGGTGCCCCGGGTTGCTCGGTCGAGTCGCCGTTTGCGTGCGTGGCAGTCCGGCGCGGCCAGCCGGTCGCGTTCGATTCCAGTGAGGCGTTGAATGCCTGTCCCAAGCTGCGGGGCCGAGACACCGGTCCGTGCTCGGCGGTGTGCGTGCCCGTCGGCTTCATGGGAAGGGCGCTCGGGGTTCTGCACTCGACCGGACCGGTGGGGTCACCGCCGGCCGGGGAGCAGATGGCCCGGATGGCGACGCTCGCCACGCAGGCGGGCGCGAGGATCGGCACGGTGCGAGCATTCGAGAAGACGCAGCTTCAGGCCTCCACCGACAATCTCACCGGCCTGATCAACCGGCGGACGCTCGAGGTCGAGATCCGTGAGCTGCTCCGGGCGGGCACCCCGTTCGCGCTCGCCGTCGCCGATCTCGACAAGTTCAAAGCGATCAACGACACCTACGGTCACGAGGCGGGAGACCGAGCGCTGCGATTCTTCTCGCAGATTGCCGCCGGCGCTCTGCGCGACGGTGACGTGCTCGCACGCTGGGGCGGCGAGGAGTTCACAATCATCCTGCCCGAGCTCGACCGCCATCAAGCCCTACCGGTGCTCGACCGGATCCGGCACTCGCTCGAGGCGGCACACACCGGCGCGCACCCGCGATTCACGGTCAGCTTCGGAGTGACCGACAGCGCCGCCGCCGTTTCGATGGAGCAGCTGCTCCAGATCGCCGACGCCGGTCTGTACCGCTCCAAGCAGTGCGGCCGAAACCGAGTCACGGTGGTCGACGGTGTCTCCGAGGAGCCGACGCCCGATCACGCCCCAGCCGACGAGACGGCCGGCCAGGTCGTGGACGGGGACGGACACCTCCGCCACGAGGCCGCCCCGAGCGGCGCCCGAGCCGACCACGGCAAGGCGATCGATGCCAACGGCAGCGCCGAAGGTAAGTCGGCGATAGCCAGAAGGCGGACGAAGGCGCCGGCGTTGTACGACGCGGCAGACGAGCCGGACCCGCGCGCGACCGGCCTGGAGATCAGATGAAGGGGACGGACTTACACCACCCGGGGAGTCCGTCAACGACAGCGGCGACAGGCGAGAAGGGCACGGGTCTCGGCGACGACGCGGTCCTGGAACGCCGGGTCGCGGACCTGGGTCGACCCGACCATCGGTTGGCCGTTCTCGTCGTAGTACACGCCGGTCTGGCCTGACTGGCTCATGAGGATCGCGGTGATGATCTGAGCGGCGCGCGTCGGGGTGCTCCAGTGCGGGATGAGGGGCGCGAGAGGCGCGGCGACGTACTTGGCCAGGAAGCGAAGGGCGGGATTCGCGTCGCGCCCCAGGCCAGTCCCCGGGTTCAGGCCGGGCTCGATCGCGTTGAACCGCAGCCGCGGGGTCTCACGTGCGAAGGCGAGAGCGGTAGCGAGGTCGCACTGCTTCGCGGTCGCGTAGGCGTCGTAGCCCGCCTTGGAAGAGCCACCCGGTTGCCATTCGCCGTGCGCGCTGGCCTCGGCCGAGATGTAGCGGCCCCCCCGAAAGCCGGCGATCACGGCGGGCTTGCGCTCGGGATCCTCGACGGCGGAGACGACGAAGAGGACATCGGCGCCGTCAGGCAGGTGGGGGATGAGCGCCTCGGTGAACGCAAACGGGCCAAGGTGATTGGTCGCGAAGCACAGGTCCCAGCCCGCGTCGGTCTGGCCGGGGGCCAGCGGGAAGATGCCCGCGTTGTTGAGCAGCCCGCCGATGGGCAACTGGAGGGCGATGATCTGCTCCGCCGCTCGCCGGACGCTGGAGAGCTGGGAGAAGTCGCACACCACGGGGATAGCGCGGACGTCGGGGTGGGCCTGGATCTCGTTCTTGACCTCGTCGAGCTTGCGCGGATCGCGTCCGACAAGCACGACGGGGCCGTGCTCGGCGAGCGCGAGCGCGGCGCGATACCCGATCCCGGAGGTCGGTCCAGTGATGATCCACGCTTGTTGGGGTCGCGAGTTGTGGCCGGTGTCGGGCATGCGCCAATTATCCGACGCCGCGCGCGGAACGAAGACGGGTCATCCGAGCGCTTCATCCTGTCTCGGGCCGTCGGGCGACGCGCACGCTCATCTGCATGGTGAACACCGCCCGGTCCTCCTGGTCGCGCAGCGTGCCGAGCACCGTGAGGGTGCCCCGGTCGGGCCTGGACTCCGACGGCCGGGCCTCCAGGACCTCAAGCGACGCCCACAGCCGGTCGCCGGGTCGGACCGGCGCGAGGAAGCGGACCTCAGAGAAGCCCTGACCGCCCAGGTTGACGAACTCGTTCAGGAACCCGTCCACGCACAGTCGCGAGAACATCGCCCCGGTGTGCCACCCGCTGGCGATGACCCCCCCGAACGGGCTCTGCGCAGCCGCGTCGTCGTCGACGTGGAACAGCTGGGGGTCATAGCGCTGAGCGAACGCGATCAGCTCCTCGCGGTCCACAACGACGCTGCCAAGCTCGACGCTCTCCCCGACTCCGACGTCCTCGAGGTATCGCATCAGCGCCATCCAACCAGACGCCACCGTCGGCCGACGAAAGCCCCGTTGACACCGGGCGTTCGCAGTGGGCCGTGAAGGGATCGAACCTTCGACCTTGGGATTAAGAGTCCCCTGCTCTACCAGCTGAGCTAACGGCCCTGGTCGCGGCCCGATGTTACTCAGGCGGTGCGCATAGGCTCAGCAGCTCGCCTGGGCGGTGGAGGGGCTCGTCTTGGCGGCCTCGATCTCCTGGGCGGCCTTCTGGCGGCTGGCCTTCGGCACGAGGGTGAGGGCCTTGGCGAGGGCGAGGTCGCCCTTGCGGGTCTGCTTGGCGGCGTAGGCGGTGATCGCGAGGCAGGCGTAGCCCTTGAAGTCGGGGGTGGCACCGGCGACGACCTCCCAGGCGGCGGCGGCCTGAGACCATTGGGAGACGTAGACGGCGGCCTGGGCGGCGAGGATGGCGACGTCGGAGCTGGGGTTCTGGGTCAGCTGGGTGTAGCGCTGGTACGCCTGGCCGACCTCGGCGAGCTTGCGTTCGCCGGTGGGGTTGAAGGCGGGCACGCCGCTGGTCGTCTGCTGGCTGTCGGCCTCGGCGGCCGACCAGCGGGCGTCGACGAGGTCGGCCCAGGCGCCGGCGTCGTTGGGACTGGCCTGCGTCTGGCGCAGGGCGGCCTTCTCGGCGCTCGAGACCGAGGAGCTCTGGTCGTTGGAGCTCCCGCCGCCGAAGATGGCGCTCAAGGGATCGCCCCCGCCGATGCCGGTGCCGACGCCGAAGAGGACGAGGCCGGCGGCGAAGAGGACGGCGAGGCCGGAGTAGACGACCTGGACCGTGCGACGGCGGCCGCGGCTGCGGAGATCGAAGAGCACGGCGTCAGCCGTCCGATCCGCTCGCGGCGGAGTCCTCGACCGACGCGGCGAGCTGCTCGGCCGCGCGCTTGGCGGCGCGACGGTCGGCAAAGCGGAGCACGACGATGCTGATCAGGAGCAGCAGCACCAGGGGCGCGGTCTCGAGGCCCGTGGTCACCGGGTCGGCGCCCGGCATCGCGGCCGCGACGACCGCGACGATGATCGTCGCATAACGCCAGTTGCGGGTGATCGTGTGGCCGTCGATGAGGCCGAGCTGACGCAGGCCGAGCAGTCCGAGCGGCATCTGGAAGGCGAGGCCGATCGAGGCCATGGTCAGGACCTCGAACGAGTACAGGGGCTTGGCCTGGACGAGCGCGTTGAACTGGCCCGAGTTATAGCCCTGGAGGAACTTGATCGCCGCGGGTAAGACGACGATGTAGGTGAAGACCACGCCGATGATGAACAGCAGCGGCGCCGCGAGCATGATCGGGAGCGCCACCCGTCGCTCCTGCGAACTGAGCGCGGGGATAATGAAAGCGTAGGCCTGGTAGAGGATGACCGGCAGCGCGAGGATGAGCGCGAAGTAGAAGCAGACGGTCAGCGTCGTCGTGAACGGCTCGCCGACGCCGATCGTGATCGGGACGTTCTTCGGGGTTGACTGGGGCAGCGCCCTGCCGGCGGCCTGGATCTGCTGGGCGGCGGCGGCGATGAGGGCGCGATCCTGAACCGACAGGTTGCTGTTCGTCGCCAGCAGGTGGAACAGCGAGCCGGCGTCGGAGAGGTGGCGAGCGGCCGAGACCGAGTCGTTGGTGAGGCCGCCGAGATGGTTGGCCGCGGCCTTGGTGGCGGGCGGCAAGGGGCTGTTGAGCGCCTTCAGGAGCAGCCCGTTCTGCCAGAAGCAGACCGCGAAGGCCACGGCGAGCGCCGCCACGCAGATCATCAGCCGCGAGCGGAGCTCGTCGAGATGGTCGACGACGCTCAGCCGGTCTTCATGGGCGATCGGCCGGAGCTTCGGCATGTCCGGGAGGCGGGTGCGCTCGAGTCGGGGCTACGAGCGCTGCTCGGAGCTGTCCTGCGCGGGACGCGACGCGGCGGCCGGCTCGGCGGGCCGCTCCTGGGTGGTGGCCTGGCCCGCCGGGGTCGCTTCGTTGATCTCGGGCTTGGCGTCCTTCTGATCGCCGGTGATTCCGTCCTTGAACTCGCGCATCCCCTGGCCGAGGCCCTTGCCGAGTCCGGGCAGGCGCTTGGGGCCCATGATCAGCAGGACGATCACGAGGATGACGATGGCGTCGATGGCTGGATTGCGGAACATGCGGTGGCCTCCGGGTGGGGACCTCCAAGCGTAGCGACCCCGATCCGTCCAGGCGGCGTCCAGTCCGTCTCAAGCCGGACTCGCCGACGGCCGATAGAGCCGTCGAACAGCCATGAACCAGAACCACGATCATCATTCCATCCGCCGCATCGTGCTACCGAGCGGCCGCTGTATCGAGGTGGTCCACTTCCACCTCGGCGAAGCCACCACGCGGGGCCTGCACGAGTGCCCCGACTGCGCCTGCAAGCTGGTGCAACCCCTGCAGTGGAACGAGGCGCCGCACGGGTGCTGGGAGCTCTTGCTCCACTGCCCCAACTGCGACTGGCTCGAGGAGGGCGTCTTCGACCAGGACCAGGTCGACGACCTCGAGGAGCAGATGGATCAGGGCCTGGCCGAGATGCTCTGCGACCTGCGCCGGCTGACCCAGGGCAACATGGCCGAGGAGATCGAGCGGTTCACGGCCGCCCTGCGAGGCGACCTCATCCTCCCCGAGGACTTCTAGGCGTAGCGCTCGACGACGCCGTCGGCGACGAGCTCGAGCGCCGCGCGCTGCTCGTCGCCGAGACGCGGCAGGCCCGCCTTGGCCGCCGCGACCATGCGCAGCGCGGTCTCCCGCGCCCGGTGCAGCGCGCCGGTGCGCTCGATCCGCTCGCAGACCTCGGCGGCCGCCTCCGGCGTCGCGATCGAGCGAAGGTCAAGATCGGCAAGCGCCCGATCGTCGCGGGCGGCCAGCACGAGCGGGAGGGTGACCGTGCCGTCGAGCAGGTCCGCGCCGCGCGGCTTGCCGGTGCGCTCCGGCGGCCCCGAGACGTCCAGCACGTCATCGAGCAGCTGGAAGGCGAGGCCGATGCGCTCCCCGAAGTCGCCGAGCGGACCGGGCTCGCCGCCGATCGCGAGCACGCCGAGCTCGCAGGCCGCGCGGAACAGGACGCCGGTCTTGCACCGGCAGCGCTCGAGGTAGCGATCGACCTCGACGACGCGGAAGGCGTCGGCGCGCTGCATCAGCTCGCCGACGGCCAGGCCCGAGCTGGCCCGCGACAGAACCCGGACCGACGCCACCGAGCCGGTCGCCCGCAGCTCGGCGAACGCGCGCGAGAACAGGAGGTCGCCGGTCGCGGTCGCCATCCGGCGCCCGGCGACGGCGACGACCGTCGGGCGACCGCGGCGCAGGTCGGAGCCGTCGAGAACGTCGTCGTGGACGAGCGTCGCCGAGTGGACGAGCTCGACCGCGACTCCGGCGCGCAGCAGGTGGTCGGTCTCAGGCGGCGGCGCCCCCGCGGCGAGGAACGTCAGCAGCGGGCGCAGGCGCTTGCCGCCGGCGGTGATGGTCGCGCCGGCGTAGCGGGCGAGAAGCTCGCCATGCCCGGTGCAGAGCTCGGTGAGGCGCTCCTCGAGCGCGCCGAGCAGCCGCGCGCCGGACTCGCCGCCGGCGTCGACGACCGCCTGGACCGAGGCGCCCGCCTCGGTCACCGGTCCTGCTCCGGGACGCTCGCTGAGTGCAGGGCGATGATCCCGCCCGCGGTCAGGCGATAGCTGACCTCGACGAGCCCGCAGGCGGTCATGATCGCCGCCAGCCGCTCGGGATCCGGGAACCGGCGCACCGAGCTCGGGAGATAGCGGTAGGCGTCGGAGTCGCCGGCAAGGCGACCGAGCGCGGGGACGACGCGATCGAACCACGCGCCGAGCATCGTCGACAGCGGCGGGCGGGTCGGGGTCGTGATCTCGAGCACGACGACCCGCCCGCCGGGCGTGACGACGCGCGCCATCTCGCGCAGGCCGGCCTCCAGGTCGGAGAAGTTGCGCGCGCCAAAGCCAACCGTCGCCGCCTGAAAGCCGTCGTCGCCGAAGGGCAGCGCGAGCGCGTTGGCGCTCTGAAAGCGCGGGACGACCACGTCGTCGCGATCGACCGCCTTGCCGCGCGCGAGCTCGAGCATCGGCTCGGAGAAGTCGATCCCGACGACCTCGCCGCCGGGGCTGACCCGGCGGGCGAGCGCGTAGGCGAGGTCACCCGTTCCGGTGGCGACGTCGAGCACCCGCGCGCCGGCGCCGACCGCGGCGAGGTCGGCGGCCCGCTCGCGCCACCGCCTGTCCAGGCCGGCCGTCATCACGCCGTTCATCCGGTCATAGACCCCCGAGATGCGGTCGAACATCGCGCGGACCTGCGGCTCGGCGAGCGTGCCGGGCGCCTCCGGGCCTCCCGGCTGCGGCGGGGTGGCGGTCATCGATGCGTCCTCGGAGCCCCTCGGGCTACTGGAGCATCGAGAGGAAGTTCACGAGGTTGTTGAACTTCTCTGGGTTGTCCTTCGCCAGATCGGCGAACGACGGCATCGGCGCCGTCGGATTGCGCAGGGTCGAGGCGATCGCCTGGGGGCGCAGGATCGTCCCGATCGCGGTCAGCGGTGGCCCCGGCCCGTTGTTGCCGTTGTGGCCGATGACGTGGCAGGCGAGGCAGCCCGACTGGCCGACGACGGCCTCGCCCGCGCGGAAGGTGGCCCGCTGCGAGGAGGTGAGCGACGACGGCGGGTTGAGGTCGACCGAGTTCGGCGAACCGGTGTTCGCGCCCGAGTAGGTCAGGTACGCCATCGCGAAGATCGTCGTCAGGCCGGCGGCGAGCGCCACCGGCCGCCGGCCGATCCACCGCTCCGGGCTGCGGTCGTAGAACGGCAGCAGGAAGAGCAGGATCATGCAGATCGTCGGCACCCCGATCGTCGCCATGTCGGTGAACTTGGGGACGTTCTTCATCACCCGGAGCACCTCGAAGAGGAAGAAGAAGTACCAGTCCGGCCGGGGCACGTAGGTGGTCGTCGTCGGATCGGCCTTGGGCCCCAGCTCGGCCCCGAACATGGCGGCGAGGAAGATGATCACCACCATCACGACCACCGCCATGACGCTGTCCTTGGCGACGGCGTAGGGGAAGAACGGCTTGCCGGCGTTCTTCAGGATCGAATATTCGCGGAGGTATTCCTCCTTCTCAGCCTGGTTCATCGGCTCAGGTGGCCTGGGCGTGGGTGGGCGGGAATCTCATACCTGGCTCTCGCGCAGCCCGGGATCCTCCTGGGCCTTGATCCAGGGCGGCGCCGAGATGCCGAGCTTGGTGATCAGGTACAGGTGCGCGCCGATGAGCGCCGCGATCAGCCCGGGGATGAGCATCATGTGGATCGCGTAGAACCGAGACAGCGTCGTCGCCCCGAACTCCGGACCGGCCCTCAGGAAGTCCGACAGGTAGGGACCGATGAACGGACCGGTGCCGTTGATGTTGACGCCGACGATCGTCGCCCAGTAGGACCGCTGGTCGAACGGGAGCAGGTACCCGGTGAAGCCCATCGCAAGCGTCAGGATGAGCAGCACGACGCCGATGATCCACGTCAGCTCGCGCGGGTACTTGTAGGCGCCGAAGAAGAACACGCGCGCCATGTGCAGGAAGATGAGGATGATCATCACCGACGCGCCCCACTTGTGCATCGCGCGCACGAGCTGGCCGAGGAACGCGTCGTCGGTGATGTAGCGCACCGACTCATAGGCGCCGCCCGCAGCGTCCGGACGGTAGAACATGGCGAGGAAGACGCCCGTCACCGCCTGGTTGAGGAAGGCGAACATCGTCGCCGAGCCGAGCGTGTAGAACCAGTTGATCCCCTTGGGGACCTTGCGGAACAGCAGCCAGCGGATTCCGCCCGACAGCGAGGTGCGCTCGTCGATCCAGTCGACGACGGTGATCCCGGCCTCCTGGGCCGCCTCCACCGGCCTGACTGCGCCGTTGCCGTTCTCGCCGGGGCGCTTGGGCCTGGGCTGCAGGCTCTTGGGAAGCGGCGGGGCGGGCAGCTTGGGCATGCGTCAGCTCTGGGGAAGGATCGAGGTGTCGAAGCGCTTGGGATACAGGTACTGCCCGACGCCGTCCAACGGCTGCCCGGGATCGCGCGGCGAGAAGCGATGCAACTCGGAGTTGACCGAGTACCGGGGGCCGAGCTCGACCATGCCGGCCGAGGTCACGCGGGTGTAGAAGCGATCGAGGGGACGGACCGGGGGCCCGCCGGCAACCATCCCGCGGAAGTCGTAGACGCCACCGTGGCACGGGCAGATGAAGCGCTGCGCGGCCGAGACGAAGCGGACCGGGCAGCCGAGGTGCATGCAGCGCGAGGAGAGCGCGACGAAGTGGTTGTACTGATCCTCGGGCTCGGTGTCGATCGCGGGATCGCGCTTGCGCACGTAGGCGATCGAGTTCCCGGCCTCGCCGATCCCCTGCACGATGGTCAGCACCCTGGTGACGTAGGTCTGCTCGGTGAAGTCGCTCGTGGGACCGATCGGCTGCCAGTCGAACGGCTCGCGACTGAACAGCGGCCCGATCGCGAAGCCGAGCGCGGGGAGCGTGAACGCCATCGCGGCGACCCCACCCGCGCTGTGGGTGACCGCCGTCATGAACCGGCGGCGGGTGACCGTCTCGCCGTCGAACGTCCCCGGCATGTGCCGATCGGCGGTGTACTTGGACTTCGCTCCTTCTTGATGCCTATCTGCCACGCGGTGTCTCGCAAATCTCAACGGCGACTGAGCGGTATTCAACGCTCAGCGAAGCGTACAGTCAACTAAGAGGCGACCGTCACATGGCCCGTGGTCATTGGGTTTTCGGGCCCTGCAGGCGGGCCGCGGCGCGCAGCGCCCCGGCCGCCGCCGGGTCCGCGGCCCGCGCCAGCGCCTTGGCCGCCGCGTGCTCGGGGCTCGGACCCCACCCGATCGCCACCGCGCCCGCGACCCAGACCGCGTCGGCGAGCGCGTCGTCGCCGTCTGCGCGGGCCTGCGCGACGAGCGAGATGACGTCGGCCAGCTCGGCGACGGCGTCGAGATCACCGAGCTCGGCGAGCCGCGAGAGGCCGAGCGCGTAGAGCTGATCGCCGAGCAGCAGCGCGAGGTCGGGATCCTCGACCCGGACGGCGCGCGCGCTCCCGTAGTGCAGCAGCGACCCTTCGAAGATCATCTCGAGCAGCAATTCGTAGTCGGCGCCTCGCGACGCGACGCGGGGGCCGCGCGCGGCGAGCGCGGGCGGCACGCTGCGCCCGGGATCGCCGCCGTCGACGGCATCCTGCACGACGAGTCCGGATATCGTGCCCCCGTGAGCGCGCAGCGCCTCCCGCAGCGCCGGCACGCTCATGCGTCGATCGCCGCAAACGCGTCGGCGGCCGCCTCGACGGTGCGCCGGATCTCGTCCCCGCCGTGGGCGAGCGACGGAAACCAGGCCTCGAACTGGGACGGCGGCGGGTAGACTCCGCGGTCGAGCAGCGCCCGGCACCAGGCGGCGTGGGCGGCGAGGTCACAGGCCGCCGCCCCGGCATAGTCGGTGACCGGCCGGGCCGAGAAGAACACGGTCACAAGGCCGGTCATCGCCTGCACCTGCACCGGACGGCCAGCGCGCGTCGCCGCCTCCCGCAGCCCGGCGGCGAGCGTCTCGGTGGTCCGGTCCAGGCGCTCGTAGGCGGCGACGTCGAGCCGGCGCAGCGTCGCCAGCGCGGCGGCGACCGCGAGAGGGTTGCCCGACAGCGTGCCCGCCTGGTACGTGTCGCCGGCGGGGGCGACGTGCTCCATCAGCTCCCGCGACCCGCCGTAGGCGGCGGCGGGCAATCCGCCCCCGACGACCTTGCCCATGATCGTCAGGTCGGGCCGGACGCCGAATCGCTCCTGGGCGCCCCCGGGGGCGACCCGGAAGCCGGAGATGACCTCGTCGAAGACGAGCAGCGCCTCCTGGCGATCGGCCTCGGCGCGCAGCAGCTCGAGGAACCCGGGCTGCGGCGGCACCAGGCCCATGTTCGCCGGCACGGGCTCGGCGAGGATGGCGGCAAAGCGATGGCCGGACGTCGCGCGCGTCAGGGCCTGCGCATCGTTCCAGGGCACGACCACCGTCGCCGCGGCGGCGCCCTCCGGGACCCCCGGGCTCGCCGGGATGCCCTGAGTGGCCAGGCCCGAGCCCGCCTGCGCGAGCAGCCCGTCGACGTGGCCGTGGTAGGCGCCGGAGAACTTCAGCAGCTCCTCGCGCCCGGTGACCGCGCGGGCGAGGCGGATCGCGCTCATCGACGCCTCGGTTCCCGACGAGGTCATCCGCAGCATCTGCACCGACGGCATCAGCTCGGCGACGAGCTCGGCGAGCGCCACCTCGCCCTCGGTGGGGGCGCCGAAGGTCGTGCCCCGCTGCGCGGCCTCGGTGACCGCCTCGACGACGCCGGGGTCGGCGTGGCCGAGGATCAGCGGCCCCCAGGAGCAGACCCAGTCGACGTACTCGTTGCCGTCGACGTCGTAGACGAACGGCCCCTGGCCGCCGACGACGAAGATCGGGGCGTCGCGGCCGATCGAGCGCATCGCGCGGACGGGGGAGTTGACGCCGCCCGGGAGGACGCGCACGGCGCGGTCGTAGAGCTCGGCCGACCGCGTCGTATCAGGTGTCCGGGTGCTCACACCCCGGCGTGCTCGCGCTCCCAGTCGCGGTGCTCCGAGGTGAAGTACAGCAGCCGGATCTTCTTGAACTCGGTCGAGGAGTACAGCGTCGCGCGCTCCTCGATTCCGGTGTCGGCGGCAATCGAGTCAAGGATCGCGTCGCACTCCTCCTTGGAGCGGCCGTGGGCCATCGTGAACACCGAGTAGGGCCAGTCCTCGTAGGTGGGGCGCTGATAGCAGTGCGAGATGCCGCGGAACGCCGCCATACGCTTGCCGAGCTCGAGCACCCGGTCGTCGGGGACCTTCCACACCCCCATCCCGTTGGCCGAGAAGCCGGCGCGGCGGTGATAGAGGATCGCCGCCACGCGCCGCAGCAGCCGCCGCTCCTGCATCCGGGCCAGGTGCGCGAGCAGCTGCTCCTGGGTCAGCTGCAGCTGGCGGGCGGCGAGCGCGTAGGGCTCGGAGGTCACCGGCATGTCGCCCTGGAGCGCCCGCACGACCGCGCGGTCGAACTCGTCGTAGGGCTGGGCCTCGGTCTCGGCGGGCTCGACCGCCTGCGCGGCCTGGGCGAGCGCCTCGGTCCCTCCCTCCATCTCGAGATCCATGCGGATCTTGAACAGCTTCAGCGTCGGCAGCTGGCGCACCGACTCGGCGCCGGCCTCCCTGGCGAGCACCTCGAGGGTGCCCTGGAGGCCGAGCGGCGACTCGGGCTCGGTGGCGATCGTGAACCAGATGTTGAACTCGTGGTTGCGCAGGTAGTTGTGCGACACGCCGGGGTGGGCGTTGATCACCTCGGCGGCGCGCCAGGGATGCTCGGGGTCGACCTTGGCGGCGACGAGCATCGAGGAGTAGCCGAACGCCCGGGTGTCGAAGATCGGCGTGACCTGGCGGATGATCCGGTCCGCGAGCAGGCGCTCGACGCGCGCCAGGGTCTCCTTCTCGCTGATCCCGGCCTCGCCGGCGACGTGCTGGTACGGGCGCTGGGCGATCGGGAACTGGCCCTGCATCAGGTTGAGCAGGCGGCGGTCGAGGTCGTCGAGCGCGACCGCCGCCCCCCCGCTGCGGCTGCGCAGCTTGGAGCCGTGACGGGAGCTGGAGGTGTCTAGCGAAGCCACTGGGCGACGTCCTTGGCGTGGTAGGTGATGACGATGTCGGCGCCCGCGCGGCGGATCCCGGTCAGCGCCTCGAGCACCGTGGCGCGTTCGTCGAGCAGGCCGGCGGCGGCGGCCGCCTTGAGCATCGCGTACTCGCCCGAGACGTTGTAGGCGGCGAGCGGCATGTCGGTCTCGTCCTTGATCCGCCGGATGACGTCGAGGTAGGGGAGCGCGGGCTTGACCATGAGGATGTCGGCGCCCTCCTCGACGTCGAGCCGGGCCTCGCGGACCGCTTCGGCGCCGTTGGCGGCGTCCATCTGATAGCCGCGGCGGTCGCCGAACGCGGGCGCAGAGTCGGCGGCCTCGCGGAAGGGGCCGTAGAACGCCGAGGCGAACTTGGCGGAATAGGCGAGGATCGGGGTGTCGGTCAGGCCGTCCTCGTCCAGCGCGGTGCGGATCGCCCCGACGCGGCCGTCCATCATGTCGCTCGGGGCGATGATGTCGGCGCCGGCGCGTGCCTGGGAGATCGCCGTGCGCGAGAGCAGCTCGAGCGTCGCGTCGTTGTCGACCGAGCCCTCGCGCAGCAGGCCGCAGTGCCCGTGGCTCGTGTACTCGCACAGGCACAGGTCGCAGATGACGAGCAGGTCGGGATGGTCGTCCTTGATCGCGCGGGTGGCGAGCTGCACGACGCCCTCGTCGTCCCAGGCGCCCGAGCCCGCCTCGTCCTTGGCGGCCGGCAGCCCGAACAGGAGCACGGCGGGAATGCCGAGCGCCGCCGCCTCCCCGGCCTCCTGCACGGCGTGGGCGATCGACAGATGGTCGATGCCGGGCATCGACGGGATCGGCTCGCGCCGGTCGACGCCGTGGGCGACGAACATCGGATAGACGAGGTCGGAGGCCTGCAGGCGCGTCTCGCGCACCAGACCCCGCAGCGCGCGGCTGGCCCGAAGTCGGCGCAGGCGAGTCTCGGGGAACGACATGGCTCACCGTCGAGCATACCGTCGGGGACCGGCCGCTCCGGTCAGCGCGCGGGCACGCGGTTCCAGCGCTCGACGCGGTACTCGGTGACCAGCCCGTTGATCCGGTAGGGATCGGCGGCCACGAACTCCTCGATGTGGCCGACGTCGACGCCCTCGAACACGATCAGCCCGCCGGTCGGGGGATCGAAGCCTCCGGCATCGGTGACGCGGCCGGCGTCGACCTCGTCGGCGATGCGCTCCAGGTGGGCCCCGCGGTACGCGTCGCGGCGGTCGATCATGTCGGGCACGTAGGTGTAGATGAGGACGTGTCGGGCGTCGGGATCGGGCATGAGGGCGCACGGTAGTACGATTCACCTCGGATGAGCAACCTCGATCGACGCGGCGGCTACACCCCCCGGCGGGTGCGCGAGCAGCGCGCCTACCGGCTCGCGGTGGTCGGCGCCGGCGCGGGCGGCCTCGGCGTCATCGGGCTCGTGCTCGCCGTCGTTGGCGTGGTGGGCGCCGGGATCCCGATCCTGCTGCTCATCGTCGCCGCCCTGTGCGCGTTCGGGTTCATGCGCACGACCGGACAGCGCTAGGGCTAGCCGCTCTCACGCCGGCCGACGCCGACCCGCGGCGCCAACGACGCTCCGCAGCGCCGGCAGAAGCCGTCGCCCGCCGGCGCGGGCTCGTCGCACTCCGGACACGGTCGCGTCGCGCCCAGGGCCCCGACGCCCATGTCCGTGCCCGTGCCCATGCCCACCGCCGTCGTGCCCCAGCTTTCCAGGACGAGATGCCGGCGCAGGTAGAGCACCGTCTGGCGGATGACCGCGATGACCGGCAGGGCGACGAGGGCGCCGATGATGCCGTAGAGCTGATCGCCGATGAGCAGCGCCACGATGATGAGGATCGGATTGATGCGCAGTGAGATCCGGAACACCTGCGGCGCGACGACGTGGCCCTCGAGCTGCTGGAGGCCGAGGAAGGCGAGGATCAGCCACGCCGCGCTGATCGGGTGGTCGAAGAGCGCGAGCGCGACCGCCGGGACCGGCCCGACGATCGGCCCGATGTAGGGGATGAACTCCATCAGGCCGTAGAAGGCGCCGAGGAACACCGCGTAGCGTCCGCCGTCGGGGAAGATGCCCAGCCAGCCGAAGATCGACAGCAGCAGCCACGCGCTCGCTCCCATGATGAGGCTGAACATGAGCTGGCCGCGGACGTAGCCCGAGACCGCGTGCTGGATGAGTCGCGGGAAGTCGTCCTCGGGCGTGCCGTCGCCTTCGGGCATGACGCGACGGACGAGCGCGCCAATCTGGTGGCCGTAGATGAGCATGTAGATCGACAGCACGAGGATGAGGACGAGGTCGAAGCCGATCGTGACCACGCTCGAGAGCAGGTCGCGCGAGAAGGAGACGATCGCCCCCGACCGCTTGGCGACGTTGTGCTGCAGCGTCTGCAGCGCGCTCTGGCCCTGCTTGCGGATGTGGACGTTGACCCCGTGGCGGTCCAGGTAGCGCTGGACGTCGACGAGATCGCGGTTGGCCCTGTCGGTCAGATCGGGCAGGTTGCGCTCGAAGTGCGTGATCTGGCTGGCGACGGGACTGGCGAGGAGGATCGCGACGACGACGAGCACGGCGAGGCCCCCGAGGTAGACGGCGAGGATCGCCAGGCCCCGCGGCATGCGGCGCTCGAGCAGACGCACCGACGGCGCGAGCACCAGCCCGGTCAGCGAGGCCACGATCAGGACGAGCAGGATCGTCCCGGCCGCCCGGGCCAGCGCCCACAGCGCGAGCAGCGCGATCGGCAGGAGCACGACCTGCACCCAGCGGGGCACGACGGTCGGCGGCACCGGCCACGGCGGACCTCCCTGGCGCACCGATTCGGGCGCCGGCTCGCTGTCCGGCAGTTCGGGCCCGGCGTCCTCGCGCCCGCGCCAACGGTCCCAGAAGCGCATAGCCTGAGGGTAATGAGCGAGATCCGCCGATGAGCACGCCGCCGCGGATCCTGTTCGTCGGCGACGTCGTCGGCGGCCTGGGCAAGCGCACGCTGTTCGATCTGCTGCCCCGGCTGCGCGAGCGCCTGGATCCGACGTTCCTCGTCGTCAACGGCGAGAACGTCGCGGGCGGGCTCGGGATCACCCCGAGGCTCGCCGAGCAGCTGTTCGGGGGCGGCGTCGACGTCATCACGCTCGGCAACCACACCTATCGCCAGCGCGAGATCTACGCCTATCTCGACGAGCGCGACGAGATCCTGCGCCCGTCGAACTTCCTGCGCAGCCAGCCCGGACACGGCTGGTGCGTGGTGGAGCGCGACGGGGTGCGCCTCGGCGTCGTCTCGCTGAGCGGCAACCTGTTCATGGACGCGGGCCGGCCGGTCTTCGCCGAGGCCGACGCCGTGCTGCACGCGCTCGACGGCCGGGTCGACCACCTGCTCGTCGACATGCACGCCGAGGCCACGAGCGAGAAGGTCGGCATGGGCTGGTATCTCGATGGCCGGGTGACTGCGGTCGTCGGGACCCACACCCACGTCCCGACCGCCGACGCCCGGGTGCTGCCCGGCGGGACCGCCTACATCACCGACGTCGGCATGACCGGCCCTCGGGGCGGCGTGATCGGGGTCAAGCGCGAGCTCGCGATCGAGTCGATGGCGACGAAGATGCCGATCCGGTTCGAGACCTCGACCGAGGATCCCTGGCTCAACGGCGTGATCATCACCGCCGCCGAGCAGCCGCTGCGGGCGACGGCGATCGAGCCGGTGCTCGAGCCCGGGAAGGTCCGCTGAGCGGGCCGGGTCCGAGGTCCGAGCGGGCCGGGTCCGAGGTCCGAGCGGGCCGGGTCCGAGGTCCGAGCGGGCCGGGTCCGAGGTCCGCTAGCCGGTCTCGATCGAGACCGGGATCGGATCGCCGTGGGCCGGCAGGCGGCGATCGTGCGGGCGCAGCGGCGCATCGCGGCGCGTCGCCGGATGGCTGGCGAAGACGGCGACGATGACCATCGGAGCAAACCAGACGAGGTACGGATACAGCCAGTAGGTGACCGTCAGCTGCAGGGCGATGATGAGCGCCCCCGCCAGCGCGGCGACCTGGACGGGGCCGCGGCGCCGCGGGAGGAAGTAGACGGCGAGCGCGAGCGCCACGACGACGCCCTGCAGCGCATGCTGCACGATCGCGAGCCCGCCCCACAGGCCCCAGATCGAGAACGGCGCCGGACGATCGGCCTGGTAGACGATCGAGTCGTGCCAGAAGGCGGCCGTGTCGCCGCCCGCGAGGACGGGGAGCGCGCACAGGACGAGGGCGATCGCAAAGCCGGCGGTGAAGCGCAGCCGATGCGCGCGGGCCGGCCGGGCGGCCGGGCGGAGTGAGCGGGGCGGGCGGGCATCATCGCCGCGGAGCATGAGCGGGGCGAGCACGAACGGCGCGAACTTCGTCAGTCCCGCGAGCGCGGTCATGACCCCCCGCGTCGCCGGCGCCTGCAGCGACAGCAGGGCGAGCACGACGAGGGCGGCGACGAGGCTGTCGTTCGTGTTGGAGTTCATCGCGTAGAGCGAGAACGGGTAGGCGAGCCAGACATAGGCGAGGACGATCCCTAGCCTGCCGTCGCGAATCCGACGGCCGAGCGCGAACAGCCCGGCGCAGGTGACCAGGTCGAAGAAGATCGATGCGGCGTGCGCCGCCGGCAGGCCGTCCCAGCGGCCGCTCCAGCCGAAGATGAGCCGGAACGGGACGTACAGGTAGTAGGCGACCGGCCCGTAGGTGTCGCCGTACAGGTTGTCCTTCGGCCAATGGCCGTAGAGGGCGACGCCGTGGATGAGCTTGTCAGCCCCGATCACCCCCGCGTAGCCAACGTCGATGACGTTGGAGTTCAGGACGTTGAGCCCGATCCGGAACGCGAGCAGGAAGATGATCCCCACCCCCAGCCACCGCGCGGAGACGATCGTGTGCAGCGGCTCGCGGGGGATCCCGCGGCCGAACGCGAGCAGCGTCAGGCGCACGAGCAGGTAGACGAGGAACGGGTAGAGGAGCGGCACCGAGAGCCCGATCTCGCCGTGGTTGAACAACGCCAGCGAGATCGAGAACCCGAGCAGCATCAGCAGGTCGAGGTGCAGCAGCGTCGGGCGCCGCTTGAACGAGACGAAGGGCGCGACGAACACGATGCAGAGCGCCAGCCACAGGTACCAGGCGTTGACCCGGCGCCCGAACGCCCCCGCGTAGCCGCGCGCCATCGACCAGGCGACCTGGTAGCCGGTCCACGCCTCGCTGACCTGGCCGGTGGCGTCCGCGACGTAGACCTGGAGGAGCTCCTTCTCGGGCTTGGTGTCCGCGAACCAGCTGACCTGCCACTGCCCGGGGCCCTTCGTGTACTCGTAGGGGATCGCCCGCGGATGGCGATCCAGCTCGGCGCGGGCACGGGGGTCGCCGGCGGCGATCCGGCGGACCTCGGTCGCGGTCAGACGGTAGCCGGCGGGCGGGCGGTCCAGGTCGGTGACGAGCACCGGCGTCGACGACGCCGCCGCGGTCACGGTCCGGGTCACCGCGGGGCGGGTGACCGTGCGATAGGTGGTGGCACCGGAGACCCGGAGGCTCGTGACCGTGCCGCTCGTGCCGGTGATCGTCTCTGCCGCGCGCGCCGGCGCGGCGACCAACAGGATCCCCACCAGCGCGACGGCCAGCGTCGCCCCCGCAGACCGGATCAGTACCGGAAGCTCCAGAGCTTCTGCCCGAGGAAGTTGATCGGCGTCGCCAGCGCGTTGGCGATCGCCTGCGCGAGGACCTTCTCCATGCCGGTGGCCCTGACCAGCGACACGAGAATCGCGTAGTTGACCACGAACGAGACGACCGAGACCGCGTAGAACTTCCACGCCTGTTGGGCCGGATGGGCGTCGCGGGCGTGACCGAAGGTCCACCGGCGGTTCCAGATGAAGTTGTTCGTCGTCGCGATCACATAGGCGATCGGCGAGGCGAGGTGGTAGTCGATCCCGAGCACGTGGACGCAGACCGCGAACGCGATCAGGTTGACCGCGTAGCCGCTGGCGCCGACGCCGGCGAAGCGCATCAGCTGCAGCCAGTTCTGGCCCTTGCGAACGCCGATGCGGACGCGGTGGTGGAACGGGAGCTCGACGACCGCCGTGCTGAGCTCTTCGGACATCTCGGTCAAATGTATTAGCGAAGTGTCGGCGGACCGTCGGCGGGTTGACCTGCTAACCCCACGCTAATCGGCGCGCCGCGGCGAGTCCGGGCCCCCGCCGGATGCTAGCCCGAAGTGCTCGCGGACGAGCGGGGCGATGTCGCGCAGCGTCCACTGGTCGTGCGCCGCGCGGCTGTCGGGCCCGGTCCCGCACCACAGCAGCGCGCCGAGCGAGTCGGACCGATGCAGGGATCCGTGCGAGCCGCCGCCGACGTGGTCGACGCCGCCCCAGTCGACGAACTCATAGCCCGGTGCCGCCGACAGCAGCACCTCCCCCGCATTCGGGCAGTGCAGCGCCGACCATGCGCGGCCCAGCGCGTCGGGGTACTCGGTGCAGAGGATGCGCCCGTCCTGGATCTCGGCCCGCAGCACGCCGAGGTCACCCTCGACGCTCCAGGTCTCGCCGCGGGCGTCGGCGAGGTCGCCCCCGGCGGCGAAACGCAGCTCGCCGCGCCGGCCGCGGATGACCGCCTCGCCATCCTTGAGCCACATCGCGAGGTCGATCCCGTCGACGCCGGCGACGGCGTCGAGTGCCCGCGCGACGGTCCCCGCGCGCCCATCGGGATCCAGCGCATAGATCATCGCCGAGCGCTGGGCGGGGCTGAGCGCGATCTCGGCGTCCGCCGAGCGCTGCGGGCTCGGCCGCGCGACGCTGAAGTCGCCCAACGCCTCGTCGAGTCGGATCCGCTCCTCGACGGGCGCCTGGGAGTGGTCGGAGCAGACGACGACCGCGTAGTTGGAGAAGAACTCCTCAGGACCGCCCGCCGAGTGCATGAGCCGCTCGAGCTGCCGATCGGCTGCCGCGAGCGAGGTCACCTGGGCGTGCGGACCGTTGCGGTGCGAGTAGGCGTCGTTGTCGGGCAGCGAGTAGAGCAGGAAGTCGAACAGGTCGCGCTCGATCAGGTAGCTGCCGACGCAGCCGGTGTGCTGGTCGCGAGCGCCCGGCAGGCCGAGCTGGCCGCGGCAGCCCGTGCGCCGCGACGCGTACAGGTCGGCGTAGAAGAGCTCCTGCGGGCCCTCGATCGTGCGGCGGAAGAGCGTCGAGGTGACGATCCGGGCGAGCGCGGACTCCTGCGCGACCTCGTGCTCATGGCGGCCGCGGTAGATGAGATAGGTCGTGCCCGCGGTCCGCAGCTCGGCGTCGTCGAGCGACTCAAACACCGTCTCCACGTCGTGGGAGAGGTGCTCGGCGTTCATCCGGTACACGGTGTCGGTCAGCGAGCGCAGGACGCCGAACTGGCGCGACGCCGAGAAGCTCGAGCCGTACTCGACGTAGCGCCCCTCCTCGCGGTGGTACCAGTTCATGCTCGGGATGAGGTGCTGGTCGGAGCCGACGCCGGTGGTGATCGTCGCCGCGCACACCGGCGTCACCGACGGGAACGCGGCCACGCAGTCGCCGACGTAGACGCCGCGCTCCTGGATCTGCGCGAGCACGGGCGCCTGGCCCGAGGCGATCGCCCGCTCGAGCATCGACGGCTTCATCGCGTCGATGACGACGAGAACGAGCTTGCTCGGCTCGCTCATCGGGTCGTGCTCAGCGGAGGATGCGCAGGCCGGCGTACTTCTGCTCGCCGCGGCCCCGGCCCGCGATCAGCAGCCACAGCAGCGCCGCCAGGATGATGATCCCGACCGGCGGGGCGAGCACCGCGAGCACCGCGCCGATCGTGGCGGTGCCGTCGGCGATCAGCGGCAGCATGCCGACCGCGTCGCCTTCGAGCCGCGATCGGACCCGGCGCAGCAGCGGCTGGGTGGCGGCGATACCGACGCCGGCGCACACGATGCCGCCGACGATCCCCGGCCAGATGGCGTAGTGGCCCCGACACAGGGCGGCGGCGAACAGGAGCGCGCCGAGGACGAGCGCGCACCCGGCGAGCGCGGACGCGATCGCGCGACGCGTGCCGTCGCCCTGGACCGTCGTGCGGCGCTCCAGCGTCGCGAACAGGACGACGCCGAGCATCATGGCGAGCAGGAAGATCGGGCTGTCCACGAAAGAGAAGTCGCAGTGCGAGAGATTGAGCTCGACGTCGCCGGCCGCGAGCGCGCCGACCGCGAGGGCGGGCAGGAACGGCCGGACCCCAACCGCCGCGGCGACGCCGATCCCCTGGAAGATGTCGAAGACGAGGTGCACCGTGCTGTACCGTGAGTCGGCGTGACGATAGACGAGACCGTGGAGGGCGGGAGGACTCCAGGGCTCGGGGCGGAGCCGTCGGCGCAGGCTCCGCGCCGCCGTCCCCGGGCGCGTGACATCGAGCGCTACTCGGGCCTGTTCGCCCAGCGGACGGCGCTGATGCGCTCGTCGGCGATGCGCGACCTGATGGCGCTCACCGAGCGCGAGGAGGTCATCTCGCTCGCCGGGGGGCTGCCCGACACCTCGACCTTCCCGTCGGATTCCTACGCCGCGCTGATGGGCACGGTGGCGAGCGACTCGTGCGCACGTGCGCTGCAGTACGGCCCCACCGAGGGCTTCCAGCGGATCAAGGCGTGCATCGCCGAGGTCATGTCCGCCGAGGGGATGACGATCGACACCGAGGAGCTGCTCGTCACCACCGGCGGCCAGCAGGTGATCGACCTCGTCTGCAAGACCCTGCTCGACCCCGGGGACGTCGTCGTCGCCGAGGCGCCGACCTACCCGGGGGCGATCCCGACCTTCTGCTCCTATCAGGCCGACGTCGTCCAGGTGGCGATGGACCGCGACGGCATGCGTGTGCACGAGCTCGAGGTGCTGCTCGACGACCTCGAGCGCCAGGGACGCCGCCCCAAGTTCGTCTACACCGTCCCCAACTTCCACAACCCCGCGGGCGTGACGATGTCCCTGGCCCGGCGCCGCGAGCTCGTGCGCATCGCCGGTGAACGCCAGCTGCTCGTGCTCGAGGACAACCCCTACGGGCTGTTGCGCTACGAGGGCGACGCCCTGCCGACGCTGCACTCGCTCGACGACGAGTTCGTCATCTACGCGAGCACGTTCTCGAAGATCCTCTCCCCCGGCGTCCGTCTCGGCTGGGCCGCGGCGCCCTCGCCGATCCTGCAGAAGATGCAGATCGGCAAGCAGGGCTCGGACCTCTGCTCCTCCTCGATATCGCAGTACTTCGTCAGCGCCTATTTCGACGCCGGGCCCTGGGAGAACTACATCCGCTCGCTGCGCGAGATCTACCGCCGCCGGCGCGACGTGATGCTCGACGCGCTCGCCGAGCACTTCCCCCGCGAGGCGCGCTGGACCCATCCTCAGGGCGGGCTGTTCATCTGGGCGACGATGCCCGACTACATCGACACCACCGACCTCCTCGCCCGCGCGCTGCAGGAGCACGTCGCCTTCGTGCCTGGCCGCGCCGCCTATCTCGACGGCCGTGGCGGCAACGAGATGCGCCTGAACTTCTCGGGGGTCAACGAGGACCACATCCGCGAGGGCATCCGCCGCATCGGCGAGGTCGTCCGCGAGCAGGTCGCGATGTACGGCACGCTCACCGGGGCGCTCCCGGCGCCCGCGGCCGCTCCGGCCCCCGCCGCTCGGGAGCAGCCGGCGACCGGCCCCGGGAACGTGTTGCCGCTGCGCGCCCAGCGTCGCCGCGCCGGGTAGCGGACGTCGGCTCCAAATGTGGCGCGTCCGGTCGGCCGTCGAACCAGGTCAGGCTCGCCGCCGGCCGCCGTGCCAGCTGACGGGCGCGAGCGGCCTCGGCGACCGTCGGCACGCAGAACCTGGCGTGCCGCACGAAGGCGCTGATCGGAGCCACCCGGGGCTCGTCACGCGCGGTCACCGTGGCCAGCGCCACCGTTAGCATCCCCGCCAGCCGCCCCACGAGCCGCCGCGCCGACGGCGACCGCTCGGGCATCTCGAACGACCGGTCCAGGAACCCCCGGCGCGTTGACACGCTCGCGTCCAGCCATTCCAGATCCGCCACGGTGTCGCGCACGCGCCACGGTTTCCGGCACGCGGTCACCTTCGCGCCAAATCCGTACACCGCTTTCCGATTTGTCGCATCAGCGCCGTTATATGGTCCCGATGCGCCAAATCCAATGGCGGGGTGCAGATTTCAGTGAGAGGCTGACCGGGCGCTTGCGTTTGAGCGGGCGTGTGGTGGATGGTCCTCAGCGGACGGCGGGCTGACTCACCGCGGATTGGT
>Ga0213875_10000649_pt1 | contig 27717 bp, 27 predicted proteins | sample BarmaccomBMRX_R8_FD_160105 | JGI IMG/M metagenome (GOLD analysis project Ga0213875, IMG submission 160105) | Root-associated microbial communities from Barbacenia macrantha in rupestrian grasslands, the National Park of Serra do Cipo, Brazil - RX_R8 | ecosystem: Host-associated > Plants > Roots... | reverse complement strand
TGCCGGAAAACAGAATCAACAAGCTAACCCAACGACAGCGTGAATGCCTGCGGCTCGTGCTGACCGGACGCGGTGCAAAGGAAATCGGCGGCGCGCTGGGCATCTCCCCTCAAACGGTGGAAGCCCATCTAAAGGCCGCGAGAAAGCTGCTCGGCGTCGGCGATAGCGGTCTCGCGGCCCGCATGTTGGGCGCACACGAACAGACGACTACCCAGAATTTGGGTACCCAATCGGAACCTCTTCCCGAAGGCCAATTGGGCGGTCAACACGCTGCTCACCAGCACGGGATCGAGCATCAATCGGACAACCAGCCGGTGCTCTTGCGAGAGTATCGGCAGCCTTTTGATGCGCCGCGGGAGCCGCCTGCATCGCGTGATTGGGTCATCCGAAGGAGGGGCCAGCGGCACAATGAACTCAACCGTAAACACCGGCTGATCGCCATCGGAGCGATCACCTTGGCGCTGACAATCGATGCAGCGCTCTTCGTCCTAGCTGCCGTCTCACTCATGCACTTCCTCATCGAGGTAAGCCGGCACGGCGGCTGAACTATCATTACCAACCCTATCGCCTTGCAGGTCGCCTGCGAGGATGGAGACGCTTGTGAACAAGGAAACCGCAAAGACCGCGCTCAATGTCCGCCACGCGATCGTGCCGGCAGAGGATGGTACCGACGCCGTCCTCGGCCAACTGGGCCTCCTCCTGCATCGCGCTTGCGAAGCGCGCCACGAGCTTGGCATTTCAGCGGAGAGCGCGCAGGAGGTCTTCGAGATGATCGTCGCCGCTGCCGGCCAGCAGGTCGCGGCGCGGAGCACCACCTTGAAGATTCATGCCAAGATGGGAGCCATCTTGCGCGATCTGATGCCGGAGGTCGCCTCGGGCGACAATGGCTGCCCTCCGCAGGCTGTTCTCGAAGCGCTGGCGGGTACGCCCACCCACTTGGCGGCTGTCGCCGCTTGACCGTTCAGGTGCGTTCGCCGACATGATGTCGGTGTGACGCACCTGATCGTCTCTCGCGGATTGCTGCTAATCTGCTGCGGTTATGCGCTTCTTCGGGGCGGTGCCCCGGAGCGGATCATTGCCGCAGCCTACCTCGTCAGTGTTCCCGCCACGGTCTATGCGCTCGGCCCACTGATCGGCCGCTTCCGAGGCTTTGAGCTCGGAGCCTTTCTGATCGATTTTGCCTTGTTCATAATCTTCGTGGCGATCGCGCTAAGGGCGGATCGGTATTGGACGTTATGGGTAAGTGCTATGCAAGCGAGCTCACTGCTCGGCTATTTTCTCGGTCTGCTGGGTACAAGCAAGCTCAACCTCGCGAGCGCCATTTTAGTCCAGATGTGGTTCTATCCGATCATGGTCACGCTGGGGATCGCGACGTTCCGTCACCGGCTACGGAAGAGACGGTACGGAATCGACAGCTCCTGGTTCGACTTCTCACGCCTTTCGATCCGGCCGCCGATGAGTGTGCCGATCGGCTGATTGCCGAATTTCACAATCTCGATTCGTCATTGTCATGGTCGGATGCGCGGATCAACCGCGCTCTCGCCGACTTCCCGCATGTTGCTGAATATCTGACCCTGATCCGTGAGCTGATCTCCCGCGTGCTTCGGCAACGTGCGGAGGATCGCTTGATGCTAGGGTCTTCCGATCGCGTGCAAGACTATTTGCGGGCGATCATGGGCCACTTACCAGTCGAACAAATTCGCGTTCTTTTCTTGACGAGCGCAAACCGGCTAATCGCGGACGAGGTCTTTTGCCGCGGTACGGTTGATGCAGCCACCTTATGCTCGCGAGAGATACTGCGAGCGGGTCTCGAGTTCGGAGCGGCCGGCTTCATCCTGGTGCACAACCACCCATCTGGAGATCCTGCTCCGAGCGAGAGCGACATTTCTGCGACGCGGCGGCTCGCACGGACCGCCTCCGAGCTGGATATCTCGCTGTTGGATCATATCATTGTCGCGCGTTCGGGCACGTCCAGCTTCCGCGCGCTGGGGCTGATCTGATGTCCCGCTTGTGGCGCCTAACGCGACCGCTCCTCGATCGGCGGAAGAGCAAACGACAAAAGGTGTTTGAACCTGCGATCTTGCACGACGGCCAAACTGAACGCGAAGCGCACATACTCGATCTATCTGTCGATGGCGCCCTGCTGCACGCCCATCAGCCGCCCCGCAACGGCATCGGGATCACGCTCCGCTTCGGCAGGACGACGGCGCTCGGTCGAGTTGCCTGGATCGCTGGAAACCACCTTGGCGTCGCCTTCCTCAATCCTCTACCCGTGACAACCGTCGAGGAGATGGTCGATAGAGGCCATGAGCGAAGCGGTCCGAGCAATAGATCGTAGACCGAGCCCGCAGGCTGCTCTGCTCAGGCAGTTCAATGCCTAATCCAGCAGCCTCCCCGCCCCTACTCCTAACGGCTTGGCGAGCTTCTCGACGACCGTGATCGTGGGGTTGCGCGCACCACGCTCTATGTCGCTGACATAGGTGCGGTGAACGCCGGCCTCATCGGCAAACTGCTCCTGGCTCCAGCCCTTCTCGTTGCGAAGCTGGCGCAGATTGCGGGCGAGGCGCTGACGGACATCCACGCTGCGCCAACAGCGCGCCTGTCGCCGATCGATCTACAGACGATCAGTGACATTCGCCTTGACTTGCCGCCGCGGCGGAGCGTGTGTCGCCTTCACTCATAGGCGACATAGACATGGCTGTTCTCGACCGCGGCGTGGATATTTCGGCCGATGCTGCCGCTCGGTTGGCGGCACCGAGCGCGGTCCGCTATATCAAGCTGGGCCAGAACGGCCGCTGGGCCCCGCATGCGTTCGAGACCGGCACTCTGCCCTTCGGCTTCACGCAGGTCGATCACAACCTCTGTGCGGCCGCCGATTGGGCTGACGTCCGCGCGGCGCTGGTCGCGGACGGTCGAAGCCCGAGCGGCGCGAGCCAGGGCGTGCGCGAGCTCCGCGACTTCTACGAGCTTGATGACAGTGCGTTGTGGATCACCTTCGCCGACGGCCATCTTTGGTGGGCGTTCGCCGCGCCCGATGTTGCGCCTCTCCCGAACGGTGGCGACGGCGCTCCACGCCGGTCTCGCAAGACACTTGACGGCTGGCATCACCATGCTCTCGACGGCGAGCCGCTCACCATCCGGTCGTTGAGCTCGGCGCTGACGCGGGTCGCCTCGTTCCGGATGACGCTCTGCAAGGTCGAGCGCGAAGCCTATCTGCTGCGTCGGCTGCGCGGCGAGCCGGAACCGCTACATGCCGAGGCAACGGCCGCACGAACGTCATTGCAGGTGGTGGCGCGGCAAATGATCGGCATGCTTGACTGGCGCGACTTCGAGATCCTGGTCGACCTTATCTTCGCGCGCGGCGGCTGGCAGCGCAGCTCCGCGGTCGGCGATGGCGAGGTCGATGTCGATCTCGTCCTTGAAAGCCCGGTGACGCGCGAGACGGCGTGGGCGCAGGTGAAGTCTCGCGCTAATCAGGCTGTGCTCGACGATTATCTCGAGCGCTTTCGCTGCGACGGCAGCTGCCAGCATTTCTTTTTTGCGGTGCACGAGAGCGCGACGTCGCTCACGCTCCCGCCGGAGCGCGGCCTGCATCTTTGGCAGGGCGACGCCCTCGCCGCAGCCGCGCTGCGCGCTGGCTTGTTCGACTGGCTAATCCAGCGCACGCGGTGATCGAGCTTTAGCGTGGGGCTCGCTAAGGCGCTTCCAACCCATGTTGATGAGCGGCTTCGCGTTCATCTCGGAAACCGTGATCACGCGATCCTCCGGCACCGACACCGAAACGCCGTCGAGCAAGCTGACATGGCTCGTACCCTGCGGTACTTCGATGCGGACGGTCGGCTCCTCCCTTGCGCGCCGCTCGCGCTCGTCGCGCTCCTTATAATAGCGGCCGATGCTGGAGACTGATGAATTCTCCTTCATCCAGTTGATCGCGTGCGCAAATGCGTCGGCCATGTCGTCGTTGCGGCCGAGAGGAAACGCGCAGATCTCGTCCACGAATTCTTCGACGCCATCGCCGGCCTCCGGCAGCTCGATCAGCTCATCAGCCATCATGGAGGTCGCAGCGCGGAACCGAAGCTCCTTACTTTGGCGAGCCGGTGCCTCGACCAAGCGAAAGCGCTGGCCGCGCAGTTCCGTCAGCAACGCCGTGCCGAGGCCGGCGTCCTCGATGATCATGACGTCGACCTTGAATCGACGGGCGCGCGCGAGTGCCGTTTCACGTAAACCCTTGAACTCGAGGTGCGCGCGAAACACGTCGAGCAAATAGGCGCGGTCGCCGATCCTGCCGAGGGTGACGAACGCGTGGAAGTCATTGGTCTCGTCCGGCTTCAGCGCCGTGTCGACCGCCATGATGATCTGCTCGAACGTCTCAGGCGGGGTGAGAAACCGCGGAAACCAATGGCGTTTGGCGATATTGCCTTCCGCCGGCAGCGGGTTCTGCTGGTACTGCGCCTCCCAGTCCATCGGCGCCATCTCGCGGCGGCGCTGCGCGTAGGCCTCGAGCGAATCGCGCTCGGGGTGCAGGGCCTCGCCGATGGCGCGATGATGGGTCTGCGGCCCCAGAAACGTTCGATAGTGAAAGGTCTCGTCCGTAGTCGCTATCGCGGGCAGCACGAGATGCTCCCAACCGCCCTGGCTCAGGAACAGCCCCGTCGGGTCTTCTTCATGGAGGCGCTGCTGGACGAGCAAGATACGGCAATCGCTGATGCTGTTGGTGCGCGAGATGAGCGTGTTGCTGATCCGCGCGTTGAGCCGCTTGCGACCGGATTCGGAGGCGGCCTGATCAGGCGGGGTCAGATCGTCGAAAATCAGATAGTCGCCACCTCGACCCGTGACGGCGCCACCCGCCGACCGCGCGAGCCGCTTGCCGCCGCGCGTCGTGTCGAACGCATCGGCGGCCGACTGGATCGGCGATATGCGCGTCTTGGTGATCGCCTTGTACGCGCGCGACTGCATGATCTCGCGCGTGCCCCGCGACAGCTCGACCGCGAGCGTCTCCTCGTAGCTGATTCCGAACACGTGGATGGTCGGATCTCGCGCCAGCAGCCAGGCAGGGTACACCTTCGAGCAGATCTCACTCTTCAGCGACCGCGGCGGCGCGTTGACGATCAAGCGCATGATAACGCCCTCCGCCAGCTGCATCAGCCGATCGCACAGCAGATCGTGATGCCAATTCCATTCGATTTTACGGCCGCTGGTTTCGCTGATGAAGCGATAGGCGAACATCCCGAGGTCGTTGAGGTAAAGGTCAGCAAGCTCCGCGACATCATTCTCCGCCATCGCTGCTCTCCTCGTTCTCCTGTCCACGTTTTGCCTCATCCGCCTCCCGCTCGGCGAGGCGCTTTCGCAACAGCTCGAGCATGGCCAGATCAGCCGGTGCGAGCGGCACATTAGGCACTTGCGCGGCCTCCTTCGCCTCGAGGGCAAGGCCGAGCTCGATGGTTCTGATCAGCGCGGGAACATTTAGCTTCTTAAGGCCGAGCAAACTTAGCTGCTCGATGTTCGCCTCGAGCCGCGACATCGTCTTCATGCCGTCCTTGGAGGGGAATTGCATGAGCTGGAACAGCACCTTTTTTGCGAGAGTCGAGGCATTGAGGCTGCCCTTGGGCCGCCCTTTCGGATTACCTGACTCATTATCCGCGAACGTGCCGAAATTCGTCCGGCCGTCCCCACGATCGGCACCATCTTCCGGCGAGGGGTCCTCCCCCTGCCGGCGCAGACGCGGCGGCTTCGGCTCGCGCTTCGAATTACCCATGTAAACCTCCCGACCCAACGTTCGAATCATCGATCGCAGGGCAAAAATGTGCGGAGCAAGCGAAGCAGGCGGGCGTCGCGCCGGCGGCGCCCGCCCCGCCCCTCAGCCCTTGGCGAGCACCTCGCGCTCGATGTCGTCGAACAAGCGACCGCTCTGCTCATGGACCGCCTGGAGGCCGGTCCAGCGCTGGAGGCGACGGATGGAGGCGTCGACATAGAGCGGGTCGAGATCCATGCCATAGCCGATCCGAGCAACCTTGGCGGCGGCAATTAGCGTCGTGCCCGAGCCGAGAAACGGATCGAGCACGATCTCGCCGCGCGCGGTGCTGTCGAGAATCGCGTCCGCGACGAGATCGATCGGCTTCGGGGTGGCGTGAATGGCGAGCGGGCTTGCCTTGCCCTCGCCATGGCTGAAGCTCAGCGCCGCCGGATATTCCCAGACATTGGTCCGGTGGCGACCGCCGGCACCGAGCATGACGTTATTGCGGCGCTTGCCGCCCGGCCTGGCGAAGATCAGCACCAGCTCGTGCGCGCTCCTGTAGAACGAGCCCATGCCGGCGCGATCCTTGACCCAGACCGCGAGGTTAATGAGCGGCCCGAAGGTCTTTTTGGCCGCGCGCTCGAGCCAGCCAAAGCCGCGCCAGTCCATGCAAATGTAGATGATCGCGCCGGGCTTGCAGGCACTGGCAATCGCGGCCGAATAGCTCTCCGCGAACGCCTCGAGCTCAGCCTTGTCCATATCGCCCGAACCCATCACGAACTCGCGCCGGTTGCGTCGGGTGCTGGCGAACCCAGCAATCTTGCAGCCATAAGGCGGGTCGGTGAACACCGCCGACGCCGAGACGCCGGCCATTAGCCGGGCATAGGCCGAGAGATCGGTCGCGTCGCCGCAGCCGATGCGATTGTCGCCAATCTGGAAGACGTCGCCCAACTTCGCGACGGCGGGAAGGTCCTTGTCAGGCCCGCCCTCATCCTCAACCTCAACCCGATCCGGCTCGGCAAGGATGAGATCGATCTCGCTGGCATCGAGCGCCAAGCACTCGAGGTCGAAGTTCGGCATCTCCTCCTGCACCTCGAGCAGCAAGCTACGCTGCTTCGCGCGATCGACCTTACCGAGCGAGTTGATCTTGCTGAGCGCTTCGGACAGCATTCGCTCCTGGAGCGGCGTCAGGTTGGTGACGTCGATCACGGGGACGTAGGGGATTCCGACTGCCTTGGCGGCGAGCGCAATCAGCTGCCCCGAAATCACTGTACCATGTCGCCCGATCAACACCGGAAGGTGGATGTCGAGCGCCAGCAGCGTGCGCCCGGCGCGCTTCACGTCACGCGGGCTGAAATCTCGGCAGTCGTCCGGGTGCAGCACGAGGCTCTCCGACGCGACATGGCGGATCTTGGGCGCCAGATTGTCGCCAATTGACGGCAACGGGACGACGGGGGGCGCGTCGAGCGCCGGCATATTCGAGATAGGCTTGTTCATTGCATGTCCTCCGGTTGTGGGAGGACAGCTCATTCAACCCCGAAAATTGTGCGAGGCGAGGATTATCTGCGGGACGCACCTCGCGGTCGACCGCACTTCAGCGGCTCGATCGGGTCGAATGAAGGAAGGAGCCCCCTGGGATCTTCCCCGTATGGCAGTGCCGGTTCGACCGAGATGATCGTCTTTTGTGCAGCTCGGAGCGATGCCGGCACAACGGTCCGTAACGGATCCAGGTGGCCCCCCGCATATTCTCGCCACTCGTAATAACGCCTCCGCCAAGTCTCCTTACGCTGCTTAAACTTCCGCGCAGTTTCGTCACCCTCCATCCATTTCTCTAGCGCTTCATCGAGGGTCAAACCGACGTCCAGCATGTTGGTGACGGCCCAGATGAAGCATATCCGGTATTGCCCGTCATGAAGCATGCCCATCATGGACGGCGAGCCATCGCGAAGCGCCACGAGCATCTCCCGGTTAGTAGCTCTCTATAACACAGCGGAGATCCACCGTCGCTGGCTCAGTCGCAACGCAGATCATCCTCCACTGCAAAACGACCTCTTTTCACCTGTTTTCAGACGCGGACACGCACGCCGTCAGACGCAGAAATCTGCCGATCATGAGAAAGATGAGTGCCCGCGAACCTGTATTTTACCCGTAATTCACCTGTAAATCCGGGGCAAAACAGGTGGAGACGGGTTCGCTGTGGACTGGGTGGCGCACCGCGCAGTCAGGTCTCGCCTGCCAGCGGGCCAGTCTCAGCCAGGAGCGGAGATTATCTCCGAACTTCCGGGGCTTTGCAGATCGCACTTCTCCGGCCGCAGGCACAGAGACCATTTTTTCGCGCGGAGGCGCCCATTTACGGCGCAAAATATCTGCGCGACGAAAAGTGTCCTGCGGGCCAAAAGGCGCCGCGGGAGATGCAGCTACCGAAGATGGAAATGAGGAAGGGCGCGACCTCTCGGTGCTGAGGAGCGATCGCGCCGCGCCGTGCATCCCAGCAGAGCGGTAGGTCCGCCGCGCGCAACAGCGAGCGCGCGGTCAACTGCACTGGCTGCGATCCGTTCATGATGGCGCTCACGATATCGGGCGCGAGGAACTTGAGCTTAGCGAGCCGCAGCAGATGGTCACGCTTCGACTTCTCCACCGCGACGCCGGAGCAAAGCTCGGTCCAGGCAAGCTCTGCCTTCGCGAGCAGACCGAGCAGCTTCGGGCCGCGCCGGGTCGGTGCAGCCCGATCCATCATTTGGATACGAGATCCGCAGCTCCATCCTCTTGCGCACCAGCTTCGCCGCGGAGGTGATGGTGACCTCGGTTGCGTGGTCGGCGTCTGAGCCCAATCCGAGCAGTCGGTGGATCGAGAAACTGAGCGCCACCACTTCGCTCCTCAATCGGACGCTGGCGCCGGCGAGGAGCAGCATCTCGCGAAGCTCGCCGCTCGACGCCGACTCCATCTGCGTCGCGCGGTCGCCGCACATCTGCAGCAGCTTCGAGAGCTGGGGATCACCATCGGCGGGTAGGCCCGAAACAACAGCGTTGCGATCCGCGAACCAGATTGCGAGCCTGGTCCGGACGAGCAACTCGATATCGCCCGCCGGCACACGCAAGGCATCCGCAATTTACCATTCTAAGCCTGGATGAGGTGTTCAGTCTGCCGCTCTGTCCCAACGATTAATGCGTCCACCGCAACGGTCCCTTGCGCACCGAGCAGTAGCGGATTGATGTCGACCGCAGTGATCGCGCCGTCGCGAGCCAGCGCCAGCCGTTGGACCGCGAGAAGGATGTCGATCAGCTCTCTCCAACTGGATGAAAGGCGCCAGCGCGGGCCGCGCACGATGCGCCCCAGCGTACTGAGCGCAAGCTTGCGCTCAATCTCAGCTGAGCTCGCCGGGATTGACCATATCGCGTAATCGTCGATCGTCTCGGCATGGACGCCACCGAGGCCTGCGATTAGCAGCGGTCCGACATCAGGCGATACCGTCACGCCAACGATCGCCTCAAGTTCGCCCCGCAGCATCGGTTGGACCAATGCCCGTCCGTCGACCGCGGCGCAGGCGGTGCGCACGGCGTCCGCATCACCGAGGTTCAGATGGACGAGGCCGGCATCTGACTTGTGCGCGACCCCTTCGACCACGCCTTTGACGACGACCGGATAGCCGATCTCGTTCGCCGCCTTCACCGCCGCGTCGGCATTATCGCAGACCACGGCCGTCACGACCGGCACGCCGAACCGTGCGAGCAGGGCCAGACTCTCCGCTTCGCCGAGCGGTCCCGGCTTTAGAGAACCGAGCGTCGCCTCAACTTCATCCGCCACGCTGCCTGACGGCGAGAGAAACGCCACGACCGCCTCCAGGCAGCAGTCGGTCTCGGCGAAACACATCAGGCCTTCCGCTTCGAACGCGGCGCGCCCGGCCTTGTCGAGGCCCGCCGGCGCCAGGATCAGATGCGGCTTGCCGCTCGCGCGCTGCGCGGCGCCATAGGCCTTTGCCAACTCCCCGCGCGATACCGGCGCCAGCGTCGGAAGGAAGCCAACGACAATGCCGACGCTTGGATCGGCGGCAACCGCATGGGCGATCTCGCCGATCGCCACAAAGCTCCCGAACACGCCGACGTCGATCGGGTTGACGGCACGCGAGAAGCGCGTGTGGCGATCAAGCACCGCCTGTGTCTCGGACGTGAAGTCCGCCATCACGATGCCGCGTGCCGCGGCGAGATCGGCCATCAGCGCGCCGCCGGCGCCGGATGTCGACAGGACCGCCGCACCGCCCGCTCCACGCCCGTGGCGCGAGACGAGCGCCGCGCTCGCGATCAGCCCTTCGACCGTGCTCGCCAGTGGAATTCCGCAGGCCTCCAGCAGCGCCCGATATGCGCGGCCGCCACTGGTCATGCGGCTCGAATGCGCAATCGCCGCCGCCTCGCCGCGCTCCGACAAGCCGACCTTGAGCGCCACGATCGACTTTCCCGCAGCGTCGGCCGCACGCGCCAGCCGACGCAGCCGGCGTCCGTCGGCGATACCGTCGAGCACAAGCGCGATCACCTGCGTCGCCTCGTCAGCGATGCAATGTTCGAGGTAGTCGAGCACGTCGAGGTCGGCCTCGTTGCCCGCCGACACGAACAGCGACAGCCCGGCGCCGAAGTCCATCAGGCGCCGCGCGAACACATCGAACAGCGCGCCGCTGTGCGAGAGGATCGCGACATCGCCCGGCGTGATCGGGAGCGCATGGCCGACGTTGAAGCCCACCGACACTGGCAGCCGCGCGTTGTAGATGCCGTTGCAGTTGGGGCCGACGATGCGCGTCCCGTACGCCCGCCCGATCGCGGCAATCTCAGCCTGCCGAGCGGCGCCCGCCTCGCCGCTCTCGGCATAGCCCGCCGAGCCGACGATCACCGCACCCATGCCCGCCGCCGCGCAGGCACGCACCGCATCGGGCGCTGCCTCAGCCGGCACCGCGAGGAAGGCGAGATCGATGCCGGACGGCAGTTCGTCGATCCGCGCGGCGCAATGCACGCCTTCGATCGGCGCGCCGCGCGTTACTGCGAAGATGTCGCCCTCGAAACCGCTCGCGCGAAGGTTGGCGAGCACCATCCCGCCGATCCGCGACGGGTCGGCCGACGCGCCGATCACCGCGACGCTGCGCGGCCGGAACAACCTGTCCAACACCATCGTCACCGCCCTTTCCACTCGGGCTTGCGCTTCTCGACGAAGGCGCGGAAGCCTTCGACCCGATCCTCGCTGGTGTAGGGGCTCACGCCTTCGTTGAGCCGAAGCCCGGCCGCGATCGGCAAGCCCCACGCCTTGTACGCGGTCTCCTTCATGCGCCGCAGCGTGATCGGCGCGTTCGCGGCGATGCCCCGGGCAAGCTCCATCGCCTCGGCGACGACGGAGCCCGGCGCGCTGATCGCGCTCACCAGGCGGATGCGCAGCGCCTCGTCGGCATCGATCGGTTCGCCAGTGAACATCATCCGCAACGCGTCTGAGCGCGCGATGAGCCGCGGCAGGACGACGCTGGCGAAATGCGCACCCATGCCCCGCTTCGCCTCAGGAAGCGCGAAGCGCGCCGCCGGATCGCAGAGGCGGATGTCGCAAGCCAACGCCAGCTCCATGCCACCGCCGTAGGCCGCGCCGTTGACCGCCGCGATGGTCGGCTTCCAGGTCTCGAGCAGCATCTCGTGCAGCGCCCGGCCAGTGCCCATCATCGGCCCGCGCATCGGCGGCGCGCCGGGCGCCTGATAATCCTTGATATCCGCGCCCGCGCAAAATGCCTCAGCACCCGCTCCGGTGACGACCAGCGCACCGACATCGGGATCGAACAGCGCATCGTCGAGCGTGCGCAATAGAGCTTCGTGCAGTGCGGGACTGATAGCGTTGCGGCGTGCCGGCCGGTTGATGGTGAGGAGGCGCACGCCATCGCGCGTCTCGATCAGCAGGTCGTCAGGCACCGGGGCGTCGGTCATTCGACGGGATCCTCAGGAATGGCGAAAGGGACGAAGCTGGGATAGCGCCCGAGCGTCGCCAGCAGCGCGATCGCCACGAGCAGCGCACCGGCGAACGCCAGCCATGCGACACGGTACGAGCCGGTCGCATCGAACACCACGCCCGCCAGAAACGGCCCGGCGCCATAGCCCAGGCCGTAAAGGCCCAGCAGCATGCCATAGATCTTGCCGTAGTGGCGAAGCCCGAAATAACGGCTGGCCAGGAACGCGAGCGTGTCGCCCTCAGTGCCGAGCGCGAAACCGACGAACAGCGCAACGGTGACACCGAACGCCATCGAATGGCCGGGCAGCAGCATCAGGACGCAGGCAAAGAACGGCAGCACCAGTGTCGCCGCAGCGACGAAGGGCGCGAACAGCAGATCGAGCAGCGATCCGCCGATGATCCGACCGGCGACCGTGCCCGGTCCCATTGCGCCAAGCACGATCGCGGCATCACGCGGGCTCATGCCGCGATCGGTCAGCATCGCTACGAAATGGACGCTGAACATGCCGCACACGCCGGCGGCGATGATCAGGCTGATCGTCAGCCGCCAGAAGCGCGACCCGCGCAGCGCCTCGCCGAAGCCGATGCCCGCTTCCTCGGCGGCCGCGGCCGAGACCGTCTCGGCACGCCGCTCGCCCGCAGCCGCGGCGCGCGCACGCAAATCCCTGGCGTCGTAGAAGAACAGCCACGCAAGCGGAAACGCGATGAGAAACGCGTAGGCGCCGAGCCCCGCCCACAGCAATCTCAGTCCCAGCCGTTCGAACGCGATCGTCACGATCAACGGCGTCGCGGTGCCGACCGCAGAGATGCCAGCCATGGCGACACCCAGCGCGAGGCCGCGCTGCCTGTAGAAGCGACTCGCGACGCCGAGGCTCCAGGTCATCGGTCCCACCGCCGGACCGATCATCGCGGTGATCGCGAACAGGGAATAGAAGAGTGAGAGGTTGCCGCCGGCAATCCCGAGCGATGCCAGCGCGAGCGAAAAGATCGGAACACCGACAAGGACGATCCGGCGCGCCCCCCACTGATCGACCGCCGACCCCAGCAGCGGTGCCATGATCAGCGTGCCGAAGCTGAGCAGCAGCGACGTTCCGGATATCTGGGTGCGGGTCCAGCCATAGGCGGCGGTCAGCGGCTTCATCAGCACGCCGATCGCGCCCAACTCGAGCGCCGCTATGCCGACGCCGAGGAACGCTGCGGCCACAAGGCCTGCACCCTCCCGCCATTCGCTGCGCCCCGCATCGCCGGGAGTCTCCGGTCGCACCGCCAGCCAGCCTCCCGCACGCGAGGCTCATCCCCGTCGTCAGAGCGGCTATTTATATTCCTGGGAAAATAGTTCAAGCTTGAAGCGATCAGCTGTTCGCGTCACGCTCGCTCTGTTTGCCGATCCGGCTGAGCATGCGATCGAGGCGCTCCCATTCGCCCGGCGACAGCGCGCCGAGCACTACCGATCGGCTCAGCGTGCGCGCGCGGCGCGCGCGATCCAACCCCTGCTCGGTCGGCGCGATGCGGCACGCCCGCCGGTCATCCTGCGACCACAGACGCTCGATCAGACCGCCCGACTCGAGCCGATCGACGCGCTTCGAGATGCCGCCCGGTGTCACCGCCAGGATCGCAGCGAGATCAGTGATGCGCGGCCTGTTTTCCGCAGTGCTGCGCTGGAGCAGATAGAGAATGTCGAGATCGCCGACCTGCAGTCCGACCCGTTCGGAGACTTCGACCTGATGACGCCGCATCCGGCTGACCAAGCGGACCATCCGACTGAGCGCCACGATCGCGGGCGCCTCGTCGGGGCCGACGATGTCCTTCGAATCCCCGATAAACCGCCGCAGGCCCGCCAGTTCATCGCGCCCGTCATCGTCCTCACCGCTCACGCCGACGCCCGCTCTCGCGCGAGACCGATCCGACGGCCGACCGTATCCGGCTGCGGCAGCGCGCCGTGCGCCGCTGCGATGTCCTGCAGCCGTTCAACCCATTGTGCCGGCATCGGCGCGGACCGGCGCGTCGAGCGATCGACGTGGATGGTCATCAACTCGACTGTCGCGGCCCGCACGCCCGTCGCCTCGTTCACGATCTCGTGAAGATGGTGGATGCGCTTGCCGTCGGCGCCGATTAGCCAGCTCCGCACGATCACCGGGTCGCCGAGCCGCAGTTCGCGCGCGTAGACAATATGCATCTCGAGCTGGAACAGCGTGCTGCCGGCGGCTTCGAGTGTTTCGCGCGTGATCCCGGCGTGGGCGAGGAGTGCCTGCGTCCCGCCATCGGCAGCACGCTTATATTCGATCGAGTCCATATGTTCGTTCTCATCGACCCAATCCGATGGAACGCTAAATCGGTAACCACAGAAGGGTGCGTCTTGCATTGCGGTACCTCGGATTATGATCAGTGCAGGCTGATCCGGCGGTGCCGTGTTGCCGAGCGCGGTAATCCGCGATGATCGACGACGACTGCGGATGGCTGCTAACGGATTTCCCTATGAAGGGAAGCGTGTTGAAAAACCCGGTCGAGCCTAGCGAAACGCCACCGCCTTATTGGAGCGGGCAGGATGATGGAATCCGACGTGATCTGGTTTGGCGATTTCGCCTCAGCGGCAGACGATCACAGTCAACGCTTGAAGCACTTCTTTCGATGGTGGAGTTAGAGGACGATCATGTGCTCGAGAGGCAGGTTGTTCCGACGGCTCGCGCGCAGGCGTTCGACGTCCAATTGTGGCCAGCCATTTCCAGTATCAGTCCGCTGACGAGCGTCCGCGGAAGCTGCGGATCGTCACGCGCAATCGCGCCTGCCTATAGCCTGGGAGGGTATTCGGGAGCCGCTGTGGATAGCGAGCGACTGGTTGTGAAAGTACGGCAGAGCTGATCCGGGTCATAGGGGCCCTGGTGCGATGCGATCCCAGGTAAGCTTGAGGGTGACGGGGCCGTCCGGGTGCGGCATCGGCAGGCTGCTCAACGTGAGATAGCGCCCCTCGATTCCGATCTTGCGGACATAGTCGGTGCCGGTGTCGTTCTCGAAGAACGAGACCTCGAGATGATGGACGAGCGTGTCGCCGTCGCGGTCATAGGGTCCGCAATAGGCGTGGAAGGTCTTGGCGGCAGCGATGCGCTCGACATCGGTCATGGCGCGGCGATCATCCGACGCGGTGCGCGGGCGGCCACCGTCGGCGTTGAGGAACGCCATGCGCTGGCCGGGCAGATAGTGGATGAACGCGACCGGATCGCGGCCCGAGAAATAGGCATTGATGCACTGACCATCACGCCACAGTTCGTTCGACACGAGCTTCCAAGTGCCGTTCAGGTCGATCGTCTCCGGTGTCACCTCCGCAGTCGTTTCGGCTTCTCGCATGCTCTCCACCTTTCATGTTCCGCCCCGCTGACCGTTTGCCGGGGATTGCACGGCCGTCCCGAACCATTGTATTAACTTCCATGGAAGTCAAATTGAGATCGAGAGGTTGCCATGGACGCCCAATATGATCTGGTCATCCGCAACGGCTCGATCCTGGATGGATCAGGCAAAGACGCTTTTATGGGCGGCGTCGCCATTGCCGAGGGGCGGATCGTCGCGGTTGGCGTGGTCGAAGGGCGCGGGCGCGCGGAAATCGATGCCGCCGGGCTGACCGTCACGCCGGGCTTCATCGACATCCACACCCATTATGACGGCCATGTCACTTGGGAGGAGCGTTCCGTGCCCTCCGGCGAGCATGGCGTCACCACCGTCGTCACCGGCAATTGCGGCGTCGGCTTCGCGCCGGTGCGCGCGCCCGACCGGGAGCGACTGGTCTCGCTGATGGCCGGCGTCGAGGACATCCCGGAGGTCGCGGACGGCGCTTCATGTGGAAGCGCAGCCGCGTTTCGGCGACCTGCTGAGCGCGCGCGAATGGTCGCAGCTCAATCAGCTGCGCGATCGGCTGGTCGACTATGCGGTAGCGGTGGACGCGCAGGTATAAGCAGCGATCAAGCGCACTCCATTTCGGCCGGAGCGGGAACCAACATGATGCACGCGCCCGCCCCCACCCAAATTGTCCGCCGCTTGGTCGCCGCGATGGCGCACGCCGGGCCAGTCTGACGGGGCGCTCAGCTGTCGTAGCCGGGTAGCTGACGATCGAGGCGGCGCAGCATGGCTGGCCAGAGATACTTCGCGGCGTAATCCGGCGAGGAGACCTCCATGAACGTGTTCGCCTTGGCGATCGCAGCAGGAGGCGCCGGATGCAGCGGCAGGTTCATCCCGCAAGTCCGCACCTGCACGGAGCAGGAACGCTCGAAGAAATACATCTTGTTGAAGCAGTCCGCGATGTCCCGCCCGACGGCGAGGGTGCCGTGGTTGCGCAACAGCATGAGATCCTTGGTTCCGAGATCGCGCGCGAGCCGCTGCCGCTCGTCCGTGTCGACGGCGACGCCCTCGAACTCGTGGAAGGCGACTTGCGCGTTGATGAGCATGGCCGTCTGGTTGAGCGGCAGCAGACCGCCCTCGACGCCCGATACCGCGACACCATCGAGCGTATGAAGATGCATCACGCATCCGGCATCCGCGCGTGCCATATGCACGGCGCTGTGGATGACGAAGCCGGCGCGGTTCACCTTGTGAACCGAATCTCCGACGATCTCGCCGGCGGCGTCGATCTTCACGAGGCTCGAGGCGGTGATCTCCTCGAACAGCCAACCATAGGGATTGAGCAGGAACAGCTCGCGGCCATCCTCGTCCGGCAGTCGTGCCGATATATGCGTGGCGAGCAGATCGTCCCACCCCATCATCGCCACGAGGCGATAGCAGGCGGCAAGATCGCAGCGCGTCTGCCATTCGGCGTCGCTCATCGCATAGGGCGCGGAACGGACTGCCTTCATCGCTATCTCTCCCTTGCCGGCCGAACCGACGGATGGCCGTCTCATTCGGCCTCCCGCTACAGCATAGCGCCGGGGAGGCAGGATAGAAATCGGTGACTCATTTCGTACGGTCGCAAATGCCGTACACGACGCGGCTAACAGCGCCGAACCTGGCGCAATGATGGTCGACGATGGCAATGCCAAAGCCCAAGGCATGGCTCGGACGATTTGGACAAGAAGTCTGCAGAATCGCGATCCACTGGTTCCGGCGTCACTGGGCCGGGATTAGAGCCGGTCGTCATCTGAGAAGCAGAGAGGTGTGACATGTCCGGAACAGCGATCAACGGCATCCACCATGTCGGCATGTCCGTGCCCAGCCTCGAGCGCGCCCGCGCCTTCTACGTCGATCTGCTCGGCATGACCGAGCTCGGCGCCCACGGCGGCTGGAGGGACTCGGCGCAAATGGATCGACTCACGCGCCTGCAAGGGACGGCTGCGCGGATGATGTTCCTCGCTGCAGGCAATCTCTTTCTCGAGATGTTCGAATATAGCGCGCCTCCCCCTCCGCCGATCATTCACGAGCGCGGGGTTCACGAATATGGCTTCACGCACCTGTGCATCGACGTGAATGACACCGATGCGATCCACGCGCGGCTCACTGCGGCAGGCATGGATTTCCATTGCGATCCGATCTCCGCCTCGGGCGTGCGGACAGTCTATGGCCGCGATCCGTTCGGCAACGTGATCGAGTTGCAGCAGATCGTCACCGAGGACGTGGTGAAGCGGGTGCCGGCCCTCGCAGGCCGCTAGCCGTCGCGCGCGATCATGGTGCGACACCACCGCCGAGGCGGGGGGGGAGGCCTGTCATTGCCCCGTCAATGGCATCGCGCCTACGATCCAGAGTTCTGATGGCGTCGTCGATCGGAGGATCGAGCGCCGAGCAGGTGATTTCGGGAGCGATCGAGCATGCCGCCATGGTAGGTCCACGCATCGAAGAAGCGGACCTGGACGCCAGCGATCCCGATTATCCGACATCGCTGCCTGCGCGTTTCTATGCCGCGATCCGCGGCCTCGACGATCACTCCGGCGAACAACGCCTCCGGCGGCAGGCGATGGGTCTGCTGCAGGACATCTCCACGAGGCTGCAGCAGATTGCCGCGGACACCGCCGCCACTGCCGAGATCCATCGCAGCGATCTGCTCGTGCTCGCCCTGCTCTACCGGGCGAACACCGCGCGGACCGTCAAGGCGTCGGCGATCCAGCGCGGCCTAGGTTTCACCGCAGGCGGCGTGACGCGGCGGCTCGATGCAATGGAGGCAAAACAGCTGATCGAGCGCGTGCGTGACCCTGCCGACGGACGGGCGTGGCTCGTTCGCCTCACGGCGAAGGGCGCCGAGTTGGCGGCGCGGATCCTCGAACGAAGCGATGCGCGCAACCGCCGGTTGCTCGAGGAATTCTCCGACGCGGAATGGGCGACGATGATCGCGCTCCTGCGCCGCGTGAACGGCGCGCTGCTCTGATCGACGATAGGTGTCTCAACCGACCTGGCATAGCGCTTCGACCGCGAGCCCGAGCTCGAGTTCGTCGCGCATTCGGTGCCGCAGCGATCGTATGAGCACGCGTCGGGTGTGGCGCAGCATCTCGCTGCTGTTCTTGGCGAGACCGTGCGCGAGCTCGCGCGCGCGCCGCAGCACGTCGGCTGCCGGCAGCACTTCGCCGACGATGCCAAGCTGCTTCGCCTCTATCGCGGAGATCCGCTCGCCGGTGAGCAGAAAATAGCGGCCGCGGTTGGGGCCGAGCAGTGCAAGCCAGACCGCCTGCACGCCGTCGCCCGGCACCACGCCGCCGGGGACATGCGCGACGTCCGCGAATTCGGCATGATCGGCGGCGATCACGATATCGCTCAGCACCGCGAGCTCCGCGTGGATCAGCGCGGGACCGTTCACCGCCGCGATCACCGGCACCGGGATGGCGAGCAGGTTCTCTAGCAATGCGACGCCCTCACGAAAGATGCGTCGCCAGATCGCCGGAGCATCCGTCTCGGGCGGGCGCGTCTCCGCATCCATCGCCGCGATGAAATTGGCGCCCGTGCCGGTCAACAGCACGACCTTGTTGTCGATGTCGCGCGCGATATCGGCGAATGCGAAACCGAGTTCGGCGTGCAGGCTCTGCTCCGTTATGCCCCACACGGCTTCGCCGCCGCGCGTGTGCATGGTGACCTCGAGCACGCCGCCCTCGCGCGAGAAACGCAGGCTCTCGTAGCGACCGGCATAGTCGGACAACTGCATTCCGCGATCTCCTCATCCGTGCGCTTGTGGCGCCATGTACCGGCGGCGCTTGATATCCGCTGCCTATTCGGGAGGGATATATGGACAGTGCCGAGAGCCTTCCTCTAGGGGGCGGACAAGCGGATTACCACCGATCGCGACGAACTCCGCGCCGCTCCCCTCGTTCACCCCATGGAGGCCGACATGACCGACGAAGCTCAAGGACACGACTATTCAAACTACACGTCGCTGAAGCTGTCGCTCGCCAACGGGATCATGACCGTGATGCTGTCTAACCCCGGCCGTCGCAACGCAATGACGCCTGGCATGAGCAACGAACTGACCACGATCTGGGACGACCTGTTGATCGATCCGGAGGTGAAGGTGATCATCCTCACCGGCGAAGGAAACGATTTCAGTTCCGGCGCTGATCTCTCGGCAATGTCGAAGAGCCAGCAGCTCGCGCCGGTCAGCCGACCGGTCAACACCGTTTCCCGCGCGGCGCGGCGCCACATCCTCTCGCTGCTCGATTGCGAGAAGCCGATCATCGCGAAGGTGCGTGGCGTCGCCTATGGGCTCGGCGTCAGCCTCGCGCTGGGTTCGGACATGGTGTTCGCGGCCGAAGGCGCACGCTTCTGCGACTCACATGTGAAGGCGGGGATGGTCGCGGGTGACGGCGGCGTGCTCATCTGGCCGCTGCTCGTCGGCATGAATCGCGCCAAGGAGTATCTGATGACGGGTGAGCCGGTGTATGCGGACGTCGCCGAGCGCATCGGCCTGATCAACCGCTGCCTGCCCGACGACCAGCTCGACGCGCACGTGCAGATGATGGCGGAGAAGCTGCGCGATCTGCCGCCGCACGCGGTGAATTACACCAAGGCGTCGCTCAACCAGGCCTTGCGCAACATGACCGGCGCGGCGTTCGAAACCTCGCTCGCCTACGAAATCTATTCGATGGGCATGGACGACTGCAAGGAAGCGACCCGCGCCTTTGTCGAGAAGCGCAAGGGCAACTTCAAGGGCATCTAGGAGGGGGCATGGCGGCGGTGGCCCGGCGCGGGCGCACTGCCGCTCAGGCGGGTAAGGTGCCGTTCGCGCGCATCCGTTCGATCTCTTCCGCGTGGAATCCGAGTTCGGCCAGGATCGGCTCGGCATGCTCGTTGAGCCGCGGCGGCGAGTCATAGTGGTGGGGTACGGGGAGGCCGTCGCGCATCTCGATGCAGGGCGATGCGACCTGCCGGAACGGGGCGCCCTCTCGCTTCGCCTCGACGATGCGATGCGTCGCCGCCACCTGCGGATCAGCGACGACGTCCGCGAGCGCCTGCACCGGTTCGAACTTCACCCCACCCGCGTTCAGCCGGCCGGCGAGATCGGCATAGTCGAGAGCGCCGATCGCCTGATCGATGGCATCGACCAGTGCGGCGCGCACCTCGCGCGGCAGGCGCGGCTCGGCAAAGCGCGGATCGGCAGCGATGTCGCGCCGGTCGATCGCCGCGGCCACTTCGGGCAGTTCGGCCTGCAGCTGAACCCAGCGGCCGTCCCGCGTGCGGAAATAGTTGGCGAGCGGCATCACGGCATTGTGCCGATCTCGGCTGGGAACCGCGCGGCCGAGGTTGAGCAGGTTCGAGAAGTCGGTGGCGAACGCCCACATGCCCGCGCCCATCAGCGCAGTGTCGATCCAGCGGCCGACGCCGGTCTGCCGCGCGTCCAGCAGCGCCGCCAGCATGCCGATGCACGCGCACATGCCGGTCACGCGATCGCCCACCGCCTGGCGAATCGGAAGCGGATCGCTGCCCTCGACCGTGAGCAAGCCGGTGCCGCCGCCCCGTGCCCAAAAACCGAGATTGTCGCTGGCGCCGCGATCGGCATCGGGGCCCGCGCGCCCGAAGCTCGACACCGAGCCATAGACCATGCGCGGATTGATCGCATGCAGGCTGTCATAGTCGAGCGCCAGCTTCTTGAGCCTTTCGGGCAGCACGTTGGTGATGAAGATGTCGGCATCGCGCACCAGCCGCAGGATGATCTCGCGCGTGTCCGGCGCGGAGGTATCGAGCGCGATCGAGCGCTTGCCGCGGTTGTGCAGATCATAGTTGGCGCTGCCGAGCGGGCTGCCTGGCCGCGCGCGCATGCGATCGCCCTCATGAGGTTCGATCTTGATCACGTCGGCGCCCCAATCGGCCATCATGCCCGCCGCGGCCGGTGCCGCGACCATGGAAGCGAACTCGACCACTCGCAGACCGTGCAGCATCGAACCTCCCATCGCTTTTCGGGACCGAACGGCTGTTGATCGAACCGGGCTTGCCTGGCAATCCCCCGATGATCGGAATGCCGCACGCTTGACAGAAAGCGCATACCGAATGATGAGCCTGTTACCTTCGGGCCGGAGCTACCAGGGCGCATGACCACGCCGAACGTCCGCTGGACTTTTCATGGCACCGTATTGGTGCACGACTATGATGCCGCGCTCGCCTGGCTGAACCGGATGACCGGGTGCACCGCGCTCGAATTCAGCGACGCGGGGCCGCCCGTCTCGCGCCGCGGCGGCTGTTGCTCGCTTGGCGACAATCTCCTCGAATTGATGGAGCCGAACGATCCGGCAAGCCCGGGCGGCCGCTATCTCGAGCGGTTCGGGCCCGGGCTGTTCAACATCGCGCTGCAGGTCGACGACATCCAGGCGATGAGCGACCATCTCGGCGCGCACGGCGCGCCCGTCGCGTTTCCGCCCGAGCAAGGCTTCACCTTCACGCGCCCGCGCGACACCTGCGGCATCCAGTTCGAGTGGGCCGATATCCAGGGCGAATGGGACCCGCGCTTCGGCGGCGCATGGCCCTCCGCCCGCGGTTTGATCGAGACGCCGCGGATCGCGTGGTGGGGGGCGCTGGTGAGCGACCCGGGTGAGGCCGTTCGCAGGCTGAACGCGCTATGGCCGGCGCCGGTTCTTCACCTCGATCCTTCCGCGCCGCCTGACCGCATCGCAGCAGCGCTGTCGCTCGGCGACGGCGTGCTGGCACTCTACCGGCTCCCGGAGACGCTCGAGGAGGAGCGTGCGCTGTGGGGCGTGGCCACCGGGAAGGCGCGTACACACCTGATCGCGCTGCGCGTCACTTCGCTCGCTGATGCCTGCGTGACATTAACCGCCGAAGGCGTCCGCTTGCTGCGCGAGAGTGCGGACGAGATCGTCACGCGACCCGAGGATTGCCACGGGCTCGTAATCTCCTGGACCGAGCGCGACCTGTCCGGCGATCCCCGTGGCCCGCTTCGGCCGATCGGCGCGACGACCGGATCAAGGTAGCGGGCATCACCATTTTGTATCTACTAGGCTAAGCGCGGGAGGTCCGCCGATCTTCCCGCAGTGCTAGTCCCATCATCCAAGCGAATACCCGTATAGTGCGCATGCGTAATGTACGCCTATTCAGGATTACTGTGCCTACCGTTGCCAACGCTGCGTAGCCTGAGCTTGCTGACAGTGCCGGCATCGGGTTTCACAATCATATCGATAGTCACACTATATGACTCCTTGCGTTGCTGATCGGATTGGTGCACTCATGCGACGCACGGCAGGCAACAATGCCGGCGACATTGCGACGACCAAAGAACAAGAGGGGAAAGCATGAGAATCGTGAAATCGGGCTTGCTCTGCGGAGCGGCCGCGCTCGTATTTGGCGTGTCTCCGGCGCATGCACAGTCGCCGACAGGCACCGGGCCGGGAGGAGCGGACAAGCCGGACACCGCGGCGGCGCCTGCGGCTATCCAGACATCCTCACCGGACATCATCGTCACCGCGCGTCGTACCAACGAGCGCCTGGTCGACGTGCCGGTCGCCGTCTCGGTGGTCACGCCATCGACGATCGCGACCAAGGGCGTGTTCACGCCGGTCGACATCGCCGAGAGCGCGCCGGGCCTGACCGTTACGGCTACAACGTCGGATCGCAACAACCTCACCTACACGATCCGCGGCCAGGGCTTCTCCTACGGCACGATTTTTCCGGCGGTGATCACCTATTTCGATGAAGTTCCGATCACGCAGCTGACCACCGGCCAGTTCTTCGACCTTGCCAATGTCCAGGTGCTGCGTGGTCCGCAGGGCGTCAACTTCGGCCGCGTTACCGACGGCGGCAACGTCATGGTCTCGCCGCAGGAGCCGAAGAACGAGTTCGGCGGCTATCTCTCGGTCAAGCTCGGCGACTACAACCTCAAGACGGTCGATGCCGCGCTCAACGTGCCGATCGTCGAGGACAAGATCCTCGCACGCGGTGCGCTCGAGATCGGTCGTCGCGACGGCTTCACCAAGAACATCTACAATGGTCAGGATCTCGATAACGTCGATTACGAGTCCTATCGCTTCGGCCTGACGCTGAAGCCGACCGAGACGCTGACCAACACCACCATCGTTGCTTACCAGCACACGCACGACAACGGCACCGCGGTCATTCTGGCGGGCCTCAACGATCCCGTGATTGCTGGCGAGATCGGCGGCTTTGCCTTGTTCGGCGGCGGATATGGCATCAACGCGCGCGGCGATGTTGTCGCTGCTGGAACGCCGGGCTCGGTCCCCTTCAACGCGGCCAACTATGTCGCCGCTCAGAACGCTCAGCTCGCGGAGCAGCAGGCGCTCGGGCCGCGCAGGGTCGACCACACCGACCCGAGCTTCGATCGGCGTAATAACCTATACGTCGTCAACACCACGACGGCGCAGCTGAGCGATAACATCCAGCTCAAGAACATCTTCGGCTACGTCAATGTGAAAGATGTCGAAGCATCAAACTTCGCGGCGGGCAACGGCAACCTGATCCTGACCTGCCATTCGGCCTGCGGTCAGGGTGGCACGCTACCGTTCAACTCTCAAGAGCAGCTCAGCGAGGAGCTAAGGCTCTCGGGCAAATCGTTCGACAACAAGCTGACTTGGGCAATCGGTGGCTACGCCGATCGGCAGAAGCCAGGCGAAGCGTTCGAGAACGACACGATCAACGTTGCGATCCTCGAGCGCGACAACGTGCAATATGCAACCACCAAATCGCGCGCCGGTTACGCGTCGGCCGAGTACGACCTGGGGGACTTGGTACAGGGGCTGAAGGTAAACGGCGGCGTTCGCTACACGCACGATACTGTCGTATCGAGTAACGCCACTTATCTTCGCTTAATCAACTCTCCGACGGGCGCGTCATCGCTAGCGGCGGCGCTTACGCCGGTTCTCGAAGGGGAAGGCCTGCCGCCAGCCACAGCAGCCGCAGCCGCAGCCGCAGCCGCAGCAGGAACCTATCAACCGGTGCCACATGGCCAGTGCACCAGCTATGGAGCGGCCTCGCTCCTCGGCGCGGTGAATTGCATCACCTACAGAAGCGCGTTCAACGCCTTCACCTATACGGCGGGCGCTTCGTATAAGGTGCAGGGCGGTCCGCTGCTCTACGCCAAGGTGAGCAAAGGCTATCGCCCCGGCGGTGTGAACGGCTCGGCGCCTGCGGGCTCGGATCCCACTTACAAGCCGGAGCATGACCTCTCCGTGGAAATCGGCTTGAAGGGCGAGTTCCATCTCGGCGGCGAGGCTTTGCTGCGCACCGAGATCGCGGCCTATCACGATCATTATACCGGCATCCTCAAGAACGTGGTCGTGCCGGGACCGGTGCCGGTCTCGCTCGAGCGCAACGTGGACGACGGCACGATCCAGGGCGTTGAGCTCGAGGCCACGCTGATTCCTTTCCGCGGCCTGAGCTTCGGCGGCACCTTCGCTTACACCGATGCCAAGTTCAACAAGCACGAGAACTATGCGGCCGGGTCATGCGACCCGACTGCATCGAATACGGTCAATCCGGCGGACCCATCACAGGTCGGCTTCTGCCCCTTCAACCGCTTCAACGCGGTGCCGAAGGTACAGTTCTCGCTGACGGCCGATTATTCGCTGCCGCTTGATCCAGATTATGGGCGGGTCACACTTGGCGGCAAATATTACCATCAGTCGAGCACGGCACTCACCGATACCAGCGTGCTCAATCCGAACGCGATCGAGAAAGCCTACGGCACGCTCGATCTCAACGTGACGTGGGAAAACGTCATGCGGAACCCGATCGATCTGAGCTTCTTCATGACCAATGTTACCGACAAGCTCTACCGGATCGGCTCGAACGATCTGTTGCAGAACAGCTCGGTCGGCGTGCGCGGCAACATCTACGGCGCACCCCGCATGTTCGGTTTCGGCCTGAAATATCGCTTCGGCGCCGACGCGCGCTGAGGTCATCGGCGGGCGGCGGCGCATGCCCTGCCCGCCACCTGACCCTACGACAAGCCATCGACTTTGCGGGCGGGCGATCTCCAGATCGGCCCGCCCGCTCTTTGTTGACGCGGCCAAGGTTTGCGACGACCGAACCGCCGGGCCTGCGTTTGACTCAAGTCTTCTCTATGCTCAGCGCCCGAGCTCATATTAACGGGAATCAGCATTGTTCGAGACGCTCGCCCTGCCCCTGATGTGCGCGCCGATGAGCTTCGCATCCTCCGTACCGCTCGCCGTCGCCTGCTGCACCGCGGGCGTCCTCGGCGGCTGGCAGGGTGGCCGGATCACGCACCTCGAGCCGTTCGCGCGCTATCTCGAGGCGCTTCAGGAGATCGGAGGCGCGCCACCGATCGTGAACTTGCCCGCGCGTATCGCCACCGATCCCGACGGCGAGGCCAAGCTGGCGCTGCTCGAACGCGCGCAAGCGCCGCTGGTACTCTCCAGCGTCGGGGATCCCGCCATGCTGGTTGGACGCGTCCATGGCTGGGGCGGACGCATCATCCAGGACGTCACGACGCTGCGCCATGCCGAAAAGGCGATCGCCGCCGGTGTCGACGGGCTGATGGTGACCTGCGCAGGCGCCGGTGGGCAGACCGGGTTCCTCTCCCCCTTCGCCTTCGTGCCGGCGGTGCGGCGCCGTTGGGAAGGTTTGCTGATCGTCGGCGGCGGGATCGCCGATGCGCGCGGCATCGCGTCCGTTCTCGCGCTCGGCGGTGATATCGCCTGCATGGGCACACGCTTCATTGCGACGCCCGAGAGTGCGGTTGCGGCAACGCATCGCGAGATGATCGCCAACGCCTCAATCGACGGCATCGTCGTCTCGGCGGCGATGAACGGAGTGCCCGGCAACTGGATCCGGGAGTCGCTCATTGCGGTCGGGCTCGATCCGGCCGCGCTGCCGGACCATCGCATCGAGATGCCCGAGGGCGTACGCCCCTGGCGCGACATTTACAGCGCCGGGCACAGCGTCGGCTTGATCGACGGTGTCGAGGCAGTCCGGGACCTCGTCGCCCGGCTCAGGAACGAGTTCGATGCCCTTGTGCCCTCTGCCGGCTGGCGCACACGGCTTGCTGCAATAGAGACCGAGTGGCGGTAAGCACCCGACGGTGCGGCGTAGATGACGGATCGGCTAGGCTTTTGCCGCAATCCCGTTTAGCAATCATCCCGTTTCGCGGCCTCGGCCGTATGGCGAGCGAGGGCATCAATTGGCAGACGCGCAGGCGCTGGGCAGGGTAGCGATGATCCCCAACGAAGGCGGCGTCCGGGTGCAGAAGGCGGCGGAACTGGTCGCCGATCAGATTCGCCGCGCGATCATTCGCGGAACGCTGCGCGACGGCGACAGCCTTCCCGCGGAAGCGCATCTCATCGCCGAATATCAGGTATCGCGCCCAACGATCCGCGAGGCTATCCGCATCCTGGAATCGGAAGGTCTCATCGCCGTCTCCCGCGGCGCGCGCGGCGGCGCCCGCATCAGTTCGCCGACCTTTGCCTTGGTCGCGCGCGCGGCCGGCGTCACGCTGCAGAGCAAGGGCGCAACGCTCGGAGACATTTACGAAGCGCGCACGATCATCGAGCCACCCGCGGCGCGGCTCGTGGCGATGCGCGGCGGAGCCGATGCGGTCGCCACGCTGCGCCGGCAGCTCGATCATGAGCTCACGCTGGTAGGCGACCGCATCGCCGCTTCGCTAGCGATCGCGGACTTCCACCGTATCCTCGTCGAGCTCTGCGGCAACGTGACGCTCACGATGCTCGCCCACTCGCTGCAGGACCTGGTGGAGCGGCATCTCGCCCTTTCACAGCGACGCGAGACCTCACGCGACGAAGCCGCGCTGGCGAAACGTATGCGCTTTGGGCTGCGCAGCCACGCCAAGCTTATCGAATATGTCGAGAAGGGCGACGGCGAAGGCGCAGAACTCCACTGGCACAACCACATGCGTGCCGCCGGCGTCTATTGGCTGCAGTCGGTCGCGCCGACGAGCGTGGTCGAGCTGCTCGAATAGGCCTGCGGCATGGTCCCCGGGCCGGCGACAGGAATCGCGGCTTGTCAGTGCCGGGGAGCTATCGCTAAATCATCTAAAGCGTTGCACGCCGCGCGCTTTGCGGGCTGCCTGGCGTGCGGCACCTCGACGGAGAAGTTTCCATGAACATCCATGCGCCCGGCAAGCTTCAGGCTCACACCGCCAGCGGGATCGTCCCGGCCGAAAACTATATTTCGGAGGATTTCGCGAAGCGCGAGGCGACCGACCTGTGGCTGCGCGTCTGGCAGATGGCGTGCCGCGAAGAGGAGATTCCTAACGTCGGCGACTATTACACCTACGATATCGTCGACCAGTCGGTGATCGTGATCCGCGTCTCCGCCGACGAGGTCAAAGCCTATCACAATGTCTGCCCGCACCGGGGCCGCACGATCACGGAGGGCTGCGGCCACGCGGCGCGTCTGATGTGCCGCTATCATGGCTGGGCGTGGGAGATCAGCGGCAAAATCGCCCGTGTGGTCGATCGTCACGAGTGGCCCGAAGCGGAACTGACCGACGACGATGTGGATCTGGTGCCCGTCAAGGTCGGCCGCTGGGGCGGCTGGATCTATATCAATCTCGACCCCGACAGCATCAGCCTGGAGGAGCATCTCGAGCCCGCCAAGGCCTATCTCGATCCCTATGATCTCG
>Ga0213875_10000648_pt1 | contig 27718 bp, 23 predicted proteins | sample BarmaccomBMRX_R8_FD_160105 | JGI IMG/M metagenome (GOLD analysis project Ga0213875, IMG submission 160105) | Root-associated microbial communities from Barbacenia macrantha in rupestrian grasslands, the National Park of Serra do Cipo, Brazil - RX_R8 | ecosystem: Host-associated > Plants > Roots... | reverse complement strand
CAGACGCGAGCGCTGGTCCGGCCGCGTGCAGGTGCGGGACGGTACGCGGGCATGCGCGGGCCGGGCGCCGGCTCAGACGCGAGCGCTGGTCCGGCCGCGTGCAGGTGCGGGACGGTACGCGGGCGTGCGCGGGCCGGGCGCCGGGCTCTGATCTGGCCGCGTGACAGCATCTGGCGAATCGGCCAAACCGGATCAGGTCGCCACCCGCGCCGCCGGCCCAGCTTCCAGATTTCTGGAAAAAGGTATTGGAGCTGGGTGAACTGGGCTCGGTATCGCCGGGCACGGGTATGCTTCCTCGCAGCTGCCGTTATCAAGGCAAAGGGCGGCAATCACAATTGACCGCCTGTTCGTATTTATGCAGACGATGCTATGGAGGTCCGGATGCGCATCGGATCGGTGCTTTGTGCTGTCTGGCTGGCCATCGGCGGGGTCGCCGCCGGGCAGCGCGGCGATTACAAAGGGTCCTTCGGCTGCAGCAGGGCCGGCACGATCGCCGCGACGATCGCCGCCGGTCCGCTCAACTACGCGGGCGTGAATCCGAGCATCAACTGCACCGTACGGCATTCCCAGTAATTGTCTTGGTCAGCAAATCCGGCGGCGGTGCATAAAGTCCATCGTCGGCTGCCGTTATCTCAGCCTTATCGTCAGCCCCGCCTGGCCGCCAGCGGGCCGCGATCTCCTTGGGACCTGCTGTCGAGCAGCGCGGGGTCGGAGATGATCTGGTCGGTGACATGGATGGCGCCACCCCGGGCGGCGGCGGAAAAACCCAGCGACGAGGTGGTCAGCGTGCAGCCGCCCGCCTCCGGTGCTAGCACGCCCTCGGCGAGGGCACCGGCCGCGGGCGGCAGGATCCAGTCGGCGAGGAGAGTGAAGTAGCCACCGAGGATGATCGCCCGCGGGTTGAACACGTTCGCCAGGTTGGCGGCGCCGATGCCGACCCAGCGGCCGATGCCGGCCAGGGCGGCCAGCACGTTGGTATCACCTGCTCTGGCGAGCCGCGCCACCGTGGCGGCCTTGGCCTCAGGCGGGTCGCCGGCTGCCACCCCATGGTGGCCGGGGCCGCCGGGGAAGGCCAGCCGCAGCATGGCATGCAGCCCGATGAGCGCCTCCCAGCAGCCGCGTCTCCCGCACCCGCAGACGGGACCTTCCGGATCCATCTTCATGTGACCGATCTCGCCGCCGAATCCCCGCACCCCGCGCAACGGACGCCCGGCCACGATAATGCCGCCGCCGATGCCCATCTCGCCGGTGATGTAGATGAGGTCGGACGTCCCGGCGTGACTGCCGACGCGGTACTCGGCCATGGCGGCGAGGCTGGCGTCGTTGCCCACACTCACCGGTGCGGGGCCCAGCTCGAGCAGTTCGCGTAGCTGCCCGGCGACCGGCACACCGGCCCAGCGCAGGTTCGGTGCCAGGGTGACGGCCCGCGCCGGGGCGTCGACCAGGCCGGGCACGGCGACCGTCAGCCCGGCGACGATGGGCCGGCGCCGCCCCCGGGGCCCGGCCAGCGCGCGCAGCGCCTCCCGGCAGAGCCCGGCCAGCGCGGTGATGCTGTCGCCGGGGCCGTCCGCGATGGCGTCATAGGCCCTTCGCTGCTCGTAGAGCTCGCGGCCGGCCAGGTCTGTGACGAGCACGGCCAGGTAGTCGACGTTGACCTCAGCGCCGACGGCAAGGATGTGCCGGCCATCGAGTTCCAGCATGGTCGCAGGCCGCCCGATGCCCTGCGCCTGGGGCGGCCCTGTCTCGCGCACCAGCCCCAGGTCCATCAGCTCCCCGACGAGGCGCGAGACGGTCGAGCGCGTCAGCCCGGCCCTGGAGGCGATGCTGGCGCGGGAGTCGGGGCCCGCCAGCGACAGGTGCCGCAGCACCACCTCGAGATTGTTGCGGCGGATTTCCCGGTGGCCGGCCCCGCTCGGGATGACGGACACCACAGTCTCATCCACTTGTTCTCCGAGGTCAGGTCGAGGCCCGTCGGCGCCGCGGCGATGTCGCAGGCTGACGGCGGGGCACAGCGGAAGTATATCTGTGCAGGTCGCAACGTATTCGCCGCTCGCGCACGCCGCAGCCCTTCCGGTTAGCGCCGGACACCGCGCAGAAAGCAGGTTTGGGTCTTGTATCGGGCGATCGTGGCGGGTTATGTTTTGTGCGGATCAATACAAATGGGCCTGAGCAAGGAAGCCACAGCCCCGCCGCACGTCAGGCCCAAGGCAGCTACGGCTTACGTCCCTCCGCCCTGCCCGGGCGATGATGGTTACGCTCCGCGTTACCCACGTCACAGATGCCGAGGAGCAGCATGCACACCCCCCAGCATTGGATTCTGGCCAATCCGCCGAACGGGAAACGCGGAACCCCGCGGCGTAGGGCACTTGCGTGCGCCGCCTGCGCAACCGCCCTGGTGACGGCGTACGCGGGGGCGGCGCAGGCGAGTTCCACGGCAGCGGGCCCGTGGACCGGCGCCGCCGCATCCGGGCATTCGGCGGCCCCCGCGTGCCCCGACGGCTCCGGCCACACCCCGCTGTACCGCGCCACGCGCTACTCGTTCGCGGAGCGCGCCGCGGACCTGGTGTCGTGCATGACGCTGGCGGAGAAGGTCGCCCAGCTGATGACCAACAGCGCGCCCGCGATCCCGCGGCTCGGAGTCGAGCAGTACACCTACTGGAGTGAGGGCCAGCACGGGATCAACACCATGTTCGCCGACACCAACAACGGAGGGGTAACCGGCGGGGTGCACGCGACCAGCTTCCCCACCAACTTCGCATCCACGATGGCCTGGGATCCGCGGCTGACATACCAGGAGACGACGGCGATCTCGGATGAGGCCCGGGGTTTCCTCGACAAGTCGCTGTGGGGAACGGGGCAGAACAACCTGGGCCCGTCGCCGAACGACTACGGGATGCTCACGTACTGGGCGCCGACGGTGAACATGGACCGCGACCCGCGGTGGGGCCGGACAGACGAGGCGTTCGGCGAGGATCCCTACCTGGCCGGCCAGCTCGCGGACGCGTTCGTGGAGGGTTACCAGGGCGAGACGATGAGCGGCGAGCCGATGACCCCGTATCTGAAGGTGGCGTCCACGGCCAAGCATTTTGCCCTGAACGACAATGAGAACAACCGGCACGCGGACAGCTCGAACACCACGGACGCCAACATCCGCGACTACTACACGGCCCAGTTCCGCAGCGTGGCCGAGAAGGCGCACGTGGCGGGCGTCATGACGTCGTACAACGCGGTGAACGGCACGCCTTCGCCGGCCGACACCTACACGGTCAGCGAACTGCTGCAGCGCACATACGGGTTCAACGGGTACACCACCTCCGACTGCGGCGCGGTCGGTGACATCTACAGCCCCGGCAGCCATGACTGGGCGCCGCCGGGCTGGACCACCAGCACCGCCAGCGGGACCACGATCTGGACGAACACCGCCACCGGGCAGCAGCTCCCCGCCGCGGCCGGCGGCCAGGCCTACGCGCTGCGGGCCGGCACGCAGGTCAACTGCACCGGCGGCGAGCCGACGCTGGCCAACATCCAGGCCGCGATCAAGGCCGGCGTGCTGTCCGAGGGCGTCCTCGACAACGCGCTCGTGCACCTGTTCACCATGCGGATGGAGACCGGCGAGTTCGACCCGCCGAGCCGGGTCTCGTACACGAGGATCACCAAGGCGGTGATCCAGAGCCCGGCGCACCAGGCGCTGGCCGAGAAGGTCGCCGCCGACGACCTGGTGCTGCTGAAGAACGACAACACGGCCGGCGGTTCCGCGCCGCTGCTGCCGGCCGACCCGGCCAAGCTCAGCAACGTGGTCATCGTGGGGGATCTGGCCGGCACGGTCACCCTCGGCGACTACTCCGGTGACCCGGCGCTGCAGGTGAACGCCGTCCAGGGCATCACCGCCGCGGTCCGGGCCGCCAACCCGAACGCCACCGTGACGTACGACTCGTGCGGCACCTCCACCACGGCGGCCGCGCCGGCGTCCTGCTCGGCGGCCACCCAGGCGGCCATCAAGACCGCCGGCCTGGTGATCGTTTTCGTCGGTACCGACCTGAACGTGGCCACCGAGGGACGGGACCGGACCACACTGGCGATGCCCGGCAACTACAACTCCCTGATAAGCCAGGTCGCCGCGCTGGGTAACCCGCGGACCGCGATGGTCATCCAGTCCGGCGGTCCGGTCGACATCTCCAGCACGCAAAGCGATTTCCCGGCGATCGTGTTCAGCGGCTACAACGGCGAGAGCCAGGGCACCGCGCTGGCTCAGGTCCTGTTCGGCCACGTGAACCCCGCCGGGCACCTGAATTTCACCTGGTACGCCAGCGACTCCCAGCTGCCGGACATGAAGAACTACGGGCTCACCCCGGCGCAGACCGGCGGGCTGGGACGCACGTACATGTACTTCACCGGGACGCCCACCTACCCGTTCGGCTACGGGCTGTCCTACGGCCGCTTCACCTACTCCCATGTCGAGACGGGACCGCGCGCCGCCTCGGCGGACGGCACGGTGCACGTCAGCTTCGACGTCACGAACGCCGGCACCGTCCCCGGCGCCACGGTGGCGCAGCTCTACGTCGCGCCGGAGTTCACCGTGCCCGGCGTGGAACTGCCGAAGGAGCAGCTCGAGGGGTTCCAGCGGACCGCCGTGCTGGCGCCCGGGCACACCCAGCACATCGAACTGGCCGTCAAGGTCACTGACCTCAGCCAGTGGGACGAGAGCTCGCTCAGGCAGGTCGTCTACGACGGCCCCTACCAGTTCCGGGTCGGTCCCGACTCGGCCACCGTCGCCGGCTCCGGCACCGTCACCGTGCACGGCGCGATCACCCCGCGCGTGCGGTACGTCACCGTCCAGCCGGACCAGGTCATCTTCCAGCCCGGCGGCACGCTGGACCTGACGGGCAAGAACCCCTGGATCGCCCCGGACACGAACCCGGCGCTGGAGCAACCGCACGCCACCGCGGACAACATCGTCGAGGCGGTCAACAACGACCAGTCCTTCGCCGGCCTGTCCGGTGCCCACGTCAGGTACGCCAGCAGCAATCCGGACGTGGCGACCGTCAGCCGCACCGGCCAGGTGACGGCCGTCGGGCACGGGGTGGCGACGATCAGCGTGACGGTGAAGGCGGCAGGGGAGGCGGGTGAGGTGACCGGCACGACCCCGATCGTCGTGCGGCAGCCGCTGACGCTCAGCGCCCCAACCCTGGCGGCACCAGGCTCCACGGTCACGGTCACGACGGCGATTCCCGACACCGGCAGCCGGCCGCTCAGGAACGTCAGCGTCTCGCTGGCCCTGCCATCCGGGTGGACAGCGACGGCGACCTCGCCGTCTTCGTTCGCCACGGTCCAGCCCGGCCAGACCGCGCAGACCACCTGGGACGTCACCGTTCCCGCCAGCGCCACGCCCGGCGTCAACGAGATCACCGCCAGCGCCAGCTTCACGGACGCCGGCGGCCCCGGCACCGCGACCGCCACGGTTCAGGTCTCGCTACCGTACGCGTCGCTGTCCGCTGCCTTCGGCAACCCAGGCATCAGCGACGACAGCAACACGGCCGCGGGCAACCTGGACGGCGGCGGGTTCAGCTATTCCGCCCAGGCGCTCGCCGCGGCGGGCCTGACGCCAGGCGCCACGGTCACGCACGACGGCCTCACCTTCACCTGGCCGAACGCCCAGCCTGGCATGCCGGACAACGTCGTCGCGGGCGGCCAGACGATCGCGGTGTCCGGTTCCGGGGCCACGCTCGGCCTCCTCGGGACCGGTGACTACGGCAGCGCGTCCGGCACCGGAACGATCACATACACCGACGGCAGCACCCAGCAATTCACCCTCACATTCCCCGACTGGTGGTCCAACACGGCGCCGGCCGGCGGCGACATCCTCGCCACGGTGCCCTACATCAACACGCCAACAGGCAAGCTGAACCAGCACGTCAGCGTGTACTACGCCGGGGTGCCGCTGCAGCAGGGCAAGACCGTCAAGTACGTCACCCTCCCCGACGTCAGCCAGGGCGCGGCGCAGGGCGAGACCGTGATGCACGTCTTCGCCGTCAGCACCGGCTGACCGCTGCGGGCGGCGGAGTTCCGATTTCGGCGAGACGCGCAAGGACGTGTTCGGCTGCCGGCATGCCGAGCCGCTGGTAGATCTCCAGGGCCTGGCGCAGGTAGCCGGCACCGTCGTGGAGTTTTCCCGCGCGCAGGTGGCTTTCGCCGAGGCCCTGCAGGGCGATGGCTTCGTCGTCGGGGTGCCGTACCTCACGGGCCAGCCGCAGCGCCTCCCGGTAGAGGGCGATCGCGCGGGCCAGGTCGCCGGTGTCAGCGATCACCGCGGCGTAGTAATTCAGGGCCAGGGCCTGGCCGCCGCGGCTGCCGAGGTCCTGGTATATGCCGATGGATTCCTCCAGGTCGCGTGCCGCGCCCGGGTAGTCGCCAGTCGACCGCCGGACCGCAGCCAGCTCCGCCAGGGCGTTGGCCTGGCCGAGCCGGTTGCCCAGCTCCCTGGTGATGACCAGGGCGGCCTTCTGGTTCCGCGCCGCATTCTCCCAGTCACCGGTCAAGCGCTGCACATGTCCCAGTACCGACAGGGAGTTGGCCTGGCGAAGCCGGTCGCCCAGCTCCCTGGCGATGACCAGGGCAGCCTTCCCGTTCCGGATCGCGTCCTCGTAGTCGCCGGTCAAGGTCTGTACCTCGATCAGCTGGGTCAGGGCGTGGGCCTGGCCGAACTTGTCGCCCGCTTCCTGGTACAGCTCCAGAGCCGCCCGCAGGCTCTGCTTCGCGCCCGGGTAGTCACCGGACATATACCGGACGCTTCCCAGCCCGGTCAGGGCACTGGCCTGGCCCGGCTTGTCGCCCGCCTCCCGGTACAGCCTCAGGGCCGCCTGCATGCTCTGCTCCGAACCGGGGTGGTCATCGGCCATGCGGCGTACGGTTCCGAGTTCGGTCAGGGCACGGGCCTGGCCTGGTTTGTTCCCCGCCTGCTGGTACAGGTCCAGGGCCTGGTGCAGGCTGTGGTCGGCGCCTGGGTAGTCGCCGGTCAGCCGGAGCACGGTGCCCAGTTCGGTCAGGGCGCGGGCCTGGGCGCCCCCATCCCCCAGCCGCCCGGCGGCGGCGGCCGCGGCGGCGTGCACGGCGGCGGCCTGCGGCCAGGGCCCGTCGGTGCGCAGCAGGCTGGCCAGCCCGGCGCTGAACGCGACGGTCCGGTCATCATCGCCGCCGTCGGTGGCGTACTGCAGGCAGGCGGTGAGGCTGGCCCGCTCCGCGCGCAGCCAGGCCCGCGCCGCACCCGCATCCGCCAGCACCGGGGCATGCGCCGGGGCGCCCCCGGCCGGGGCGGGCCCCAGGCAGGGGCCCATCTGGGCGTCGGCGCGGCCCGCGGTGTGCTGGTAGTAGTCCAGCAGCCGGATCACCGCGGCGTCATGCTCCTCACCCGGGGGGGCGGCGGCGGCCAGGGCACGGGCGTGCGCGCGGATCAGGTCATGCATCCGGTACCGGCCCGCACTTGGTTCCAGCAGCAGGCTGTGATCAACCAGCTGCTGCAGCAACCGCTCCGCCGCCGCCGGATCGGTGCCCGCCAGCGCCGCCGCGGCGAAGGCGTCCACCCCCGGCCCGGGGGCCAGGCCCAGACGGCAGTACAGGCGCCGCTGACTGGCCCCCAGATACTGGGTGGACAAGCCGAACACCGCGGCCACGTCCCGGTCCCCGTCGGACAGCACCTCCAGCCCGCCCCGCGCCGCACGCAGCCGCCCCGCCAGATACGCCGGGCTCCACGCCGGGCGGCTGGCCAGCAGCGCCGCCGCGATCCGCACCGCCAAAGGCAGCCGCCCGCACAACCGGGTGATCTGCGCCACCGCCGCATCCCCCGCCACCGCCCGCCCCGGCCCGGCCACCGCCGTGAACAACCCGGCCGCCTCCGCCTCGCCCAGCACCCCCAGCGCCACCACATGCCCATCATCAAGGGCCTTGAGCTTACGGCGGCTGGTAATCAGCACCAAACACCCCGCCCCACCCGGGATCAGCGGCCGCACCTGCGCCTCATCGACGGCGTTATCCAGCACCACCAGGGTGCGGGTCCCGGCCAGCCGCGCCCGGTACAGCGCGGCGCGCTCCTCGGTGCCGGCGGGGATCTGCCGCGGCGGCACACCCAGCGACCCCAGCAGCACCGCCAGCGCCTGCCCCGCGGTCCGCGGCGGGGACCCGTGGGTGTACCCGTGCAAATCCAGAAACAACTGCCCATCACCAAACCGGGCCGCCAGCCGGTGCGCGGCATGCACCGCCAGCGCCGTCTTCCCCACCCCCGCCATCCCGTCAATCACCGCAACCACCACCGCCCCCGGCCGCGCCGTCCCGCCCCCCGTCCCGTCCCCCGGCTCGCCCAGTTCCAGCAGCCGCGCCAGCTCACCCTCCCGGCCGGTGAACACCCGCGTATCCGCCGGCAACTGATGCGGCACACCGCCCGGGCCCCCGGCACCACCTCCCACACCCCCGGCAGGCGGCCACCCCGCCGCCGCACCCGGCGGGGAAAGGCCGCCCGGCGGGACCGCCGCCGCACCCGGCGGCTCCCCCCCGGCCGCCTCGTCCGGGCCGGCTTGCAGCAGCCGCTGGTACAGCTCCTGCAAGCCGGCGGAGGGATCCACACCCAATTCCTCAGCCAGCACGATCCGGGCCTGGTGATACTGCCCGATCGCCTCCGCCGGGCGCCCCGCCGCCGCCAGGGCCCGGATCAGCAGCTCCCACAACGGCTCACGCAACGGGTACCGGCCGGTCAGCGGGCCCAGCTCAGCGATCACCCGGTCCTGCCGCTCCCCCGCCAGATCCAGGCCCGCACGCCGCTGCACCGCGAGCAGCCACTCCTCCACCAGACCCGGCACCACCCCCCGCTGCAAACCCGGCGACCGCACATCACTCAGCGGCTCACCACGCCACAACCCCAGCGCCTCATCCAGCAGCCCCGCCGCCACCCCCGCATCCGCCGCCTGCCCCGCATCCCGCACCAGACGGCGAAACCGCAGCAAATCAACCCGGTCGGGGTCAACATCCAGCAGATACCCCTCAGGTGTTGTGACCACCACCCCAGGCACCACTGACCGCACCCGCGCCACGAGGTTATGGATGCTCGGCCGCACCCACTCCGGCCGCCGCTCCCCCCAGATCAGCTCCGCCAGCCGGCCCACCCCCACCGGCTGCCCGGCGGACATCGCCAGCACCGCCAGCAAAACCCCCGCCCGGCCGCGCGGCATCGCCACAGCCGCCCCGTCCCGGGTCCCGGCCAGCGGCCCCAGGACACCGATCCACAGCCCTTCTTCCCCGGACACCGTGCCCCCGCACATCATCGGCGAATCAGACCCAGCCGCCAACCTAGCAGAAACACACCCAATCTTCCCGGCATCACCGGCACGTCCACCCGCCGCGCGCCCACCCGCCCGGCCCCGCCGGCGGCAACACCAGGCCGCGCCTGTCAGCAGCCCAGCCGCAAACACCACCGCCCGTTCAGAATAAAAAACAGAAATCAGACGAACGTGCGGTGATACACCGGTCCGGGAAAAGACCAGGCCTAAAACCCCGTGTCACGCTCCCATCGACGCGAGGGTGGAGGTGGCGGCACCGGCGTAGATGGCCACACCGGCCACTTTGGGGTGGAAGGACTGCTCGGACACGATTCCCCTGCTCGAGGTGATCTCGAACTGGGGGGAGTCACCGCGGGTCAGCGAAAATACGATGCCGTTGATGTCTTCCGGATTGCCGCAGGTCCCTCGGCTTCGGTCTTGGCAGGCCTGTCGCGTTGGTCTTCATCTTCGCGCCGGCGGCAGCAGGGCAGCTCGCGCCGGCGCGGTTATGCGTGGCCGGGATCGATCAAACGCCGCATCTGCTGGCCTGTCACCGCGGCGATCAGGTCGTAGTCGCTGTCGACGTGCAGCACCTCGGCGCCGTGCAGTTCGGCGGTCGCGGCGATGATCAGGTCTGGGATCGGGCGCCTGTGACCATTGCCGCGATGCTGGGCAAGCAGCCGCTGGACCTCCAGCGCCCGGTCCATCGCCACCTCACTGACCGGCAGCCACTCCAGTGCCCGCTGGCCCGCGAGCAGCGCCTCCAGATCTTTCTGGTCCCGCGCGGAGTAGCAGATCTCCACTGCTGTCATGTGGCACGCCGCGATGACGTGTGCGCTGCGCAGCGTCAGGAACGCGGCACGGGCGCGGGTGTCTCGCCTGGCCCATTCCAGCGCGGACTTGTCCGCGAGCAGCACGCTCAACCGTGTCCGCCGTCTCGCCACGCCCCGCGCAGCGCCTCATCGGACAGGTCGGTGCCCGACTCGTCGAGGAGCTCAAGCATGCGGGCCGCGGCCCGCTGGTTCGCCACGCGGCGCAGAGCGGCGTTCACCGTCGCCACCTTGGTGGTGGTGCCGAGTTCCTCGCTCGCCAGCGATAGCGCGTCGTCATCCAGGTCAACCACCGTTCTCGACATCAGATCCTCCACGGCAGCGATGTCTGATTACGAGTGTATCGTATATCGATCAGCGCTGAGAAACGCTATAATCAGGGTAGTTCGATCGATCGCTGCGATGCGCCTCCGCGCCGAACCATGTGAAACGTGAAGTTGGCCGGCGGGCGCGACGGCCCAGCAGGTAACTCCCCGGCCAGGACGACCGGGGCGGACGTCTAGCGCCGCGCCTGGCCGCAGGATGCTGCAGTTCAGCCCGTGACGTGCAGCCGCTTGCTTTAGCCGGGCCCGCATTGATAGCATTGCTATCAATGAAAGCAAAGGGAGCTGAGCATGGCGGCGCTTACGATCCGGGGACTTGACGAGCAGACACACGCAAGACTCCGCGTCGAGGCCGCGCGGCACGGGCGCTCGATGGAAGCCGAGGTCAGGGCGATCCTCCGGGAACGCTTCACGACCCCAGCACCAGAAGGCGGGCTTGGCACCCGGATTCACGAGCGATTCGCCGCCCTCGGCGGGACAGACCTTGAGCTGCCAGCCCGCGACGAGCGGCCGCGGGCCGCGGAGTTTGACGCGTGATCATTCTCGACACCAACGTCATCTCCGAGATGACTCGCCCGCATCCCGAGCCGGCGGTCATTTCCTGGCTTGACTCCCTGCCGGCCGAGGAGACCGCGATCACGGCGATCACCGCCGCCGAACTGCGCTACGGCGTAAACCGTCTGCCTGACGGCCGCCGCAAGAACGAGCTATCGGAAGCTGTCCACGCGATCATCGCCACTGACTTCCGCGGCCGGGTCGAGCCCTTCGATGTCCTTGCTGCCGATCATTACGCCCGCGTGGTCACGGCACGAGAGCGCGGCGGCCGTCCCATCAGCACGTCGGACGCCCAGATCGCGGCTATCTGCCGGGTTCTCGATGCGACTCTCGCGACGCGGAACACCTCCGACTTCACCGACACGGGCGTTGATCTCATCGATCCATGGAAGGCCACGGATCAGTAAAGGCCGCTGGCGCCGGGCAGCCAGTCGGCGACGGGAAGGTATTCCAGCCAGCGCGCGATATGGGCGGTGTCCGCCGCACGTCAGGCTCCCGGCCCGGCTGCCGGGACGAACCGGGCCAGCAGGATGGCGAGCCGGCGGTCATGGCTGCCGGCGGGTAGCCTGCCGCCGCGTGTGAGTGTGGCCAGGCCGTGTAGCGCCGCCCAGAAGACCTCGGTGAGCAGGCCCAGGTCGTCGCCGTTTGCGTGCGGCCGAAGCGCTTCGGCGATTTCACCGAAGCCTGCGTGCAGGGCGGGCGGCGCGGCGGCGGTCGCGAACGGCAGGTCCACGGTCTGGCTGAACATCGCGTCGTAGAGGGCCGGGCGCCGGCGCGCGAAATCCATGTATGCGTCGCTGACGGCGGCTAGCGCCCGGGCGGGGTCCGGTGCGGCGGCCCGCGCTGCGGCGAGCCCGGTGGCCAGTTCGGCGAAGCCCTCGACGGCGACGGCGGCCTTGATCGCGTCTTTCCCGCCGAAGTGGCTGTAGAGCACCGGCTGGCTGTACTCGACGCGCTCAGCCAGCCGCCGCGTCGTTACCGCGTCCCATCCTTCCGTCTCGGCCAGCTCGCGGGCCGCCGCGATGATCAGCTTCTCGCGCTCCGCGCGCTCGCGCTCCCGGCGTTCCTGGATCGACATGGAACTGATTCTAGCATCGCTAGCATTCCTGCCGTCGATCTGCTAGTGTCGCTTCCATCGCTAGCACTGCTAGATGAGGAGGATGCCATGCTCACCCCGGTCGCCTACGGCCTCGCCATCGCCCTCGACCTGCTGATCCTGTTCATCGGCGGGCGGTTCCTGATCGCCCCCCGCGCGGCGGCAGCCGGCTACGGCGTCCCCGCCAAACCCGGCGGCGACCCCGCCTACCTGACGGTCAAGGGCCTGCGCGACGGGACCTACGCCCTGGTGGGCCTGGCCCTGCTCGCCTTCGCCGGGGCGCACGCCGAGGCCTGGTTCATGCTGGCCGTCGCCATCGTCCCGCTCGGCGACACCCTGATCGTGCTGCGCCATGGCGGCACCAGGGCCACCGCCTTCGGCATCCACTTCACCACCGCCGTGCTGGTCCAGCTCAGCGCCGCGCTGCTGTTCGCCAGCTGACACCAAGAAGGGCAGCCACGACATGATCACGCTCAGCCACGTACTCGCGATCACCGGCGTGCTGACCGCCGGGATCATCTACGGCACCGACGCGCTCGGGGCACTGGTCGGGCGCCCGGCCTGGAACAAAGTGGACGACCGCACCCTGGTGATGGCCACCGGATTCATGCACTACTACGGCGACCGCCGCTTCCCCGTCCCCGGCATCCTGAGCGTCGCCGCCACCGTGCTCACCGCCGTGACATCGGCGATAAGCGGGCACTGGCCGGCCACCGCCGCAGCATCGACCGCGGCCGCCGCGCTGCTGACCTGGCTGGCCATCTACCAGACCATCAACGCCCCGATCAACAAGCAGCTCACCCAGGCCGCACAGGAAGGCCGGGTCCCGCCGAACGCGCGGGACCTGCAGACCCGCTGGGACAGCGTGATCTACCTCCGCGCCGCGCTGCAGGGCATCGCGGTCGCCGGGCTCTGCCTCACCCTCGTCCTGCACTAGCCAGCCGGGCCCCGAGACCTGACCCCTAATCGGCATATGGCAACGACCTCAACGACGTGGAGGCGAAAGGCCCTGGGGTCACGTCAAAGTGCCACGGCCCATGCGACGGATGGCAGCACGATGGGCGCTGCGGATGTGACGGCGGGCCGCCGCCCTAGCGCGCTGGGGATCCCGCGCGGCGAGCGCCTGGATGATCTCAGCGTGCTCACGGACCGAACGAGCCGGACGGCCCGGGATCGCCAGCGTGGTCTCCATGCTCCGGGCGAGCATCTCCTGCAGCGCGCCCTGGGTCATGGCCAGGAACCGGTTGCTGGCATACTCGGCGATCCGCAGATGCAACCTCGCGTCGAGTTCTTGCAGGGCCCGGGGCGGCCGCCGACCGAGGGCGGCCTGCTCTAGTTGCTCGAAGGTCTGCTCGAGGACCCGGAGCTGCTCCTCGGTGGCCGCGACCGCCGCCCACCCGGCCGCGGGGACCTCAAGTACTTCCCGCATAGCGAACAGCTCGTCCATGCCGATCTCCCGCAGCAGGGCCAGGCGGCGCAAGGCGGAATCACCCTCGCCCGGCTGTGCCACGAACGCGCCTTTGCCATGCCGGACAACCACGATCCCGCGGGTCTGCAGCGAACGCAGTGCCTCGCGCACTGACGTCCTGCTCACGCCGAGCAGCTGGCACAGTTCCCGCTCACCGGGGAGCCGGTCGCCCGGCGACAGGCCGTTACCGGTGATGAACAGCTCGATCTGCTCGGCCACCCGGGAGAACAGCGGCTCGGTCGATCCCATCCATAGCCAGCTGACTGCTGCCGGAACATCGGTCGAGGGGCTTCGCCGGGCTGGGTCATCGGGCACGTACCGCACCTAGGCGCTCGGGTGCAGCCTAGTTAGTGCGAACTCCCGGTGACCAAGCGCTTCCGCGCAAGTCAGACGGCCGTTGACGGTGCGATCGATTATCGCCTCCAGCCGGTCACCGGCTTCGGCCAGGCTGTACTCTAGTTGCAGGAGGCCGGAGACGTCCAGGTCGATGTGCTCGCTCATGGTGCTGACCGTTATGGGGTTCGCGGAAATCTTCAGCACAGGCTCGACCGGATTTCCCACGACGTTACCCTGACCGGTCGGGAAAAGGTGGATCACGGCACCCGCGGCGGCAGTCAGCGTGATGAATTCCGCGGCCGCGCACGAAGTATCCATAAAATTGAGCCCGGCCACAGTGGGACGTTCGGCCGGGCTCAGCGCGTCGACCACCGGGGTGGTCCCCGTCTTCTCAATGTTGCCAAGGGCCTTCTCCTCGATCGTGGACAGCCCACCCCGGATGTTGCCTTGCGTCGGCTGGGAGCCGAGCAAGTTCGCGCCCGTCCGCTCCACCATCGCTATGTACCCGTCATAGAACGCCTGGAACTTCTTGCGTACTTCGTCGGTCGCGCACCGGGCGGCGATGAGATGCTCACCGCCAGTGAGCTCGGTGGTCTCACCGAAGATCACCGTGCCCCCGGCGGCGATATGCCGGTCCACCGCCTGGGACGTCGCGGGGTTCGCGCCGAGGCCGCTGGTGGTGTCCGACTCCCCGCACTTGATGCTCATCAGCAGCTCCCCGCGACTGATAGGCACGCGCGAGATCTCGGAGACGTCCTGCATAAAAAGTGCCACGCGCCGGGCTGCCATCTCGAGGATGCGGAGGTCACCGTGCCGCTCTATAGAGAAACTCGCGACCGGCTTACCCGTCTCCGCTATGCCTGACGCGATGCGTTCGGTCCACGCCGGCTCGATGCCGATGACGATGGCAGCCGCCACGTTCGGATTGGCGCCGGTGCCGATCATCGTGCGGAAGAACAGGTCCAGGTCCGCGCCGAACTGCAGGCGGCCATATGGGTGGGCGAGCGGGACAGTGCCGGGAATCGCCTTCGCGACGGATTCCGCAACCGCGTTCGACAGGTCATCCACCGCGATGATCAGGACGAGATTGCGGATGCCGACCCGGCCATCGGGCCTGCGGTAGCCGGTCAGAGGCTGTGCTGCCACCGGGCGCTCCTCAGGTTGTGAGTGTGGACGAGATCGCCGGCGCCGATCGCGCACCGGGCGCGACCGATTGACACACCGTATTCGATGACGGTGTCGTTCTCAGCGAGATCCCGCAGCGCGACCTTGTGCCCCAGCGGGACAGGTACACGCACGGCGACCACGGCCCGTGTGCCGTCGTCGAGGTAGGCGGCAGGCGCGTCGCCGGGCTGGGCATCACATACCGCCACTGCAACATCATCACCGCGGCGATGCCCAAGGAAGGTGACGTGGGACGCGGAGTCGCTCAACCAAACCTCCGTGGTCAGACCTCATATCACTGGTCCTACGTACGGTAGGAGCCCGTCCCCACTCTGTCAACAGGCAGCTACCGGTAGCGGTCGCCGCATACTGGCTCGTTGCACGTAGCCGACATCTCGCTAAATTCCTGGTGCCCGATGATGCTGTGACGGATCAGTCATTGACAGCCGCGTGTTGCACGGCTAGCGTCACTGGCACATAGTGGTCAGACCTGAGACCTGCTGAGGCACAGATGGTGGACGGCCCCAAAGGAGGCGGTCACATGCCAGGCAGAGCTCAGGCGCGAGCCTGGGCGCGGACGCCGAGTGTCCGGAGCGGGGATGAGGCTGCGGTGACAGGAACGGACGGACCCGCGGCCCGGGCCCCGGCCGGCGACCAGGCCCGCGGGACGCGAGCGGCTGGCGTACCTCGCGGACACGGCCGGATCAGTTGCCGGAACGTTTACAAATGGTTCCCGGGCGGGATAGTGCTCGAAGACGTCAGCCTGACCGTCGGCTCCGGCGAGTTCGTGTGCATCGTAGGTCCGTCCGGCTGCGGTAAGACCACGCTGCTGCGATTGATGGCCGGCCTGGCTGAAATCGATCACGGTGAGATTTCCATCGACGGGACGCGGGTGGCCGGGCCCAGTCCCTCAGTGGCGGTGGTGTTCCAGCACTTCGGCTTGTTCCCGTGGAAGACCGTCTACCACAATGTTGCGCTGCCGCTCCGGGTCGCCCGTGCCAGCCGGGAAGAAACGGGCCGGCGGGTGCGTGAGGTCCTCGCGATCGTGGGTCTGGCCGGGCATGAGGATAAGTTCCCGGCTCAGTTGTCCGGCGGGATGAAGCAGCGGGCTGGGCTGGCCCGCGCGCTGGCCGCGTCGCCGGATGTGCTGCTGATGGATGAGCCGTTCGCGGCGGTGGACGCGCAGACCCGCGAGGTGCTCCAGGAGGACCTGCTGCGCTTGCGGGACCAGCTCCGGCAGACCATCGTGTTCATCACGCACAGCATTGACGAGGCGATCATTCTCGGCGACCGGATTATCGTGATGGCCGGCCGGCCGGGCCGGATCACCGGGGAGTTCCCGGTGCAGGCTGACGGTCCGCGGACCATCGCCCAGGTCCGCCGTCATCCCGGGTATGAGGGATTGCGTGAGCAGATCTGGGCCGGGCTGCGGCAGCCCCCGGCGGGATCCGGCCGGAGCGGCAGCGGAACGGCAGACCCCGGGTGAGCGGCCAGGTGGCTGAGAGCGGGCCTGCGGGCACCAGGGAGCAGATCGAGGCGGCGATCGTGGCGCGGCGCCGTCGCCGCAGGCGGCGCGACCGCCGCGTGTTCCTGGTGATCAGGCTGATCTCGCTGGGCGTTGTCGTGGGTGCCTGGCAGTACTACGGCATGCACACGGCGGCGGTGATCTTCGAGCCGCTGACCACGGTGTTCCGCGCCCTGGGCACCGAGTTCCACAGCCTGGGCCTGGCCAGCGCCATCTGGTACAGCCTGTGGACCTTCGCCATCGGCTACGCGGCCGGCCTGGCGGCCGGGGTGGTGATCGGCATGTGCACCGGCCTGTACTGGGTGGCCGAAGCAGGCCTGGGCCTCTACCTCCGGGCGCTGTACGCCACGCCGATGGTGGCGATCGTGCCGCTGCTGAGCATCTGGATGGGCTTCGGCGTGCTCACCCAGGAGGTCATCATCGCCATGTTCGTCGTGTTCCCGTGCGTGGTGTCGGTCTCCTACGGCGTCCGGAATCTTGACGCTGACCTGCTCGAGGTGGCCAGGTCGCTGCGGATGAGCCGGCTCGGCCTGTGGCGGCATGTGCTGCTGCCCGGCACGGTCCCTTACATCACGGCAGGCGCGGCGCAAGGCGTCGCCATGGGACTGGTCGGCATGTTCATCGCCGAGATATTCACCCAGCTCAGCGGACTGGGTAATCAGCTCGAGTCCGCCGCGCAGACCTACCACACCGACCGCGCCCTCGCTGTCCTGCTGGTGATCATGACCCTCGGCGTCGCGCTGCGCACGCTAATCACTTTGATCCAGCGCAAATTCGCACCGTGGGCGAGGTAGCCGACGCTATCATAACCTTCGGCGCCGTGCCGCGCACGCTAATCATCTTCTGCCATGCAAGTTCATCCCCTGGGTAAAGTCTCCTTCCGCAGATTGGATTTATGGTGAAATTTCATTATCTGGGCGCTGCGATCGCCGTTGGCGCGCTGGCGCTGAGCGCCTGCGGGTCCAGCTCATCCGCCTCGCCCGGCACAGGATCCGGTCACGGGTCCGGCACGAACTCGGCTAGCTGGGACTCGGTGAACGTGGGCATCGCGCTGTCCCCGCCGAAGGCCATCTTCCTCGGCGCGTACGTGGCGCAGCAGCAGGGTTATTTCGCGCAGCAGCACCTGCACGTCAACTTCATCAGCATGCCGAACGGGTTGCAGACCGAGCTCGGCACGACCGCGGGGAGCATCGACTTCGGGTTCAGCTCGGGGACGGACTCCATCGAGGCGGCCGCGCAGGGCGCGCCGATCCACGCGATCTGGTCCTACGGCACCAAGCTCGACACCCAGTGCATCGGCGCGCCGGGCATCGGCTCGGCCAAGGACCTGGTGGGCAAGCCGGTCGCCTCCACCGGCTCCGATGGCTTCTCCATCACTCTGCTGCAGGCCTGTCTCGAGCCGGCCGGGGTACACCTGTCCCAGGTCACGCAGGTGATTATGACCCGGTCGCAGTTCGTCGGCGCGATGACCGCCGGGCGGATCAAGGCCGCGGTGTTCCACGCGGACGACGCCTACGTGATGGCCCACTCGCTGAAGGGCACTACGGTTCTTGAGTCCGAGTACCAGGCCATCCCGCAGTGGTGGTACGGCGGGGTGAGCACGCTCGACTCCTACGGCAAGGCCCACCCGAACGTCGTGATCCGCTTCCTGACCGCGATGATGCGGGCCGACCGGTGGATGAACAACCCGGCGAACAACGCCGCGCTCGACGCCATCGGCGTCAAGGAGACCCAGGAAGCCCCGGCCGCGGTCGCCTACGCGGTGAACTTCCTGCGCAGCTCAGGCACCTGGCCGGACGGCACCGGCCTGTCTGCCGCCCAGGTCAACTACACCGCGGGCATCCTGCTCAAGTACAAGGACATCTCGACCCAGCCGTCCTACACCAAGATCGTCGACGACTCGTACGCGAACCAGGCGCTGGCGAAGGCCGGGTCATAACGGCCGGGCTGGCGCCATCGGTGTCGGCAGGTGGGCGCGGGTCCCTGGCCTGCGCCTACTCCGGCGGTGACTTCGCCGAGCTTCGCGTCTGTTAGTCAAGAAGTCCGGACGGACCCGTGACTTCGCTGCCGACTTCCACTGCTCCGCGGCGGGGTCGCTGATGTCGTCATCACCGCCCCAAACGACCAGCACGCGCCACTCATCGAAGCCGCTGCTGCGCAAGCATGTCTACACAGAGAAGCCCGCGGCCGTTCAGATAAATGACCTGCGGCGGATCCGGCCCAGAAGGCCGGGCTCAGTTCGGATACACAACCGAAATCCTGTAACGCTTGCTGAACTGCTACCCGGAAGCGGTCTCGCCGGGTGACCTCGCGACCGCCAGGGCGGTGGTGCTGCCCTCGGTGGGTCCCGGGGCGAGCTGGCGAGAACCGTCAAGCTCTGTCACAATCCGTTCCATGGTGTGGTCGCCGCGTCCATGGCGGAGATCACTTTGCTGGCGCAGGCGCGTGAAATCAGCCGGGGAGGCGGTCTCGCCTGCCTCAACAAGCTGCGGTGACGTTGGTTTCGTTGCGTTTATCGCGCACGAGGCGGAATTGGGGCGGTATAACCCTCGACAGTGAGCACGCCGGAGTTTCCGACGGGCTCGACCCCGAAGAACCATTACCGAGGAAGGAGGAACCGGGCGTGAGAGCAACCCTCCCCTGGTTCTCCAGGAACGCCATCGCAATGGGCGCCGTAGCGCTCTCCGTTGGCGCTCTTGCAGCTTGCAGCAGCGGCAATTCCAACACGAGCACCAGTTCAGGCGGTTCGGAGTCGACGTCGCCGATCACTATCGGCGCGTCGCTCTCCCTGACCGGGAGCCGCGACGCTGACGGGCTGGCCTTTCAGAAGGGCTACGATCTCTGGGTCAAGGACGTGAACGCGGCAGGCGGCATCCTGGGCCGCAAGGTCAAGCTGACTATCCTGGACGACTTCAGCTCGCCGAACCAGGTCGTCACCAACTACCAGACGCTGATCAACACCGATCACGTCGACCTCACCTTCGGGCCGTTCTCCTCGCTGCTGACCAGTCCGGCGTCGGTGGTGGCGGCCCGTAACGGCTACGCGTTCATCGAGGGCGCGGGCGGCGCGCCGGCGGTCTTCCAGACGCCGCAGAACGAGGCCGACCACAACGTGTTCGACGTGTCCCTGCCGTCGGCGGACTCCCTGATCCCGCTCGTGAGCTACATCAAGAGCCTGCCGGCCAGCGAAAGGCCGAAGACCGCCGCGTTCCCGATGGCCGTCAACCCGTTCGCCGACGCGGCGGTGCAGACCGCCGAGAGGACGCTGTCCCAGATCGGCGTCGAGAAGGTATACGAGAAGGCGTTCCCGGAGGAGCCGTCCGCGTACAGGCAGCCGGCCGACCAGGTGGCGAGCAAGCACCCCGACCTGGTAGTCCTCGGCTCCACCTTGCCCACGATGCAGGGGTTCATAAAGGCATTCGAGGCCGACCACTACACTCCGAAGATGTTCATCGGGGTCTCCGGCCCGGACCAGGGCCAGGCGTTCACCTCCGCGGTGGGCGCGGCGAACACCACCGGGATCATGGTGCCCGACCCCTGGTATCCCGGTTTCCGGAACGCCGCGAGCGAGAAGATGGTCAGTGAGTACGTCCACCAGTACGGCGGCACCGCGGACGGCGTGAACGCGGACGTGGCCGAGGCCTACTCGGTGGGCCAGGTGGCGGAGCAGGCGATGATCGCCACCGGCGGCACCGACAACTCCAAGATCATCCAGTATCTGCACAGCGGCGTCACGCTGAACAGCGTGCAGGGCTCGGTGAAGTTCGACTCGCTCGGCGAGAACGCCTCGGCGGCGGCGTTCATCTTCCAGTGGCAGGACAACGGGACCAGCTTCGTCCAGGTCCTGCCGCAGCACGCCGCCGGAAGCAAGCCGCTCGTGGGCAAGACGCCCTGGGCAACGGGCTGACCCGCTTATCACCCTCAGTCCCCGGCACTGCCGGGACTCTCGACCGACCAGGACGGGCGCTTCTGCCTGCGGGCCGTCCGCAGAGCCGTCACGGTGGCCCGTAACGCCTTGCCGGGCTGGGCTCAGCGTCCGTGAACTCGCGGTCCATCCGCTCAAAGCCCTGCATGAGACGATTACCCCAATCATCGAATGCAGAGCCGACAAACCCACCAGGACTAGCGGCATTTCTCAGCAGGCTCCCCGCGGCATTTTTCAGCGGGCCCGTTCATCATTTGCCGGATATTTCAGGCTCAATCTGATTAAAGTAGTCCCAGCACTGTGGTCGTGGTGGTGGTGGTGTAGGCGGTTGGTCGTGCGGACCCCGGGTCGTGCCGACCCGTCGGTAGCCGGTAGATTGTCGCGAAGCGCATTCAGCGAGGTCACAAGCAATGGGAACCCATGGTGCTGCCAGCGCCAGAGCAGTACGTGCAGGCAAGGCTGGTAACCAGGCCGTTGATTCGAAAAATATCAATTCAGGCAGAATGAAGGCGTTCAGCTTGAATGAATGGCCTGTGTCGCGGCGGCTGTTCGCGGTCATTGTGGTGGCGCTGCTGATGGGCCTCATTTTCGGCGGACTGCGCGTGGCGTCGGCGGAATCGAGCGCCGCCCAGTTCAGCCAGGTCTCGCAGCTCGCCACTCTCGGCCAGCGGCTCAGCGCGCTCATCCAGGACCTGCAGAATGAGCGCGACCAGACGCTCAGCGTGCTGGTCAACGGCATCGAGAACCCACTGGTCCCGCTGGACAATCAGACGAACGCGGCGATCCAGGCCGTCCAGCAGTCGGCTGGCGCGGTCGGCGGCTCCTTTCCCGCGAACATCCAGGCCGACGCCAGGACGGTGGAGGCTGACATCAGCCCGTCCCGTCTGCAGGTCCTGCGCTCAGCGCTCAGCACTAGCACCCCGCAGACCGAGCAGGCGGTCATCACCAACTACGACGCGGTCATCAACGACATGCTCAATCTGGCCGACCAGGTAGCGCAGGGCGTCTCCGACGCGACCCTGGCCAGCGACGTCCGCGCGTTCAACGCGCTGGGGCTGGCCAAGGAGCAGGTGTCACAGCAGCGTGCCCTGCTCAACTTCGCATTCAACGACAACTCGGTCCAGATTGATCCGACCACGGAGCAGCTGCTGCAGACCGCCTTCGTCAGGGAGTTCAGCGAGGAGTCGGCGTTCCAGGGGGCGGCCACGCCGACCGAGCGGGCATTCTTGATTAACGCTGTGAACCCCGCGGCGGTGACGAGCACTGCCTTCGCGCAGGAGCTCGAGCTCGCCGTCTTCGCCGACGTGGCCGGTACCCCGTCCGATTCCTCGCTGCTGGACGCGGTGCGGCAGGGCATCGGCCTGACGTCAGCGCAAACGAACGTGGGTCCTGTCACGACCCTGGCCCAGGGCAATCAGGTCTGGGACGTGGGCATGGGCGACCTGATCAACAGCATGCAGTCCACCGAGAACCTGATCGCGGGCAACATCCTCAACCGCGCCAGCCAGCTCCAGTCAGGTGCCCAGGGGTCCGCGCTGATCACCGCGATCATCACCGCGGTCGTGCTGCTGCTTGTCGTGCTCGGCGCGCTCCTCGTCGCCAGGTCGCTGGTGCTCCCGCTGCGGCGGTTGCGAGCGGGCGCCCTGGACGTCGCCTCGGTGCAGCTGCCGGAACGGGTCCGGCAGCTGAGCGAGTCGCCGGAGAGCGCCGTCGGCATGGACGTCGCGCCGATCGCCGTGCTGTCGGGCGACGAGATCGGCCAGGTGGCCCGGGCGTTCGACCAGGTGCATCAGGAGGCGGTCCGGCTGGCCGGCGAGGAAGCGGTGCTGCGCGCGAGCTTCAACGCGATGTTCGTGAACCTGTCCCGGCGCACCCAGTCGCTGGTCGAGCGGCTGGCGCGCATGATCGACTCACTTGAGCAGAACGAGGACGACCCCGACCGGCTGTCCAACCTGTTCTCCATGGACCACATGGTGACCCGCATGCGCCGCAACTCGGAGAACCTGCTGCTACTGGCCGGTCAAGAAAGCGCGCGCAAGTGGAGCGAGGCGGTGTCGCTCGCGGACATCACCCGGGCCGCGACCTCCGAGATCGAGCAGTACAACCGGGTGGTGCTGAGCGTGCAGCCGGGCGTGGCGGTCGTCGGGCCGGCGGTGACGGACGTCGTGCACCTGCTGGCCGAGATCGTCGAGAACGCCACGATCTTCTCGCCCAAGGACACTCAGGTGCAGATGTCGGCGCAGGAGCTGAGCAGCGGCGGCGTGCTGATCGAGGTCACCGACCGGGGCATCGGCGTGTCCGACGCACGGCTGGCCGAGATGAACTGGCGGCTGGACAACCCGCCGGTGATGGACGTGTCGGTGTCCCGGCACATGGGCTTGTTCGCCGTCGCCCGGCTGGCCGAGCGGCACCGGATCCGGATCCGGCTGCGGCCCGCTACCCCGTGGGGGCTGACCGCGCTGGTGTGGCTGCCGGACACCGTCATCGAGCGGTCGGCCCGGGTCTACAGCGGCACCGGCCCGCAGGCCCGCGGCGGCAGCGCCTTCCTGCAGTCCAGGCGCGCCTCCGGGCAGCGCGGCATCGCGGCGGGCATTGGCCAGCAGCCCATTGGCAGGCACAGCCTTGGCATGCGGTTCGCGGCGGACGCCACGGAACTGCCGGACCGGCAGGATGAATTCGGCGTGCCAGCGCAGTACGGCCAGGGCAGCGGGCCGGTGCAGGCCGCCAAGCCGTCGTCGAGCTGGTTCCGCAAGCAGCGCACGGCGGCCGGCAACGGCGCGACAGGCGGCGGCATCGCCGGCGGTGGCACCGCGTCCTGGGCACTGGGCGACGCTGCGGGTAACGGGGGCGCGGGCGACCGGCAGGGAACCGGTTACGGCGACGGGGGCTATGGCGACAGCGCGGCCACCGGCCCGGGCGGGCTTCCGGCGCGGCAAGCTGGCGGTCGCGGCGCCGACACCGGCAGCTTGGGACCGGAGACCGCCGGCTGGGGATTCGGCGGACGGCGCCCCGCCGACATCGTCGCGGAGCCGGTCCTCGGCGAAACGACGTCGGCCGGCCTGCCAATGCGGGTCCCGCGGGCGAACCTCATTCGGGGGTCCGCGCCGGGCGGTCATGGGGAATCCGGCGGCGCGGGCGGTCGCCAGGACAGCGGTAACGAGACGCAGTCAACGCTGTCGGCACCGCTGCCGCAGCGGTCACCGGACCTGGCCCGGAGACAGCTGAGTGGTTTCCAGCGCGGCGCACGCCGGGCCGAGGAGCCAGATACCCGTGCAGGAGAGGGAACCGACCGTTGAGTTACGTACCCCGTCATAACCTGAACTGGCTGCTCAGCGACTTCTCGGTACGGGTCGCTGACGTGGCGCACGCAGCCGTGGTCTCCGCCGACGGCGTGCCGCTAGCCCTGTCGGACGACATCCCCCGGGCGTTCGTCGAACAGCTTGCGGCCATCATCTCCGGCCTGGCTAGCCTCATGCTGGGCGCCGCACGGATCTTCGAGGCAGGCGTGCCCACCCAGGCGCTGGTAGGGATGGAAGGCGGCCTGATGCTCGTCAAGTCGGTCAGCGACGGGTCGACCCTGGCGGTCCTTGCGGCCCCTGAGTGCGACACCGACCTGATCTCCTACGAGATGAGCCGGCTGGTCGAGGCGGTCGGCGAGGTGCTGTCCCCGCCGCTGCGCAGCACCACGCAGCGGTACTGAGCAGCGCTCCCGAACCACGTAGGGCTAACGAACCAGCCGTCGCCGGTACACCGGTACACCGGTGCGCCGTGGCCGTGTCCACGGCGGTGTCGCCGAGGCGTAATACTCATCGACAGTCAGTCGAGCCCAGGTCGTTCAGCTGAGTCATGGTTCAGGCACCGTCCATCTCGAGCACGTAGCAGAGGTCGGTCCGCCGGTCAACGCAGTAGACGACGCCGCGGTCGTCGATGTAGACGTCATTGAGCTGGCCAGTCACCGGGCCTTCGGATGCCGTGCCAGGCGCGAAATGCCCGAGTTCCCGCGGTCGCAGGGGTGACGAGAAGTCATAGACGGCGACGCCGAGGCCGAAGAACGCGCCGGCCACGACATCGAAGGACCGCAGAGCCGCCTGACCGGGCGGATACTCGTGCAGGTTGTGCGCACCGAACCGGCCTCGAGCCGGAACCTTTTCCGGCCACTGCGGCCCTGCGGACCCGGTGAGCAGGGGCCTGTCCTCGATGCGCGCGTCGACGACCCATAGGTTCTGCGGGAAGTCAGCAGCCCCTTCCTCCAGCGTTTCGTCGGAAAGGACCGCGAAGCCTGATGAGCCGAGCGGGACAAAGGTGTGCGCGGCACCAGGCAGTGGTCCTGAATACTGCAGCGACCCGGCCACGGCGGGCCGCGCCCGGTCGGAGATATCCAGGATGTAAGCACCGCCGGAGGTGCAGGCGACATAGGCGCGGCGAGGTTGCTCGGGCAGCACCGTGATGTTGTGTACCCGGAACCCGAAGTCCCACGCGGATTCCCCGCCGATGTCGACGCGGCGGGCGGACCGCTGCTCTTCGGTCAGCACGGCGCCGCGGCTGGCGGCAAGCCGCTGGGCGGGCCGCAACGGCGGCGGCGCGGCGTCTGTCCTGGCCACGCCCGGCGGCCACCACCGGCCAGCTTCGCTCGGCCTGGACGGATCCGAGACGTCCAGGATGCTCATTATGAACCGGTCGCGCGGGTCGCGCGGAGCGTAGTCCGCGGCCTGGGTGGCCAGGTAGGCGAAGCCGTCGGCATCGAGCCAGACGAAGTGGGTCCCGACCGACTCCCCGCCCGACGCGTCGAAGAAGCCGATGCCACGGGGCTGCGCCGGTGCGGAGATGTCGAAGAACTCCACCCCGGCCGGTTTCCCGCCTGGCTCGTTGGCCTGCCGGGTCACGGCAAGCAGCTCGCCGAGGATCGCCAGGTTGTTCGACCGGACTCCCGTCGGGATGCTGTTGCTGTAGACCACCGCCGGCAGGCGGGGATCGGTCACATCGACGGCCACGAAGTCGGCCGGGGCGTGTTCGGCAGCGACGAACAGGGTCCGCCGCCCGCCCCGCCCGGCGTGCACGGCCAGGCCTTCCCCGCCGGTCACGCCGCTGCCGAGCGAGATGACGGACAGCAGGCGCATTCCGCTCAGGCTGGTGCTCACCGGGAATCGGCTCCTTTCTCGAGGCTCTGCCCATTCAGGATGCGGCTGACGTTGTCCCAGGCCTGGGTGTACAGGGACTGGGCCGCCTCGTAAGCGACGCCGGCGATGTGCGGTGTGAACAGCAGCCGGTCGGCCACCGGTGGCGGCAGGGTGAGCAGCGGCGAATCAGCGGCCGGGGGTTCGGTCTGGTAGACGTCGACCGCGGCGCCCCCCAGGTGCCCGTCGGTGAGCACCCGGGCGAGTGCTACCTCATCCATTACGCCGCCGCGCGACGCGTTGATCAGCAGCGCACCGGGCGGCATCCGGCGAAGCTGCGGTTCGCCGAGCATGCGGCGGGTGGACGGCAGCAGCGGCACGTGCAGGGTGACCAGGTCGCAGCGGGCCAGCAGGTCATCGAGGCTGAGCCGGTCAAGCCCGAGGGAGGCGGCCGCGCCGGCGTCGCGCGGCGCCGGATCCGTGTAGCAGACGGTCGCGCCCACGGCCCGCAGCAGCCGGGCCACGGCCAGGCCTATCTGGCCGAGGCCGACGACCCCAGCCGTGCGCGAATGCAGGCTGCGGGCGTACCGCGGGGTCAGCCGGGCGCGCGTGCCAGCGTACTGGCCGGCCCGTATCCCCCGATCGGCGAAGGCCAGCCTGCGCAATAGGGCGCCCGCCGCGAAGAGCACGTACTCGGCCACCTCGCGGGCATTCGCGGCGGGTATGCCGGCCACGATCACGTGCGGCCGGTGCGCGCACGCGTCGCCGACGCGGTCCACCCCGGCTCCGGTGAACTGCACGAGCTCCAGGTCCGGTATCTTGTCCAGCCAGCTGCGTTCCAGCCGCGAACCGACCGAGGCGAGCACCACCGCCCGTGCGGTGGCCAGGTCTTGGGGCGGGACCCGCAGCGGTTCCGCGTACGTGATGGTGAGGTCGGCCGGCGGTAGCACGCCGACCTCAAGGAAGTCTGCTTCCGGCCGCAGGCAGATGACGTCTGTGCTCATGGCGGGTCCTCCACCGTGACCAGCCCGGGAACCGGAAAGACGCAGCACAGCACCAGGTCATCCGGGCCGGTGTTCCGGGTACGGTGCGGCTGTCCGGGTGAGACCACGATCACGTCACCGGGTCCGGCCGGCCAGGCCCTCCCACCTGCGGTGAACTCGCCGCTGCCCGCCAGGACCAGCATGACCTCCGTGCAATCCGGATGGACGTGCGGGCCGCGAGGGGTGGCGGATGGCCCCTCGGGCGGGATCACGACCCGGCGTACCGTGACGTCGTAGCCGCCCTCGGCAGCGGAGACGAGCTCGGTCGCGGCGCGCCCGGGCAGCGGCAGCATCTGTCCCTGCCCCGGGCGGATGACCGCGGTCACGTCGGCTCTTCCCCGCTGCCGGGGCCGGGCTGCACCTGTGCCAGCGCCTCGAACACGCCACTCAGCCGGGCGGCGATCTCTTCGGCCAGCGACGCCAGGAACGACCTGGCTTGCTCCTCGGTGGCTCCGCCGGGGTCGCCGTACCAGCCGGTCGCGGACATGGTCCGCACGTCGGTCAGCACCGGCTGGAAGGCCCGGTCCCGGCGCAGCCGGTCAGCCAGTTCGCCCCGCAACCGGTCCCCGCCTCCCGCCGCCCGGTCCAGGTGCACCAGGTCCGGGCGGCAGCCCAGCACCGACCACGCCTCGATCGTCCCGCCGTGCGTGAGCCCGCCGGCCGTCGGCCCGAACCTTTCCTCCGCCACGTAGCAAGCCTGGACGGTCACCACCGCCAGCCGGAGGGAGCGGTGCAGGCGTTCGGCCACCAGAGCGAGCGACGAGATGTTGCCCTCGTGCCAGTTGAGGATGACGAGCTCGCGGCATCCGTGCGAGGCCAGCGACGATCCGATGTCCCAGATCACGTCCTGCAGCGTCTGCGGGCGCAACGACACCGTGCCCGGATAGGGCATGTGCATGGGGGTCACCCCCAGCGGGCACAGCGGCAGCACCAGCGCGTCGGTAAGCTCCGCGACGGCCAGCGCGATCGATGTGGCCGCGAAGAAGTCGGTGCCGGTAGGCAGGTGCGGGCCGTGCTGCTCGATACTGCCCATGGGC
>Ga0213875_10000647_pt1 | contig 27751 bp, 23 predicted proteins | sample BarmaccomBMRX_R8_FD_160105 | JGI IMG/M metagenome (GOLD analysis project Ga0213875, IMG submission 160105) | Root-associated microbial communities from Barbacenia macrantha in rupestrian grasslands, the National Park of Serra do Cipo, Brazil - RX_R8 | ecosystem: Host-associated > Plants > Roots... | reverse complement strand
GTTCCCCGGCGGGGACGGTGCGGCCATGGATGAGGGGTTCGCCGCGGCTTTTTACGCGGACTTCGCCCCGGCCCAGGCCGCCGCGATCCGCCGCGCCATCGACCTGATGAAAGAGCAGGGCCGCGCCATCGACCTGATGAGGGAGCAGGGCCGCGCCGCCGGGCCGGCCGGGCCAGCGGAAGCCGGCCGGTCATGACGGGCAGCACCGAGCACGCCGTGAAGACGAACAGGAGACACATCATGACTTTGCAGACCACCTCGCCCGCCGCGAACGCCGAACTCGTGCGCGCCGGGTTCCGGGCGTTCAACGCCGGCGACGCCGACGGGTGCATGGCGCTTGCCGCCCCGGACCTGATCATGAACCTGGCTGAACTGCCCGGGCCCCGGCACGGGCGCGAGGCGTGGCGGCAGGGCTTCGAGATGATGAGACGCGCTTTCCCCGACCTTCAGGCACACATCGAGGACATCGTCGCCGCCCAGGACAAGGTCGCCGTCCGGGTGCGGTTCCGCGGCACCCACTCCGGCGAATTCCTGGGTTTCGCCGCGACCGGCCGCACCATCGAGTACGTCAGCCACGAGTTCTACCGCATCGCCGGCGGCCTCATCGCCGAGGAATGGATCTGCTCGGACACGGCCACCCTGCTCCGGCAGCTCAGCTGACTGTCCAGCGCGCCTGGAGTCACCGGGCCGGCGGCCCTGTGGCGGCACACAGGGTGACCAGCCTGGATGCCCGCTTACAGTGAAGATGTCGCGGGAGAACCGGAATCCGTCACGGAAATGACCTTGCCACAGGCGCGTGGCCGGCCGGTAGCATCGCCTCATGGGTTTCACTTGACGCTGAAGGCCCGCACTTTCTCTGCTCGCCGTCGCGCTCGCGGTCGAACTCGCCGATGAGCTGGCCGACGGCGTCAGGGGCGCCGCGCTCCCGCTGATCGCCCGCGACCTGGGGCTGAGCTATGCACAGGTCGGGCTGCTTGCTTCGGTGCCCGTGCTGGCCGGCAGCGTGCTCGAGCTGCCGATGGGCATGCTCGCCGGCCATGGCCGGCGGCGGCACCGCGTGGTCCTCGGCGGCGGCCTGGCATTCATCCTCGCGCTGGCGGGCGCGGCGCTCGCCAGGACGCTGCCGGAGCTTCTCTTCGCGTTCATCGCCTTCTACCCCGCCTCGGGTGCCTTCGTCTCGCTCACGCAGGCCGAGCTCATGGACGCGTTCCCCGACCGGCGTGCGCAGCACATGGCGCGCTGGGATCTGGCCGGATCGGCCGGGGCGGCCGCCGGGCCGCTGGTCGTCGCCGCGGTGCTCGCCAGCGGTGGCGGCTGGCGGGGCGCGTACCTGGTGCTGGCGGGGCTGTCCGCGGTCGCGTGGCTCGGCATGTGCCGGCGCGGCGCGGCGACCTCAGCCGGCGCGGACCGCGGCGAGGCAGATCCGGCCGGCACGGGCTCAGACGGTGCGGGCTCAGACGGTGCGGGCTCAGACGGTGCGGGCTCAGACGGTGCGGGCTCAGACGGCGCGGACCCGGGAGGCGCGGGCTCAGACGGCGCGGACCTGGAGGGCGCAGACCCGGACGGCGCGGATCCCGGTGAGCCAGGCCCCGCCGGGCCGGCCGGGCGGCGGCCGTGGGCCGCGCGGGCCCGCGAGGTCATCGCGGCGGTGCGCGGCGGGGGGACGCTGCGCTGGCTGGTCCTGCTCGAGGTCGCCGACCTGCTGCTCGACGTGCTGACCGGGTTCGTCGCGCTCTACCTGGTGGACGTGGCGCACGCGACGCCCGCCGTCGCGGCGGTCGGCATGACGGTCCGGCTCGCCGCCGGGCTGGCCGGTGACGCCGGGTGCGTCTTCGTCCTGGAGCGCGCCGGCGACCTCGCCGTCCTGCGCGCGACCGCGGTCGCGGCGGCGCTGCTCTACCCGGGGTTCCTGCTCGTGCCGGGCCTGCTGCCGAAGCTCGCCGCGCTGGCGGCGCTGACCGCCGCGACGTCGCCCTGGTATCCGGTGCTGCAGGCGCGGCTGTACGGGAGCCTGCCCGGCCGCAGCCCGGTGGCGGTGACGCTGAGCAGCGCGGCCGCGATGGCCGGCGGTCTCGGGCCGCTCGCCGTCGGCCTGATCGCGCAGGCCGCCGGGCTGCCGTGGGCGCTGGCCTGCCTCACGGTGGTTCCGCTGGTGATCCTCGCCGTGTCTCGCTAACCGGGTCGCTGTGTACCGGATGCCGAGGGCCCGGACCTGGCCGGATTCGATGGCGGCCCGCTCGTCCGCGGCGGATACACCGTCGAGGCCGGGAAAGAAGAAGGGCCCGTAGGCGCAGGACAGCCTGCGGAACCTGCTGTCGAGGCCGCGCAGTATCCGCGCACCGGTGTGCAGCCCGGCTTCCCCGGCCCATGCCTGGCTACAGGCGTCCCATGACTGGCCCGACCGTGTGAACTCCTCCTGGCTGTGGCGCAGCCAGGTCTCGTTGCCCTCGGCCAGGTGGCCGAAACACCACCGGGCGGTCGCCTCGTCGAAGCGCTCCCACTCCCACTCGGCCACGACCACGACCCCGCCGGGCCGTATGGCCGCCGCCATCCGGTCAAGGACGAGGCGCCCATATCTCCGCCGCCCAGCGCTCATCACGGTCCATGCCGCAACCGTACGCGGTGCCCGGGGCGGGGGATGACGGGTCAGCCCGTCCGGGCGCCGGCCTGCGCCGCGGGCGAAGCGTGCCGGCCGGGCGAGGGCTACAGGGCCCGGAGGGCCGGCATGACCTTCTGGGTGAACAGGTGAAGGCTGGCGAGGAAGTCTTCGTGGCCGAGGCTGCCGAACTGGAAGACGCCGCAGAAGCAGCCGAAGCCGAGTTCCTTCGCATGCGCCTCCAGCCTCTGCCGGACGGTGTCCGGTGAGCCGATCACCGCGTAGCCGCGATTCACCAGGTCACGCACGTCGGCGTTGCCGGAGCCCAGGCCGCCCTTGGCCGCCATCACCCTGGCGCTGGAGGCGGGCGTCAGGTAGCCGGCCGGGAAGAAGACGTCCCTGGGCATGCGCATCAGCTTGTTGAACAGCCTGTCCAGGGCGGGCAGCGCCACTTCTTCGGCCCGCTCGTCGGTGTCGGCCACGAAAACCGGGATCGACCAGCCGATCTGTTCCGGCGCCGCGGTGTAGCCGTACCGCTGGGCGGCCGCGCGGAACTCGTCGAAGACCCGGCGGACGCTTGCCAGCTCGCTGTAGGTCTGCAGGTAGGTGTACCGGTGCTTCGCGGCCCAGTCGATCGTCTCCCCGCTGCCCTGGGACGGGGACCAGATCGGCGGATGGGGCTGCTGCAGCGGCCTCGGCCACGGGTTGACGTAACGGAACTTGTAGTGCTTCCCGTACCACTCGAACGGCCCGGGGCGCGTCCACGCGGCGACGATCAGGTCGTGGGCCTCATGGAACCGCTCCCGTGAGCTGGCGGGGTCGACGCCGAACGTGTGGTACTCGGCGCCGATGCCCCGGACGAACCCCGAGATGATCCGGCCGCCGGAGATCACGTCGAGCATCGCCACCTCCTCGGCCACCCGCAGCGGGTGGTCGCGCAGCGGCAGCGCGTTGCCGAGGATGGCGATCCGGCAGGTCGTCTGCGGGACCAGCACGGCGGCCATGACGTCCGGCGACGGCATCAGCCCGTAGGCGGTCTGATGGTGCTCGTTGACACAGATGCCGTCGAACCCGGCCCTGTCGAACGCGATGAGTTCCTCGATGTACCGCCGGTAGAGCCGGTGTCCCTTCTCCGGGTCGAACAACGCGTTGCTGAGCGTCACCCAGCTGCTCGCGGTGCCGTCGAGGTGACCGGCCGGCAGATCCTGGTAGGGCATGAGGTGAAAGCCGAAGAACTTCACGCGAGAAACTCCCTCACCAGCGCGGCGAACGCTTCCGGCCGCTCGGCCTGCGGCCGGTGCCCCGCGTCCTCGATGATCTCCAGCCGTGCCGCGGGCAGCGCCTCGGCCCAGCGGTGTGCGTAGCCGACCGGCAGCAGCCGGTCCTCAGCGCCCCAGATGATCAGCACGCCGGCGGTGATGCGATGCAGCCTGCCGGCCAGCTTCGGGTCGTGCAGGTACGGGTTCCAGCCCACGTGCGCGGTGGCCATCCGGTTCCGCAGGTACCGCTGGAACAGCTCCTGGTCCTCGGTGATCCTCTCGGCGGCCGCCACGGCGGCCGCGCGGGCGCCGTGGCGGTGATTGGCCAGCTCGGCGTCCTGCACCGGGTTCAGCGTGAAGATGTCGGGTGCCGGGACGCCGGCCCGCAGCCCCGCCGCGCCGGCGAGCACGAGCCCGCGGACCCGGCCGGGGGCGAGCACCGCGATCTGGGCGGCGAGCCAGCCGCCGAGGGAGTGGCCGACCAGGGCCGGGCGGTCCAGGCCGAGGCGGTCCAGCAGGTCCAGGTAGGAGAACGCCATGTCCAGGACGGAGTCCACGGAGGGATCGTCGTCGCTGCGGCCGAACCCCGGGTGGTCCGGCCGGTAGACGGTGAAGTCGCGGGCGAGCAGCGTCAGCGCGGGTGCCCAGCCGTCCAGTTCGCCCGGGCCGTGCAGGTAGACGAGCGGCTCGCCGTGGCCGGACCGCGCCAGCCATACGCGGCGGCCGCGGACGTCGACATGCTCAGCGGACACCGCCATGCCCGTCGTTGTCATGTGGCTCCTTCCTGAGCCTCGCGGGCGAGCTCCGGCCGGCCCCGCGCGAAGAACACCGCTCCCATATCCGGCAGCGCCCGGAACCCGGCCGCGGTCCCGGTGAACCTGGGCGTCCCGTCCACCAGCACGTGCACCCGGCTGGCCACGTCGAGAGCGAGCTGGATCCGCTGCTCGATCAGCAGGATCGCGCCGCCCGCCCCGGCGAGGCCCGCGACGATCTCGGTCAGCACCTGGCGGGCCACGGCGGGCGCGAGGTTCGCGGTCGGCTCGTCCAGCATCAGGGCCGTGGGCCTGGCCACCAGGGCGCGGGCGATCGCGAGCAGCTTGCGCTCACCGCCGCTCAGGGTCGCCGCGGTGCGCCTGCGCAGCGCGGCGAGCTGCGGGAAACGGGCGAAGATCTCGGCGATCCGCGCCGCGGTCTCGGCCGGCGGCAGCCGGTAACCGCCCATCTCCAGGTTCTCCGTGACCGTCAGCGTCGGGAACACGTCCCTGGACTGCGGCACATAACCCAGCCCGCGGGCCGCCCTGAGGTCCTCGCTGAGGCGTGAGATGTCCTCGCCCGCCAGGTGCACCGAGCCGGCCATCAGCCGCAGCTCGCCGTTCAGCGCCTTGATCAGGGTGCTCTTGCCGGCGCCGTTCGGCCCGATCACCAGGGTGACCTCGCCCGGCACCACGTCCACCGAGACGCCGCGGACGACGGGTACCGCGGCGTATCCCGCGGTGATGTCCCGCCCGGTCAGCAGCGGCGTGGTGGCCTGGCTCACGCGAAGTACGCCTCCCTGACCGCGCCGCTGCTCATCGCCTCGGCGTAGCTCGCCTGCGCGACGACCTGCCCGGAGGCCATCACCACCACCCGGTCGCAGACCGCCTCCACCACCTCCAGGGCGTGTTCCACGATGATGACGGCCACACCCGAGTCGCGGATGCGCGCGCAGTCGGCCTGAATGCGCTGCACCAGGTGCGGGGCAACGCCGACCATCGGCTCGTCGAGCAGCAGCACCCGGGGCGACCGCATCAGGCAGCGCATGATCTCCACCAGGCGGCGCTGGCCGCCGCTCAGCTCCGCGCCGTACCGGTCGGCCATGTCCGCCAGCTCGAACTCGCGCAGCCGGCTCCAGGTGGCCTCGGCGGCCACGGCGAGCCGCTGCCGCCTGGCCCGGCCGCCCGCCAGCGAGCCCCGCAGCCCGGATCCCTGTGCGCCCAGCGCGGAGACCAGCAGGTTCTCGTAGACCGTCAGGCCGTCAAAGGTGCTCGTGTGCTGGAACGTCCTTGCCACGCCGAGCCGGGCTCTGCGGTACGGCGGCGCGGCGGTGATGTCCTGGCCGCCGAGCAGAACCTGCCCGGACGCGACGGCGATCTGGCCGCCGAGCGCGCCGAGCAGTGACGACTTCCCGGCCCCGTTCGGCCCGATGAGCCCGACCACCTCACGGTCCCGCAGCTGCAGCGAGACATCGCGCACCGCGGCGACCCCGCCGAAGCGGACCGACACGTTCCTGACGTCGAGCACGGGCCCGGGGCTCACCGTGGGTTCCCCGTCCCCGGACCAGGCGCCGGCGGCACGGCGTGGTACCGCCGGGCGGGGATCAGCCCCCGCGGGCGGATTGCCAGGCAGACCAGCCACAGTGTGCCGATCAGCACCCACTGCAGCGCGTCGATGAGCCCCGTGTAACCGACCTGCGGCAGGAACGTGGGCACCTGCAGGAAGATGACCTGCACCAGCAGGGTGCCGAGCGCCACCCCCCAGATGTTCCCCACGCCGCCGAGGATGATGGCGGTGAAGACCGCGAAGGTCTCGGCGTATCCCCACGCGGCCGGCGACCAGGCGGCGAGGAACTCGACGAGCAGCCCGCCGCTCAGCCCGGCGATCACGCCGCCGAGGACGAACGCCTGCATGCGAAGGCCCAGCGGATTCAGGCCGATGGTGGCCGCGGCGTCCTCGTCGTCGCGGACAGCGCGGAGCGCGCGGCCCCACGTGGACCGCCCGAGCCGGGCGACCAGGAGGTACACGGCGAGCGCGATCGCGCCCGCCCACGCCGCGTACACCCACTGGTACCCGTCATAGGTGAGCCCGGACAGCAGGCCGGACAGCGGCCTGGGCACGCCGGTCAGCCCGTTCGACCCGTTCAGCAGGCCGACCGCGTTGGAAACCACCTGTATGGCGATCAGCGACACGATCAGCAGGATGGCTGCCTGGTAGTCACGTCTCATCCGGCGCAGCGAGAAGGACCCGGCGACGGCCGCGAGCAGCCCGCCGGTCAGCGCCGCGATGACAAGCGGCAGCGGGAACGGGAGGCTGGCGCCGAACACATACCGCTGGAACGAGTTCACCCCGGTGTCCGGCCCGAGGCTCACGACAGCCGCGGCGTACGCTCCGGCCGCCTGGAACATGATCAGCGCGAAGTTCGGGATTCCTCCCCAGCCGAACTGCAGGTTCAGCGCCCAGGCCAGCAGCACGTCGACAAAGAAGTAGACGATCAGCGTGGACGCGTAGAAGGACATTAAACCGTGATCTCCGCTTTCGCCGTGGCCTGCCCGGCCAGCGCCGCCGGGCGGGTGAGCAGCACGATCGCGAGGATGCCGAAGCCCGCGACCGTGCTGTACTCGGCGCCCCCGGCCGCGGCGACCTCCTCGGTGACCAGGCCGAGGAGAAGAGCCGCGAGTACCGCTCCGCGGGTGGAGCCGGCCCTGCCCAGGATGGCCGCCGCCAGCACCAGCGGCAGGAAACCGGTGCCGACCGACGCGTCGATCGTGAGCGAGTTGATCACGTAGCCCAGCCCGGCGAGGCCGGCCAGCGCCCCGCTGAGCAGCCACACGACGTTGACGATCTTCCCGGTCGGGATGCCGCAGGTCCTCGCCAGCCGCGGCTCGACGGCCATCGCCCGCAGCGCCTTGCCGAGCCGGGTCCGGCGCAGCAGGAACTCCAGGCCGCCGAACACCGCGAGCGCCAGCGCGACGAGCACAAGCTGCGTCACGGTGAACGTGAAGACGCCGGCGTGCAGCGATGCTCCCTGCGGAAAGGAGAACCGGTAGATCTGCTCGCCGGACGCCGCGTCGATGCCGTACTGCAGGATCAGGCTGACCGCGAGCGTGACCATCACCATCTCGAACACCCCGGCCCCCCGGCGGGCGTAGAAGGCGAACAGCGTCCTGCCGAGCAGCCAGGTGAGGAGCGCGGCGGCCAGCGGCGCGGCGGCGACCTCGAGCGCCATCGGCAGGTGCAGCTCCCCGGCGCCGAACGCGGCGAAGGCGCCGACGGTCATCACGCCGCCGTAGGAGATGTTCAGCACGTTGGTGAGGCCGAACTGCAGGGTGAAGCCCATGGCGCCGATCGCGATGAGCGCCGCGCTGACGACGCCGAAACCGAGTGCCTGGAGGATCAGCAAGACGGCCTCTCAGCCGTTGGGGTCAGACATTGCCGTTGGGGTCAGCCATTGAGGGCCTGCACCTGTGCCTGGGTGATCGTCCCGACCACCACGGCCGGGGCGTTCGCCGGGAACTTCTCGACCGCCTGTGAGCCGAACGAGTTGTGGTACTTGTCGAAGAGCAGCGGCCCGGAGGCGCCGATGTACTGGATCTTGTGGCCGGCGGCGAGCGCCGCGCGGCCGGCGGCGTAGGTGTACACGATCTCCTTGCCGGCCGCGGGGGCGGTCACCGCCATGATGTCGTTGTTGTAGGCGGTTCCGTCGGTACTGTGGGCCGCGTCCATGGCCAGCGCGAGCGTGATCATGGCGTCATATCCCGATTCGGAGAACGAGTTGTTCTCCCACTGGCTCACCGGCTTGCTGAGCTTGCCCTGGACCGCGAGCACGTCCGCGTTGAACGCGGCCACCGCGGGGTTGCTCACCGGGTTGCCGACCACCACGGCGCGGAAATAGGTGCCGAAGGCGGCGTCACCGATCGCGCCGCGCAGCGGGGAGAAGTAGGAATCGGACGGCGTCCCGCTGGTCCCGATGATCGGCAGCAGCGAGCCGAGCTGCCTGAGCTCACCGAAGAACGTGGCGGCCGTCGGCCCGTCCGACTCGGTGATGACCGCCTGCGGCTTCGCCGCCAGCAGCCGTTCCACCGAAGACCGGTACGACGGCTGATCGGGTGTCAGGTTCTCCTGGTCGGCCAGCCTGACGCCGACCGCCTTGACGCCCGTCAGCACCCCGGGCAGGTCCCCCTGTGAGCCGGTGTCGGTGCCGAACACCGTCGCGACGCTGGTGTAACCCTGGCGCTTGGCCCACAGCGCGATCGCCTCGCCGTTGGCCGGGTCGGGCGGCACGTCACGCCAGAGGTACGCGTACGAGCTCCGGTCGTAGGCGGCCTCGCCGGCCGCGATCATCATCGGCAGGTGGCGTGTGTTGAGAAGCGGCACCAGCGTGGCGGCGCTGGTGGAGTCCGGGCCGAGCACGGCCGCGACGTTGCCCGTGGTGGCCAGCGTCTTGCCCATGGCGGCGAGCGCGTCCGCCGGGTCGCTGCGCGTGTCGACCTGGATGAGCGACACCTGGCGGCCGAGAACGCCGCCGCCGTGATTCACCGCGTACAGCGCGGGGTAGTCGATGGACGCCGAAAACTGTGCCTCGAAGGCCTGGTCCCCGCTGTACGCGGCGATCTGGACGACGCCCACCGGGCCGGACGAGCTGCCGCCTCCGTTTCCGCCGCTTCCGGAGGCGCAGGCCGCCACGGCGAGGACGCCGACGGCCGCGAGCGTGAGGTGGATCGATTTCGTCATCGACAAACCTCCCCCTTGTGGGGCATTTGACCGCAGACTATATGCCTGAGGCGCTGTGGGGAATATCTCGCCGCGCGATTCTGCGATGCGGAATCTTCCGGCGCCAGGGCCTCGCCGGATGGCCTCGTGGTGTCCAGCCGGGCTGTCAGCCCCCGGACGCAGGACGGGCCTCCCGCAGGTCCGCGGAGGCAGCGGCGACCACGCCGTGAAGCTCACGGGCGATCGCGCGGACGTAGTCCTGCGTCATCCGCTGCATCGGCCCCGCCACGGCGAACGCGGCGACGGGCCTGCCCCCGGCGTCGGGTACCGCCATGCCGACGGCCCCGAGGCCGATCTCGCTCTCCTCGAAGTTGACGGCGAAGCCGTCGGTTCGCACCCGCTCCAGCTCGGCGAGCAGCCGGGCACGGGACGTCATGGTCCGCTCGGTGACCGCGGCCAGCCTCTCGTCCGGGTAGATGGCCAGTACTTCCCCGGTGGCGAGCGCGGCCAGCATCGCCTTGCCGGCCGAGGTGGCGTGGGCCGCCCTCCGCAGGCCCACCCTGGCGCTGACCCGGACGGTGAGCTGCGATTCGATGCCGTCGATGAAGTGCACCGTGTCGCCCTCGAGGACGAGCAGGCTCACGGTCTCCTGGGTCGCGGCCGCGATCTCGGTCAGGTAGGGCCGCAGCCGCGACCGCACGTTCAGCGCCCCGACCGCGGCGAGGCCGATCTCCACCAGCCGCGGGCCGGGCCGGTACGCGCGGGTGGCCGGGTCCTGCACCGCGAACTGCCGGTGCACGAGCATCCCGAGCAGCCGGTGCGCGGTCGACCTCGCCACGTTCAGCTGCTCCGCGACCTCCGATACGCGCAGTGACTGCTTGCTGCGGAACAGCAGCAGCAGCTGCAGGGCGTGGTCGACGGAATTGAGCCGGTAGGCCGGGGCACCCGGCGCGGCGGGCGTCAGTTCGCGCGGTTGCACGTGATCACCGTACGCTGAGCTCCATCTCCCCGAGCCGGCCGATCCGCACCCGGAGCTTGTCCCCGGCGGCGATCGGGCCCACCCCCGGTGGCGCGCCGGTGAGGATCACGTCACCCGGCAGCAGGGTCATGACCGAGGACGCGTAGGCGACGAGGTCCGCGACGGAAACGAGCATGTCCGACGTGCTCACCTGCTGCCTGAGCACGCCGTTGCGCTCGAGCTCGATCCGCAGGCTGGCCGGGTCACCCACCTCGTCGCTGGTCGTGAGCCAGGGCCCGAGCGGGCAGAAGGTGTCGTAGCTCTTCCGCCGGGACCGGTCGGCCGCGCCGCGGACGGTGATGTCCAGGCCGATCGTGTACCCGGCCAGCGCGCCGAGCGCCCGGCCCGGCGGGATGTCCTTTCCGCCGGGCCCGACGACCACGGCCAGCTCCGCCTCGTGATGGATCTCGTGCCCGGCCGCGACCTCGGCGGGCGGCAGCACGACTGTGCCCGCCGGGCCCGTTACCGCGGACGGCGCCTTGAGGAAGACGTCGAACTCCATCATCCAGGACTCCACCCGGCCGAGCGTCCGCCGCTGCACATCGTGCATCTCGGACACGTGCCCGGCGTAGTTGGAGGCCACCGCGATGATCTTGGACGGGTTCAGCACCGGCGCCGCCAGGCTCACCCCGGCCAGCGGCAGCGCCGCGGCACCGCGCGCCGCGGCGGCGAGCGCCGGCCGCACCGCCTCGAAGTCCCGGCACAGGCGGCGCCACCAGCCCGCGGTCAGCGGGTCCGCATCGTGCGGCCAGGGCAGCGCGCCGGTCACGTCGGCGACCCCGTCGCCGGTGACGACGCCGAGCCGCTGGGCGCCGAAGATCGCCAGCCTCACCCGAGCACTTCTTCCCGGTAGATGCCGAGCGCGCGGAGCACGGGCGTGTCGGCGAGCTCGAACAGGTCGGCACCGGACCGCGACGAGTGCCCGGCGGCCGCCCAGGAGGGGACGACGAACATGTCTCCCTCCGACCAGTCCATCGGCTGGCCGCCGACCACGCTGCGCCCGGCGCCGCGAAAGACCACGAAGATCGCGTTGCCGGTGCGGCGCACCGGGGCGGTGGCCCCGCCGGGGGCTATCCGGTGCATGGAGCAGGACAGCGTGGGCAGCACGCTCGCGCCCGTCTGCGGGTTGACGAACTCGAGGCTGGCCATCGGCGCCCGCCGGGCCCGCGCGAGGCGGTCCAGCTCCGCGCTTGTCCGCGTCCACCGGTAGACCAGCAGCGGCGACGGATCCGGGCCGGCCCGCCGCGCGGCGCCGTCGGCGTACCGGGGCCGGTGCAGCCGCTCGGACTCGTTGCGCCCGGCCTGTCCGCGCTGGCCGGCCGGCTGCGAATACTCCGGGTAAGGCTCGTAGAACACCGCGTCGAGCGCCTCGACCATCGGCAGGTCGAGGCCGTCGAACCAGAACATGGTCCCGTCGCCGCCGTTGGTGTGGTCGTGCCAGTACCAGGACGGTGTGAGCACGAGGTCGCCCGGCTCCATGTCACACGGGTCACCGTTCACGGTCGTCCAGACCCCGGTGCCGCGCAGCACGAACCGGATGGCGCCCGGCGTATGCCGGTGCGCCGGGGCGGTTTCGCCCGGTCCCAGGCACTGCAGGGCTCCCCAGAGCGTGCCCGCCGCGTAGGGCGCGCCCGCCAGGCCGGGGTTGCCCAGGCTGAGCACCCGCCGCTCGCCACCGCGGTCCACCGGCACCGCCCGGATCGCGCGCTCGGCGAGCCCGTACATGACGCTCGCCCGCCACAGCCAGGGGATCGCCCGCGGGCGCGGATGGTTCGGCAGCAGCTCGCGGCCGATGTTCCACAGCGGGTACAGGTGCGCGGCGGACAGATCGCGGTACAGCAGATCCAGGTCCGCCGGGGCCGCCGGTGCGTCGGGCGTCATGGTCTCACCATAGGCCAGTGTTCTGTTAACGGGAAGCCTGGCCGATTGCGTTCTGCGATATGGAACCGCGATGCGGACGCGGGAGCTCAGATGCGGCGACAATGGTCCACACCACCGCTAAACTTTGAGCGTCTGGTGTGTATCGGGCCGGCCAATGGCGGTGCCGGGAAGCGGCATGGTCACCGTCCACGAAGCGGCGTTGGCGAAGATAATCCTCTGGCGGTAAAGTCACCGCGCAGGTTTCGCTGTTACCCGATGGGAGTCGGAATGCGCGTCCTCGTACTCGGCGGTGATGGTTTCTGTGGCTGGCCGACATCGCTTTACCTGTCGGACCGCGGTCACGACATCACCATCCTGGACAACCTCAGCCGGCGGAAGATCGACGTCGAGCTGGAGGTCGAGTCGCTCACCCCGATTCGCCCCATCAGCGAGCGGCTCCGCGCCTGGCGCGAGGTGTCGGGGCGCGAGATCGGCTTCGTGAACGTCGACCTCGCCACCGAATACGACCGGCTCGTGGCGGTGCTCAAGGAGCTGCGGCCGGACGCCGTGGTGCACTTCGCCGAGCAGCGGGCCGCCCCCTACTCGATGCGGAACGAGCGCGCCAAGCGGTACACGGTCGACAACAACGTGCGCGCCACGCACAACCTGCTGACCGCGCTGGTCAGCACCGGCATCGACGCGGCGGTCGCGCACCTGGGCACGATGGGGGTCTACGGGTACGGCTGGTCCGGGACCGCGCCGATCCCCGAGGGTTACCTCACCGTGAAGGTGCCGACCCCGGACGGCGACCTGGAGCGCGAGATCCTGCACCCGGCCAACCCGGGGTCCGTGTACCACATGACCAAGACGCTCGACCAGCTCATGTTCGCGTTCTACGCGCGCAACGACCAGCTGCGGATCACCGACCTGCACCAGGGCATCGTCTGGGGGACGCAGACCCCGCAAACGGCCCGCGACGAGCGGCTGATCAACCGGTTCGACTACGACGGCGACTACGGCACGGTGCTGAACCGCTTCCTCATGCAGGCCGCGGTCGGGCACCCGCTGACCGTGCACGGCACCGGCGGCCAGACCCGCGCGTTCATCCACATCAGGGACACCGTGCGGTGCATCGAGATCGCGCTGGAGAACCCGCCTAAGGCCGGCAGCAAGCCGCTGGTGCTCAACCAGATGACCGAGACGCACCGCGTGCTGGACCTCGCCAAGCTGGTCTCGGACGCCACCGGCGTGGAGATCGCCTACCTGCCCAACCCCCGCCGGGAAGCCGACGAGAACGACCTGATCGTGCGCAACGACCGGTTCCTCGCGCTCGGCCTGCAGCCCACCACGCTGTCCGAGGGCCTGCTCGAGGAGTGCACCGACATCGCCGCCAGGTACCGGCACCGGGCCGACCCGAGGAAGATCATCGCCCGTTCGGTGTGGCGGGCGGGCATGGAAACGGCCGATGACCTGATCACCGAGATCCCGCCGGAAAAATAAGAGAGATGTAACAGGTTGCCGCGGCGGGCCTGCTCGCGCTCGATCGCCTCGAAGAGGGCCTGGAAGTTGCCCTTGCCGAAGCCGAGCGAGCCGTGCCGCTCGATGAACTCGAAGAACACCGTGGGCCGGTCGCCGATCGGCTTGGTGAAGATCTGCAGCAGGTAGCCGTCCTCGTCGCGGTCGACGAGGATGCCGCGGGACCGCAGCTCACCGACGGGAACGCGCACCGGGCCGATCCGGGCGCGCAGCTGTGGATCGGTGTAGTACGAGTCGGGGGTGGCGAGGAACTCGACGCCGCGCTCCCGCAGGCCGTCCACGGTCGCCAGGATGTCGCCGGTGGCGAGCGCCAGGTGCTGCACGCCGGCCCCGCCGTAGAACTCCAGGTACTCGTCGATCTGCGACTTCCGCCTGCCGGGCGCCGGCTCGTTCAGCGGGAACTTGACCCGGTGGTTGCCGTTGGCGACGACCTTGCTCATCAGCGCCGAGTACTCGGTGGCGATGTCGTCGCCGATGAACTCGGCCATGTTCGTGAACCCCATGACCCGGTGGTAGAAGTCCACCCATTCGTCCATCCGGCCGAGCTCCACGTTGCCGACGACGTGGTCCAGCGCCACGAAGAACCGCTCGCCGCCGCCGGGGCCGGTGCGCGCCACGTAGCCGGGCAGGTACGGACCGGAGTACCGGGACCGGTCGACCAGCGAGTGCCGGGTCTCCCCGTACGCGGCGATCGCCGCGGTCCGCACCGTGCCGTGGGAGTCGGTGAGGTCGCGGGGCTCCTCGAGGACGGCCGCGCCCTGAGCGCGGGCGTGCGCGACGCACCGGTCGACGTCGGGCACCTCGAGCGCCACGTCGATCACGCCGTCGCCGTGCCGCCGGTGGTGGCCGGCCAGCGGGCTGTCCGGGCTGGCTGCGCCCTTGATCACGAACCGGGTCGCGCCGCTGCGCAGCACGTAGGCGTGGTGGTCACGGTTCCCGGTCTCCGGGCCGGAGTACGCGACAAGCCGCATGCCGAACGCGAGCTGGTAGAACAGTGCCGCCTGGGTGGCGTTGCCGGCCGCCCACACGACCGCGTCCCAGCCGGTCACCGGGAACGGGTCGCGCCCGGCGTCGTGGTCCACCAGGCCGAGAAGGGTCCGGAGCTGGGCGTCGGTCGCGGTGTCATCGGTCGCGGTGTCATCGGTCACCGTGTCATCGGTCACCGTGTCAGTGGCAGCCACCATGGCGTCTTCTCCCTCGCACGATGATCGTGTGCTCTGGATGATCACATGCTCTGGGCAATCACAACCGCCCGTTTGGAAGCTATGCAAGTAAGCCCCAGTCTGCTGATCACATGAGGCATATTGCCGAGAGAAGTGGGCAATCTGCTTAACAGATTGCCTAGCTAGGAGCGACGGTTGGCGAACGAGCCCGATGCCCTCGACATGGCGCTGCTCACGGCGCTGCGGGAGTCGCCGCGAGCCGGCGTGCTGCAGCTTTCGCGGATCACGCGGGTGGCACGGGCGACCGTGCAGTCCCGGCTGGACAGGATGGAGCGCGCTGGGGTGATCACCGGGTACGGGCCGGACATCGACCTCACCGCCGCGGGCTTCCCGGTGCACGCGTTCGTCACGCTGGAGATCACTCAGGGCGCGCTGGACCGGGTCGCGGCGGACCTCGGCGCCATCCCCGGCGTGCTCGAGGCCTACGCGATCACCGGGTCCGGCGACGTGCTGTGCAAGGTGGCCGCCACGTCGCACGCGGACCTGCAGCAGACGCTGCTGCGAATCGACGGTTCCCCGTCGGTCGCCAGGTCCACGAGCGCGGTCGTGCTCTCCACCGTCATCGCCCGGCGTGACATGCCGCTGCTGGCGTCCCGGCCGCGCGCCGCCGTGACCCGGGCGCCCGCCTACGGGGCGGCTACCTGATCCGAGCCACTACCCGATCCGAGCCACTACCCGATCCGAGCCCCTACCTGATCTGGGCCACCCGCGCGGCGTCATGCCCGGTGCCGCGGCCGGCGAGGGCGGCGGCGATCTCGGTGCGGGTGTCGATGCTCAGCCTGGTGAGGATCTGGTTGACGTGGTACTCGACGGTCTTGACGCTGATGTACAGCTCCCGGGCGACCTGGTGGTTGGACTTGCCCGCGGCGACCGCCCTGGCCACGGCGAGCTGGCGGGACGTCAGCGGGGGGCGGCCCCCGCCGGGGTGGTCGTGCCCGTTGCGGGCGTCCCCTCCGGGGACGTCGTGGCCGAGCTCCGCGTCGCATCTGGCCACGAACGGCGCCGCGCCCAGCCCGGCGAACAGGGCACGGGCCGCCCAGAGCTCGCGCAGCGCCGCGCGGCGCTGGCCGGCGTGGCGGAGGAAGCGGCCGTAGTCGAGGCGGGTGAGGGCCTCCTCGTACGGCGTGCCGAGCCCGCTGAGGCCGGCGATCGCCGAGAGGTAGGCGGCGCGGGCGGCGTCCGGCCGGTGCCTGGCGGCCTCCAGGAAGCCGCGCACCCGGTCCGCGGCCGCCATCGCGGACCGGCGGCCCCGGCCGCGGGCGAGCGCGGCGAACGGGGCGATCGCCTGCTCGGCCGCCGCGAACTGGCCGGTTCTCGCCAGCGCGTGCGCGTAGAGCGGCCAGAAGCCGAGCAGGGCGGGCTCCGTGGCGGCGAGCTCGCCGAGACGGCCCGCGACCGGGCTCACCGCGGCGAGCACCGCGTCCGGGTCGTCGCGGGCGAACGCGAGCGCCGCCTGCGCGTTGATCACGTCAAGCAGGCGGTCCGGCGGTCCCTCGCGCACGCGGCGGCCGGCGGCGGAAGCGTGGTCCGCGGCCAGGTCCCACTGGCCGCGGCCGGCGTAGGGGTACACGGCGACCGCGTGCGCGCTGGCGAGCAGCCAGTCCTGGTCCAGGTCGTCGATCAGCGTGACGAGCCGGGTGGCGCCCGCGACCGCGTCGTCCCACGCGCCCATCCGGTAGTCGGTCATCACCTTGAGCACGCTCGCCTCGAGCAGATGGGGCAGCGAAAGACCGCGGCAGCCATCACCGGCCGACGCCGCGGCCAGCTGCCGGGCGGCGCCCGGCAGGTCGTCACACCAGAGCAGGACCGTCCCCAGCCCGGCCCTGATCAGCAGCCGGGCCGGGTCATCATCGCCCGCGCCGTCGCCGAGCTGCGCTGTCAGCAGGGCCGTCGCCTCCGCTGCCTGCCCGGCCAGCGCCAGCGACGTGCCCAGGACCACGTGGGCGCACGCCCGCGGAACGCCGGCGGTAGCGCTGCCGGCGGCCAGCCTCGCCCATCTGGCGGCATCGGCGGTGCGGCGCAGGCGCAGCAGCAGCAGCGCGAACTCGCAGCAGGCCATCGCCACGCCGTGCGCCAGCTGCGGGTCCCGCGGCGGCTCGCGCTCCGCCAGCCATACCGCCACCTCGGTGAGCCAGCGCTCGGCGGCCGCATGGTCCCTGGCCAGCATGGCGAGCCTGCCGAGCACGGCGCTGCGCGGCGCGGACGGGGGCAGGCCCGCGACCTCGGCGGCGAAGGTGCGAGCCCGCGCCGCATCCCCGATGTCGATCAGCAGGCCGACCGCCATCAGGAGCAGCCGGTCACGTTCCGGGCCTCGCTCGCCGACACCGGCGGCGGCCAGCAGATGCCCGGCCGCCTCGGCGTGGTGCCCGGCGGCGATCTCGGCCCGGGCTCTCGCCCCGAGATCGGCGGCCAGCCCGGCGTCCGCGCCCGGACAGGCCGCCACCCGGTGCGCCAGCGCGGCCGGCCCGGTGGTCAGCGCGGCCGCCTGGCGGTGCAGCGCCGCCCGCCGGCTGACGCCGATGTCGCGGTAGACCGCCGTGCGGATGAGGGAATGCGGGAACTCACAGCAGCGTCCCGCGATCGTGTCCACCTCGGCGAGGAGCCGCTCCCGCACGGCCTCCTGGAGCGCTGGCAGCGGATCCGGCAGCGCGGCGAGCGCCGCCGCGTCGGCGAGCCGGCAGTGTCCGCCCAGCACGGCCGTCGCGATCACGAGCTGCCGCGTTTCCCGCGCGCAGCCCGCGAGCCTGGACAGCACGAGCGCCTCGAGCGAGCGCGGGGCGGGCAGCACGGCGTCCGGCCGGCACAGGGTCTCCCGCGGCAGGGCGTGCAGGAGCTCCTTGACGTGCAGCGGAACGCCGCTGGTGTGTTCCCGCAGCCGCTGCGCCGCGTAGGCCGGCAGGCGGCCGGCGCCCATGCGCTCGGCCAGCGCGGCAACGTCGTGAACGCCGAGCCCGCGGATGTCGAGCTGTGTCCCCCTGACGTCGATCACGCGGGCCAGCCCGGGCGGCAGGTCCGCGCCGTCGTCGGCGCGGACCGCGATGACGGTGAGCACGGGCTCGCAGTGCAGCCTGCGCAGGGCGAAGCCGAGGGCCCGCAGCGACGGCTCGTCGCCCCATTGCGCGTCGTCGAAGACCGCCACGAGCGGCCCGCCGCCCGGCCATGTCTGCAGCAGGGCGAGCAGCGCCGAGCCGGCCCGCAGCGGATCCGTCTCTCCCGTGCTCAGCAGCTCGAGCACCGGCCAGATGCCGGACGGCTCACCGGCGCCGGGATCCTCCGCGGACCTCGCGAGCTGCTCGAGCAGGCCGCCCGCCAGGGACATCTCGTCCCGGTCGCCGGACGCCCAGCCGACGCGAAGCGGCTGGCCGGGCTGGCCGGCCCGGCCGGCGAGGAAGCGGCGGATCAGGGCGGTCTTGCCGATGCCGACCGGCCCACGCACCACCACGAGCTGGCTATGGCCGTCTGCCGCACGGCGAAGCTGCCGGCCAAGTACCTCCAGCTCGCCGTCCCGCCCCACGAAAAGCTCATCCACGACCGCACCCCCTCCGCCGGCCTCAAGCCCATCCCCACGCCGGCGGCCCGCATCAGTTTCTCATTTCGGCTCCGTTCGTACCAGGGGCGGAGTTCCCGACCCTAGGGCTGGGGACTAGGGCGGCTCCCCCGGGGCGCACGGGGCGGCGCACGTGCAGCGTGAACGTGTGCAAGCTATGCGGGCCACCCGGCCCGCTGCCCTCTCCCCGCAACGAAGGGAACCCACATGTTCAGCAAGCACAGGCGCTGGGCCGCGGTCGCGGGGCCGGTGGCTCTCGCCGCCGGACTGTCGCTGGCACCCCTGGGCGTGTCGCAGGCGAGAGTGACCCAGCCCGGCACGGCACGGGCCGCCGCCGCTCCGCAGGCCGCCGCGCGTGCCGCGGCGCACGCCCGGGCGCTGCCGGTGATCACGGTGAAGATGAACGGCAAGACGATCTCCGTGACAGGAGCGCTCAGGTCCGGCGGCGCGCGCATCGCCTTCAGGGTGACCGGGGAGGCCGCCGCCCTGCCCATCTTCGTCCGGCTCGACCCGGGCGTCACGCTGGCGCGGTTCTTCGCCGTCCTGCCGTCGGCGGCCGCCGACCCGAACAACCTGTACGGCATCGCCCAGATCTCGATGAGCACGCAGGCCAACAAGGGCTCGAGCTCGGTGCAGGCCAACATGGCACCCGGCCGGTACGTCGCGCTCGACCTCGGCCCGAGCACCCCGGTACCGCCGTTCACCACCTTCGTGATCACCCGGTCCAAGTCCCCGGCCAGGCTGCCCGCGCCGGGCGCCACGATCAGCACGATCGATTTCGGCTTCCGCGGCGCCGCCAAGGTGCGCGACGGTGAGCTGGTCCGGTTCGCCAACCAGGGATTCCTGGTGCACATGGTCTTCGGCGTCCAGGCGCCGAACCTGAAGACCGCGCAGAAGATCGCGCGGCTGCTGCTGGCCGGCAGGGACAACCAGGCGCAGAAGCTGGCCATCGGCTCCTACACCTTCGACAACGGGCTCTCGCACGGCGAGTCGTTCCAGGCCGTCATCGGAGTGCGCCCCGGCTTCTGGGTCATCGCGTGCTTCTTCGACACCCAGGACCACCGCGAGCACACGACGCGCGGCATGGAGCGCGTCATCCAGATCGTCGGGTAACAGCCATCCGTCACGCGCCCGGGCGCGTACCCGAAGGCCGGCTGGCCGCCCTCGCGGGAAGGGTCGCCACCAGCAGGGTGCCGCCCGGGCGCGGGCTCGTCAGCGCCAGCGTCCCGCCGAGCGCCACGACGCGTTCACGCAGCCCGGCCAGGCCGGAGCCGCCCGGGTCCGCGCCGCCCACCCCGTCGTCGCGCACGCGCAGCCTGAGCCGCCCGCGGCGCGCGATGACGGAAACCTCCGCGGCGGCCGCCCCGGAGTGCTTCGCCACGTTGGCGAGGGCTTCGGAAAGTATGTAGTACGCGCCGGTCTCCACCCGCTCCGGCAGCCGGCCCGGTACCCGGATGTCCAGCTGACCGGCACCGGCGAATGCCGGGCCAGGGCCTTCACCGCCGGCACCAGGCCCCGTTCGGCCAGGATCGCCGGGTGGATCCCCCGCGCTATCTCCCTGACGTCGCTCAGCGCATCGAGCAGGCCCGACGCGATGCTCGCCAGCTCCCACTTCAGCTCGGTCTCGGTGTCCGGCACCGACGACTCGGCGGCGCGGACCTGCAGCCCGAGGGCCACGAGCTGCTGCTGCAGGCCGTCGTGCAGGTCGCGCTCGATCCGGCGCCTGGCGCTGTCCACCGCCGCCAGCGTCCTTTCCTGCGACCCGGCGGCCTCGGTGATCCGGGCGAGCTCGGTGCGCGTGTGGATGCGGAGCTTGCGGAAGATGTGCCGCAGGTGCAGGTCGACGACGTGCGGGGGGAGCAGCAGGCGGTCCGCCGCCACCCGGCTGGTGAGCCCCTGCGTCACCAGTTCAGCCACCATCCGTTCGGTATGAGTAAGACTGGCCCAGCCAGCTACGGCGGCGGCCCGGCTGACCACCTGCACCCGCTCCCCCACCTCCCGGGCGACCCGCCGGGCCATCGGCAGCATACACGAAGCCGGGCGCGAGCTCGATATGGTCGAGCCTGCGCGTGACCTCGCGGTCGGGCGTCCTGCGCTCGATGATATGGCCGCGCGCGTCGGTGAGCAGCAGGCCCGCTGCCCGCGAGATCCCCCGCCGCCTGATCGATGACCGGCGCGGCGGCGGTGCTCAGCACGGCGCCGCCCTCCACGTCCGGGATGTAGGGCACCTCGAAACGGTCCGGCCGCAGGCCGGCGGCCACGCTGCGCCCGGCACCACGATCCCGAGCTCTTCTTCCCGATCTCGCTGACCGGCGCGGCCACGCCCCAGGTCGAGGCCGCCAGGCGGATATGCGCGCGATGCCCGGTACGCGTGCCGTGCCTGCGCTGGACGCTGGACACCGGACAGGACTCCGGCGTCTGGGGCGGCACCACCAGCGAGGAGCGGCGCATCCTGCGCCGGGTCCCCGCCCCGCGCTGACCGTCCGCTTCCCGTTCCCGCCGACCCGCTACGACGACGTGTAGTAGACGCGGCGTAAGCTGATCGCTGATGGGTGCCGATCAGCATTACCTGTACGAGGCGCGCCAGATGCAGGCGCTCTCGCTCGCCGTCCATATCCCGCTGGTCTGCTTCGGGATCGCGTTCCCGGTGCTGGTCCTGTTCGCCGAGTGGCGCTACCTGCGCACCGGGGACGCCCTGTACCGCACGCTGGCCAGGCGCTGGTCCAAGATCATGCTCGCGCTGTTCGCGGTCGGCGTCGTCACCGGGACGATCCTCAGCTTCGAGCTGGGCCTGCTGTGGCCGGTGTGGATGCAGGACTTCGGCAACGTGTTCGGCCTCGGCTTCACGCTGGAGGGGTTCTCGTTCTTCCTCGAGGCGATCTTCATCGGGATCTACGCCTACGGCTGGGACCGCCTGCCGCCCCGCCCGCACTTCCTGTCCGGGATCCCGATCGCGGTCGCGGGCGTCGCCGGCTCGATGTTCGTCATCTCGGTGAACGGCTGGATGAACCACCCGTCCGGGTTCACGCTGCGCGGCGGCCGCGCGGTGGACGTGCACCCGTGGACGGCGCTGTTCGCGAACCCCATGTTCTGGGCCGAGTACGTGCACATGTACTTCGCGGCGTACATCGTCGCGGGGTTTCTCATGGCGGGCGCCTACGCGTGGGCGTTCCTCCGCGGCCGGCGCGGCCGGTACGAGCGGACGGCGCTCGGCATCTCGCTCGCCGCGGCGTGCGTCGCGTCGCCGCTGCAGGTGATCGTCGGCGACTGGGCCGCGCGGGACGTCGCCGTGATGCAGCCGGTCAAGCTCGCCGCGATGGAAGGGCTGGCCACGACGGCACGCGGCGCGGCCGAGCACATCCTCGGCTGGTACAACGGGCACGCGGTCGTGTGGGGCATCGAGATCCCGCACCTGCTCGCGCTGCTGGCGTTCCACAACGACAACGCGACGGTCCGCGGGCTGGGCATCGTCCCGCTCGGCGGCCAGCCGCCGGTGAACGTCGTCAGGTTCGCGTTCCAGGCCATGGTCGGCATCGGCACCCTGCTCGCCCTGCTGGGCCTGTTCTACCTGTTCGTCCGGCTGGTCCGGCGGCGGCTTCCGGCGTCGCCGTGGTTCTACCGGTGCGTGGTGGCGGCCGGCCCGCTGTCGGTGGTCGCGCTGATCGCGGGCTGGATCACCACCGAGGTGGGACGCCAGCCGTGGATCGTCTACGACGTGATGCGCGTGTCGCAGGCGGTCACCGGCGCCCGCGACATCCCGGCCGGATACGGCGTGCTGGTGGTCGTGTACATCATCCTGGGGTTCATCGTCGCGGCGATCCTGCGCCGGTTCGCCCGGGTCCCGCTCCCCCCGGAGGCGGAGTCGCCGGGCGGTCTCGAACGCGGGGGCCAGCATGCCGGAGGCCCGCATGCCGCCGGAGGCCCGCATGCTGGCTTACGTCCCGGTGGTGTTCATCCTGCTCGGCATGGCCGCCTACGCGGTGCTCGCCGGGGCGGACTTCGGCGCGGGCCTGTGGACGCTGCTCGCCTTCGGAGGGCGCGCGGGCGCGAGTGAGACCCGCGAGCACGCGCGGCACGTGATGGGCCCGGTCTGGGAGGCCAACCACGTCTGGCTGATCTTCGTGCTCGTCGTGTGCTGGACGGCGTACCCGGTCGCGTTCGGCTCCATCACCTCGACGCTGGCGGCACCGCTGTTCATCGCCGCCATCGGGATCATCCTCCGCGGCTCGGCCTACGCGCTGCGCGGCCAGCTCGACCGGGAGAGCCCGGCGGTGGAGAACCTGTTCGCGCTGTCGTCGATCCTGACGCCGTTCGCGCTCGGCACGGTCGTCGGCGCGATCGCCGCCGGGCGGGTCCCGGTCGGCAACGCCCGCGGGAACATGGTGACGTCGTGGCTGAGCCCGGTGCCGGCGGCCATCGGCGTGCTCGCCGTGGCCTTCCCCGGGTACCTCGCCGCCGTCTACCTGGCCGCCGACGCCCGTCGTTTTGCCGAACGAGCGCTGGAACTCGATTTCCGCGTCCGTGCTCTGCTGGCGGGCCTGGCCTCCGGGGGACTGGCGCTGGCGGGCCTGCTGGTGATCCGCTCCGGCGCCCCGTCGCTGTGGGCGGGGCTGACCAGCGGCGCGGGCCTCGCCATGGTGTGCGTCTCGGCGGCCGCGGGGATTGCCACGCTCCTGCTGTGCCGGTCGTACCGCTTCGCCCTGGCCAGGGCGACCGCCGCGCTGGCGGTCGGCGCGGTCGTGGCCGGCTGGGCGGTCGCGCAGCGGCCCTGGCTGCTGCCCCGTAGCCTGACCGTCGCCCAGGCCGCCGCCGGCCGCTCGACGCTGATAGCCGTGATCATCGCGGTGGCAGCGGGCGCCGCGGTCCTCGTGCCGTCGCTGGCCCTGCTGTTCACCCTGTTCCTGCGCGGCCGCCTGGACGCGGGGGCCGCCGGCGGCGCCGCGGCCGCCGGAACCGGGGTCTGGCAGGACGCGCCCCCCGAGCCGGACGCCCCGCCGGAGCCGGGGACGCCTCCCGAGCCGGGGACGCCTCCCGAGCCGGGGGGGCCTCCCGAGCCCCGGCCGGCGCGGGGCCGCTGGCGCATCTGGCCCCGTCCAGTGGGGCCGATTGCGCCAGCGGCCCCGCCTCGCGGCGGCCCGGCGGCGCCCGCGCCCCGGCGAGGCGGTGCCCGGGCGAAGCTCGCCGGGACGCTCGCCGCCGCGTGCCTGGTCGCGGGGGCGGGGCTACTGGTGTTCGGCGGACCGGACTGGACGCATGCGGTTGGCGTGGTGTGCCTGCTCGCCTGCGCGGTCGCCGTCTTCGCCCTCGCGGCGCCGCCCTCTGCGGGCTGAACCATGATCACGGAAACGAGGGTGTCGCATACGGCCCGTAGTTTCCGGGATCCGCGGCTACCGCGGGCTGATGGGGACGCTGGCCTCGGCGGTGTACGCGAGGAACGTCAGTGACTCCTGGAAGTACAGCTCGACGTGGCTGGCGTCGTGGGACAGGTAGCCGATCGACAGGTCCTGGCCGAGCCGCAGCTCGTAGTCGCCGCCGCGCCCGGACAGGACGAACGCGCCGTCGATCGCCGGTGCCCAGATGATGTCGCCGTCCAGGACGCGGGCCAGATGCTCGCGGATCGGGTACCCGTGGTCGCGGGTCTCGCTCACCGCCGTGTACGCGTCGGCGCTCAGCAGCAGCGAGTACGGGCCGCCGACGCCGGCCAGCCGCAGCGCGCTGACCGCCTGGCTCACCAGGTCCGGGTAGTCAGGAACCGCCTCGGGAAGCGTGAGCGCGGAATTCGACGAGCTCCGCCGGATGCCCGTGATCCCCGCCGCCTGGTAGCCCTCGAAGACCGCCCGGTCCTCGGCGAAGGCGATCTTCTTGGCGGCGTCCTTCACCGGCTGCCAGTCGGAGTCCTGTGCGCCCCTCTCGACGTCGTCGATCGCGATCCTGTCCAGCGTGAACGGCACGCGAAGCTCGACGAGCTGCACGGCGCCGCGCAGGCTGGCGACGATCCCGTCGGCGGGCGCGGTGATCTCCGCGCGGTGGCCGGTCCCGACCGCCGCCAGCGCCGCGCCGCCGGGCCCGGTCACGTCCACCACCCGCCGCCCGGCGACGTGCAGCGCGAACGTGCGCTTCGCCTCTTCTTCGATGCTGGCCCAGGCCGCGCCGGAGACGGGGGCGAGCTCCCGGTACAGGTTGTTCATCGCTATCCCTTCAGCGAGCCGATCCCGAGCGAACCGGCGGAGCCGGGCGGGCCGGGCAGGTTGTCGAGGAAGTCCGCCGACGGCGCGAAGAACAGGCCGCCGGTGACCGCGGTGGAGAAATCGAGTATCCGGTCTGTGTTTCCCGGCGGGCGCCCGATGAACATGTTGACGAGCATCTGCTCCGTTACCGAGGGCGTCGCCGCGTAGGCGATGTAGTACGTGCCGAACTCACCGCGTCCCACGTCGCCGAACGGCATGTTGGCCCGCACGATCTGCTGCTGCTCGCCGTTGGCGGCGGTGATCGTGTTCAGGGCGACGTGCGAGTTGGCGGGCTTGACGTCGTCGGGCATCTCGATGTCGTCCAGCTTGCCGCGGCCGATCACACGCTCCTGCTCCTCGACGGGCAGCGCGTTCCACGCCCGCATGTCGTGCAGGTACTTCTGGACGATGACGTAGCTGCCGCCGGAGAACCGGGGGTCGGCGTCGCCGACGAGCGCGGCTCGCTCGCCCACGGCACCGCCGGGCGACTCGGTGCCGTCGACGAAACCGATCAGGTCACGCTCGTCGAAATACCGGAAGCCGTGCACCTCGTCGGCGACGGTGACCGCGCCCGCGAGGCGGCGCATGACCTGGGCCGCGAACTCGAAGCACATGTCCATCCCGTCGGCCCGGACGTGGAACAGCAGGTCCCCGGGTGTCGAAACCGCGACGTGCCGTGATCCGGCCAGCTCGCGGAACGGGTGCAGCTCCGCCGGGCGCGGCCAGCCGAACAGCCGGTCCCAGGCTGCCGATCCGATCGCGGCCACGGCGGCGAGCCCCGCGTCCGGAACCCGGAAGCCGACGGACCGCTGCAGTCCCGCCATGTCCCCGAGCAGGCCGACGACGGCCTCCTCGCCACCAGGGTCGATGGTCACGACCAGGAAGATCGCCGCGGCGGTCAGCGGGGTCACCACCGGCTGCGGCAACGGCTGCCCCGGCTGCGATACCACGGACACGATATGCCCTCCTTCGCCTCGGGTAACACCGGCATCAACCGCGGGTGAGGCAAGCCTCCCATAGGGGCGCCTGCCGCAGGGGGCGACCCCGTGTGATCCGCTGTCATCCCGGGCTCCTCCCTCCCTGGACCTCCTCCCCCCGGACCTCCTCCCTGCCGCCGGAGCTCCTCCCCCTCGCCCGGACCTCCTCCCCTGCCGCCGGACCTCGCGGGCGATGTGGCAGCCTTGGGTTCATGGAGACGTATGACGTGATCGTCCTTGGCGCCGGGCCGACCGGGGAGAATGTCGCGGCGCGCGCGGTCCGGGGCGGCCTGTCAGCGGCCATCGCGGAGTCCGAGCTCGCCGGCGGGGAATGTTCCTACTGGGCGTGCGTGCCGAGCAAGGCCCTGCTGCGGCCGGCCGCCGTCGCGGACGAGGCGGCCCGCGTCGAGGGCGTGACCGGCACGCGCCTGGAGCCGGAAGCGGTACTGGACCGCCGTGACCGCTTCACGAAGAACTGGAAGGACGACGGCCAGGCCGAGTGGATACGCGGAGTCGGGGTTGACTTCTTCCGTGGCGTGGCACGTATCACCGGCGTTCGTTCGGTAAAAGTCGGGGACGCCGAGCTGCACGCCAATCATGCGGTCGTTGTGTGCACGGGCACCCGTGCGGTCGTTCCGCCCGGGCTCACCGCGGCGCGGCCGTGGACCAGCCGGGAGGCGACGAGCGCGCGGTCGGTGCCGCGGCGGCTGGCGATCGTCGGCGGCGGGGTGGTCGGCTGCGAGATGGCCGCCGCGTGGCAGGCGCTCGGCTCGCAGGTGACGATGCTGTCCCACGGGCGGCTGCTGGAGCGGGTGGACGAGTTCGCCGGCGACCTGGTTGCCGACGGGCTGCGCGCCGCCGGGGCCGACGTCCGGCTCGGGGTGAGCGTCACCGAGGCGGCCCGGGAGGCGGACGGCACCGTGACTCTCAGGCTGTCCGGCGGGACGACGGTGGTCGCCGACGAGGTGCTGGCGGCGACCGGGCGGGCGCCGCGCACCGATGACATCGGGCTCGAGGCCGTCGGCCTCACGCCGGGGTCGTGGCTTGACGTCGACGACACCCTGCGAGTGCGCGGGGTGCGGGGGGAAGGGGAGGAGGCCGGGGGCTGGCTGTACGCGGCCGGCGACGTCAACCACCGGGCGCTGCTCACCCACATGGGCAAATACCAGGGGCGGATCTGCGGGGACGCGATAGCCGCCCGGGCGAGCGGGCGCGAGCCCGCGGTGACCGACTGGGCGGATCACGCGTGCGTGCCGCAGGTGATTTTCACGATGCCGGAGGTGGCCTCGGTGGGGCTTTCGGCCGCGCGGGCGGAGCAGGCCGGGTACCGGGTGCGCGTGGTGGACTACGATCTCGGCAACGTCGGCGGCGCCGCGCTTCTCGCTGACGGGTACACGGGGCGGGCGCGGATCGTGGTCGACGAGGACCGCCGGGTGCTCGTCGGCGCGACGCTCGCCGGGCCGGGCGTCGGCGAGATGATCCACGCCGCCACCGTGGCCATCGCCGGTGAGGTACCGCTGGAACGGCTGTGGCACGCCGTCCCCTCCTTTCCGACGGTCAGCGAAGTGTGGCTTAGGCTGCTAGAGACATACGGGTTGTGAGATGCATTCGGTTGGCCTTGTACTGCACCCGCAGCGCGACTCGGCGGAGGCCGTGGACGCCATCCTCGGCTGGGCGGCGCGCAGAAACGTCACCGTCTACGGCATCGAGGACGAGATCGAGCGGCTGAACTGCGCGGCGATCGGGGTGGCGGCGGAGGAGATCGGGAAACACGCCGACCTGCTGGTGAGCCTCGGCGGTGACGGCACCATGCTGCGTGCGATGCGGCTGTCCGACGGCCAGTCGGGACCGGAGCCGCCGGCGCCGGTGCTCGGGGTCAACCTCGGCAAGCTCGGCTTCCTCGCCGAGGTCGACGTGCCCGATGTGCCCGCCGCGCTGTCCGCCATCGACGCTCACGAGTACACCATCGAGCCGCGGCTGGCGATCGACACCACCGTCGAGGGACAGCCGGTCACGGCGTTCAACGACATCGCGGTGGTCCG
>Ga0213875_10000646_pt1 | contig 27776 bp, 22 predicted proteins | sample BarmaccomBMRX_R8_FD_160105 | JGI IMG/M metagenome (GOLD analysis project Ga0213875, IMG submission 160105) | Root-associated microbial communities from Barbacenia macrantha in rupestrian grasslands, the National Park of Serra do Cipo, Brazil - RX_R8 | ecosystem: Host-associated > Plants > Roots... | reverse complement strand
TCGGCGCGGCGGCCGCCGCCGGCACCGGGGTCGCCGGGGCGGCGGCGGCCGGCCCCGGCGGAGCAGCCGGGCCCGGCCCCGGACGGCTCGGCGGCGCCCAGCCCGCGTACGAGCGGGCCACCTGCTCGACCAGGTTGTCCGGCAGCCACACGAGGACGGTCAGCCCGCGTGGTGAACCGGGCCGCAGCCGGACCCGCACCCCGTGCCGGGCGGCCAGATGGGCCACCGCGAACAGCCCCATGTGACGGCCGACCGACTCGTCGATGATCGGCGGGTTGTCCAGCCGGTGGTTCATCTCCGCCAGCCGGGCCGGGGAAACGCCGACTCCGCTGTCGCCGATCTCGAACAGCACTCCCCCGGCGGTCAGCCGCTGGGCCGACATCCGCACGGTGGTGTCCTTGGGGGAAAAGACGGTGGCGTTCTCGATGATCTCGGCCAGCAGGTGCACCACGTCCGACACCGCCTGCCCGGACACCGCGACGCCGGGCTGGACGGTGAGCGCCACCCGCTGGTACTGCTCGATCTCGGCGGTCGCGGCCTGGGCCACGTCCGCCAGCAGCACCGCGTCGCTCCACTTCCTGGCGCTCTCGTGCCCGGCCAGCACCAGCAGGTTCTCCGAGTGCCGGCGCATCCGGGTGACGAGGTGGTCCATGTTGAACAGGACGGCCAGCCGGCTGGGGTCTTCCTCGTTCTGCTCGAGCGTGTCGATCGTGCGCGCCAGCCGCTCGATCAGCGACTGGCTGCGCCGGGACAAGTTGACGAACATCGCGTTGAAACTGCCGCGCAGCACCGCCTCGTTGCCGGTCAGCCGGACCGCTTCCGCGTGCACCTGGTCGAAGGCCCGGGCCACCTGGCCGATCTCGTCCGCGGACAGCACATCGATCGGGGCCACCTCCATGTCGGTGGCCGGGTCCAGGGCCTCGCCCAGTTGCCGGACCCGCTCCGGCAGTTGCACCGTGGCGATGTCCAGCGCCCCGCTCCGCAGCCTCCGCAGCGGCACCACCAGCGACCTGGCCACCAGGACGGCGGCGATCAGGACCAGCAGCAGGATCAGCGCGGTCACGATCGCGGTGAAGAACGCGGTCCCTTCCGCGCCCGCCTGCAGCGACCGGCTGCGGGCGACGATCGACCCGGCCACGCTCAGCTCGGCCGACTGGGTCTTGCCGACCGTGTCCGACATGGCCGAGTACCACTGCTGGGGCGCGGCTTGCGGAGTGATGTTCAGGGCGCTGGTGTTCAGGCTGCCCACGCTGATCACGTACTCTTCGATCAGCTCGGCCCGGTTGACCAGCGGGCCCGCCACGGTGGTGCGGAAGGTCTGTTGCTCGGCCGGGGTGGCGGTGGTCCCGAACGCGGCCAGATCGGCCGCCTGCTCCGACTCCGCCGTGGTCAGCGCCTGCAGTTCGTCGTCGGCGAAGAGCTGCTGGGTCAGCGCGTTGTAGAGGATGGCCCGCTGCTGGGTGGCCTCTTCCTTGGCCGCGGCCAGGGAGCTCAGCGTCTGGACTCCGTTCGCGAGCCCGGAGTCGGCGGTGCCCTGCGCGATCTGGGCGTTCAGGGCGAGCAGATCACCGATGGGGCCGGAGTAGTCGGCGATCACGGCCAGCGCGGACTGGCTGGCCTGGGCGGTGCTGCGCAGCTCCCCCAGGTGACCGATGTCCGCGAGCACGGCCGCCACCCGGCCCTTGATGTTGGCCGGGAAGGCGCCGCCGATGCCGGCCCCGAGCGTGCTGACCTCGGCGGCGGCCGCGTTGGTGGCGCTGTACCAGCGCAGGACGGCCTCGGCGGCCGCCTGGGGAGTGGCGGCCGGGATGACGCCGGCCGTCTCGTCCCGTTCGTCTTCCAGGGCCTGGACCAGGCCGGTGACCTGCTGCCCGAGGGTGGCGAGCTGCGTCACCCGGCCGAACCCAGCGGCGCTGTCGGCGGCCGCCGCCACCCGCAGGCCGCCGAAGATCAGCCCCATGAGCAGCGCCAGCACGATCACGGCCAGCAGCCGGAAGGACACCGGCCAGTCCTGCATGACCAGCATCCGGGTCTTCGGCAGCTGGATGGGCGCCGATTTCTTGGCGTGCTTTATTACATTACGGGTGCGCAATTCCGTCTCCACCCTGCGGCCGGGCCGGTCATCAGTTTGTCCACGCTGGCTTGGTGCCGATGATCGGCTTGCTGCCACTGGCGCCGGACGGCAGCACCTGGCTGAAGTCACCGCCCTGCCACTGGAAGACGAAGGCGGCGGCGGCACCGTTCTCGCCCAGTGCGTCGAACTTCACCGGGCCCTGGACGCTGGACAGCGTGACCCCGCTGTGCAGGTACGCGATGATCTCCGCGTTGTCGACGCCGCCGGTGGCGGCCACCGCCTGGCTCATCACCTGGCCGACCGAGTAGGCCTCGGCCACGTCGGCGTTGACCCCGGACGCGCTGCCGCCGTATTGAGCGACGTACTCCTTGACCATGTCCTGGCTGGCCGGGTTGCGGAATCCGGGATACCAGCCGTCGGGCACCATCATCCCGGCGGCGTTACCGGTCCCGACGGCGGCGGTGAACGCGGCCCCCTGGTCGGGGCCGGCCGCGGCGATGAACAGCTTCGGCGTGTAGTGCTCCTGCTCGAACTGCTGCATGAAGGCGGCCACCGTCGGCACATCGGTCGAGCCCAGCACGACCAGGTCCGGCTTGAGCCCGGCCACCTGGCTGGCCGGGGCGTCGTAGGCCGACTCCTGTTCCGGGAAGATCTGCGAGTACACGGTCTGGACCCCGAGCGCGGCCAGTTCGGCCTGGGCCAGCTGCACCGGTGGGTCGGCGAACGGGTCCTGGGCCATCGGGTAGGCCGCGGTCTTCGGCCGCTGGCCCGGCGGCAGCGAGGCGATCCAGCGCACGAACGGGGTCAGTTCGTCGGCGACCGGCAGGCTCACGTCGAACACGTCATGATCAGCCTGGTTGGCGGGCGTGTCGAAGACGGACGGCGCCCCGCCGGCCCCTTCGACCAGCGCCATGCCGTAGCGGGCGGTGACCGACGACGCCGGAGTGGTCAGCACCGAGGAGAACGGCCCGAACACCAGGTCGACGTGATCAGAGCCGATCAGCGTCTGGTAGTTCGTGACCACCTGCTCGGGGGAGCTGTCGTCGTTGAGGATGCGCAGCTTGACCGGGCGGCCGCGCAGACCGCCGCGCGCGTTGACGTCCTTGGCCCACAGTTCGTAGCCGCGTTCGAACGCCTGCCCGTCGGCCGAGAAGTCGTTCGTGGGCGATCCGGTCAGGGACAGCGACACACCGATCGTGACGGGTCCGGCCGGGGCGGTACTGACTTCCGGGGCGGCCCCGCTGCTGCAGGCAGCCAGCGACCCCGCGCACAGCGTCGCGGCGAAGCTCCAGGCCAGCGGTTTTGCTGGGCGCGAGGGAATACGAAATCGCACGCCCGGTTCCTCCTTCCTCGGAGAGGATCGGCCGGGGTGCGAGCCGCCGGAACGGCGCGTGCTCACGCTCACGGTTTATACCGGACGGATACCGCATGCGGGCAACAAATTCGGCCAGAAAATTAATTTTCTCCCTAAAAGCCGAAGGTTTAGTCGACGTAAATTGTGACTGTACGTAATCGTAGCTTTTCAATAATTCAAGAAAGGGCAGGCCGTCGCCACCAGGAATGCTCTGGCCGGTGAGCAGCATCTTTCCCGGGCTCCGGCCCGGCCCAGCCGGTCGCCGCCACCAGCCGCCCGCTCCCCGGTCGCCTCGCCACCCAGGCGCCGGTCGAGGTCGCGCCCGCCCGGGCGCTAACGCCTTCCCCGGCACGGTTTCCGGGACGCTGACCGCCGCCCGGGCCCCCCGGCCCGGACGGGCGGCGGCCGGCCGGGGCCGTCCACCCGGGCAGCAGGTGGGCACCCGCCCGCCGCGGGCAACTCGCGGCCGGCGGGTTAATGGCTGTCAGCAGGCCGAATACGCCGGGCGGCCATTTCCACCGGCCCGGATCCGGCGCCGGCCGGAAACGTGCGACCGCGGCTGGACCCATTGATGGCGGCGGCCGCACCGCCCCCGGGCGCCGGCCGCCGCGAAATGCCGAGCCCGGCCGAAAGCGTCATCCGGCTCTCGCCTATTCGGCCCTCGGAACGCCATTGCCGCAGCTGATCGCCGTATTCCGGGCCGGCCTGACCGCCGGCCAGAGGGCAACCTTTGCACACGATTGCATAACGCCTTTGGAAATGCCACCGATTCCATTGACAGGACGGAGCCGGTGCGGCACGCTCATGGCGCAAACGATTGTGACGTAACTCACGCCAGGCCTGGTGGTGGGCCATGACTTGGTGCCCTGGGCCATGGGTGCTGCGGTGACACCGAGGGGTGGCCGATGAGCGAGACCGCTTCGATTCACCGACTGGGCTGGCTCGGGACCGGCCGGATGGGGTCGGCGCTGGCCCGGCGGCTGCTGGCCGCCGGCCACGAGGTCGCGGTCTACAACCGGACCAAGGCCAAGGCCGAGCCGCTCGCTGACCTGGGGGCCACGGTGGTGGCCACCCCGGCCGACCTGGGCGCGGCCGACGTCGTGTTCGTCACCGTGGGCGACTCCGAGGACCTGATCGAGGTGATCCTCGGGCCGCACGGGCTGATCAGCGGCCCGTCCGTGCCCGCGATCGTGGTCGACTGCTCGACGGTCTCCGCCGACGCGTCCGAGCAGGTCCGGGAGCAGCTGGCCGAACGTGGCAGCGCCCTGCTGGCCGCCCCGGTCATGGGCAACGCGCGGGTGGCGGAGGCCGGACGGCTGACCCTGGCCGTGTCCGGCCCGGAACCCGCCTTCCAGCAGGCCCGGCCCTACCTGGATGTGCTCGGCGCGGGCGCGACGTACGTGGGCGAGGGCGAAACCGCACGGATCGTCAAGCTGTGCCACAACCTGCTGCTGGGCGTGGTGACCCAGACGCTGGCCGAGGTCACGATTCTGGCCCAGCAGTACGGCGTCAGCCGGCACGCGCTGCTGGAGTGCCTCAACGACAGCGTGATGGGATCCACGTTCTCCCGCTACAAGACGCCCGCCCTGGTCAACCTGGACTTCCACCCGACCTTCACCGCCAGCCTGCTGCGCAAGGACTTCGACCTCGGCCTGGCCGCGGCGCGGGCGCGGGAGGTGCCGCTGCCGGTCGCGGCGATCGTCCACCAGCTCGTGCAGGCGCTGGTGGGCCGGGGCCACGGCGGCGAAGACTTCGCCGCGCTGATCCTGATGGAGGCCGAGTCGGCCGGCCTGACTCTGGTCAGCGAAGGCGTGGCCGTCTCCGACGGCCTGGAATCTGATCAGCCTGACGGCTGAGGCACAGCTGGGGGGGACCTTGAACACAACCCGGCATTTATTGATCCCGAAGGGAGAACCGGGATGAGACCCCACCGGTCCCATCGTGCATACCGTTTCCCGATAGTCAGCCTCGGCGTGGCGGCGGTCGCCCTGGCCGCGGGCTGCAGCAGCGGTAGCGGCGGCACCACCTCGAGCAGCAGCAGCGGCAGCAAGGCGCCGCTGGTGATCGGCGCGTCACTGTCGCTGACCGGCGACTTCAGCGCGGACGGCCAGGCCTACCAGAAGGGCTACGAGTTCTGGGCCGCCCAGGTCAACGCGGACGGCGGCATCCTCGGCCGCAAGGTTCAGATGAAGATCCTCAACGACAACAGCTCACCCAGTCAGGTGGTGACGAACTACCAGACGCTGATCAGCTCCGACCACGTCGCGCTGACCTTCGGCCCGTTCTCGTCGCTGCTCACCGCGCCCGCGTCGGCGGTCGCGCACCGATACGGCTACGCCTTCGTGGAGGGCGCCGGCGGCGCCACCTCGGTGTTCGCGCAGAAGCTGAACAACGTTTTCGACGTGAGCCTGCCGGTCGCCAACGAACTGGATCCGTTCATCACCTGGATCAAGTCGCTGCCGGCCGGGCAGCGTCCGGCCACCGCCGCCTACCCGATGGCCAACGACCCGTTCGCCACCCCGCAGGTGCAGCGCACCCAGGGCCAGCTGCAGCCGCTCGGCATCAAGACCGCCTACTCGCAGGTGTTCCCGGAGGAGGTGGCGGACTACAAGGCCCCGGCCGACGACGTGGCCACGTCCAAGGCCCAGGCCGTGGTGCTGGGCTCGACCGACGTGCCGACGGTGTCCGCGTTCATGTCCGCGTTCGAGCAGCAGCACTACAACCCGAAGGTCTTCATCGCCGCGGCCGGCCCGGACCAGGGCAGCGCGTTCACCAGCGCGGTCGGGGCGAAGAACGCCAACGGGATGATGGTGCCCGACGCCTGGTACCCGGGCTCGAAGAACGCGCTCAGCCAGGCCATGGTCAAGGCGTACGTGGCCCGCTACGGCGGCTCCGCGTCCGCCATCAACGCCGACGTGGCCGAGGCCTACTCGGTCGGTGAGGTCGTCGACCAGGCCGTGACCCACCTCGGCGCCGTCGACAACGCCAAGCTGATCAGCTACCTGCACAGCGGCGTCACCCTGCCCAGCGTCCAGGGACCGGTCAAGTTCAACGCCCTCGGCGAGAACCTGGTCGCGACCGCGTACATCTTCCAGTGGCAGAACGGCAACTTCGTGCAGGTGCTGCCGGCCAGCGACCCGGGCTCGGTGAAGATCGAGTACCCCAAGCCGTCCTGGGCCGGATAGCCGCGGGCACGGGCGAAGGAGCGGCACGGAGCTGAGATGGCACACCAGATCTACCCGGCGATCGCCGACGGCATCCTCGGCGGCGGGGTGTACGCGCTGATGGCGGTCGGGCTGACGCTGATCTTCGGCGTGCTCGACATCATCAACGTGGCTCAGGGCATCCTGGTCGTGGTCGGCGGCTATCTCAGCTACGTGCTGTCCGTGCACCTGCACATCGACCTGTTCCTCGGCCTGCTGATCACCGTGCCGGCCATGTTCGTGCTCGGCCTGGCCATCCACACGCTGGTCATCCGGCCGCTGCGCGGGGCCGAGCGGACATCGATGTCGCTGCTGGCCTGCTTCGCGGTCGCGATCATCGCCGAGGGCGCCCTGTACTGGATCTTCGGCCCCAACGTGGTCACGCTGACCGCGTCCTACGTCCGGTCCAGTATCAAGGTGGCCGGCTTCTACATCAGCGACATCTACCTGTACTGCTTCGCGCTCGCGGTGGCGGCGGTGGCCGTCATCTACCTGCTGCTGTACCGCACCCGGTTCGGCCGCGCGGTGCGGGCCACCATGCAGGACGCGACCGCCGCCCGGCTGATCGGCATCGACGTCAACCGGGTGGCGGCGCTGACGTTCGGCATCGGGGTGGCGGTGACGGCGGCGGGCGGCATGGCCTACGGCGCCACCAGCGGCGGGTTCAGCCCCAACAGCGGCTACGACCTGATCTCCCGGCTGCTGGCCATCATCATCCTCGGTGGCCTGGGCAGCATCGGCGGGGCCCTGGCGGCCGCGGTCTTCATGATCACGGTGGAGTCGGTGGTCGACATCTGGTCCCCGAACTGGGCCGTCGCCGTGTTCTACGCCGCGCTGGTCATCGTGCTGACCGTCCGGCCGAGCGGGCTGTTCGGGCGGCGGGAGGTTCGGGCCCAGTGACCACCCCGGCGACGACCACCACCGGCCGGGGGCGCCGGGCCGCGCTGGCCGTGGCCGGCCCGGCCGTCCTGCTGGCCGCGGCCGCGCTGTTCCCGCTGGTGTTCAGCAGCCCGCTCGCCACCACCTACGGGTTCGACGCGCTGATCTTCGTGGCCGCCGCCTCGGCCTGGAACATCTTCTCCGGCTACTCCGGCTACCTGTCGCTCGGCCACGCGGTGTTCTTCGGGACCGGCGTCTACGCGGTGGCGATCGGGGCCCGGGACTGGCACCTGACCGGGGACGCCGTGTTCGGCCTGCTCCCGCTGGCGGCGGCCGTCGCCGCGGTCGTCGCCGTCCCGGTCGGCCTGGTCGCGCTGCGGGTCCGGCGGCACACGTTCGTGGTCATCACGATCGCCATCTTCTTCATCTTCCAGCTGATGGCGTTCAACTTCTCGTTCACCGGCGGCACCAGCGGCATCGACGCGCCGATCCTGAACTGGGCGGCCGCCACCTACAACGATCCCTTCTACTTCCTCGCCCTGGTCATCGCGACCGCCACCGTCGCGCTGTCCTGGCTGATCCGGCGGTCCCGGTTCGGCCTGCAGCTGCGGGCCATCCGCGACGACGAGGACCGGGCCCGCGGCCTGGGGGTGCACGCGATGCGGGTCAAGCTGGCCGCGCTGGTGATCTCGGCGCTGATCACCGGGCTGGCCGGCGGCCTCTGGTACTACTTCATCGCGGCCGCCCACCCCCAGTCCGCGTTCGACCCGCTGTTCGACCTGTCGCTGGCGCTGATGGGCTTCTTCGGCGGCCTCGGCACGGTGGGCGGCCCCGTGCTCGGCGCGATCATCCTGGAGCCGTCCCAGCAGTGGCTGACGGTCCAGTTCACCAACGACTACCTCAGCGAGATCCTCCTCGGCGTGCTGTTCCTGCTGGTGATCCTGTTCCTGCCACGCGGGGTGCTGCCCACCTTGGCCGAACGGGCCGGGCGCTGGCGGGCCCGGTCCCGTCGCCGGCCGGACGGGCCGGACGCCGCGGCCGGCGGCGCGGCCGTCCAACCGGACCGGCAGCCGGAAGGCACGGCGTCGTGACCGCCGAACTGCGCACCGAGGGGATCAGCAAGGCGTTCGGCGGCGTGCAGGCCGTGGACGACTGCACGCTGTCGGCGGCAGCGGGCGCGATCACCGGCCTGATCGGGCCGAACGGGTCGGGGAAGACCACGCTGTTCAACATCGTGACCGGCTACGAGCGGGCGGACACGGGTGAGGTGTACCTGGCCGGGCGGCGGATCACCGGCGCGTCCGCCCAACGGGTGTTCGGCCTCGGCCTGGCCCGGACCTTCCAGCTGACCAGGATCTTCCCCCGGCTCACGCTGCTGGAGAACATGCTGGTCGCGGCGGGCGGGCACGCGGCCGGCCGCCGCCGGGCGCACGAGCTGCTGGAGTTCACCGGGATCGATCAGTACGCCGGCGCCCTGGCCGGGACGCTCTCCTACGGCCAGCGCAAGCTGCTCGAGCTGGCCACCGTGCTGGCCGCCGAGCCGGCGGTGGTGCTGCTGGACGAGCCGGCCGGCGGGGTCAACCCGACGCTGATCCAGCAGCTGGCGGACCGGATCCGGGACCTGAACGCCCAGGGCACGACGTTCCTGATCGTGGAGCACAACATGGAGTTCGTGATGGGGCTGTGCCATCAGGTCACGGTGCTGGACCACGGCACGGTGGTGGCGGCCGGGCCGCCCGCCGACATCGCCCGCGACCCCCGGGTGCTCGACGCCTACCTCGGCACGGTGCCGGACACCGGCCCGGACGACGGGGGTGAGCCCGGTGACCGCTGACGCCGCGCTGGCCGTCGAGGGCCTGTACGCGGGCTACGGCGGTGGCGACATCCTGCATGACGTGTCGTTCACCGTCCCGGCCGGCGGCATCACCTGTGTGGTGGGCCCCAACGGGGCGGGCAAGTCGACCCTGCTCGCCTCGATCAGCGGGCTCCTGCGCCCCCGCCGCGGCCGCGTCCTGCTGCACGGGCAGCCGGTCAGCGGGCGCAGCCCCCGGCAGATCCTGGCCCTCGGCCTGGTGCACGTGCCGCAGCACCACAGCCTGTTCCGGGACATGACGGTGGCCGAGAACCTCGACCTCGGCGGCTACACCCTCCGCGATCGGCGCCAGCTGGCGAGCCGCCGGGCCCGCGTGCACGAGATGTTCCCGGAGGTGGCCGGCTGGGGGCCGAAGAAGGCGGGCAGCCTGTCGGGCGGTCAGCAGCGGCTGGTCGAGTTCGCCCGCAGCCTGATGCTGGACCCGTCGCTGATCGTCCTCGACGAGCCGTCGATGGGGCTGGCCCCCAAGGTGCTCCGGTCGGTGTTCAGCGCGGTCACGATGATGAACGAGGCGGGCAAGACCGTGCTCCTGGTGGAGCAGAACGCCCGGGCCGGGCTGCGGCTGGCCAGCCACGGGGTGGTGCTGGAGAACGGCCGGGTCCGGCTGGCGGGCAGCGGCCACGACGTGCTCAGCCACCCGGAGATCGGGGCACTGTACCTCGGCGGCACGGTCCGCGCACCCAGCAAGGAGACATGATGGCCATTCCCACCTTCGGGCCCAACGCGGTCGACTGGGAGCAGCGGGTCGATCTGGCCCGGCTCCGGGACGAGCGGCTGGCCCGGCTGCGGGCCCAGCTCGAGCAGTCGGAGCTGGGCGCCCTGCTCAGCTTCGACTTCGCCAACATCCGCTACATGACCGCGACCCACATCGGCACCTGGGCGATGGACAAGCTGATCCGCTTCGCGCTGCTGCCGCGGGGCGGCGACCCGGTGGTCTGGGACTTCGGCTCGGCCGCCCGCCACCATCAGCTGTACAACCCGTGGCTCGACCACACCGACGGGCCCGCCACTCCCGAGGGGGCGGCCCGGACCGGCGCCCGGGCCGGCATCTCGACGCTGCGTGGCGCGTTCCACCCGGACGCCGGTATCGCCGCCGGCCTGGCCACCCAGATCGCGAACGTGCTGCGTGAGCACGGCCTGGCCGGCGAGCCGGTCGGGGTGGACATGGCCGAGATGCCGGTGCTGGCCGCGCTGGCGGCCGAGGGCATCCGGACCGTCGACGGGCAGCAGGTGTTCCTGGAGGCCCGCCGGACCAAGACCCGCGACGAGATCTCGCTGCTGAGCCAGGCCTGCGCCATGGTCGACGCCGCCTACACCGAGCTGTACGAGTTCCTGCGGCCGGGCGTGCGCGAGAACGAGTGCGTCGGACTGGTCAGCAAGGTCCTCTACGACCTCGGCAGCGAGTACGTGGAAGGGGTCAACGCGATCTCCGGCGAGCGCTGCTCACCCCACCCGCACGTCTACTCCGACCGGCTGATCCGGCCCGGCGACCCGGCCTTCTTCGACATCCTGCACAGCCACCTGGGCTACCGGACCTGCTACTACCGTACGTTCGCGGTCGGCAGCGCGTCCCGCGCCCAGCGCGACGCCTACGTCCGCTGCCGGGAGTACATGGACCAGGCCATCGCCCTGGTCCGGCCGGGCGTCACCACCGCCGAGGTCGTCTCGCTGTGGCCGCGGGCGGAAGAGTTCGGCTTCCCCGACGAGCTGGCCGCGTTCGCGCTCCAGTACGGGCACGGGGTGGGCCTGTCGATCTGGGAGAAGCCGATCTTCAGCCGCCTGGTGTCGCTGGAGCATCCCGAGGTGCTGGAGGAGGGCATGGTGTTCGCGCTGGAGACCTACTGGCCCGCGGCCGACGGCTGGTCGGCCGCCCGCATCGAGGAGGAGCTGGTGGTCACCGCCGACGGCTGCGAGCTGCTGACCCGCTTCCCGGCCGAGGAGCTGCTGGTAGCAGGGCGCAAGTACTGGACCGCGGGCGGCGCCCTGAACACCCTGCGGGAGAACCAGTCGCACCTGAACACCCCGGCCGGCCGGGGTGAGCCCTAGCAGGCGACGAGGTCCTCGAGGTAGCGCAGGAACGGCACGTGGCCGGCCAGGCTGAGCTCGACCTGGCCGCCGACCGGGAACTGGATGCGCCGCGGCTGGTGCCCGCACGGCACGTTGGTGATGACCGGAAACGTGCCGCCCGCCGCCCGCAGGATCAGCTCATCGACGTCCCGGTCGGGGGCGTCCTCGCGCTCCCAGTTGGCCGGGGCGCCGATGACCAGGGCGGCGATGTCGTCGAGGACGCCGGCCAGGCGCAGCTGGCTCAGGATCAGGTCGACCACCTCGTAGGTGGCGGACGAGGTCTCCAGGACCAGGATCGCGCCGGCGGTGGGGGGCAGCCAGCGGGTGCCCACCAACGGGAAAAAAGAGAACAGGTTGCCCCCGACGACCGGCCCGGTGACCGTCGCCCGGCCCTGGCCGCGCCGGTGCACCCGCCACGGCTGGCCGCCGATCTCGGTCCCGGCCACCGGGCCGGACACCATCGCCCAGAAACCCCGCTCGGTGCCCGGCTCGATCTCGGGCTGGAAGAACTGGAAGCCGGTCGCGCCGTGCAAGGTGGCCAGCCCGGTCGTGGCCAGGATCGAGTTGTTGAGGATGGTGGGGTTGCTGAACCCGGCGAACACCTTGGGGTTGGCCCCGATCACGTCGTAGTCCAGGAGGTCGACCAGGTGGTGGGCGCCGGTGCCGCCGGTGGCCGGGAGCACCATCGCCACCTCGGGGTCGGCGAACATGGCCGTCGCCCCGGCTGCCCGCCGTCCGGCCGGGCCGCCGAAGTACCCGAGCCGGTCCCCCACCCCGTCGGCCAGCTTGACCCGGTAACCGCGGCCGCGCAGGTAGCCGGTCAGGCGGGCCAGCTCCTGCTCGCTCACCGGCGACGAGGTCGACACGATCCCGATCGTGTCCCCGGGCCGCACCGCCCGGGGCTTCTGTACCTCCACCGGGCCAGCCAACCACGCCGGGCGGGCGTGAACGAGGGGCGGACCCCGCCGACGCGCTGCTGGCGCTGCGCGCGATCACCGGCCAGCGGCCGGCCGCCAGTTAGTCCTGGGCGTCGCGGCGGGCCAGCGCGCCGGCCTGGACGGCCAGGTAGCGGTCGTTCTCGGCCTGGTCGAACGGCACTTCCCAGACCTCGGCGATGCGGCCGCCCGCCATCCGCGCGTAGATCACGTAGCGCAGGTCGAAGTGGTTGTCGTCGCCGGTGTAGTAGTCGCGGTGCACCGAGACCACGGTGGTGTCGTCCGCGTAGACGTGCAGCAGCTCGAAGCCGTTGCGGCCGCCGCCGAGGGCCATGGCGGTGGCCCGGATGCCGTCGAGCACCCCGTCCAGCCCCTGCCAGTCCCCGGAGATGGGGCTCTGACCCGGGAAGTGCCAGACCAGGTCCTCGGTGACCAGCGTGGCCAGCTTTTCCCGGTCGGGAGCGCCGAAGGCGGCGAAGAAGTCGCGCAGGACCTGGGCGTGCGGGTGTTCGGAGACCATGGCGCTCCCGCCGTCATCGCGATCTTGTCCCGCCGAATGTAACCGATCCGCGCAGGAACGCCCGAACGGTTTTCCCGGTTCGCGCGTTACGCCGCTCGTTTACGGGTTATAAATGAAAGGAAACTTTCTTATTTGTTGGGAGCGGACCTCTACCCCCGCAGGAGGTCGAATGCGAACAACCGCTCAGGGCGGCCGGTCATCGCCCGCCCGCCGCCGCCGCCGCTGGATCGCCCTGCTGGCCGTGCCGGCCCTGGCCGCCCTGGGGGTGGTCGCGTTCGCGCACGGGCCGACCGCCCCGGCCGCGCCCACCCAGAGCCGCCTGGACGCGGCCGCCGCCCCGGCCGACAGCAGCGGGCTGCCCGCCCACCTGCTGATGGGCTACTGGCAGGACTTCACCAACAGCGCCACCCCGCTGACCCTGGCCGACGTGCCGTCCAGCTACAACCTGGTCGCGGTGGCGTTCGGCAACGCCGGCAGCACCCCCGGCCAGGTCACGTTCAGCGTCGACTCCGGACTGTCCGCGGCCCTCGGCGGGTACAGCGACAGCCAGTTCACCAGCGACATCGCCACCCTGCAGGCCCGCGGCCAGAAGGTCATCTTGTCGGTCGGCGGCCAGAACGGCACGATCAGCGTGACCGACAGCGCCAGCGCCAGCGAGTTCGCCAGCAGCGTCGACGCGATCATCCAGCAGTACGGGTTCGACGGCGTCGACATCGACCTGGAGAACGGGGTCGACCCGACCTGGATGGCCCAGGCGCTCGAGCAGCTGGAGAGCGACGTGGGCTCGAGCCTGATCATCACGCTCGCCCCGCAGACGATCGACACCCAGTCGGCCAGCAGCGACTACCTGGCGCTGGCGCTGAACATCAAGTCGATCCTGACGATGATCAACACCCAGTACTACAACTCGGGCACGATGAACGGCTGCGACGGCAACGTCTACGCCGAGGGCTCGGAGGACTTCATCACCGCCCTGGCCTGCACCGAGCTGCAGAGCGGGCTGTCGGCCGCCCAGGTCGGGATCGGCCTGCCGGCCTCGTCGTCGGCGGCCGGCAGCGGCTACGTGGACCCCTCGGTGGTCAACAACGCGCTCGACTGCCTGACCGCCCAGACCAGCTGCGGCAGCTTCACCCCGTCCACCAGCTATCCGGACCTGCGCGGGGTGATGACCTGGTCGATCAACTGGGACGCCGCCAACAACTACAACTTCGCCAACACGGTGGCGCCGCACCTGGCCTCGCTGCCTTAGCCGGCGCCGCCGTCACCAGCGTGGGGGCCGCCCTCCGGTCCAGGGCGGCCTCCACTTCCCTTTCGCCGGTTCCGGCCGCACACTTTCGATCATGGATCCGGCGCCCGGGCAGGCAGTACGGCAGGCGGTACGGGAGCGGCTGGACCCGCCCGAGGCCGACGCCTTCCTGACCCGGCTCGGCCTGCTGGTGCCCGACATCAGCGGCCCGCTCGCCCAGGTCTACGGCGGCCGGGCCGACGTGGACGCGCTGGTGGCCGGCTGCGTGCTCGACGCCCTAGACGCGGCCGCGGCCCGGGCGCCCGCGCTGCGGCGGCTCGACCGGCGCCGGGAGATCGACCCGGCCTGGTTCCAGCGTTCCCGCATGATCGGCTACGTCTGTTACACGGATCGGTTTTCGGAAACCCTGAAAGGGGTCCAGTCGCAGCTGGGTTACCTGGCCGAGCTGGGGGTCACCTATCTGCACCTGATGCCGTTGCTGCGGCCGCGGGACGGCGAGAACGACGGCGGCTACGCGGTCGCCGACTACGGCGCCGTCGATCCGCGGCTGGGCACCATGGCCGACCTGGAGACGCTGGCGGCCGGGCTGCACGACCGGGACATCGTGCTCTGCGTCGACCTGGTGCTCAACCACACCGCCCGCGAGCACGACTGGGCCCGCCAGGCGGCCGCCGGTGACCCCGCCTACCGGGACATGTACCTGATCTACCCGGACCGCACCGAGCCCGACCGGTACGAGCGGACGCTGCCGGAGGTGTTCCCTGACCAGGCCCCGGGCAGCTTCACCGAGGTGCCCGGGACCGGCTGGGTGTGGACGACGTTCCACGATTTCCAGTGGGACCTCAACTACGCCAACCCGGCCGTGTTCCGGGCCATGCTCGCCGCGTTGCTCACGCTGGCCAACCGGGGCGTGGACGTGATCCGGCTGGACGCCGCCCCGTTCCTGTGGAAGCGGCTGGGCACCGACTGCCAGAACCAGCCCGAGGCGCACGCGCTGCTGCAGGCGTTCCGGGCCCTGACCCGGCTGGCCGCCCCCGGGCTGGCGCTCAAGGCCGAGGCGATCGTCGGCCCGGACATGCTGGTCCAGTACCTCGGGGCCCACGACCGGTACCAGCCCGAGTGCGACCTGGCCTACGACAACCAGCTGGTGATCATGCTCTGGTCGGCGCTCGCCACCCGGGACGTGCGGCTGGCCGAACTGGCGCTGAGCCGCCGCCGCCCGGCCCCGGCCCCGACCGCCTGGGTCACCTACCTGCGCTGCCACGACGACATCGGCTGGGCGGTGTCGGACGCCGACGCGGCCGCGGCCGGGCTGGACGGGTTCGCCCACCGGAAGTTCCTCAGCGAGTTCTACGCCGGGCGGTTCCCGGGGTCGTTCGCCCGTGGTGCCCTTTTCCAGGAAAATCCGGCCACCGGCGATGCGCGCATCTCCGGCAGTGCGGCGTCCTTGTGCGGGATCGAGAGCGCGCTGACCGGCGGCGACCCCGGTGAGCTGACGCTGGCGCTGCGGCGGCTGGAGTCGTTGTACGCGGTCGTGTTCTCGTTCGGCGGCATCCCGCTGATCTACATGGGTGACGAGCTGGCGCTGGCCAACGACCCGGACTGGGCGGCCGATCCGGCCCACTGCGGCGACAACCGGTGGCTGCACCGGCCGCCGATGGACTGGGCGCGGACCGCCCGCCGCCACGACCCGGAGTCGGTCGAAGGGCGCGCCTTCGCCGCCCTGCGCGGGCTGGTTCGCGCCCGCCGGTCCCTGCTGGCGCTGCGGGCGGGCGGCACCACCGAGGTGCTGCCGACCGGCAATCCGAGCGTGCTGGCCTACCGCCGGGTGCACCCGCGCAGCGCGCCGTTCCTGGCGCTGACCAACTTCAGCGACGTCGCCCAGCCGGCCGACGCCGGGGTGATCGCCCGGGCCGGGCTCCGGGCACCCCGGCACGCGCACTCCACCACCGGGGAACTGGCGCTCAGCGGCGGCCGGATCGAGCTGCCGGCCTGGGGCTTCGCCTGGCTGGCCGATGACTGAGTTCCGATGACGGGGCCCGATGACTGAGCCCGATGATTGAGCAGGGTGTAGGCCCGGGCACCCGAGCCGGAAGCAGGCCGGGGGATGACGCGTCCGCGTTCGGGTGCCCGGGGGCAGGGGCGCCGGCCGGTTCAGCCGGCCGTGGCGTATAGGGAGACCGCCCGCGAGGCGACGGCGGGCGGCCTCCCTACCGCTGTGCACTCCCCTCCCGTTGCACAGTGGCTACGCCGCCCGGACCAGGGGAACCGTTAGATTAAAACGGTCTCCCCCGGAGACGGGCTGCGGCTGTACGCTATTTAGCGTACAGACTGTTTGGTCACCACCAAACAGTCTGCCAGCTGTGGCCTCGCAGATCAAGACTGTTGCCGCAATCCCAGGCAAAACCGGTGAAATCGCGCGGACGGAGGTGAGGGAGCTGGCGGTCTCGGCCAACGTGCCCGGCCACGAGCCGCCGCCCGGCCGCCCCGCGCGGGCGGGGGCCGGCGACGCCGACGCGGCCGAGCAGGACCTCAACCCGCTGCAGCGGCTGATCCGGCTGCGAATGCAGGAGCAGGGCTGGTCGTACGGTGACGTCGCGCGGCGCGGCGGCCTGCCCCGGTCCACCGTGTACACGCTGGCCACGACCCGGAACCTGGCTCGTCCACCCCGTCCGGCCACGCTCAACGGCCTCGCCTGGGGCCTGGACCTGCCGGTCGCGGTGGTCCGCTCGGCGGCCGCCGAGTCGACCGGGTTGCACTACTACGACGACGAGCTGGGCGGGGCCGAGGCGGCCGGTGACCCGGACCGGGACCTGCTGATCGCCAGCATCGACGAGCTGAGCCCGGAGGACCGCCAGCACGTGCTGGCGCTGGTGGAGTCGCTGCGCAAGAAGACCGCGGCCGAGCGGCCGGCGGCGGAGCCGCCCGGCCCGGGCCGGGCATCGGATCGCTGACGTTCACCAGCCGGTGAACTGGCCCTGGGTGGCCCAGAAGGTGCCCAGCCCGGCCACCACGACCAGCCCGGCCGCGCCGACCAGGGCGCGGCGCCCGCGGCGGCCGGCCGACCAGCGCAGGCCGAGCGCGGTCAGCCGCCGGGCGATGCCCGCGGTGACGTACAGCGACCCGGCGATCGACAGGCCGATCAGGAACGCACCGAGCACGCCCGCGGCCGCCAGTGCGAAATCGTGGCCGGTGACCGCGGTCGCGATCGTGTGGCCCTGGGCCCGGACCGAACGCCAGAGGGCCCGGTTGATCAGCGGCAGGTGCAGGATGAGGTACCCGAGGCTGAACGCCAGCAGCGGGACCACGATCAGCACCCAGGTGGTCACCACGATCCGGCTGGGCCGCCGCAGGCCGGTCACCCGCGGGTCGGCCACCCGCCCCCGGGTCAGCGCGCTGCGCAGGATCGGCCGGACCCGGGCGAACAGGTCCGGCACCCCGACCAGGTCGCTGAGGATGTAGTACCCGTCGTAGCGGGCGAACGGCAGCAACTGCTCCAGCATCTCCAGGTGGGTGACGGCGATGACCAGCAGCAGCAGCTCGGACGAGGTGCCCACGTAGATGCCCGCCAGCACCAGCATGAAGATCAGGTTGAAGTAGAGGCCGCCCAGGTCGGTCCGCAGCCGCCCGGCCCGGTTGAGCCGGTAGGAGTCGGTGACGTTGGTGAAGAACGACGGCCAGACCAGGTAGATGCCGAAGCCGATGACACCGGTCCGGGCCCCGCCGCAGCGGCAGCCGGACGCGTGCCCGCACTCGTGGAACAGCCCTGCGATCGCCGACAGGCCGGCCACCACCAGCAGGTCGACCGGGTCGCGGAGGATCTGGCTCAGGCCCGGGCCGAGCCCGTGCACGGCGAAGATCCAGTAGTCCAGGGCGAGCACGCTGGCCAGCACCGCGATGACCAGCGGCCAGCGGAACAGCGGCGCCAGCAGCGTGCCGACGGCGTTGGCCACCCGCTCGGGCAGCAGGGTGCCGCGCGCCCGCAGCGCCAGCAGCGGGTTGGCCCGCGGCGGGGCGGCCAGCGGGGCGCCCTCGGCCGCGACGATACCGAGCGGCTGCAGCTTGGTGTCGAGCAGGAACTGAACCTGGTCGCGGGTGAGCAGCCGCCCCAGGTCCTGGCTCGCCCGTTCGGCGATGGCGGCTGCGTCACGGGCCCCGTCGATCCGGGTCAGCACCTGGTACAGCAGCGGTGAGATCTGGATGACCTGGCCGTCGGCCCGGCGGACGAGCGACGGCGGCTGGCGGTAACCGGAGTCCTGGTAGGTGCCGAGCAGCTCGACCCCGTCGGCCAGCCGCGGAAGTGGAGCTGACCCGGGCACCTGCTCCGGAGGCAGGCCGGGGAAGTCGCGTCCGGTGGACAGGTGCCCGGGGGCCAGCGTCATCGGTCTGCACCCTTCGTTGGCGTGCACCAATGGAGATGAACGGGAGACCGCCCGTGAGGGGCGGGCGATCTCCGGGGCCCGGCCGCTGCGCAAACCCCTCCCATCGCACAGTGGCGCGTTCAGGCGGTGGCTAGAAGCCGATGCCGTTGCCGACGGCGCTGGCGCTGGAGGACTGGCCGCCGAAGTTGATCAGGGCGATGCTGTTGCCGCTGGCGACGTTGTTGCCGCCGAGGATGTTGACCTGGTGGTCGAACGAGCCGACCACGTTGGTGCCGCCCCGCCAGCAGTGCAGCGTCTCGCGGCTCGGCAGCAGCTCAGCGGTCTCGAGCTCCAGCTCCTGCATGCTTACGTCCGACATGGTGTCTCCTTTGAGCGATCCACGTTGTACGCTCTATAGCGTACAAACTGTTCGGTCATCACCGAACAGTATACGTATTGGGCCCGGGACGCAAGCGCGCGGCGTGCAATTTCGTTTGGCACGGTGCGGTTCCGGCGGGCGGAGGTGTGCGAACTGACGGTCATGGACGTTCCAGGAGATGAGCGGAAAGTTCCGGGCGACGAGCAGTCGGGCCCAGAGCAGTCGGGCCCAGAGCAGTCGGACGCTGGGCAGGAAGCGGACGGTCGTCTCCCGGCCAGACCCGCGCGCGACCCAGCCGAGGACGGCAACCCGCTGCAGCGGCTGATCCGCCAGCGGCTGGACGAGCAGGGCTGGTCCTACGGCGACGTCGCCAAGCGCGGCGGCTTGCCCCGGTCCACGGTCTACACCCTGGCCACGAACCGGAATCTGGCCCGGCCCCCGCGCCCGGTCACGCTGAACGGCCTCGCGTGGGGGCTCGACCTGCCGGTCTCGGTCGTTCGGTCCGCCGCCGCGGCGTCCACCGGACTGCATTACTACGACGACGAACCGGGCCCGCCGGGACCGGTGAACGATCCGGAGCGCGAGCTGCTGATCGCCAGCATCGACGAACTGACCGCCGAGGACCGGCGGCACGTCGCGGCGCTGGTGCAGTCGCTGCGCACGAAGGCGGGCGAGGAGCCCCCCGACCGTTGACCATGGGGCCCGCCCTACTGGTTCAGCGGCCAGTTGGCGGGCAGGCCGAGCTGTTCGGCCAGCTTGCCGTAGTGGCCCTCGGGCAGCACCAGGCGGGCGACCCGGAGGATGTCGGCCGGGTCCTTACCGGGCGGGCGCAGCACGCAGATGGTGTCGTCCCGCTTGCTGCGGGTGACGACGACGCGGTCGTGGTCGGCCATGACGATACGGGCCGGCGCGAGGCGGCCTTCGTGCGCGGAAGCAGGCATGACGGGCATCTCCGGGACAGAGCTTTGCGGACTGGTGGTCTGGGGGGCCGGGCCGGCCGGATGGGATGGCGGGGCGGCGGCGGCGCCGCGGCGACGCCGGCGGCGGCGGGCCAGCAGCAGTGGTTCGGCCGCGAACACCAGCACGGCCAGCAGGCCGACCGCGAGCAGCATCGTCTTCAGCCACGACGGCATGCCGGAGGCGGCGTGCGAGCGGGGCTGGCTGTGCTGGGCGGCGGTCGGGGCGGAGTGGGCCGGAGCCGGACTGGGCGCAACGCTGTGCGGCTGCGGCTGACCGGGGGCGGTGCCGCTCGGGGCGGTACCGCCGGGGGCCGTGCCGCTGGGGGCCGTACCGCTGGGGGCCGTGCCGCTGGGGGCCGTGCCGCTGGGGGCCGTGCCGCTCGGGGCGGGGCTTTCCGGGCTGGGGATGGTCAGCCGGACCCCGGCCGGCAGCGCGTTGGGGTCGGCGCCGATGGCGGTCTTGTTGGCCGCGTACAGGGCGGGCCAGCCGCCATGCACTCCGAACCGGGCGGCGATGGCCGACAGGCTGTCGCCGGCCGCGACCGTGTAACGGGACGGGACCGCGGCCGGGCCGGGCAGGTGCAGGACCGTGCCCACGTTGAGGGCGTTCGGGTTGGACCCGATGACGGTCTGGTTGGCGGCGTACAGGGCGGGCCAGCCGCCCTTGACGCCGAGCCGGGTGGCGATGGCCGACAGGCTGTCACCACGCTGGACGGCGTAGGTCCGGGCGGGGCCCGGGCGGGCGGCCGGAGCCGCGTGGGCGACCGTGGCCGGACTGGCGGCCGGGGCCGCCGTGAACGATGTCAGTGCCGCGTCAGGTGGCTGGGCACTGGTCGAGCTGGTACTGCTCGTGCGGGTACTGACCTGAACCGGTGGAGCGGATCTGCCGGGGCCGGTGAGAAGCACGACGGCCGGCAAGATGGTCCAGGCGAGCACGACGCACGCGAATTTGAACCACGCATGCATGGTGCTGTCACTTTCCTTCCAGGGTGATCAGCGCCGGGCGTCACGGGCCGGGCGCCGTCAGGGATGAAGCGGCTGGAAAGGAAAGTGACTTACGCGGGCGGGACCTCCGGCAGCGTCGACCGCCAGATGGCTTTGGCGTCCTCGATACGGACGCGCCGCACCACGGTGAGGGTGCGGTGGGTGATCCGGTCGGTGCTGGCCCGGCCGGAGACTGAGTGGCCGCCCCCGCTGCTGCCGCCGTTCGCGCTGCCACCGGTGGCACCGCCACCGGGGCTGGCTACCGGGGCACGGGGGGCGGTGGGCGACGGGCTCAGCGGCGCACCGGCGCCCGAGGCGGTCACGGCGGCGCTGGCCGAGCCAGAGCGAACCGTGGCGGCGGTGGCGAAGGTGGCGGCCCGAGCCGACGTGGTGCTGGCGGTCGCGGTGGCCGGGACCGCGGTGGCGGTTACGGCGGCGGACGCCGGCTGGGCGACCGGGGTGGTCGCGGTGGCGGCCGAGCCGGTGAGCGCGGCGACCGTGCCGGTGACGGGAGCCAGGGTGCTGGTCACCGGGGTCAGCGAGCTCGTCACCGGCGCCAGGGCGCTCGCCACGGGGGCGAGGGTGCCGGTCACCGGGCTGAGCGTGCCGGTCACGGTCGACAGGACCGGCGCCAGCGAGCCGGTCACCGGAGCGAGGCTGCCGGTCACCGGGGCCAGAGTCGCGGTGACCGAGGACAGCACCGGCGCCAGCGAGGCAGTCACCGGCGCCAGCGTCGCCGTCAGCGGGGCGACCGCGCCGGTGACCGAGGACAGCACCGGCGCGAGCGCGCCGGTGACGGGAGCCAGTGCCCCGGTCACCGAGGCGAGCGTCGGGGCCAGCGCGCCGGTCACCGGGGTCAGGGCCCCGGTGACGGTGGTCAGGGTCGGAGCGAGCGCATCGGTCACCGGAGCGAGCGTCCCGGTCACCGTGGTCAGGGTCGGTGCGAGCGCATTGGTCACCGGAGCGAGCGTCCCGGTCACCGTGGTCAGGGTCGGTGCGAGGGCACCGGTGACCGGGGCCAGGCTGCCGGTCACGGTGGTCAGGGCCGGCGCCAGCGCCGTGGTGGCCGCGCCCAGCGTCCTGGTCACCGGGGCGGCCGTGGTGGCGACGGTGGAGACGACCGGGGCCACGCTGGCGGTGACCGGAGCGACCGCACTCGCCGCGGCCGACACGGCCGGGGTGAGCGAGCCGACCGCCGGGGCGACCGCGCCGGTGGCGGTCGACAGCACCGGGGCCAGCGTCGTGGTCGCCGCGCCCAGCGTCCTGGTCACCGGGGCGGCGACCGCGGCGGTCGGGGCGGTCGGGGCGCCGAGCGAGCCGGCGCCTTGGAGGGCGCCGCTGGGGTCGGGCGTGGTCGCGGCGGGAGCGGTCGCGATCGGCGCGGCGCTTGGTGCGGACGCCTGGGCCGTGGCGGAGCCGACGGGGTTCGGGACGGTCGCGGCCGGCCCGTGACCGACGGTCGCGCTCCCGGCCTGAACCGTGGAGCCGATCGCCTGGGCGACGGCCGACGGCGCGGCGGCGAGGGACGCCAGCGGCGAGCCTGAGGTCGCGCCCGAGCCGGACGCGGCCGGAGTGTCACTGGGGCCGGAGGTGACCCGGGTGGCGTGGTCCGTGGCGGCCGGGCTACCCGACGGGGCGGTCGCGGCGGACGGGGCCGCCGGGTCCGAGCCGGTCGCCGGGGTTGCGTTGGCAGCCGGGGCGGTGACGGCCGAGACGGCGGCGTGGGCGGTGCTCGCCGCCGCGGTCACCGGGTCCGCCGAGCCAGAACCGGCCGGAGCCGAGCCGCCGGTCGAGCCCGAGCCGCTCGCCGCCGAGCCGCCCACCGAGCCGGCGGCCGGAGGCGCGGACCGGGTCGAGTCCGAATGGGTCGCGGCCGAGTGCCCGGTCGAGCCGGAGCCACCCGTCGACGTCGAGGCGCCGGCCGAAGCCGAGCCGCCGGCCGAACCGGAGCCGGCCGCCGCCGGGCCGGAACTGCTCGCCGCCGGGCCGCCGGCCGGAGCCTGGGGGCCGGTCGAGCCGGAGCCGCTCCCGGAGCCCGAACCGCCGGAGCCACCCGAGCCGGACGCCGGCCGGGCGTCCGTCGAGTGGCCAGCGTCCGACGGGGCGCCGGACGAGCCGTGCGAGCCGCCCGAAGCTACGGCGTTGACCTGGGAAGATACGCTCGATACCACCGACCCCAAGCCCGCTGACGACGGCGTGGTGTCCGCGTGGGCCTGCTGGCGCGAGAACAGGATCAGGATGACCAGAATCCCGGCAGCCAGCAACCCAGCTTGCACCGCTCGGCGAGCGATGTGCCGCAAAGTTGCGTAGGCCACCAAGGCGCTCCCAGCGTCGGGAGACGGACATCTGGATAGACCTACTTTTCACCATTGGACGTGGATTACACATCTTCAAGCGTATTTGTTCAACATTTCTTCGCCCGAAAATTCGCACAGGGTTACGAAACGGGCGATAACCCTTCCAACTGCCCAGACGGTCAAGATCTCGACGCGGCCGGACGGACGGCGTAGGGTCGGGATGTTACCGGTGCGTAGGAGCAGGCGCGGGGGGCGGAATGGGCGAGCACGTCGACGTGCTGATCGTGGGCGCGGGGCTGTCGGGAATCGGGGCCGCGTACCACCTGCAGGAGGCCTTCCCAAACCGGCAGTACGCCATCCTCGAGTCCCGCGACCGCCTCGGCGGGACCTGGGACCTGTTCCGCTACCCGGGCGTGCGGTCGGACTCGGACATGCAGACGCTGGGGTACCGGTTCCGGCCGTGGACCGGGGCCAAGGCGATCGCCGACGGTCCCTCGATCCTGGAGTACGTCCGCGACACGGCCCGCGAGGCGGGCATCGACCGGCACATCCGTTACGGCTACCGGGTGACCCGGGCCGCCTGGTCCAGCGACGACGCCTGCTGGACGGTCGAGGCCACCCGCCAGCCCGCCCCCGCCCGCAACGGCCAGGCCACCGACGGCGCCGCCCCCGCAACAGAGACCTTCACCTGCAACTTCCTGCTCATGTGCACCGGCTACTACCGCTACGACCGCGGCTACCAGGCTAACCTGCCGGGCATCGAGAACTTCGGCGGCCGGATCGTGCACCCGCAGCAGTGGCCCGCCGACCTCGACTACGCGGGCCAGCGGGTGGCGGTGATCGGCAGCGGCGCGACCGCGGTGACGATCGTGCCGGCCATGGCCGAGACCGCCGCCCAGGTGACGATGGTGCAGCGCTCACCGACCTACATCATCAGCGTGCCGACCGAGGACCCGATCGACGCCAAGCTGCGCGGGGTGGTCGGGGCGCGGCGCGCCTACCCGGTCACCCGCTGGAAGAACGTGCTCGTCAGCACCCTGATCTACCAGCTCAGCCAGCGCCGCCCGGACATGATGCGGAACTGGATCCGGGGCATGACGATCAGGCAGCTGCCGGCCGGCTACGAGGTCGACACCCACTTCAAGCCGGTCTACGGGCCCTGGGACCAGCGGCTGTGCCTGGTGCCGGACGGCGACCTGTTCCGGGTCATCCGGGACGGGAAGGCGTCGGTGGTGACCGGCCAGATCGCGACGTTCACCAAGAACGGCCTGCGGATGGAGTCCGGCCAGGAGGTCGAGGCCGACATCGTGGTCACCGCGACCGGACTGCAGCTGCTGGTGCTGGGCGGCGCACAGCTGACGGTGGACGGCGAGGACATCCGGCTGCCGGAGACGATGGCCTACAAGGCGACGATGCTGAGCGGGGTGCCGAACTTCGCGCTCACCATCGGCTACACCAACGCCTCCTGGACGCTCAAGGCCGACCTGGTCAGCGAGTTCGTCTGCCGGCTGCTCAAGTACATGGACCGGCACGGCTACGACACCGTGGTGCCGGTCAACGACGACCCGCGGGTGACCGAACGGCCGCTGCTCGACTTCGCGGCCGGCTACATCCTGCGCTCGATGCACGAGTTCCCCAAGTCCGGCTCGCGGACCCCGTGGCGGCTGGGGATGAGCTACGTCAGCGACATCGCGATGCTCCGGCACGGCCGGATCGGCGACGGCGTGCTCCGGTTCTCCCGCCGCGCGACCGGTGTGGCGGCCGGGGGACGCGGGGTTGGTGTGGCGGCCGGGAAGCGTGTGGCGGATGTGGCCGCCAAGTGTGTGCCGGGTCTGGCGGGCCGGAGGCGCGCGCTCGTACGGTAAGGCCATGCTGGCAATCAGAGTGCACGAGTTCGGCGGTCCGGACGTCCTCCAGCTGGAAGATGTGGCGCGCCCCGAACCAGGCCCGGAAGAGCTGCTGATCCGGGTGCTGAGCGCGGGCGTCGGCCCGTGGGACGTCTCGCTGCGCGCGGGCCGCCTGGGCGGGTCGCTGCCCTACATCCCCGGCGGCGAGTTCGCGGGCGTGGTCGAAGGGGGGACCGGCGACTTCGCCGACTTCGACGACGGCACCCCGGTCTACGGCTACGCGGGCTACCCGTCCCTGACCGGCTGCTACGCCCAGTACGTGACCTGCCCGGTCGAGCAGCTGGCGCCGGTCCCCGAGGGCCTGAGCCCGGCCGACGCGGGCGCGGTGCCGATCAACGCGCTGACCGCCGAGCAGGGGCTGACCGACGAGCTCGACGTCAAGGCGGGCGACCAGGTGCTGATCACCGCGGCCGCGGGCGGCCTCGGCCACCTGGCGGTCCAGATCGCCCGGGCGCTGGGAGCCGAGGTGGTGGCGACCGCCAGCCCCAGGGACCACGAGTTCGTGCACCACCTGGGGGCGGCGGTGGTGGTCGACCACACCCAGCCGGACTGGCCCGAGCAGGTGCGCAAGTCGATCGACGGCGGCGCCGCCAAGGTGCTCGCGGTCGCGATCCCCAGCCTGGCCGGAGCGGCCCGGGCCGCCCGCGACGGCGCGGTCATCGCCACCCCGGTCACCACCAGCGGCGACTTCCCCGACGCGGGCCGGGTGACCTGGCGGCACTACAACGGGCTGCCGCGCGGACCCCGGCTGATCCGGATGGCGCCCTGGTTCGACGACGGCACGCTGTCGCCCGAGGTCAGGTACTACCCCTGGCAGGACGCGGCTCAGGCCCACCGGGTGGTGGGCGAGGGCCACACCCGGGGCAAGATCTCGCTGGTCGTGGACGACGACCTGGCCACCCGCCTGGACCTCTGAGGTTTGTGAGGGCCCTGGGGCTTGTGAGGTTCGTGGGGCCGGTGGGGTGGGGGCGGGTCAGCCCATCCGGGCCCGCTCGGAGGTCCCGAACCGCGCGGCCGTCAGGTGCTTGATGCCGCCCGGGAAGCGGGCGCTGGCGGCCAGGTGGCCGCGGGTCAGCTCGCGCTGGGCCTGGGCGCTGCCGCCGAACGCGGCCACACAGCGCTCGGGCTCGGCGTTGGCCAGGGCCAGGATGGCGCCGGGGCAGCCGAGCAGCCCGGCCGCCATGACCAGCGCGGCCGAGCCGGTGTAGAGCCAGCCGTCCCAGCGGTCGAGGGTGGCCAGCAGCCGGGTCATGTCCCCCGAGGAGTCCTTGGCCCCCTGCACCGGCAGCTTCTCGAGCACGTCGAGGGAGATGCCGGGCGGCGACACCCGCGGGAAGTGGTAGGCCAGCAGCGGCAGGTCACCGGCTGCGTCGGCCATGGCCTGGTAGTAGCCGGCCGGGTCCTCGACCCCGCGCGGCGAGCGGGCCAGCACCGCGTCCGCCCCGGCCGCGGCGGCCGCCCGGGTCAGCGCCTGGGCCTGCTCGGTACTGGCGGCGGCGGTGCCCGCCACCAGCGGCACCCCCGGCACGGCCGCCCGGACCGCGGCGAACAGCCGGACCCGCTCGGCGTCATCCAGCGCGTCGGACTCCCCGGTGGTCCCGGCCACCACGATGGCCTGCAGCCCGGCGTCGATCAGGCGGGCGGCGTGGGCGGCGGTGCCGTCGTAGTCGACCCGGCCGTCGGCGTCGAACAGGGTGATGAGGGCGGCGCCGACCCCGGTGAAGGGCGGCGAATCGCTGGTGGCAGGCATAACGGCATTATCCACCGGCTTCTGCGGGGCGCCGGTGGCTGGGCCTATCGCCCGGGCCGGGCCGCCGCTCCCCCGGGCCGGGCCGCGGCGAGCTGGGCCCGCAACGTGTCCCGGGCGGTCACCAGCGACGGCCCGTACCAGGTCAGGGCCCGGCCCTCGACCAGCGCGACCCGGCCGCCGGGAAACATCTCGGGCCCGTCGGTGGCGCTGAACGCGTACGGCTCGTCCGGCAGCACCACCAGCTCGGGATCGCGGGCGGCGATGTCGGCCAGATCGGCGTGCGGGTAGCGGCCGGGGTCGTCGCCGTACACGTTGTCGAGGCCGAGGCGGCTGGCCAGGTCGCCGGTGAAGGTGGCCGAGCCGACCACCATCCACGGGTCGCGCCAGATCGGGATGACCGCCCGCACCCGGACGGCCGGGGCCGGCTGCGCCCAGATCCGCTCGGCCGCGGTCAGCCAGTCCGGGACCGGCCAGCCCAGCGCGGTGGCGAACAGCCGCCGGAGCGAGGCCAGGGCCTGGTCGACGGTCTCGATCACGGTGACCCAGACCGGGACGCCCGCCGCCCGCAGCCGCTCGACATCGAGCCGCCGGTTCTCCTCCTGGTTGGCCAGGACCAGGTCGGGGCGCAGCGCCCGGATCGCGGCGAGGTCGGGGTTCTTGGTGCCGCGGACCCGGGGCACGTCCAGCCCGGCCGGGTGGGTGCACCAGTCCGTCGCCCCCGCCAGCGCGCCGGCGCGGGTGGCAGCGACCGACTCGGTCAGCGACGGCACCAGCGAGACCACCCGGCGAGCCGGGCCCGGGCGCGGGACGAGGTGTCCCAGGTCGTCAGCTGCCTCGTCCACGTACCAACCCTAGCCGACTCAATGACCCGAATTGGCCATTCATTTTTATATATAAAAGGCGAAACGGTGCGTAAGTAAAAGTCGGCACGGCCTTTACCGAGTGGACGATAGTGTTTCGGCGGCTATTACCAATGACCTGGTCCGAA
>Ga0213875_10000645_pt1 | contig 27786 bp, 29 predicted proteins | sample BarmaccomBMRX_R8_FD_160105 | JGI IMG/M metagenome (GOLD analysis project Ga0213875, IMG submission 160105) | Root-associated microbial communities from Barbacenia macrantha in rupestrian grasslands, the National Park of Serra do Cipo, Brazil - RX_R8 | ecosystem: Host-associated > Plants > Roots... | reverse complement strand
CATTAGTGTGCCGACGCCGATCACGAGCACCAGGCTGTTGACCACCAGGAAAATCGCTGCGAAGGCGATGAACCGCCGAAGCGTGGCCAGGTCGTTGACCGCCCTGGACAGCAGCTGGCCGGACTGCCAGCCGTCGTGGAAGGCGACAGGAAGCCGCTGCAGGTGGTGGTAGATGTCCGCGCGCATCCTGGCCTCGATGGCGGTGGTCGGCCGAATGTTCAGTTTGCGGCGCACGTAGAACAGGCTGGCCTCCGTCACGCCGAGCAGCAGCACGAGACCGATCAGCCACGGCAGTGATGCCAGTTCACCCCTGGCCACGGGGCCGTCGATGATTCTCTGAATGATCAGTGGCACCGTCAGGCCAGAGAGCATCGCGAGCAGTGCCGCGATCGCGGAACCGAGCAGCGCCGTCCGGTGCGGTCGAACGTACGGCCACAGTCGACCCAACGTAGCCAAGGACGAACTCCGAGTAGTCGGGTGACTACCATCGGCACTCATGGAACAAACCCCCTAGTGATTACCCTCGACGATACGGAGCGCGCCTGCCGAGGACATCCGATTTTTCCCAAGGCAAGCAGGCTGCGATGTCAACCGCACACGAGGTCAAGCTCCAGGGCAGCGGTGCCGCGACCGGCCGCCTGGCATCATGAGACGCCATGGACAGCAAGCCACCAGTGCGCTATCTGCGCACCGAAGCCACCATGGCGTTTCCGGACGGCCGCCTGCTGGCTAGCCGGGAGCGAGAGCTGTACCTGTTGTCCGTCGACGGCTGGAGCCGGCTCGGTCTCACGTGGCCCTCGGGCGCCACGCCGCTGACCGAGGCCGAGGCGGCGAACTGGTGTGAGCGTCAGAACGTCGCGTTTGTGCCGTTCGACCCATCGCGGCATGGTGGCTGATATCGGTTTGGCCGTTCGAAGTGCCAGGTTGGGCCAGTGCGAGTAGCTTGCCGCCGTGCCAACTCCCGCAGACCCGGGACAGCCGGGCGCACAGCAACCCATGCCACCCTACTCGGCACCCCCATCCCCGAACGGGGGCATCACCGCGACGCCGACCCCGCCCAACGAGATCATCGCGGCCTTCTGGGCTTTTCTGCTGTCCGCGGCTCTCGTCGTGGTTGGCGGACTCATGGTGCTCGGCCAGAAGCAGGCGATCATCGATAGCCTGCGCGGAGGCCTCGCGTAGGGCGGCACCACCGTGACGCTCACTGACGACCAGGTCGAAGCGGTGGCGACCACGGCGATCGCCGTCGCGGTGGTGGTCTCGGTGATCGTCGCCGCTCTGTACGCGCTGTTCGCGTTCAAGCTGAAGGCCGGCCGAAACTGGGCCCGCATCGTGCTGACCATCATCGCCGTGGTGGCTCTGCTGTCGCTGACAACCGGCGCGAGCGTCTCAACGGTGGTCGGCCTCATCGGCAACGTGGTCGCCATCATCGCCGCCGTTCTGAGCTATCTGCCGAAATCCAATGCCTACATCGCGGCTGTCAAGCGCAGTCGCCAGAGCTAGGAGCGACCGGTCGGACTTGTCCCGCCGGCTTGCGGAGAGACAAGCCCGACCCTGTCATGGCCCCGACCGTCGGTGGCTCAGCGCTGTGAGCGGACTCCGAGCAGGACATCCTCCCAGGACGGGACGATTGGATGGTTCTTCTTGCCACGCCTCGGCGGCGCCTCCGCCTTGCGGCTGTGCTGGTCGGGCTGTGCCGCCCGCGCGGCGGGAGGCTGCTCGGCGGGAGGCTGCTCGGCGGCGGGCGGTTCCGGTTCGATGGCAGGCGGGGGCTCAGTGGCCTTGGGCGTGGTGGAAGCCGGTGTGACCGGCTCCACCGTGATCTCGTCCGGAGTGCTGGCCCGCTGTGCCGCCGTGACCGGTTCGGGCTCGGTGGACGGGGACCGTTCCCCGTCTGCCGCAGGCTCCGGCCTGATGACCGGCTCCGGTTGCGGCGCCTGCCGTGCAGGCTCGGCCGGTGCAGGAGTTGCCTGCCGTGGAGATTGGGCCGGCGGGGTGGCCCGCTCCTGTCGCGCAGGCTGGGCCGGTGCCTTGAGATCCAGTTCCAGCGCCTGCCGCGCGAGCTCGGTGACAGGACGGACCGTGCGCAACGGGCGGTTCGGTGACGGGTCGAGCAGGTCGATGGCGTTGTCATCGATCGCGGACACGGTGCCGCCGTGCGCGCCGGGGTGGAACGTCCAGTGCGCACGGTTCTCCGACCGCCCGGCCTGCCACTGCAGCTGGACGATCCATTTGCCGTCCTCGCCGCGCCAGGAGTCCCACGACGTCTCCGCGGAGTCCTGACCCCGCAGGGTGAAGGCGTGGGTCACGACTTCACCGAGAGTTTGCACATCAGGCCCGTCCTCACGGATCGGGTGGGCCCGCTGGGCCAGCTCCGCGGTGCGGGCGCGCTCAAGCAACACCGGATAGGCGAACCGTTCGATGCGGTGTACCGGCATATCAGCCGCGTTGGCGACCTGTTCGACCGATTCACCGGCGCGAATACGGGCCTGTATCTCTCGTGGGCGCATCTGGGTCTGGGTCTCCGCCGCGATCTGGCCGAGGCGGGCCGCGTCACCGCGGGCCGCCGCGCGAAGTCGTTCGTCACAGGGAATCGCGTAGCGCTCACCACGGACAGGGTCCTCACAGATGACCGATGTGCCGTCGTCGTCGAGCCCGACGACTCGCAGCGCTCGCATCTCGGCCTCCCCGATGTCTCACCTCACCGATGCCACGTTAGGTCGGCGCGCCTGCTTGACGCGGGAGGCGCGCCGAGTCTAGCTGTACTCGACTCTGATCCGGCCGACATTACCTGGATCTTGACGAATTCACTGGATGAGACGCGCGAGGGGGCGTCGGGGTTCACCCGGGAAGGGCGACCCGAACGGAAAGGCCACCGTCGATGCCCGGTTCGGCCGTCGCGGTGCTTCCGTGCGCGGTGGCGACGGACCGGACGATGGACAGACCGAGGATGGTTGTGATCGGTTCCTCGTCGATCGGCGCGACTCGGTCGAGTACTGGACGCGTGCTGTCTTCGACACCGCCCGGATCGGCGGCGCCGCCCACGTCAGCAACCAGTCGATCCGCGGCCTTCTTGTCCGGCTCGGAGCAGGACCGGGTTGGTGGATCGTGCTGTCCGCGGTGGTGGTGGCCCTGGCCGTCGTCGGGATGCGGCGGGCGCGGTCTCGAGCTCGCGAGGTGGTGCTGCTCAACGCCTTCGCCGGCTTGCTGGTGTCGCCCGTGTCCTGGTCACATCACTGGGTGTGGATTGGCAACGGATACGTGTGGTTTGGACTCGCCGTGCTGATATCGGCCGCGGTCGGGAATGGCTGGCCGACAGCCCAGTCCACGCATTGGGTCAGCGTCAGCCGCACAAGCCGCGGATAAGCGCACCGCACCTTGTCGCCGGTCGCGAGAATTTGAGTACGGTATGGGCCTGTGTCACACTGACGACTGGATTACGACGAGTTAGCCACGCACTACCACTTCCGTGACACCCGGCACGCGTCCAGCGATCGATAGCCACCACACGAATCGGATCAGGCTTCCGTCGGAAGGGTCTGTCATGGACGAGAGAATCCAGGTCGCCGACCCAGAGTCTGATGACGACCTGCTGGTGGAAATCGATCCAGTCGAATCGACCGGTGCCACGACCATTCTCTGCCCCTCGTGTCTGCTCGATGACTAGGTGGCGACAGTGACGGACTTCCGACTGGCGGACCTGGTTGCGCCCAGGACGGTCGATGATTTTCTGCACGGCACCTATGCCCGAGCCTGGGCTCGCTACGACGGTATGCCGGGGCGCTTCAGTGGCTTGGCCAGTTGGGAGGTTGTCAACAGCCTGCTGGCGACCCAGGTCTTCGAGACTCCCCGGTTTCGGGTCGTGCGGGAGGGCGTGCTCGTCCCCGCTGACACGTACAGCGAGCCGGCCGACAGGACAGGGGCTACTCCACACCGGAGGGTTGTCGTCGAGCGACTGCTTGATGAGCTGAGGAACGGCGCGTCATTGGTGTGCAATCGTGTCGACCAGGTTCATGAGCCGATCGCGAGGCTGGCCGCGGTACTGGAATCGGAACTGGGAGCGTCGGTCACCTCCACCATGTTCGCCAGTTGGGCGCCTGTCCCCGGTTTCGTCGAGCATTGGGACGATCACGATGTTTTCGTGATACAGCTTGACGGGCGAAAGCACTGGAGGATCTACGAACCCACGCGCCAAGGTTCGGTGTATCGCAGACGTGAGGGCCCGCCGGCCGTCGAGTTCGACCTGACGGCCGGGGATGTGTTGTACCTGCCGCGTCGGTGGTGGCATTCGGTGAGCGCTGTGGGGGAACCCTCACTCCATCTCACCATTGGGATCGATCTTGAGGACGGAATTGATTTCCTGACCTGGCTGGTCGACAGGGCGCGGGCACATGAGCTCTTCAGGAAACGTTTGCCCCGCAAGGCGGACGAACGGCAAAAGCAGGAATACATCGCCGCGATTCGAGCACACTGGAACGAGCTGATAGCGCCGGAAGACATCGTGGACCAGTTCTTGGCTCACGCCGACGGTACAAGTCGCGGCCGACCGCTGTTCGGACTTCCTGGCCTCCTCGACGAAGACTCCGTACTCGACAGCAGGAGCGCCAGAGTCATGCTCCTCGCCACGAGGGCCACGGTCATCCCCGCCAACGACGGCTACATCCTCACCGCGCTGGGACGGCGATGGTCCTTTCCCGCGGCAACCAAGCCGCTCATCGACGCGATCCTTTCGCACAGCGATCTGACCGTGGAACAGCTCCTCGAGCTGAACGTGGGCGTCAGTGCAGAACGATCGGCTCGCGTGATATTCACGCTACTGAAGGCGGGCGTGGTGGCGTTGCGGTGAGAGGCGTTTCGCCCACTGGTCACCGTGAGACGCGAGCGTCGCGACGCGCCTCATGGAACAGGGGGGATGGTGAGCAGGGGTCGGTAGTAGCCGGTGGGGTGGTGTTCTCCGATCGGTTGGCCGTCAACCTGGATCCAAGCGTGGGCGGCGAAGGGGTTGGTGCGCACGCCGGTACACCAGGTTGGCCAGCTGCCACGCGCTCGGCAGTAGAGGCTGGCGGCGATGGACCGCTGCAGACAGCCTTGGCCGGCGCAGCGCAGACTGACCGCGACCACTGCTTCGCGGGCACTGAGCGCCTGCTGAGCGGTGGCGGGCGGGGCGCCGCGGCGGACGAATTCGAGAACCTTGCGCAGCCGGCGGGGACGCAGGCCAGCCAGCGGTCTGGCGACACCGACGGCCAGCAGGGCGAGGAGGCGTCGGCCCACCGGCAGACGCGACTGGTGCTCGAGGCTCATGGGAACGCTCATGTCCGCCGCACCAGGTTCTCCGCGGCCAGGCGGTCGACGATGGCGGTCACGTCGCGGCGGACCCGGTCAGGGTCGATCCGGTAGCGGGTGGCGAGGTCTTCCGCGATGTCGTCGAGCGAGCGGCCGTCACGCAGATCGCGCAGTACCAGCCCCGCGGTGGGATTGAGTTGCCAGTAGCGGCCGGTATGTTCGTCAAGCAGGACCACGCCGTCATCGGTTTCAGCGCTGGTAACGTCATCTCGCAGTCGTATTGGCATGGTCCCTCCCAAGGAGCGGGGCCGCGACGGCGGTGCGCAGCCAGGTTTCACAGCCCAACAGGTCTTCCAGAGCGAATATCACGGCATTGCCGGCCTGCGGGGCCAGCAGCTCACGGCGCAGCAGGTCCGGGTCGATGAAGCCGCTACTGGCCAACGCGGAGTCGGCGAACAGGTCCAGGATCTCGCCGAGGTGACGGCGCAGCCCGACGCGGACATCCTCACCGAACTCGCCCTTGGTGGTGCGCGCGGCGAGCTGCTCCGGCAGGATGCCGCGCATCGCCTCGACCAGCAACGGCTTGTACCGCCAGGGCGTGGTGCGTTCGTGCGGGCGCACCGCCAGCGCGGCCTCGACTACTCGGTCGTCGAGATAGGGCAGCTCCAGCCGTATTCCGGCGGCGGCGAACACCCGCGCCAGTTGCCGGTAGCCCGGCCCGACCGTCCGCAGGAGTGCCACTGCGACGTGTTGCCCGCGATCACCGGCAAGGGGCCGGGCCGTGTCCCCGACCGAGCGTAGGACCGCCCGGGCGGTGTCGAGTGCGGCCGGAGTGACCCATTCCCGCGCCCGCAGCGGGAACCCCCAGTCCAGCCGAGGAGTGCGCTGTAGCAGCGGACCGCTGGTCAGTTGCCGGGCCTGCTGACGCCACCAGGCGCCGAGGTCACCACGGCTGGCCAGGCTCGATAGGGTGGCCGTCCAGGTCCAACGATGCAGCGCCCGATGGCCGCGCACATGGGACACGGCGGTGAGCGGTCGGCGTCGTGATAGCGGGTGCAGATAGGTCGGGAAGGCGTGGAACACCTCGTCGCCACCGTGTCCGGCCACGTGGACGCCGGCGCCGTGGGCGGCCAACAGTCTGGTGGTGTGTCGATAGCGGGCCAAGGTCCGGCCGAACCGGTAGGGCGCCTCGGTGTCGCCGTTGTCGCCAGGATCGGCGAAGTTGCCCGGCATCTCGGTCTGATCGAGCACCACGTGCTCGGCCCCCGGTAGTTCGGCGACGGCCATGGCCGCGAACAGGGCGTCGTCGTTGCCCGCCTCAGCCTCGGCCCGTCGGAAGGTCAGCAGATCGGACACGCCACCTCGGGCGGCCAGGTAGCACAGTGAGGTGGAGTCCAGCCCGCCGGACAGATCCGCGCTCAGCCGTCCGCCGATCGACCTGCGTACGCCGACCGCCGTCGTCAACGCTTGACGTACGACGCCCGCACCGACGCCCAACGGCACCTCGGGCTCTGGCGGACGCCACCAGCACACCTCAGTACACCTATTGCCGGGATCGATCCGCAGGTAGTGATCCGTGGGCAGCGCTCGCACCCCGGTCCACAGGGTGTGTTCGCACACGGGGGGCGGCACCTGGGGCCCGCAGACCACCCGCGTCGCGAGGCTCTGTTCATCGACTCCCGCGCCGGTGATCCACGCGAGTACATCGGCCCGGTCGCCTGCCACCGGGACCCGGCCGAGCCTGGCGTGGAACACCGCGCGCAGTCCGGTCAGGCTGCCCTGCACCCGCACCACGCCGGCTACGGACGCCAGGAGGTGGAAGCAGCCCGGCAACGCCCGGGCCAGCGCGTCCAGCTCGGCCGCCGTACGCGTCTGCGCGACCAGTTCTGTCAGGCGGGTGGCGGTGACCGGGCATGATCCGATCACCGCCACCCGCACTGCCCCGACTGTTGCCAGGATGGCCGTATCGTGACCGAAGTCGCCGACCAGCCACGGATTTCCGGAGGCATGCGCCAGCACAGGCCGCCACCGAGACGGGCACCCGGCAATCACTCTCCGCGCGTCCGGATGGTCGGGCAAGACCACCCAACCCTCGGTCGAGGTGTCCATCTCCCGGCAACTCATCGAGTTCCGCCGCGGCGGTCAACCGCCGTAGTGCTGAATGTCGTCATATGTCCATCCCCCGGCGCCGAGCGTGTCCTCGCCGAACTCGCCCAGCTCCACTACTGCCGGTGGCTGGTAGACGTCAACAGGTACTTGTTCATCCATGATGGTGCTCCTGTCATCGAAACCCCAGTACCGGCCACTCACTCGGCCCGGATTCACAATCCGACAGACACACTGGATGAGCCGGTTCCGCGTGAACGGCTGCACTATGTGGAAATTTCCCCGGGTTAGTAGTTTAGGTGACGAATCGAGATCTAACAAGACAGGATCTGATCGCCTGCATTGTGAAGCGATGGATTTCTGTCGACGTCGGTACCGCGTTCAGAGAGATGCGATCCGGACTTGGATGATGCACCCAGGTAACATCACAGCAGCTCAAGGATGGTGTGGCCGAGTTTGGTCTGCCGACGAGTTGGATCTTTTCCGTCTGGTGGGCCTCGGGTGAATAGTATTTGATCTACGTTTCACAAGGTGATTGGCGATCATGCGTTTCGCCTTCAGGGCCTCACCGGAGTACACGTCCTGGGCTGAGCTGCCAGACCTGTGGAAAGAGGCCGACGACATCGAATTGTGGAGTCAGGCTGGATATTCGATCACCCTACCCGAACGTGGAGCCGACTGGACCCTGCCTCGAATCGTGGACGGTCTGGCCGACGCACTGGCGCCGCCGCACTGAGGCGAGATGGGCCGGTGAGGCCCCAGGGGCCAGCCGAGGTGGCCGACCACCCAGTCCACACACCGGGTGAGCGCGGTGACGTCGTCCGGCTCGATCGCGGGGAACATGCCGATCCGCAACTGGTTGCGGCCCAGCTTGCGGTACGGCTCGACATCGACAATTCCGTTGGCCCGCAACACCTTCGCCACGACGGCCGCGTCGACCGAGTCAGCGAAGTCGATGGTCCCGACCACCGGTGAGCGGTGCTTCGGGTCGGCGACGTACGGCGCGGTGTACTCGGTGGCCTCCGCCCAGGCATACAGCCGCGCGGAGGACTCCGCGGTGCGCGCCGTCGTCCAGCTCAGGCCGCCCCGCTCCAGCATCCACTCGATCTGGTCGGCCAGCAGGAACAGGGTGGCGACCGACGGCGTGTTATAGGTCTGCTCTTTGACCGAGTTGTCCAGTGCCGTAGCCAGCGAGAGGAACTCCGGGATCCACCGGTCGCCCGCGCTGATCTCGGCGATCCGATCCAGTGCCGCCGGGCTCATCAGCGCCAGCCACAGCCCGCCGTCGGAGGCGAAGCACTTCTGCGGTGCGAAGTAGTAGACGTCGAAGTCCTCGGCGGCAACCGGGAGGCCGCCGGCCGCGGAGGTGGCGTCGATGGCGACCAGGGCGCCTTCGGAGCCGGCCGGCCGGGACACCGGCACCGCGACGCCGGTCGAGGTCTCGTTGTGCGCCCAGCCAACAAGATCCACGCCGTGTTGGTAGGCGATAGTGGGTGCGTGGCCGGGCTCGGCCTTGACCACGATCGGGTCGTCGAGGAAGGGGGCACCCTTGGTCACCGCGGCGAACTTCGTGGAGAACTCGCCGAACGCGAAGTGCTGCGCGCGCGACCGCACCAGGCCGAGGGCGGCGGCGTCCCAGAACGCCGTCGTACCGCCGTTGCCGAGTACGACCTCGTAGCCCTCCGGCAGGCCGAACAGCTCACGGAGGCCGGAACGCACACGGCCGACCAGCGCCCGCACTGGCTGTTGCCGGTGCGAGGTGCCCATCACGGCCGCGCCTTCGGAGGCCAAGTGGGCCACCTGCTCCGGCCGGACCTTGGACGGGCCGCAGCCGAAACGCCCGTCGGCGGGCTTGAGGCCGGCGGGAACCATGAGGGTCGTGGGATCGGCGGCCCGTGCCGGGTCGGCGGCCTGTGTCATGTCGGCGTCTCCGGTTGTTCCAGACTATGAGGACGTGACCGGCGCCGTTGCCGGAAGTCTCCAGTCTGGCAGGTCCACGCCGCCGGGCACGGCCGAGGTGTCCGGCGCCACAGGGCGATCCTCACCCGCGTCGGATGCTGTCCCAGCCGACGACCTCCTCGGGCCGGCGTGGACCGGGGCCGACGTACCGCGCGGACGGGCGCACCAGCCGGCCCGTGCGCTTCTGTTCGAGGATGTGCGCGCACCAGCCCGCGGTACGGGCGCAGGTGAACATCGCCGGCATCATGTGTGGCGGCACCTCGGCGAAGTCGAGGATGACCGCGGCCCAGAACTCCACGTTCGTCTCGATCGCCCGATCCGGCCTGCGTTCGCGCAACTCGGCCAGTGCGGCGCGCTCCAGCTCCACGGCGACGCCGTAGCGGGAGGCGCCCAGTTCCCGGCACGTCCTACGCAGCACCCGTGCCCTCGGGTCCTCGGCGCGGTAGACCCGGTGGCCGAAACCCATGAGCCGTTCGTTCCGGTCGAGGATGCCCGTGACGACCTTGTGCGCGTCCCCGACCCGCTCGACCTCCTCGATCATCGGCAGCACCCGCGCCGGTGCGCCGCCGTGCAGTGGGCCAGACATCGCGCCGATCGCGCCGGACAGGGCCGCGGCGACGTCGGCGCCGGTCGATGCGATCACCCTGGCGGTGAAGGTCGACGCGTTCATACCGTGCTCGGCGGCTGAGACGAAGTAGGCGTCCACGGCCCTGACGTGTGCCGGATCCGGCTCGCCGCGCCACCGGGTCATGAACCGCTCGGTGATCGTGGTGCACTCGTCAACGCGCTGCTGGGGCACTGCGGTGTGTCCGACGCCTCGCGCCGACTGCGCCACATAGGACAGTGCCATCACCGAGGCGCGGGCGAGTTGCTCGCGTGCCTGCTCGTCGGTGATGTCGAGCAACGGCCGATAGCCCCAGATCGGGGCGAGCATCGCCAGCGCCGCCTGCACGTCGACCCGCACGTCTCCGGTGTGCACCGGGATCGGGAACGGCTCCGCCGGCGCGAGGCCGGGGCCGAACCGCCCGTCGACGAGCAGCGCCCAGACGTCGCCAAAGGTGGTCCTGCCCACGAGGTCCTCGATATCGACCCCGCGATAGCGCAACGCACCGCCGTCCCGATCGGGCTCGGCGATTTCAGTCATGAAGGCGACAACGCCTTCCAGACCGGCCCGGAAACCGTTGTCAGTGGTTGTTTGCTGCGCGGTCGTCATGAGATCCGTCCTCGTTGACTAGAGCCCTGCATAGGAGCCGCGGTCTTGTGGGCACATCGCGCGAATCGCGGTCACGGGAGGACGTGCTCTCCGCCGGCGGCGTTCCAGCGCGCGGTTGGCGCAACACTGCTCCTTGCCGGCCCGTTCGGCAATCGCCGAGAGCGGTGTGTTGGCTCACTCCGCTGGAGTCCCTTCACCCATTCGGATTTCTGATTCGATTCGGTATCACCCTGTCGCGAAATCGCGGTCCGGATCACGTCTTCGAGTGTTGGGCATCACCTCGCAGGCGGTTTCGATTCTTCTCCGAACCCCGTACGTTCACCGGGACGTCCGTGCGCAACTGCCCTCGGTGCCGTCGGTGTCTGTTGTCGGAGGTCCGCCATGCCGGAAGCCCAGTCCAGTGTCGCCCTGCCGGCGATGCGCGTGTCCTACGAACAGGGTTCCCTCGCGGAGGACCAACTCGCGCCCAGTTGGCACGAACAGTTGCGGTCGTGGCTCGACGACGCCACCCGGGCCGGGCTGGCCGAGCCCAACGCGATGGTGCTCGCCACCGCGGATCCGCAGGGACGACCGTCCTCCCGTACCGTGCTCGCCAAGGGCCTCGACGAACGGGGGCTGGTGTTCTTCACCAACTACACCTCGGCCAAGAGCCACGATCTGCGGGCGACCCGGTACGCGTCGGCGACCTTCCCGTGGTTGGCGATGCAGCGACAGGCCACTGTCCGCGGCACCGTCGAGAAGGTGGATGCCGAGGAAACGGCTGAGTACTGGAACAGCCGGCCACGGGGATCCCAGCTTGGCGCCTGGGCTTCGCCCCAGTCCAGGGTGGTGAGCGGCCGCCAGGCCCTCGACAGCGCACTGGCCAACATTCAGCGGCAGTTCGCCGACGCGGACCGGGTTCCCGTACCGCCGCACTGGGGCGGCTGGCGGATCCGCCCGGACAGTGTGGAGTTCTGGCAGGGCCGCCGGGACCGGATGCACGACCGGTTGTGCTTCCGGCTCGACAGGGACGGGTGGACAGTTGTCCGGCTCGGCCCCTGAGTCCACCTGATCGGATGAGGCGCTGGCTTAGAGTCGTCCTTTGTGACCGCTGAGACCTCCCGTCCGCGCCAAGCCGGCCGCGCCCGTCTTGGCCGCCTGGTTGTGGACATCAGGCCGCTGCGTGTGCTGGCCTATCGACGACTGTGGTCCTCGACCGTCGTCACCGCCATCGGCGGGCAGCTGACCGCGGTCGCCGTGCCCAAGCAGGTGTACGACCTCACCAAGTCCTCGGCATACGTCGGGCTGGCCGGTGCGGTCGCCCTCGCGCCGCTGCTGGTCTTCGGTATCTGGGGTGGCGCGATCGCCGACGCCTTCGACCGCCGCCGGCTGCTCCTGGTGACCAATTCGGCGATCGCCGCCATCTCCGCGCTGTTATGGCTACAGGCCGCGCTCGGTGCCGGTTCGGTCGCCGTCCTGCTCATCCTGCTCGGACTGCAACAGGCGTTCTTCGCTGTCAACATGCCGACCCGTGGCGCCTCGATCGCGCGGCTCATCCCCGCCGAGCTGCTGCCCTCGGCCAACGCCCTCGGCTCGACCGTCCAGACGTTCGGCGCGGTCCTCGGTCCCATGCTCGCCGGGGCGCTGATTCCCGTCCTCGGGCTCCCCATGCTGTACCTGATCGACGCGCTCGGCCTGCTCGGCGCGCTGTGGGCGGTGTGGCGGCTTCCTCCGCTCCCGCCACTCGGCGAGCGCCCCGCACGCGCCGGATTGCGCGACGTCGTCGACGGATTCCGCTACCTGGCCACCCAGCGTGTGCTGCTCACCTCGTTCGCCGTCGATGTCGCTGCGATGATCTTCGGCATGCCCAGGGCGCTGTTTCCGGAAATGGCGGAACGGAGCTTCCACGACCCGGCCGGCGGAGGCACCGCACTGGGCTGGCTGTTCGCTGGCATTCCGGCGGGTGCCCTGTTGTGTGGTCTGCTGTCGGGCTGGCTTTCGAGGGTGAGCCGGCACGGGGTCGCCGTGACCCTCGCGGTCTGCGGATGGGGCCTCGCGATCGCCGGCTTCGGCCTGAGCGGCTCGCTGTGGCTGGCGGTGGTGTTCCTGGCGCTTGCCGGAGCCGCGGACATGGTGAGCATGATCTTCCGCAACGCCATGCTGCAGTCGGCGGCCACCGACGAGATGCGCGGACGGATGCAGGGCGTGTACACCGTCGTCGTCGCTGGTGGTCCCCGGCTTGCCGATACGGTGCACGGCACGGTGGGTGCCGCGCTCGGCACGACGGCCGCCGTTTCCGGTGGCGGTGTGCTTGTCATCGTTGTCGTGCTCGCCACGGTCACCGCACTGCCGGCATTCTGGCGATATCGTGCGCCAACCGCCTGAACCGGCCGGCGCGGCGGTCACCTGTGGCGGCGCCGTGACACTAAACTCAACCGGGTGAGCGGTCCGACCGGTGCCCAGTTCGAGATTGCCTCCGGTGCCGCGCGAGCGATCATCACGGAGATCGGCGCGACCCTGCGGGGCTTCGAGGTGGACGGCCAATGCTGCGTCGAGTCCTTCGACGCCGGCGCCGAACCGCCCATGGGCAGTGGTGCCGTGCTCATTCCGTGGCCCAACCGGACCCGCGGCGGCCGCTGGGAGTTCGAGGGAAGCACCCAGCAACTGCCGATCACCGAACCCGCACGCGGAAATGCCATCCACGGACTTGTACGCCGCGTCCGGTGGCAGGTCATCACCCACACCGGCTCGCTGATCTCGCTCGGGGTCGGCATCAAGGCCCAACCGGGCTGGCCGGTGCCGCTGTGGGTGACGATCAGCTACGCGGTGGACGGCGACGGGCTGACCGTCACCCACGGAGTGCACAACGTCGGCGACCGGCCCGTGCCGTTCGGCGTCGGCGCACACCCGTACCTGAGGGTCGGCATGGTCGAGACCGACGACTGCGCGCTGCGTCTTGCCGCGACAACGCACCTGCCGCTGAGCCCCGAGACGATGACGCCGGAAGGAGTGGCTGTTCCTGTGGCCGGCACCGATCTCGACTTCAGGAGCAGACGGCCGGTCCGCGGCACGCGGTTGGATGACGTGTTCGGGGGCTGCGAACCGGACGCCGACGGGTTGATCCGGCACTGCCTGTACGGCGGGGGCAAGGCTGTGGAGATGTGGACCGACCTCGCCTTCAGCTGGGTACAGGTCTACACGGCGGACAGGTTCCCCGGCCGTGGCAGGGCCATCGCCGTCGAACCGATGACCTGCCCGCCCGATGCCCTCAACTCGGGGACAGACCTGATCACGCTGACTCCCGGCGCGGCATGGTCGGGCCGGTGGGGACTGACCTCACGCTGATCCCTTTCGGCTGATTTCCGTTGGGGCTGAAGAACCTTTAGCGTTGCGCCCATGAACGTGGCAATCACTGGTGGATACGTGGTTCCGGTCGACGGCGACCCCATAGAGGCCGGGACGGTACTGATCACTGACGGCAGGATCGCCGCGGTCGGTACCGAGGCCGACGTGGACGTGCCCGAGGACGCCGAGATCGTCGACGCGGCGGGTACCTGGGTGTTGCCTGGTTTCGTCGAGGCACACGGGCACCTCGGCGTCGACGAGGAGGCCGAGGGCTGGGCCGGGGACGACACCAACGAGATGACCGACCCCAATGGCGCGCGGATGCGGGCGCTGGACGCCATCAACCCCGCCGACCTGGCGTTCGCCGACGCGCTGTCTGGTGGAGTCACCGCGGTAGTGATCAAGCCGGGCTCCGGGAACCCGATCGGTGGCCAGACCGTGGCGGTGAAGTGCTGGGGCCGCACCGTCGACGAGATGCTGGTCCGCGAGCCGGTCAGCGTCAAGAGTGCGCTTGGGGAGAATCCCAAGAGGGTGTACGGCGACAAGAAGACGCTTCCGTCGACACGGCAGGGCGTTGCCGCGGTCATCCGGGACGCGCTGATGAAGGCGCAGGACTACCGTGCCAAGCGGGAGCACGCCGCGAGCGAGAACAAGCCGTTCGACCGGGATCCGACGCTGGAAGTGCTCGTGCGGGTGCTCGACGGTGAACTGCCGTGGTGCCAACACACCCATCGAGCCGACGACATCGCCACCGCGATCCGGCTGTCTGAGGAGTTCGGTTACCGGCTTGTGATCAACCATGGCACGGAGGCCCACCTGCTCGCCGACACGATCGCCGAGCGGAACATCCCTGTGATCATCGGACCCTTGATCACCAGTAGGGCCAAGGTGGAGCTCCGCAACAGGTCGCTGCGCACACCGGGCATCCTTGCCCGTGCCGGTGTCGAGCTGGCGATCATGACCGATCACCCGGTCGTGCCCATCCACTTCCTCGTGCACCAGGCGACTCTCGCGGTCAAGGAAGGACTCGACAGCGAGACGGCGCTGCGGGCGATCACGGCGAATCCAGCGAGGATCATGGGCATCGACGACAGAGTCGGCGCCCTCAGGCCGGGACTGGACGCGGACGTGGTGCTCTGGTCCGGTGATCCGCTCGACGTGATGAGCAGGGCGCTGCGGGTGTTCGTCAATGGACGTGAGGTGTACACGTTCGACGAGAGCCGCGGCGAGGGCATCACCGTCGATCCCTTCTACAAGGAAGACCTGACGTAAGCCCGCCGGCGCGGACCGCTGAACCGCGGCGTTCCCGGTTCAGCCCTGTGCCAGGTGCCTCGCGATGACTACGCGCTGGATTTGGTTCGTGCCCTCGAATATCTGCAGCACCTTGGCCTCGCGCATGTACCGCTCCACCGGGAAGTCCCTGGTGTAGCCGGCACCGCCGAGCACCTGCACGGCGTCGGTCGTGACCTTCATGGCCGCGTCGGTGGCGACGAGCTTGGCGACCGCGGCCAGCCTGCCGAACGGCAAGCCCCGGTCGCGTCGCCGTGCCGCCTCGAGGTAGGTGGCACGGGCGGATTCGACAGCGGCCGCCATGTCGGCGAGAAGGAACTCGAGCCCCTGGAAGGAGATGATCGCCTTGCCGAACTGGCTGCGCCCCTTGGCGTAGGTCACCGCCTCGTCAAGCGCGGCCTGGGCGAGTCCGACGGCGCAGGCCGCGATGCCGAGGCGGCCGGAGTCCAGTGCCGACAGTGCGATCTTCAGGCCGGCGCCTTCCTCGCCGATCCGCCGATCCGCCGGCACCCGCAGGTCCTCCAGCCTCAGTTGGGCCACGGGTGAGCCGGTCAGCCCCATCGTGCGTTCCCTCGGTGCCGCCGACAGACCGGGACTGTCGGACTCCGTGAGCAGACAGGAGATCCCGTTGGCGCCGTCGTCGGAGGTGCGCGTCATGAGTGTGTAGAAGTCGGCGACTCCGGCATGGGTTATCCATGCTTTTGTGCCGTTGACCACGTACTCCTTGCCGTCGAGGACGGCGCGGGTCGTCATGCTCGCCGGATCGGAACCCGCATGCGGCTCGGAGAGCGCGTACCCGCCGAGCAGGTCGCCGCCGATCATGTCGGGCAGCCAGCGTTCGCGCTGGGCGTCCGTTCCGAACGTCGCCAGTGGGTAGCACGCCATCACATGCACCGAGATGCTCTCGGCCACGGTCAGCCAGGTCGCGGCGATTTCCTCGAGGACCTGCAGGTAGACCTCATACGGCTGGGCGCCGCCGCCCAACCCGTGCGGATAGGGCAGGCCGAGCATGCCGACCTTGCCGAACAGGCGCAGCGCCTCGCGCGGAAAGCGGGACTCGGCTTCGGCGGTGCTCGCGTGCGGCGCCAGTTCGCGCTGGCAGAGGTCCCGCGCCAAGGCCACCAGATCTTCGGCCTCGGTGTTGGGCAGCATCCGGTCGACAGGCACGGCGAGCCTCCCTGAGACGTCAGGTACCCCGAACAGTACTCTGGGACGTGCTGTAGTACTACTTCTGCCCGGGTGGTGGAGTGATGTCGGGTTGGACCGCTGTGGCAGTCTCGGACGATGCTCAGTGAGCGGCACAGCGGCGGGGTCCCGCGCATAGCCCGTCACCCGGTCCGCACCGCACGCCAGATGGAGCTGCTCGACCGACTCGAGGCGCTGTTTCTCGCCGAAGGGTTCCTCAACGTCACGCTGGACGAGTTGGCCTCGCGACTGCGCTGTTCCAAGTCAACGCTGTATGCGCTCGCGCCGAGCAAGGAACAGCTCTCGGTGCAGGTCGTCGGGCACTTCTTCCGCAAGGCGGCGAGCCGTGTCGAGCAGCGGATCGCCGGGATCGCCTCGGTCCGTGAGCGCCTCAGCTCCTATCTCGCCGCCGCATCCGACGAACTGCGACCGGCCACCCGCGAGTTCCTTGCGGACATCGCGGCGTTCCCCCCGGCGAGAGCGACCTATGAGCTCAACGCCCGTGCGGCGGCCGAACGGATCCGCCAACTGATCGCCGATGGGGTCAGGGACGGCGAGTTCGGTGACGTGCATGCCACACTCGTCGCCGAGATGGTCAGCCTCACGATCGAGGGCATCCGCCTGGGTACGATCGCCGAACGCACCGGCCTGTCCGATGCCGAAGCCTTTGCCGCGCTGTCGACGTTCCTGCTCAGCGGACTCGCGCCGAACCGATGAGCGGCCTTCGTCGCGGCTCAACACCAATCTGGAGTGGTTCGTGATCGTGGTCGCCGGCGAGGCCCTCGTCGATCTCGTGCCGACCGGTGGCGCCGACGGGGCCTTGGTGCCGATGCTGGGGGGCGGGCCGTTCAACGTCGCGATCACCGTGGGCCGGCTCGGTGTTCCGGTGGCGTTCGTGTCCAGGCTGTCCGACGATTCGTTCGGCGCGGCGCTGCTCGCCCGGCTGCGCGACTCCCACGTGGACGTCGGCCAGGTGCAGCGTGGACGGGAGCCGACCACGCTCGCGGTGGTCGGGATGGGTGCGGGCGGAGCGGCCGACTACACGTTCTACGTCGAGGGCACAGCCGACCGGCTCGTAGCCGACCCCGGCCCACTCCCGAGTCCGGTTGCCGCGTTGTCGCTGGGCACCCTGTCCCTGGTGCTCGAACCGGGTGCCACCGTCTACGAGACGATGTTGCGCAGGGAGTCCGCGCGAGGGCTGCTCACCGTGTTGGATCCGAACATCCGGCCTGCGATGATCACCGACGGCGACGCGTATCGCGGGCGCTTCATGTCCTGGCTTCCCGACGTCGGTCTGCTGAAGATGTCGGTCGAGGACGCAAGGTGGCTGTCCGGCGACGTGCCGGACGCGGAACTCCTCGACCAGGTGCGCCGCTGGCAGCGGGCCGGGCCAGCGGCGGTGGTATTGACAAAGGGCGATGCCGGAATCATGGTGCTGACCGGCGGCGGCGACATTGTCGAGGTGCCGGCTGCGCGGGTAGAAGTCGTGGACACCATTGGCGCGGGCGACACGGTGCAGGGCGCCCTGCTGGTGTGGCTGTACCGGCGGTCGGGGCTGTCGAAGGCGGCGGTCGCGCGTCTTGGCGCCGACGACTGGCACGCGGCCCTGACTTTCGCCGGGGCCGCGGCCGGAATCACCGTGTCCAGGGCGGGAGCGGAACCACCCTATGCCGCTGAATTGGTCCACGGTCCTCGATGGTAATTGTTATCCAATAGTGGCCCCGGAATTATCTCCACCAGTGGTGGTGACACATCCACCACGTGCCGATGGAGGCGCCGAGACCCAGTGCAACAATCATGTCATACCTCCGAGTAGTGACCGGAATCCTTGGCGAGCGGCCGCACCAATCAAATTAGTTCTAGCATTCGGGATTGGTATTCCCTGATGGTGTGGTCGCTTGGTGACGCGACGCGGCGGTAACGTTCCTGGTAGGCGGTGAGCGTCGGCGAACAGCCAGGGGTTTTACTCTGTTCGAATGAATCTTCCACCCGTTTGGCTGGGTGATGGACGCAGGAACGACCCAGCGCGCCGCGACCCGGTCCAGTGGCGCATGCCACGCTCGGTCATGGTCACGCGCAGACGATGCCCGGCAAAAGTTCCTGTGTCGTGTGATACCGGTCCCATCACAGGTAACAGCATGCTCACCATGCTGTCCGAGTGGCCGGCGGGCGACTAGCGTGACGAACGAAAGGGTCCCGGCGGGGTGCCGCCGGATGGTTCGGTGCCTGCGCCGCGATGATCCCTTGATTCCGTGAACCAGCGATACCCCTGCGATGTGAAAGGGACCTCCATGCCCGACGTGCCGACCGCGCTGAATTCCGCACACCGTACCGTCGCGCTGCGCTATACGGGCGGAGAGCATGAGATGTCGGTGTCGCTGCCGACGGAGGGCGCGCCAGGAATAGATGTCGGGAAACTGCTCGCGAAAACCGGAATGGTGACCTTCGATACCGGATTCGTGAACACGGCGTCTTGTTCCTCTTCGATTACCTATATTGACGGTGACGCCGGAATCCTGCGTTACCGCGGTTATCCTATCGAGCAATTGGCCGAGCACTCGAACTTCATCGAGGTGTGTTACCTGCTCGTTTACGGCGAGCTGCCGACCAAGGAGCAGATCGAGGACTTCAGCCAGAAGATCAGCCGGCATACCCTGCTGCACGAGGACCTCAAGCGGTTCTTCGACGGCTTTCCGCGTGACGCCCACCCGATGCCGGTGCTGTCCTCCGCGGTCTCCGCGCTGTCCACCTTCTACCAGGACAGCCTGAACCCGTTCGACGACCACCAGGTCGAGATCTCCACCATCCGGCTGTTGGCCAAGCTCCCGACGATAGCCGCGTACGCCTACAAGAAGTCCGCTGGCCAGCCGTTCCTCTACCCCGACAACTCCCTCGGCCTCGTGGAGAACTTCCTGCGGATGACCTTCGGGCTGCCGACGGAGGACTACGACCTCGATCCGGCCCTGGTGCGTGCGCTCGACCTGCTGTTCGTCCTGCACGCCGATCACGAGCAGAACTGCTCGACGTCCACGGTCCGGATGGTCGGATCGTCACAGGCCAATCTGTTCGCCAGCATCTCGGCCGGGATCAACGCCCTGTTCGGCCCGCTGCACGGGGGCGCCAACAGCGCGGTGCTCGACATGCTCGAGAAGATCGAGCTCGACGGCGGCGAGGTCAGCAAGTTCGTGAGCAAGGTCAAGAACAGGGAGGACGGCGTCCGCCTGATGGGGTTCGGACACCGGGTGTACAAGAACTACGACCCGCGCGCCGCGATCGTCAAGAAGGCCGCCGACGAGGTCCTCGGCAAGCTCGGCGGCGACGACAGACTGCTCAACATCGCCAAGGAGTTGGAAGAGACGGCACTGGCCGACAGCTACTTCGTCGAGCGCAAGCTGTACCCCAACATCGACTTCTACACCGGGCTGATCTATCGCGCGATGGGCTTCCCGACGCGGATGTTCACCGTGCTGTTCGCGCTCGGCCGGCTGCCCGGCTGGATTGCCCACTGGCGCGAGATGATGCTGGATCCAGCGACCAAGATCGGGCGCCCCCGGCAGCTCTACGTCGGTCCCGCCGTGCGCGACTTCGTGCCTGTCGACCAGCGGTGAATCGATTCCTGAACCGGTCATGAGCATCGCCTGAGGGGGACAGGCGGCTCGTGTCGTCGGAGCGGTCGGCGCGGGTGTGGGGCTCAGGCACCTCGAGCCCGGCCGGCTGCCGTGGCCACCTTCAGTCAATCCAGACGGTGGGGTACCGCGAGGGCCGCCACGACCAGTGCGCCGCCCGCCCAGCGCACCGGCTGGAGGCCCGCCGGAGCGGACAGAACACCGTCCACGGTCACCGCGGCGAACAGCACGACGAGGGCAAGTCGTGGACGAGTCATGGTTCGTGGTCCGACACTGCGGGTGGCGGACAAGCTGCAGAGGACGACCGCGACCAGCTGGAGCACCGGAAGCGCCGGCGCGAGCAGCACCAGCGGCCACTGCGCCGGCGGGGACTCCGGCAGCCGGGGCAGATCGGTGAACAGCCCGACCGTGCGGTGCGGATCAAGGACGAAGGCGTCGTCCTCGACCGTGATCAGGTAGGTGAACACCGCGCTGACCAGCGAGCCGAAAAGTCCGAGCACCAAGCCGACCGGCGAGACGGTGTACCGGGTACGCCGGTTGGACAGTGCGGTCCGCAACGGGGTCACCTCCCTTCAGCGCAGCGCAGCGCGTCGCGCAGCCTGACTCGCGCGCCCGTGCGGAGCACCGCGTTGGCGTAGATCCGGCCTCCCAACCAGGAGAACAGCGCGATCGCGGCGAGCATGAGCAGCACGCCGAGCACGACCTGCCAGGTCGGCGCGATTCCGAGCGCGATTCGGCCCGGCATCAGTGTCGGTGTGAACAGGGGGATCAGGGAGAGAACAGTGCTCGTCACGTTGTTCGGCTCGGACACCATCAGGTTCAGTCCGATCACGAAACCCAGTACTGGCAACAGGGTTACCGGCGTGATCACCGACTGCAGCTCCTCCTGGCGCGACACGAGGGATCCCGCCGCGGCCAACAGGGTGGCGAACAGGAAGAAACCCAGCAGGTACCAGCCGAGGGCGCTGAAGATGGAACCGACCGCGAAGTCCGGCAGCGTCAGTGCTCCGCTGCTCCTGGCAAGGCCGAGCCCGACAACGGCGATAACGACCACCTGAAGCAGCCCGGCGACGCCGATCCCGATCACCTTGCCGACCAACAGCTGCCAGGGACGGATCGTGGCAAGCAGTATTTCCACCACCCGGCTGGACTTCTCCTCGACAACTCCCTGTGCGACGGAGACTCCGAAGGTCTGGATGGAGAAGAACAGGACGAATCCGACGATATAGGCGAGGGCGGTCCGCTGTCCTTGCTCAGGGTCCTCCGGCTGCAGCGCCTTCGGCCGCACCGAGACGTTCTCGGCCGCGTCGAGCACGGTCGGCTTGAGGCCGTTCTGCGCCAGCACGCCCTGGATCGCCTGCTGGCGGACCAAGGAGTTCAACGCCGCGAGCACAGTGGGATCCATGGTCGACTTGACGACGACGGTCGGTGCGTCGAGCGCGCCGAGGACGAGCACGTCCAGCTTGCCGCTGAGGAGCTGCTGCTCTCCCTCGGTCTGGTCGCCGACCGATGACGTCTCGACCTGCTTGCCCAGCGCGCTGGTCGCGGTCCTGAGCTGGGTGGCTATCCCTGTGGACTGCCCGCTCAGACCCACCTTCACCGAGCTCGACCGGCCCATGATGCTGAAGAGCAGCACGTAGACCGCGATCAGCACGACGATCAGTACCGTGCTGATCAAGAACGACTTGCTACGCACTCTCGTGGCGAGCTCGCGCCGTGCCACCAGCTGGATCGTGCGTGCCGTACCGGGCATGGTCACGACTTCTTCTCCTCGGACACGACATTGCGGAACAGTTCGGCGAGCGAAGGCCGTTGCCGGGTGAACTCCCTGACCGGCCCGGTGGCCAGTGCCGCGGCGAGAACCATCTGGTCGTCGACACCGTCGTCGATCTCGAGCACGGTTCTGCCATCGGTGGCGTCGAGCTCGCGTACCCCAAGCAGACCGGCCGTCCATCCGGGACCGGCCTGTGGTGCGTTGACAGCAAGCCGAACCGGTCCAGCCGCCCGCAACCGGTCAACCTCGTCGCAAGCCACCATGCGTCCACTTCGAACGATCCCGACCCGGCTGCACAGCCGCTCGACCAGGTCGAGCTGATGACTGGAGAACACAACGGGGACCCCGGCGGCCGCCCTCTCCCTGAGTACCTCGCTCATCACGTCGACGGCGACCGGGTCCAGTCCCGAGAACGGCTCGTCGAGCACGAGCACCCTCGGCTGGTGCACCAGCGCCGCCGCGAGCTGAACCCGTTGCTGGTTGCCGAGGCTGAGCTTCTGCACTTCTTCGTCGCGCCGTGCCGCCACGCCGAGGCGTTCAAGCCAGTAGGACGCCGAACGCCGCGCGTCGGCAGTAGACAGACCGTGTAGCTCACCGAGGTACACCAGTTGGTCGAAGGCCTTCATCTTCGGGTAGAGGCCGCGTTCCTCCGGCATGTAACCGATCTGTCGGCGAGACCGCAGGTTGATTGGTCGCCCAGACCACCGGACCTCGCCGGAGTCTGCGGCGAGCACTCCGAGCACGATGCGCATCGTCGTCGTCTTGCCGGCACCGTTGCTGCCGACGAACCCGAACAGTTCTCCCGCTCGCACGTCGAATGCCATGTCGCTGAGCGCGACGACGTCCCCATAGCGCTTGGAGACCCGGTCGATCTCCAGCACCTCCTCGGCCAAGGGACTCCCCTCTCGTCTCGGCTCGACGACATCCATCCCGATGTCCGCCGTGGTCATGATGACCGCGTGGCCCAAGTTGGTCATGAGGAGCCCAAGGTAGCCACACCGGCCGCACGGCGCGAGTTCGCCCACCATTGTCGACCGATGATCTCTGTTCCCGCGTGCGGGGCGACCTGGTGGATCAGGCGTACCGGACCTATTCGAGCGTCTGTTCAACCAAGGCGGTGACCCGGGGAAGCGCGGCGGCCCGATCGGCCTCGACGAGACCGATTCTCGTCCGCCGGTCGAGGACGTCGTCGGCGTTCAGCGCACCCTCGTGGCGAACAGCCCACACCACCTCGGCGGCGGTGGTGCCGGTCGCCGCCGAGATAACCTCGGGCATGCCCAGGGCGAGGACCTTGCTGGCCTCGGTTCCGTACTTGGCGGCCAGCCGCCGTGGCACGTCCATCGCGAGCGGTGCCTCGCGGGGCGCGGCACCGACAAGCGGAAGGCGGGCGGTCCGCGAGGGGCGAGCGGCGAGCCCACCACGACGTACGACAGCGTCCACCGCGTCCGAGGCCATCCTGCGGTAGGTGGTCAGCTTGCCGCCGACGACTGTGACGACGCCGTCGGCGGACACGAGGATGGCGTGTCTCCTGGACAGGTCGGCACTGTGCGCCACGGCCTTCCCCGGACCTGTTTCGACCAGCGGGCGCAGGCCGGCGTAGGTGCCGAGCACGTCGGTGGTCCGCAGCGGGCGCTCGAGCACCGTCGACGCGACATCGAGCAGGAAGTCCACATCGGACGGAGGAATCTCGGGTACGTCCGGTACCGGAAGCTCGACGGCTTCATCGGTGAGTCCAACGTAGACACGCCCGTCGTGTTGCGGTAACAGAAGGACGAACCGGTTCCCCTCGCCGGGTACGGGCACGGTCAGTGCCGTCGAGGTCAGTCCGACAGTTGCCGCGTCGAGCACGAGGTGTGATCCGCGTGACGGGCGCAGGCGCACCGAGGGCACCAACTGCCCTGCCCATACCCCGGTCGAGTTCACGACAGTGCGTGCCCTCATCCCAAAGCCGGTCCCGGTCACCTCGTCCCGAACCTCGGCGCCATCGCCCGCGAGCGCCGTGGCCCGCACCCTGGTCAGCACCTTGGCGCCCAACCCGGCCGCGGTCCTCGCCACAGCGAGCACCAGTCGGGCGTCGTCGACGAGTTGACCGTCGAAGGACAACAGCCCACCGCGCAGGCCGTGCCGCCGCAGGCCCGGTGACAACGCGAGCGCCTCCCGCGCGCGGACGCGGCGGGGTCCCGGCAGCACGGTCCCCGGCGTGCGGGCGATCCTGCGCATGACATCCCCGGCGCGTAGACCCGTCATGATCGAAGCCTCGGTGAGGCGCCGGCCGCTGTCGTGCAGGGCGACCAGCTGGGGCAGTGCGCGCACCAGGTGGGGGGCTGTCCTCGTCATCAGCACGCCGCGTTCCACCGCGCTCTCGTAGGCGAGACCCACCTCCCCCTTGGCCAGGTACCGCAGGCCGCCGTGGACCAGCTTGCTCGACCAGCGGGAGGTTCCGAAGGCGATGTCGTGCGCCTCGATGAGGCAGACCGACAGGCCCCGCGAGGCCGCGTCGAGTGCGACACCCGCTCCGGTCACCCCGCCGCCGACAACGAGCACGTCGACTACCTCGCCGGCGGCCATCGCGGCGAGTTCGGCAGCGCGCCGGCCACGGTTGAGGGAGGTCGCCGCCGTCACGCCGTCCCCTCCTTCGGCCGAAGGCAGCCGTCCACCAGAGCGGCGAGTTCGGCCGCGAGGTCCTCGGCGGAGACATCCACTGTCGCCGCCCTGCTGGACAGCACGAACGACTGCACGGCGAGAAGCAGTGCCCGCGCCTGCACGACCGGGTCGGCGACCCGGATCGACCTATCCGCATGACCAACCGCGAGCTGCTCGCGGAGAAACTGCTCAGCCAGCCGCTGCGTACTGCCGAGCCGCTCGACAACGTAAGGCAGCAGCAGTTCGGGGTCCAGGTCGAGCACCCTGTTCAACACCGGGTTGGCGAGGAGGTGCTGAACCGACTTCACCACGCCGTCGACCAGCTGCTCGCGCGCTGTCGCTCCGCTGTCGAACTGGCAGAAGAGACTGCTGAACTCCCTGGTCATCAGGGCTGTCAGCAGCGTGCGCACGTCAGGGAACCGGCGGTAGAGCGTCATACGGCTCACCCCCGCCAGGCGGGCGACGTCGGTGAGTGTGGTCCGCCGTACCCCGATGGTCAGGACACAGGATCGGACCGCGTCGAGCAGGACCTCATCCGACACCCGTGTACTGTGACGTTGAGGCAACATATGTCACACTGTATCAGTGGGTTCCAAGGTTCCTGTCACGTCGCGCACCAGGTGGGCGGCTGAGGTGGCACCGCTGCCCGCGCACGCGTTGCGGTGGCTGGACGGTCGCCTCGGGTCGCTGGAGACCCGGCACGAGGCGACCCCCGAGGTGCCTGTCGCGGACTCGCGGTTGCCGACCCGTGCCCGTGCCGAGATCGAAGCCGTCGTCGGTGCGCACAACCTGCTGCTCGATCGTTCCTCCCGGCTCGACCGTTCCGGTGGAATGTCCTATGTCGACCTGATGCGGCGCAGGGGACACGGTAAGCCGGACGTTCCCGACGCGGTCGTGCTGCCCGCCGGCCCCGAGGAAGTACTCGACCTGCTGCGGGTGTGCGCGGAACAGGACGTCGGTGTGGTTCCCTTCGGGGGTGGTACCTCTGTTGTCGGCGGAGTGACGGCGCTTCGCGGCGACAAGTCCGCGGTGGTCCTGCTCGACCTCACGCGGCTGGACAAGCTGGTGTCGGTCGATCCGGTGTCACGGACCGCGGTGCTCCAAGCCGGTGTGCGTGCTCCCGACGCCGAGCGGCTGCTCGCCGGGCACGGACTGACTCTCGGCCATTTTCCGCAGTCCTTCGAGCGTGCGACCATCGGCGGGTTCGCGGCGACCCGATCGGCGGGCCAGGCTTCCTCGGGATACGGACGGTTCGACGAGATGGTGCGGGGCCTGCGGTTGGCAACACCGGTCGGCGAGCTGCGGCTCGGGGTGGCTCCCGCTTCGGCGGCCGGGCCGGACCTGACCGGTCTCGTCGTCGGCAGCGAGGGTGCCTTCGGCGTCATCACCGAGGTGACACTCCGAGTCCGGCCGCTCAGTACCCACCGCCGCTACGAGGGACTGTTCCTCGACGGCTGGGAGCGGGCGACCGACGTGATCCGCGACCTGGCTCAGCACCGGGTGTTCGCCGACGTGACCCGGGTTTCCGATCCACAGGAGACCGAGGCATCGCTGGCGCTGACCGGCGGTACGAAGGCGAAACTGCTCGGCGCGTACCTGAGGGCGAGACGGCTGGCCGAGCCCTGTCTGCTCATTCTCGGCTGGGAAGCCGGATCGAGAGCGGAGCTGGCCGCACGCCGGCTGATGGCTGGGCGCGTGTTGCGCCCACATCACCCTGTGCGACTGGGAACGGCACTCGGCGAGGCCTGGCGCCATGGTCGGTACAACGGGCCGCGCCAGCGTGACGCCCTGCTGGACGCGGGCGTGTGTGTTGAAACCCTGGAGACCGCGACGCAGTGGTCAAAGCTGGCCACGTTGCGTTCGGCCGTCCGCGCCGCGGTAGACGAGGCGTTGCCAGGATCGATCGTGTTGTGTCACGTGTCGCACGCATACGAAACGGGTGCGTCGCTGTACTTCACAGTGCTCGCGCGACGGTCGCGGGAGGACCCGGTCGGCCAGTGGCAGGCCGCCAAGGCCGCGGCGTGCGCGGCGATAGTGCCGCTGGGGACGATCAGCCACCACCACGCTGTCGGCACCGATCATGCCCCCTACCTGCGCGGGGAGATCGGTGATGTGGGAATCGCCCTGTTGTCGGCCGTCAAGCGGACCGTCGACCCGTCCGGTGTGCTCAATCCAGGAAAGCTGTTGTCTGCAGCGGATAGGCGTTAATCTCCCGTGGTGAGCGGCGAGTTACTGATCAGGTCCGTTCGGCCATGGCCGAGCAGCACGGACACCTCTGTGGTCGACGTGTACTGCGATGGCGGCACGATCGTCGCCATGGGCCCCGGCCTCGCCCGGCCGCGGCACGCCGAGGAGGTGGATGGCCGCGGGGGCGTGCTTCTGCCTGCGTTCACCGATGCTCACGCCCGCGTCGACTCGGCCGAGCACCTGATCGCCGCCGTTGCCGCCGGCACGACGCTGCTGCGCGGACGCGTGGTCCTGGACGGCCACGGCGCCGCCGATGACAGCCTCGAGTCGCTGACGCGTGCGCTGTCCGCACGGGACACGGTGCGGGGGCGTGCCACAGTGCAGATCGTGGCTTGCCCGCGCCTGATGTCGGACGGCAGCAGCACGGTGGCCCTGCTCGACTCGGCGTTGGGTGCGGGTGCCGACCTCATCGGCGGAGCGGACCCCGTGACGTCCAGTGACGATCCGGTACGGCTGTTGGATGCCATGTTCGAACTCGCCGAGAAGCGGCAGTGCGGTGTCGACCTCTCGCTGACCGCCTCTGGTGAGCCTGGCGTAGCCCAGCTGGAGTTGGTCTGCGAGCGCGCCGCCGCGCTGGACATGCGCGGCAGGGTCACGGTGACTCACTGCCACGCGCTGGCCGGTCTGGTTCCGGCCCGACGGGATGAGCTGATCGACGCGTTGGCCGACAGCAACGTCGCCGTCGTCACGACGGCGGACGACGCCCATGAGCCGCTACCCCTGCGTGATCTGCGCAGAGCGGGCGTGCGGGTCGGACTCGGGCAGGACGGTGCGGTCGACATGCTCGAGCGCACCTGGCACCTGGTCAGCCGCGGCGGATACACCGCGGACAGCTTGGTCGAGATGTGCGTGGACACCGCGACCCGCGGCGGCGCGGCCGTACTTGGCGAGCGTGATCACGGTCTGGTGGAGGGCGACCGCGCGGACCTCGTCGTGCTGCCCGGTGACACCGTCGCCGACGTGGCCAGCACACGGCCGGCGCGTACCCTCGTCGTGCACGACGGCCGCCTTGTCGGATAGCCACCGACCCCCTCCCACGTGTCGCCGAGAACGGTTGTCCACAGCCGTCGAGTTGTCCACAAGCGACCGGCAACCAAGATCTTCTGGTAGTTGCCGCTGGTAGACTGGGCGTGGGG
>Ga0213875_10000644_pt1 | contig 27796 bp, 22 predicted proteins | sample BarmaccomBMRX_R8_FD_160105 | JGI IMG/M metagenome (GOLD analysis project Ga0213875, IMG submission 160105) | Root-associated microbial communities from Barbacenia macrantha in rupestrian grasslands, the National Park of Serra do Cipo, Brazil - RX_R8 | ecosystem: Host-associated > Plants > Roots... | reverse complement strand
GTGCCGGGAGTGGGGCCGGCGGTGGCGCCCGCCGGCCCCAGCGCGAGTGTCACGAGCGCGGCCGCGCCGGCCGCCACGACAGCCAGCCCCATCGGCCTGGCTCTCAAGTACTTTCGCATCGCATACCCCTTTCGCCTTGTTTACGCGCCGCGGGTTCCTGGATGCATCCACGCAACACTCACCAACATGAGACGAAACAAACGCATAAGCGCCATCCCCGCCCCCCTCCGGGCGCGCCTCGCCGCCACCCTCCAGTGCGGCCTTCGCCGCCACCTGCGGAGCGGTTCGCCGCCACCTCCGGAGCGGCCTTCGCCAACACATCCGGAGCGCCCTTCGCCACGCCTGCGGCCCGGTCTTCGCCGCCACCTGCGGAGCGGCCTTCGCCAACACATCCAGATTTGGGTGCGATCCGTGCTGTGATAACAACGCAGATTGCACCCAGATCCCGCACGCCGGCATGCGTTCAGCGGCTAGAGCCGGCTGCCGGGCGCGACGGGGACCAGCAGGTGGGAGTCGAACTCGCCGCCCGCGTGGATGACGTGCGGGCCCCGGTTGACCGAGTCGTCGTGCAGGGCCTGGATCAGCGGCCGGGGGTACCGGTAGATGTCGCGGCCCTGGATGACGAGCCGGAGGGTCTCGCCGGCCCGGAACAGGGTGCCCGAGGGCAGGATCTCGATCTCCAGCGGGACCGGCTCGCCCGGCTTCAGCGGGAGCGCGCGCCGGTGCGCGAGCACCGGCTGCCACGGCGAGGACAGCGCCGGGTCGAGCTCGCGGTGGGAAGCGCGCAGCCAGCCGAGCGCCACCGGGCCGTCCGTGAACACCGCGTAGAACGGGAACCCGGTCAGGTCCCCATAGCCGTCCAGCTTCTGCACGGCGACGAAGACGTCCATGTCCGTGGCGTCGGGCGCCGACATCCACGTACGCAGCTTCATCCCCCCGGCGAGCTCCGCTGGCGAGCCGAAGCGGAAGTCGAACACGGCCCTGCCGCGCCCGCGCCCGGCCCTCTCGCTGTCGTAGGAGACGCTGGCCGCGGCCGGCGGCCGGGAGCGGTCCAGCGTCCCGGCCCCGGCGTCGAGGTACAGCGGCACGTATGACGTGCCGGGTAGCGGCCAGTCCTCCCCGGTCTTCCGGGTCCCGGCGGCCGGGTGGCCGCGGTCCCTGATCTCGTACCGCACCCGCGGCCACTCGGTCACGCCCGTCGGCAGCCCCTTGAGGAAGTGGTCGAAGAACTCCTGCTGGCGCCGCAGGCCCTCCTCGCTGTAGTAGTAGCCCCATTTCTTCCCGCCGTGCGCGTCCAGCCACTTCGGCTCCGAGGCGATCTTCCGGAACCCCTCGAACGTGCCCCTGGTGTGCAGCCCCTGGTCCGACCAGCTCGCGACGACGTAGGCGGGCACGGTGATACGGGACAGATCCGCCGCCTTCCCGGCCCAGAACTCGTCGAAGAACGGGTGCGCCGCGGTCTCGGCGGCGAGGTCCTCGACGCGTCCGGTTCCGTAGCCCCACCGCTGCCCGATGTACGGCCAGAAGTACGTCTCCGGGATGCCGCCGTGCCTGGCGACCTCCCGGTAGGTGTCGCTCCACCCCTCCCACGGGTTGATCGCCGCGAGGTGCGGCGGCCGCGTGCCCGCGATCGTCCACTGGCTCGACGCCAGGTAGGAGACCCCGGACATGCCGACCCTGCCGTTGCTCCAGCCCCGCGTCCCGGCCCACTCGATCAGGTCATGGCCGTGCCAGGCCTCTTCGGGCGACAGGAACGTGGCGTCTCCGCCCGAGTACCAGGTCCCGGGTATGTCCGCGTTCACCACCGCGTACCCGCGGGCGGTCCAGTGCACCGGGTCGGGTGACTCGAACGCCGTGTACTCCGAGAGCTGGCCGGAGGCCACGCCGCCGTCCGGGTACCGCTCGGGAAGCTGCGGACCCGCGTGCTTGCCGTACGGCGACCAGGCGATCAGCGCGGGCGCGGGCCCGCCGTCGGCCGGGCGGAACACGTCGGCGTAGACGGTCACGCCACCCCGCGCCGGCACCGGCACGTCCCGCTCGATGATCATGCCGTCCGGCCCGGCCTCCCGCCGCTGTCTGGGCGGCGCCGCGCCCCGGTCCGCCGGGGAGCCGGTGGGCTTGCGGAACATGTACGGCACGGCCACAGCTCATTGTCCCGCGCGCGCCCCGTGCGTATCACACCGTTCGTTCGGTAAAAAATTCAGTGGCGGCCGCCGGCTGACGCATATAGCTTGCGCACATACCGGTGCTCGGACGGGAGTGCCTACGGTGCGAATCACCTCTCGCCTGCGCCGCCCGGACGCGGCGCCCGAGGCCCAGGGCGACGAGCTCACGGCCGAGCTGTCCGCCTTCTACTGGCAGGCATACGACGCGAGGATGGCCTCGGTCGGCTTCCTGGCGACGGCCCGGCAGTTTCCTGGCCTGGTCGGCCACGCGATGCGGCTGAGCTGGCAGGCGAACCGCCATGACACCGCGGCGACGATCGCGTTGAATCTCGCCTCGGGCGTGTTCACCGGGTACGCGCTGTTCGCGACGACCGGGGTTCTGGAGGCGCTGTTCACGGCGGGACCGACCCCGGCCCGGGTGCGCGCCGCGCTTCCCTCGCTTGTCCTGGTGGCCGTGGCGGTGGCGGTGCGGTCGGGCCTGCAGTCCGCCGCCGGCTGGGCGCAGGCGCGCCTGAAGCCCCAGGTCGAGCGCGTCGTGGAGGTCCGGCTGCTTGACCTGACGACCCAGGTGGACCTGTCCGCCTTTGACGAGCCCGGGTTCCATGACGCCATGCAGCGGGCCCGTGACCGGGGCGTGTACGCGGCGCAGCAGGTGGTGAGCGAGGTCATCAGCTGCGTGACCGGGGTGGTCGGAATCATCGCCGCGGCGACGGTGGTGGCGGTGCTGCAGCCGATCCTGCTCGCGCTGCTGGTCGTCGCCCAGTTGCCAGGCGGCTGGGCCGCGGTGCGCTCGGCACGGATCGGGTACTTGACCAGCTTCGCGCTGGCCGACAGCCGGCGCAGGAAGTGGATCTTGTCGGACCTGATGGCCGAGCGCCGCACCGCCGCCGAGCTGCGCTCCTTCACGCTGCGGCATTTCCTGCTCGACCGGGTCGCCAGGCTCGCCGCGTACGCGCGCGACGCGGAGCTGGCGGCGGCCCGCCGCCAGGCGCTCACCAGGGTGACCGCCAGCGCCGCCGGCGGCGTCGCGACCGCGGGCGTGTACATCGCACTCGGCGCCCTGCTGGCTGTCGGCGCGCTGCCGCTCGCCGTGGCGGGCACCGCGATGCTGGCGATCCGCTCCGCGCAGGCGTCACTGACCAACCTGCTGTACGCGGTGAACCAGTGCTACGAGGAAGGGCTCTACTTCTCCGACTACCTGGCGTTCTGCGCCGACGCGGCGGCCCGCGTGCCGCCGCGGGGCACCCGGCCCGCGCCGCGCGGGTTCGACCGGATAACCGTGGACCGCGTGACGTTTACCTATCCTGGCGCGAGCGAGCCCGCGCTGCATGAGGTCAGCGTCGAGATCCGCCGCGGCGAGGTGGTGGCGCTGGTCGGCGAGAACGGCTCGGGCAAGACGACGCTCGCCAAGATCCTGGCCGGCCTGTACCGGCCCGTAGCCGGGACCGTGCGGTGGGACGAGACGGCGATCGAGGACGTGGATGCGGAGCCGCTGCGGGAACGGATCGCGGTGATCGCGCAGGACCACGCGAACTGGCCGCTGACCGTGAGCCACAACATCACAATGGGCCGCGCTGCGGATCCGGACATGCTGGCCGCCGCGGCGGCCGCGTCCGGTGCCGACACGGTCATCGGGAGCCTGCCGCACGGCTACGACACGCTGCTGGACCGGCAGTTCAAGGACGGCGCCGAACTGTCCGGGGGGCAGTGGCAGCGGATCGCCGCGGCGCGCGGCTTCTACCGGTCGGCGCCGCTGCTGATCATGGACGAGCCCACCGCCGCGCTGGACGCGCGCGCCGAGTACGCGCTGTTCGCATCCGTCCGCGGGCACGCAGCCGACCGCAGCGTGCTGATCATCACCCACCGCCTCGCCAGCGTCAGGCACGCCGACCGTATCTACGTGCTGGGCGGCGGACGGGTCATCGAACGGGGCGTTCATGCCGAGCTGATGGCGCTCGGCGGCCAGTACGCCGAGCTGTACACCCTCCAGGCCTCCCAGTACGACCCGTGAGACCCGTGAGACCCGTGAGACCCAAGGCGCGCGGTAGGGCGGCATGATCATGGAAACGGCGGGTCCTTTGCGGCGATGGGCGACACCAATATTTCCAGGAAAGTGCTGGCGGCTGGCGGTCGTGGATGTCCCGGGTCCGGCCGCTGTAACGCTTACAGGGATTATTTCGCTTCTCCTGTCACAGGGTCGGCTCGGCTGACGGAGGTGACGGCTTGCGGCATCTGATCGGGATCGCTCTGGCGGTGGTCATGGTGGCGGTGTTGTTCTTTGCGGGGGCCTGGGGTTATCTGAGACTGCTGCGGCTGCCCGCGCCACCCGTCCCCTCGTCCGGGCTGCCGGCCGGGGGAGGGTCCCTCCTCTCCAACGGCGCCGTACTGACCGCCCTCGCCGCTATGGCGGGTACCGCCGTGCTGGCGGGAATCCTGGTCGGCGTCCCGCGGATCTCGCCGCTCGCAGCGGGCCTGCCCGGCCTGCTGCTGATCGCCTGGACAGGCCTTTACATGGCCAGCGGCCGGCGTGCGGTCGCCCTGATCCCGCTGAAGTACCAGGCCTTCGGGGCGGGCTTCGAGGCCATGCTCTTCGACGGGGTGCTGGCGGTCGCCGGGCTGGCGATGATCGTCCCGGTGTTCGTGCCGTCGAGGTGGCGGGCTCGCGAGCACCCGTCCGAGTCCGCGGCGGCTGAGGCCGAAGTGAGCGAGTTCGTCCCCAGCCTCGGTGAGGCGGCCGAGCCCGCGGGTGCCGGCGAACCGGAGCCGATGACACAGTCTCTGCCTGCCCGGCCGCCTCTGCCTGTCAGGCGGCCTCTGCATGCCCGGCGACCTGCGCAGGCGCAGCCTCCGTGGGCAGCTCAGCCGGCCCCGTGGCCGCCACCGGCTCCGTGACCGCCGCTTGCTCGTGGCCGCCACCGCCTCCATGGCCGGCGCTGGCTCCGTGACCGGCATGCGCCGGTTTTTTGCTGGCGCTGCTTGAACTGGCGCTGCTTGAACTGGCCGCACCCTTCTTGAGGTGCCCCTTCGCCTTGCCGGGTGGTGTGGGTTTCGGCTGTGCGCTGTTGCCATGGGCCTTCGTTTTGCCGTATGCATGGCCGTTGCCGTTGCCGTTGCCGTTGCCGTTGCCATGCGCCTTGCCGTTGCCGTGCGCCTTGGCCTTCCCGTGCGCTTTGCCATTCCCGAGCGCTTTGCCATTCCCGTGCGCGTGGCCGTTCCCCCGTCCGGGGACGGGGGTCTGATGCCGCCCGTCCTGATGCCGCGGCGTATGACCATTGACGAACGGAAGCGGGCTGGCATGACGCGGCGCCGGCGCGCCGAACACGACGTGCGCGAACTCCTGGACCGGTGCGGGCAGGGCTCCGGCGGCCGCGGTGCCGCCGGCCGCGGCCAGGACCGCGGCGGCGATCGCCCCCACAACGAGACCCCGCCGCCGCCTGGGCACGAGGCCTCGACGTCGCCAATGCACCAGATCTCGCCAGGGCCTGGGCACGGCGGGACGGCCCGGCTCTTCCCGGGTGGTAACCAGCAGGAACGAGGCCACGGCGGCGGCCTCATCGGCTAGTTCCCGCGCGCTCGGCGCGCTGGCCGCCGTCTGGAGCAGCCGGTCGAGCGCCTGATGCCCGGCCGGGGCTCCCGGGGCCACGCGGCGGCGCGCGAGCAGGTCCTCGGCCGTCGCGGTGTCCAGGAATTCCGGGCTGCCAGGGCGCGGAAGCGGAATCCCGGCGGGGGAGCTCATCGCGTCACCCCCTTGCCGGCCTGCGCCGACAGCCGGGCGGCAAGCATGCGCAGCCCCCGGTGCGCCGTGACCCGCACGGTGCCGGGGCGCTTCCCGACGATCTGCGCGACCTGCCCGGTGTCCATGCCGGCGATGACGCGCAGCACGATCACCTCGGCCTGATCAGGCGGCAGGGTCGCGATCATCCCGAGCGCCGCCTCGGTGGACATGCTCTCCAGCGCGGTCGCGGCCGTATCGTCTCCGCTCGTCCGGTCGAGATCCGCGGCCTCCCCGGTGAGGGACACCGGATGCCGGGCGCGGTACCTGCGCAGATCGATGACCCTGCGGCGGGCGAGCGTGAACAGCCAGCCGCGGAACTCGGCCTCGCCGCCGCGGAACCGCCTCAGCCCTCGTGCGACCTCGAGCCATACCTCGCTGCCTATGTCCTCCGCCGCGTCACCCGCCACGACCCGCAGGTAACGCATCAGCGGCGGATGATTATCACGCCACAGCCTGGCGAACGCGGTCTCATCCCCGCCCGCCGCAGCACGCAGCAGACCCGGGAACGCGCGCTCCAGCACAACTCGACAATACGGGCATGCGACCCGAACGCGTCCAGTAGTTCCCGGTAACCGCGGGGATTACGAACCGGACGGTCCTCGCCAAGCCCAGCCTGTCATCGCCTGCACCGTTTGCCCGCACCGTTTGCCTGCACCGGAAACGCGACATATCGTAAATCCTACTAGCGTAAGTCCTGTGTGGGCTTTGGCTCCTTGAGGGGTGGCCGAGATGGCGGGTTGGTACTTGGCACGGATGTTGCGCGGTTCGGCAAGGACGGTGGTCGCCGTAATGCTCCTCGCGGCCGTGCTGGTGGCGGCGGTGCCGGCGGCACTGCTCGTCGGCGTGGTCATGATGCTGCTGGGACACGTCGTCGCGGGGCTCGCCCTGTTTGGCGGCTCGGTCCTGGCGGCGACGGCGGCTGTCGTGCTCGCCGGGATGAGTGGCGCACGCCACCTGCGCAAGCTGGTCGCCGAGAGCAGCTCTCATATCGTGCAACTGGGCCGCGGAGACTACACCGTCTACCGCTGACCCAGGGTTATTGCGTGCGAGAAAGGTCGGTTTTCCGCACCAAACAACACACGATCATGGAGAGGGCTGGGTCAAGGCACCAGTGGAGGACGACGCGGAGCGACTCCCTGCACCCACGCGCTAGAACGTGAGCACCAGCCTGCCGCGTACGCCCCCCGCCTCGAAGCGGCGATGCGCATCCGCCGCATCCGCAGCCGGCAACACGTCCGCGACGCGCAGGCTCAGCGTGCCCTTGGCGGCCAGGCCGGCGAGGGCGGCGAGCCGGCCTCCCTCGTGCAGGTGGTGGAAGACCAGCACGAGGGACACCGTGATGCCCCGCTCGCTCTCACCGGAGAACGGGCGCACCGCCATCAGCTGCCCGCCGTCGCGCACCGCGGACAGCACCGGCGGTCCCATCACCGCCGCGTCGAGCAGGGCGTCCGCGCCGTCCGGCACGACCTCCCTGATCCGCTGGGCCACGCCCGGCCCGCGCGCCACGACCGTGCGCGCGCCGAGGCCGCGCACCAGGTCCCCGTCCGCGGGGCTGGCGTCCGCGATCACCCGCAGGCCCTCGGCGGACGCGAGCTGGATCGCGTAGCCGCCGACCGCTCCGGCCGCCCCGGTGATCGCCAGGGTCTGGCCCGGGCTGAGCGCCAGCTGATCCAGGGCGGCGCGCACGGTGAGCGCGTTCATCGGCAGAGTCGCCGCCGCCTCCAGGCCGATGCCCTCCGGCACGCGCGCCAGCGCGTCCGCCGCGACGACCACGAACTCCGCCTGGGCGCCGCCCCCGGGCGCCCACGGCGAGACGGCCGCCATCACCCGGTCGCCGGGAGCCCAGTCGCCCATGCCCGCGGCCGCCGTCTCGCCATCTGGCGGATCGCCGACGGCGTCGATAATCCCGGCGAGATCCATCCCGGGCACGTACGGCGGCTCGACCCCGGGCGGCATCGACCGGTGCGCCCCGGCACGGAACGCGAGGTCGGTCGGGTTCACCGCGGTCGCGGCGACCCGCACGCGGACCTGGCCGGGACCGGGGGACGGCACCGGGAGGAAGACGGTACGCAGCACGTCAGGACCGCCGAATTCGGTGAACCCGACGGCCCGCATGAGCGTCCCGTCACCGGCCCGGCCGCCGGCCGGGGATCCGGGTTCAGTCATCGCGCACTCCCATCATGATCGTCAGTAGTTCGTCGACCCCCCGCAGGTGAAGGTGCGGGCGCCGGGCGGCGGGCAGCCCGTCATAGGAGCCCGCGCCGCCCAGGCCGGTCCGCACCGCGATCGCGAGCGCCCCGCCGCGGTGCGCCATCGGCACCTCGAGGTCCGGATCGTCGCCGACCACGGCCAGGTCCGCGGACTTCGCGCCCAGCCGGCCGGACGCGCTGCGCAGCGCGTCGAGCGACGGCTTGCCGACAAGCTGGACCCGGCAGCCGGTCAGCGACCTGACCATCGCGCAGATCGCGCGCGAGGTGCCGAACGCGCGGCCTCCCGCCACCGCGAAGAACGGCGTCTCCGAGCAGCTGTACATCTCGGCGCCGTCCCAGACCGCCTCGCAGGCGGCCTCCAGGGCGGGCATCGTGAACTCCGGGTACCAGCCCGCGAGCACCGCGTCCGCCACCGTGCCGCGAGCCGGCGGCACGACCTCGATGCCGGCCTCCCGCAGCGGCTCGGTGAGCCCGGCGCCGCCGAGCACCATGACCCGCGCGTAGCCCCGCCTGGCGAACACCCGGACCGCGCTGCTGGCAGGCGTCAGCATCGCCTCGTCCGGCAGGGCGAAGCCGAGCTCCCGCATGATCCGCGCGTAGTGCGCGGGCGTCCGCGTGGTGCCGTTCGTGAACACCGCGTGCGGCAGCCCGCGGCCCGCCGCCCACCCGGTGATCTCCAGCGCGCCGGGCAGCGGGCGGAGCCCATGGTTGCCGCGGTCGCCGAGCACCAGCGTGCCGTCCATGTCGAACACGAGCCCCCGCACGTTCCGCAGCCGGTCACGTACCTCGTCAGTCACGGGGCCGCCCCCTCAGCTCGAGCCGGAAGCCGGGCTTGTCGATGACAAGGCGCGCGGCCGGCGGCCGTGAGCCGAGCTCGCGCAGCAGCCGCAGCACCGGCTGCACCTCGGGGTTGTAGTGCCGCGCCGGGGGTGTCCCCGCCAGCATCGCGTCCACTTCCTCACCCGGCATGCCGAAGCGCAGCAGCAGTTCCTCATCACAGATACCGCGCGGCAGCCGCGCGCGCAGCTCGGCGGGGGAGAGCGGCGGCGGCTCGGCGGCAAGCTCGCGGGCGCGCGGCCGGTCCAGGATCCGGTCGAGTACCTCCGGGTCGACCGGTGCCGTGGGCCGCCCGAAACTGCCGAGCACGTACCGGATGACCTGGTCCGGGACCGTCTCGTAGCGCGTACCGGTCAGCACGTTGGAAAGCGCCTGCCCGATCACCATCTGCGGGAACGGCGTGACCATGATCGGGTAGCCGAGCTCCGCGCGCACCCGGCTGACCTCGTCCATCACCGCGCCGAACCTGTGCTCCAGGCCCAGCTCGGACAGCTGCCGCCGCAGCGTGGTCATCACGCCGCCGGCCACCTGGTGCCGGGTGAACGCCGCGTCGTACTCGCGCGGCCGGCCGGCGGGCAGCGACTCCGCCGCGGCGAGACGGTCGAAGTAGCGGGCGACGCGCGCCAGCAGCCGGCCGTCCACGCCGACGGTGTGGCCGAGCTCCCGAAGGTTGGCCACCAATCGTTCGGCATCTGGGAGAGACGTACCGCCCGCGAGCGCTCCGCATGCCACCTGCAGCACCTGGACTCCCAGCTCCGCGGCGGCCAGGCAGGTGAGCGGCGAGAGCCCGAGCGACGTGTGCGCGTGCAGCTCCAGCTCCTTCCCGGCCAGCCGCGCGCGGACGGCCGGGATCAGCGTGCGCGCCCGCTCGGGGGTCAGCAGCCCGGCCGGGTCCTTGACGTACGCGCGGTCGATGTCCGGCGACGCGGCGACCTGCCCGGCGATGCCCGCGTAGAAGGCGTCGTCGTGGACGGCGCTGATCGTGTAGGTCAGCGCGGCGATGATCTCGGTGGCGCCAGCCTGGCGGATCATCCGCGCGTTCGCCAGCATCGCGGGCACGTCGTGCGTCGGGTCGAGCACGACGAACCGCGATATGCCGGCCCGGACCAGGCAGTCGTAGGCGAGGCGCATCAGGTCCGGGTGCGCCCGCTCCCAGGAGATGAACCGGAAACCGGTCCCGATGAACTGCAGCGGCGTGTCCGGCGCCGCGGCGCGGGTGAGCCTGATCCGCTCCCAGGGGTCCTCACGGTGCGTCCGCACCGCGACCCCCATGTGCGTGCTCGAGGTGAAGTCGAGGGCGCGGAACCCGACGCGGTTCATCACCGGGGCGATCTCGGCGATGTGCGCCGTCCGCAGGCCGGTCGCGCCCCACAGCGACTGGTTGCCGTCGCGCAGCGACACATCGACAAGCTGAATGTCAGCCACCGGTTGCTGCCTTTTCATTCTTCTGAACGGACGGTGGTGTCTCCTCCAGCCAGCGTGCGAGAAAGCCGGTGTCCACGGCGCCGGCGGCGAACTCCTGGCTGGCGAGCAGTTCCCTGTGCAGCCGGAGGTTGGTCCGGACACCGCCGATCTCGGTCGTCTCCAGCGCCCTCCGCAAGGTGTTCAGCGCGCTGGCGCGGTCGGGGCCACGGGCGATCACCTTGGCCAGCAGCGAGTCGTAGTGCGGCGGCACCTGCTCGCCGTCCTGAATGTGGGTGTCCGCCCGCGCGCTCGCGGGGAAGACCGCCGTGGTCACGGTTCCGGGGCTGGGCAGGAAGCCGTCCGCGGGGTCCTCGGCGTTGACCCGGCACTCGATCGCGTGGCCGGTGAGGCTTATCTCGCCCTGGCGTAGGCGCACCGGCCGGCCCTCCGCGACCGCGATCTGCTCGGCGACCAGGTCCAGGCCGGTCACCGCCTCGGTCACGGGGTGCTCCACCTGGATGCGGGCGTTCACCTCCAGGAAGTAGAAGGCGCCGGCGCCGGCGTCGACGAGGAACTCAACGGTGCCGAGACCCCGGTAGCCGAGCCGCGTGCCGAGCGCCAGTGCGGCGTCGTGCATGGCCTCGCGCAGCGCGCCGCCCAGCAGCGGCGCGGGCGCCTCCTCGATCAGCTTCTGGTAGCGCCGCTGCACCGAGCAGTCCCGGTCGCCCAGGTGGATGACCGTGCCGCCGTCGCCGAGCAGCTGCACCTCGACGTGCCGCGCCCGGGCGACGTACCGCTCGAGGTACACCCGCGGGTCACCGAACGCGGCGTCCGCCTCCGCGCTGGCGACCGCGATCGCCCCGGCGAGCGCGGCCGGATCCCGGACAACCCGCAGCCCGCGTCCGCCCCCACCCCCCGCCGCCTTGACCAGCACCGGAAACCCAATGCTCGCCGCGAGGGCCTCCGCTGTTCCGCAGGCCACATTGGCCGATCCCGCCCCGGCGGCTGGGCTCCGTGCTTTCCCTCCCACCAGTCCTCCAGGCAGCACGGGCAGCCCCGCGGCGATCGCGTGCTCGCGGGCGGCGAGCTTGTCCCCGGCCGCCTCCAGGGTCTGCGCGCCGGGCCCGACGAACACCACGCCGGCCGCCTCGCACGCGCGCGCCAGCGCCGGGTTCTCCGAGAGGAATCCGTACCCGGGATGCACCGCGTCCGCGCGTGCGGCCAGCGCCGCGCCCACGACGGCGTCCGTGCTGAGGTAGCTCGCCGCCGCGCTGGCCGGGCCGATCACGATCGTCTTGTCCGCGAGCCGGGCCGGAAGCGAGCGCCTGTCCGCCTCGGACGCGGCGAGCACCGTCTCGATGCCGAGGCGCTCGCAGGTGCGTATCACCCGCACGGCGATCTCGCCCCTGTTGGCGATCAGGACGCGCCGAATCACCCGCGGCCTTCCGGGCGCCCGGCGGTCACGCATGCGCTGCCTCGATGCGCATCAGCGTGGCGCCGCGGGCGGCGAACTCGGCGTTGCCCACGCAGATCTCGTCGACCCGGCCACGCGTTCCCGCGTGCACCGAGTTCATCAGCTTCATCGTCTCCACGATCCCCACGACCGTGTCCTCGCCGACCAGGCTGCCGACCTCGACAAACGGCGCCGCCCCCGGCCGCGGCGCCCGGTAAAACGTCCCCGGCAACGGCGCCCGCACCTCAACGATCCGCCCCCCAGCGGCCCACCCCGCCCCACCAGCTTGCTCCGCCCCACGAGCCTGCTCCGCCCCACCAGCTTGCTTTACCACAGCAGCTTGCTGCGCCCTACGAGCCTGCTTTACCCCAGAAGCTTGCTCCGCCCCAGAAGCTTGCTGCGCCCCAGAAGCTTGCTGCGCCCTAGCAGCTTGCTGCGCCCTAAGAGCCGGCTCCCCCTCCATGACCTGTCCACCCCCGCCAGCTTGCTCCGCCCTGGCGGCCTGCCCCGCGCCTGGATGCTCCGCGACGTGCTCCGCCCCATCGGCCGCCCCACCGGCCACCCCACCGGCCACCCCACCGGCCACCCCACCATGCGCTTTTGCCCCGCCAGCCACATTTCTCACCTGGATCACATTAGGTTCGGAAAGAACCTGCGTCGCCTGCGTCCAGCGGCCACCAGGAACCCGCCGCAGCGTCAGCCGGAACCGCGGCGTCTGGAGGTCCAGTTCGTCGTACGGCAGCGAGTCCAGCAGCGCGAGGACGTCCGCCACATCCTCATTGGTCAGCTCCACCCGCCGCCCCCTGCCCGCCCAGACCTCACACCAGCATCCAAGTCGACATATCGCCATATGTCCTCATACGCGCCCAACCCCGGCAAGCCCTTACCTGCCCGCGCCAACCCCGCACCTGCCCGCTTGCCCGCCGCTCCTCCCGCCCCCACCCATGATCGTGTGTCAAAGTGCTGGCTCCGGCCGGCAAAAGGACACACGATCATGGACCAACGGGCACGCAGCCATGATCGTGTGTCAAAAGGCACCCCATACGGTGCCTTTTGACCCGTGATCATGGAAGTGCCGGCTGGCGAGGATGCCCTGCACGCCTCGCGCGCGATCGTAGGCGGGGCCGTTGGCGCATTTGGCCCCGTCCAGTGGGGCCGATTGCGCCAGCGGCCCCACTCGCGGCCCGGACGGGCGGTCATGGGGTCTTCCCGAAGAGGGCGAGGACGTGGTCGCAGGCGCGCGGCTTGGGTGAGGCGACCGGGGCCGGCTCGCGTGCCGCCCACACCGTTTCGGGGCGGCTCTGCAGCAGCACGATCCGGTCGGCTGCCGGGGCTGGAGCGTCTGCCGGGGCTGAAGCATCTGCCGGGGCTGAAGCATCTGCCGGGGCCTTAGTGCCTGCCGGGGCAGATGAGGTGTTTGGTGACTCAGGGGCGCAGGGGGCGCAGGGGGAATCTTGGATCCCCGTGACGTCGTCGCCGAGGAGGGCCCACTCGATGTCCTGGGGGGCGCCGTAGTGGTCCTCGACGCGGCAGGCGAGCCGGGCCAGCGCCCGGATCTCGCCGTCAGACAGGCACGGGGCGTGCTGCAGGTGAGCGGGCATGGGGCAGACGCCGCCGGGGGCGTGCATCCGGAGCTTCCCGGCGACCCGGCGGCCGGTGATCTCGCCGGTCACCTTGCTGACGGTGAAGCTGTCCGGTGTCACGTCACCGGCCACCAGGGCCGAGCCGAGACCCCAGGTTCCCTCGATCGCGACCACCGAACGATCGCCGGTCACCGGGCTGCGGGTGAAGATCACTCCCGCTGCGCGCGGGTGGACCATGCGCTGCACGACGACGGCCATCGCCAGGTCGTGCTCGCCCATGCCCAGGCGGCGCCGGTAGGCGACCGACTCGTCGTTGTACAGGCTCGCCCAGCACCTGCGCACGGCGTCGAGCACCGCGTCGGCGCCGTACACGCCCAGGTAGGTGTCCTGCAGGCCGGCGAAGCTGGCGGCCGCGCTGTCCTCCATCGTCGCGCTCGACCGCACCGCGACCGCGGCGCCGGGGCCGCCGCCAAGGTCGCGGTAAGACGCGGCTATGACCGAAGCCACGCCGCCCGGCAGTGGCGCCGCCGTGATCCGGGCGCGGAACCGCACAGCCGCCCGCGCAATGGCGCGAACGTCGCCGGGTGGCAGCGCCTCAACCGAGGCGCGAAGCGCGCCTGACGGGTCGACCGCGGTCATGGCCTCGGCGAAAGCGGCAGTCGTCACCACGTATCCCGGCGGGACCGGCAGCCCGGCACGGGCCAGCCGCGCGAGGCTCGCGCCCTTCCCGCCGAGGTCCGCGGCCCGGTCCGCGTCCGCGATCCCGGGACCGTCCGCGCCCGAGCCGGTGTCCGTGGCTCGGCCGGGCGGCTCGGCGTCCCTTTCGCTGGCGCCGCCGAACGAGCAGACGAAGCGCGTCATTCGAGCACCTCGACCGTGCCGCGGTCGCCGTCGACGCGCACCCGCTGGCCGGTCGTGATCCGCTTGGTGGCGTCGCCGGTGCCGACCACGGCGGGCATGCCGTACTCCCGGGCCACGATCGCCGCGTGCGACATGGATCCGCCGATGTCGGAGACCGCCGCCTTGATCTTGCCGAACACCGGTGCCCAGCTCGGCGCGGTCACCGGGCAGACCAGGATCTCGCCGTCGGCGATCTCGCCTATCTGGTTCACGTCCGTCAGCACCCGCGCAGTTCCCTCGACGACGCCCGACGACGCGCCGATGCCCCGGACGACGCCGCTCTCGGGCGGGCTGAGCCAGGACTCGATCGTCTGCTGCGTCACGCCCCAGAGCATGTGCACCGCCGGGTCGTTGAGCGCCTCGGGCACCGGCCCGAGGGCCGGCGGCGGCGACCAGTCGCGCAGCACCTTGAGCATCCGCTTGCGCTCGGCGACGACCGGCTGGAAGTGCGCGCCGCCAAGCGGCGGGCTGCCCGCCGCCCACGCGAGCATCACGTCGGCCAGCGCCTGGTCCACCTCCGTGTGATGCAGCTGGAACACGTCGTCGGCCTCGGCCAGCACGCCGGACCGCGCGAGCAGCGCGCCGAAGGCCCTGATCTTCTGGAAGAACCGCGTGGTGAACCAGTGCTCGCAGTAGAACTTGTGGTCCTCGACGAACGGGAAAACCCGCCGGCACAGGCCGAGCATCTGGCCGAAGGCGGCCCGCTCCTCGTCGCTGCCCAGCAGCGAGCGGTACCCGTCGGCGATCCGCTCCCGTTCCGCCTGCAGCTCCCCGGTCGGGCGGTCACGCAGCGTCCCTTCGCGCACCTGGGCGACGTAGCGGGGCAGTGCGGTGAACGGCACCGTCAGGTCGTCCTCCCAGCTCAGGTGGTGGTGATAGAAGCCGTCGCCGGTCGAGATGAGGAACCACGGGTCGCGGGCGGCCGCGAACTCCTCCAGCCACCGCGCGCCGCCCTCGCCGCGGTCGCGCAGCGCCGTGAGCACCTCCGCCGCGACGCACCCCTGCGTGAACAGGTCATCCACCCCGTTGTCCACGGCGGCGCGCGCCAGGCGCCGCAGCTCGTCGTCGGGGCGGTACATGATCACGTCGATGCCGGCCACCATGCGGGCCACGGTCTGGTCGCTGATCTCGGGGAACGCCTGCTTGCAGAACTGGAAGAACACCACGTAGGCGCCATAGCCGAGCATGAGCATCTCGGTGTGGTGGTGCCACATCTTCGAGAACAGCGTGATGCAGCGCTGGAAGTTCTCCCGCACGTAGTGGTTCTGCGCCACGCCCCTGGATTCCATCACCACCGACGCGTCCTCGAACTCCGGCAGCTCAGGCACGGTGACGGCCTCGATCTGGCGGATGAGCTCCGCCATCCGCCCCTTCCAGCCCTCGTACAGCGAATCCCAGTTCTCGTAGTAGTGACCGGCCCGCTCGCCGAAGATCTCCGCGCGCCGCCCGATCTCCGCCGGATCCGTGACCGGGTTGGCGGTGATGTAGACGCGGCCGTTGACGATCCGGTGCTCGATGCCGAGCGTGGTCGGGAAGACGAAAAGGCGCGCGGTGTTCGCGCCGATCGCGCTGTACGGGATCTCGGCGGTTACCGTGTCGAAGGCGGGCATCGGCTCCGGGAAATGCATCGAGTTGTAGAACCAGAACCGCTTGTCATCCTCGGGGGTAAAGCGCGTGAAATACGCGTACATCGACCGCCAGTTCTCGGCGCCGGGCACGTCGGCGATCTCCGAGGGGAGCGGGAAACGTCCTTGTTCCATGGCGGCCTTTCTAGTAGTCGTGCTGCGTCCGGGCGTAGTCGATAAAGGCGTCGAGCGCCGCCGGGTCCGCCATCGCGCTCGGGTTGGCCGCCTTGTCCGGGGCCACGCCGAGCAGAATCTTGCGGACCGGCACCTCCATCTTCTTGCCGGTGAGCGTCGCCGGGATCGACGGCACCTGGATGATCTTGTCGGGCACGTGCCGCGGGGTGTACTCCCGCCGCAGCCGCTCGGCGATCGCCGCCTCCAGCTCCGCGTCGAGCACGAGGCCGTCGGCGAGCCGCACGAACAGCGGCATGAAGAACCCGCCGCCAGGCAGGTCGAGGTTGACCACGAGCGCGTCGTCGATGGCGTCGATGCCCGCGAGAACGGCGTAGATCTCGGCGGTGCCGATCCGCACACCGTACCTGTTCAGCGTGGCATCGGAGCGGCCGAGCACGTAACACCCGCCTCGTTCATTAACTTTAAAAAAATCCCCCTGCCGCCAGACGCCGGGAAACTCACGGAAATATGCATCTTTATATTTTGTCTGGTCGGCGTCGTCACCCCAGAAACACACCGGCATCGACGGCATCGGCTGCGTGATGACCATCTCCCCGACCTCGCCGGTGACCTCCTCGCCGCGCTCGTTGAACGCGTACGCGGCGACGCCGAGGTTGCGCGCCTGGTGCTCGCCGGCGTACACCGGCAGGACCGGCGCGCCGCCGGTGAACCCGGAGCACACGTCGGTGCCGCCGCTGCCGACGAGCAGCCACATGTCGCGCTTGACGTTGCGGTAGAACCAGCCGGCACATTCCGGCGACACGGGGGAGCCGGCCAGCATGACGGTCTTCAGCGCGGACAGGTCGTATTCATCGCCGGGTACGAAGCCGCGCTTCGCGAGCATGTCCGCATACGCCGGGCTGGCGCCGAACATCGTCGCCTTCGCGTCCTGCGCCATCTGCCACAGCACGCCCGGCCCGGGGTAGGCGGGATTGCCGTCGTACAGCAGCGGCCGCACGCCGAGCAGCAGCGAGCTGACCAGGAAATTCCACATCATCCACCCGGTGGTGGTGTAGAAGAACAGCAGGTCACCGGCGCTGAGGTCCATGTTGAGCCGCTGCAGCTTGAACTGCTCGAGGAGGATGCCGCCGTGGCTGTGGGTGATGGCTTTCGGCAGTCCGGTGGTGCCGGAGGAAAACAAAATCCAGAGCGGATGACCAAACGGAACGTGGTCGAACTCGAACCCCGCGGCTTCCACCGGGGGGTGATCCAGCAGCTCCTCCCAGGTGTGCACCTGCGGGCTTCCCGCCGCGTGGCCGCCCGCGGGCGGGGAGACGTCCTCATAGGGGAGGTAGATGACGTGCTCGAGGCCGGGCAGGGCGCCGACGATCTCCTTGATCTCGCCGCCGCGGTCGTAGCCCCTGCCGCCGTACCGGTAGCCGCCGGTGCACAGCAGCACCTTGGGCTCGAGCTGCCGGAACCTGTCCAGCACACCGCGCCAGCCGAAGTCCGGCGAGCAGCTCGTCCAGATGGCCCCGATGCTGGTGGTGGCGAGCATCGCGATGACCGTCTGCGGGATGTTCGGCAGGCAGGAGGCGACCCGGTCGCCCCGCCGGACGCCCATCTGGCGCAGCCGGGTGGCGAGCACCCGGGTGTCGCCGGCGAGCCTCTCCCACGGCAGCGCGGTCAGCGGCGTGGTTTCGGACTGGTAGTAGAGCGCGACCTCGCCCGGCCTCTCGTTGCGCAGCACGTGCTCCGCGTAACTGAGCTCCGCGCCGGGGAACCACTCGGCGCCGGGCATCTGCCGGCGCCCCACCGGCTGCCGCGGCGGGGCCGCCGCCTGGATGCCGTTGTAGTCCCAGATGGCCTGCCAGAAGCCCTCGATGTCGGTGACCGACCAGCGCCACAGCTCGCCGTAGTCGGTGAACCGCAGCCCGCGGGTCCGCTCGAGCCATTGGGCGAAGGCGGTCACGTTGGCCTGGGCGATCCGTTCCGGGCCCGGCGTCCAGAGCAGGGCACCGGTGCTCACCTGCCCGGAACCGGTGTTTACGCGGCTGTCATCGAGGCTCACATGGCAGAGGCTTGCACAGCCGTTTCGGCAAATCAATGGCGATGTGAACCATTTGGGCGCGCAACGTCTTGGGCCGAAACCCAACGCCCGCGGCCCCGTGGCAATACTTGGCGGTAATACTTGACATTCACGGCGAAGGTCAACATGTATGATGTCACGGATGCACACGGACTCGCTGGCCGCCATCGACGTGCACGTCCACGTCGAGTCTGACGGGCACGGCTGCTACTCGCTGGACGACGAGCTGCTGGCCGCGTCCGCCCGCTACTTCAAGTCCGACCACGACCGCGCGCCGTCGCTGGAGCAGATCGCGTACCACTACCGGGAACGGCAGATGGCCGCCGTGGTCTTCACGGTGGACGCGACCACCGCCACCGGCCACCAGGCGCTGTCCAGCGCGGACATCGCCGACCGCGCCCGCGACCACGCGGACGTGCTAATCCCGTTCGGCTCGGTGGACCCGCTCGCGGGCCCCGCCGCGATCGACCGCGCGCGGGCGCTCGTGGAGTCGCATGGCGTGCGGGGGTTCAAGTTCCACCCCTCGCTGCAGGGGTTCTCGCCCGATGACAGGCAGTTCTATCCGCTGTACGGGGCGATCGAGGAGCTGGGAGTCCCCGCGCTCTTCCACACCGGGCAGACGGGGATCGGCGCGGGGCTGCCGGGCGGCCGGGGCATCAAGCTCCGTCTCTCGGACCCGATGCTGCTCGATGACGTCGCCGCGGACTTCCCCGGCATGACGGTGATCCTCGCGCATCCTTCGGTGCCCTGGCAGGACTCGGCGATCTCGATCGCGACGCACAAAGCGAACGTCTACATCGACCTGTCCGGCTGGTCACCGAAGTACTTCCCCCCGCAGCTCGTGCGGGCCGCGAACTCTTATCTGCAGGACAAGGTGCTGTTCGGCACCGACTACCCGCTGCTGACCCCGGACCGCTGGCTGCGCGACTTCGACCTGCTCGACATCAAGCCCGACGTCCGCCCCAAAATCCTCAAGGCCAACGCCGCCCGGATGCTGAGCCTGCCGGCCTGAGGCGTTCCATTATCGCGTTCCTCCGTACCGCCATGCCCCCCAGGCCCCGTGCCCCCAGGCCTCCGTGCCGACATGATCATCCACAGCGCGGGATGTTTATCCACAGCGAATTGGCGCACGCTGATGCGCCTATCGGCGCCTGTTATACACACGCTGTCCACCGCCAGCGCCGTTCCGGCCACAGGCTACTCAGCGGTATGCACACGGCAATCCACAGAACCTGTGGATAACTCCGGCTCCCGCCCGCCGCACGGGCGGGGATCCCGGCTCTGTTATATCTTCGCTGTCACGATTGGATAACCGCCCGGTATCGGCTAGCGTGGGGAGCTTCTGCTGGACGAGAAGTGAAGGGGTTACCAATGCTGGTCATGACCGAGGCGGCCGCCGAGGTCGTCAAGTCCGTCACGTCCGGCCCCGACGCACCGGCGGGAGCTGGCCTGCGGATCGTCTCTGCCAGCCAGGGACCGAACCAGCCAGGCCTGCTCAAGGTATCCGCCGTGGAGGGTCCCGCCGAAGACGACCAGATCATCGAGGGCAACGGGGCCCTGGTGTTCCTCGAGTCCGAGGCAGCCGTCGTCCTCAACGACAAGGTGCTCGACGCCCGGGTCGACGAGCAGGGCCAGCCGTATTTCACCGTTGGCGAGCAGACACCGGGTCACAGCGGCTAGGCGCCCGGTGAGGCATATGGCCAGGGTTCCAACGGTCAGGATCCCGGCCAGGCCTAGGGGGGCTGGAACGTCGGCCCCAGCCGCTGGCCCCGGGTTGGGACATATTGCCGGGCTGGGGCCATACCGAAGGCGAGCCGGCCGGACGGTGGATGCGGAACCACCGGACGGCCGGCACGCTCGGTACGCCGGCCGGGCGCCGAACCTGGCCACGCGGGCGATTCTCCTCGCGGGCGCGGCACGCGACGATGGGCAGGCGGCCGGTGAAGGCCGCGCCAGCTCACGTCCATGACGCAACGAGGAGGGCCCCGCCATGGCCCAGTACGCACCAGACTCGGTACCGGCATCCGCGCCGGCGCCCGGGACATACACGCTCGACCCAGAAGGCACCACCATCCGCGCCGACGTCAAGGCGATGTTCGGCCTGATGACGGTGCGCGGGGCCTTTCGGCTCAAGGCCGGGGAGATCAGCATCGCCGCGGACCCCGCCGCGTCGAGCGTGCGGGCGACCATCGACGCCGGCAGCTTCGCTTCGGGCAACGCGACCAGGGATTCCGATGTCATCTCGGCCAGCCTCCTGGACGCGGCGGCTTACCCGGAGATCACTTTCAGCGGCCAGGGCGCCCGGCCGGAGGGCACTGGCTGGGTGATGAGCGGATCGGTGACCGCGCACGGGATCACGCAGCCGGCCGAGGTCCGCATCGGTGACGCGCGATCGGCGGACGGGATCGCCAGGTTCCAGGTCACCGCCAGCCTCGACCGGACAAGCTTCGGGATCACGAAGAAGAAGGGCCTGGTCGGCCGGGGCGTGGCTCTGGTCATCGAAGCGGTCACCGTCGCGGCCTGAGGACGGCGTTGACCCGTGCAGTCCGCCGCCGCCCGCCGCCGCCGGTTCAGGTCATCGGAGAGTGCGGACCTTCTCGTCCGCCGCATCGATGAGTTCCGGGCGGCGGCCAAGTCTTCTTTGTTAGGTGGCATCCGGACCACCGGGCGAGTATCAGCCAGAAATGTCAGACCTCTGTGATGTAGTCGAGGTAGCCACCAGCGGAGGAGGCTCACGATGCGGTCAGTGACGCACCACCTCAGCATCAGCGCCGTCCGGGCAGACGCCCTGTTCGTCTCGCCGCTGCAGCGCTCCGAAACCCCCGGCCCCGCGCAGGTCCGGCAGGCCATCGCCACGGCTGTCCGCACGTTCGGCAGCCGGGGCTGCGCCGCCCAGGTAGCCCAGGAATACGGGGAGCACCCCGAGACCGCGGTCGCGCGCATGCGGTGGGCGCGCGCGGCGATCGCCGGTACCTTCGGCCGCCCGAATGCGGGGCCCTGCGGTACGCCGGGAGCCGGGTACACAGCCAGCCGCGTTACCCGCGCCGCGTAAGCGCCGCACGGGCAGGCCCGCGAGCGGGGACGTGCACCAGCCCTATGCGCCCCATCAGCACCACACTCCATGATCGCGGAATCGTAGGTGCCGTATTCGGCCCGCCGTTTCCGCGAGCATGACGACTGACCCTTTTGTCCGGTTAGCAGGAGGCTGGATGAGGAGCGCTGACGCCCATTTGACCGCTGAGGCCTAGCTGCCGCTGGGGCTTAGCTGGCGGCTGAGTTGTTGTTGGGAGCGGTCTGCAGTGGTGCGCGCGCCGTCGAGGGCGGCAGTGACGCCGGGCTGACGAAGGTGCTTCCGTTTGGCCCGGCTTCCACGGCCTCGTGCAGCGCGCTGCCCTTGAGGTACTGCGGCCAGCTGAGGAACCACATGGTCCAGCCGTTGTCCCAGGTCCCGCCCTTCGGGCTGCCCTTGATCGTGATGGGGTCGCCGGGTACCGCTAGGTTGTAGTACGTCTGGGCGTCGGCTGGCGAGAGGTTGACGCAGCCATGGCTGACGTTCTGGAAACCCTGCTCGCCCACGGACCAGTAGGCGTCGTGGTAGTAGTCGCCGCTCCACGTGAACCGCACCGAGTACGGGACCAGCAGGTCATACCCCGGGCCCTTCATCTCCACCGGGTTTTCCTTCTCGATGGTGAGATAGCTCCCGTTGGGCGTGTCGTCGCCAGGCCTGCCCGAGCTGATCGGCCAGTCGTAGCGCAGCCTGCCGTCGTAGTAGATCTGCGTGCGGTGCGTGAAGGTGTTCCCTATCGCTATCAGCGACGGGCCGATGCTGAAGGTCTGGGTCAGCGTGTGGTAGCCGTACATGCCCGGCGCGCCCCGCACGCCGTTCAGATGGCCGGTGAAGCTCACCGTGGTGCCGACCGGCCAGTAGTCACGCGGCCGGAAGTAGGCGCAGGTAGGGGACAGGCCACACTGATCGTCCCAGTACCAGGCGCCGACCACCGGCTTGGACGTCGTGACCTGCAGCGCACGCTCGACCGCCGCCTTGTCGGTGATTCGCTGGCTGAACTCCAGAAGGATCGGGATGCCCACGCCGTACGTCTCGCTGGCGCCCTCGATGATCATGGTCCGGAAGGTCTGGCTGGGCGTCAGCGTGCGGAACGTGCTCGTCTTGGTGGTGGTGGTGCCGCCGCGGCCGGAGGCGGTAGCGGTCACCGTATAGGTCTGCGATACGTTCAGCGCCCACTGGCTGTGCCAGACCGTGCCGCCCTGGGTAAGGCTGCCGGAAACGGCGCCGCCAGACGTGTGCACGACGACGTTCTTCAGCGTGCCCTTCGCCGCGGTGACCGTGATGCCCGCGGACGGATCGGCGTTCCTGGCATCGTTCGCGGGCGTTATCGTCACGTCCGGGCCGGTCGCGGTCCTGGCCTTGGCTTTGGCCGCGGCTTTGGCGTTGGCCGCTGGCTTGATCTGCGTGGGGCTGCTGCCGGTGCACGCCGCCGCGAGTAGCGCGGCCGCCGCCGCGACCGCGACGCCGGCCGAGCGCCCCAGCCGCCTGCCCGTTACAAGCTTCCTGCCCGGCAGGTGCGCACCCGGAGCCAGCGAGCGGTCCGTCGCGTCATCCGTGCACCGTGTCCTGATGTTCCGTATCGCCCTCACGTCAGCACCCGATCCTGGGAAGGCCTGCCACGTCCTGCAGGCTACGCAGATTACGAGGTGGTCAGGCTAGGCACCAGCGCGGACGGCATCCGTTCCGATGCCCGTGCCTGTGACGTCTACCATTCCCAGCCTCTTGTGCTTCGAACGTGCGCATTCGGTTTCAGAACGTACCAGGCGTCCCAGCATGCGGCGAACGCGAAGCCTTCCCTCAGGGAGCGAGCCGGAACGGAGGATACGCGTCGGTGACCAGGGTCAGCGCATAGCCGGTGACCCGGTTGTGCCAGCGCGCCACACCCTCGACGTAGTCGAAAATGCCGCGCGGATACCGGCCCGTGAACAAGATCGCGAACCACGCCGCGATCACCGTGAAGAACACCCCTATGTCCAGGAAGAACAGCACGATGTAATGCGGAATGGCCAGCAGCCACTTGACCAGCGGCAGCCACCGGTTCAGGTCGCGGGCCGCGTCGGGGTAGGGGTAGTCGAGGTGAACCGACTGGTGCTCGTCGGCCGAAGGGTATCTGTCGTTCATCAGTGCCAGGTAGATCAGGACGCGGTTGGTGAACCGCTGCAGCTCGAGGTTCCAGTCGAACCACCAGCGCGGGTACTTCTGCCGGAACAAGATCATGAGCAGCGGGCCGAAGAACAGCAGGCCGCCCGCGCCCGCGGCAAACGCGGTAGCGCCGTTGCGGTAGCTCCATTCCCAGGTGCCGCCCGCAACCGCACCCAGGACGATCGCGATGGGGATGATCGTGAAAATCCGGAAAAAGCTGGTCACGCGGTCGAGCTCCCGGTCGGGGTAGTCGACCGAGAAGGTCACGGGATACACGGGCCCATACACGGTTCCGTTCATGACCACGTCTCCTTCGCTAGTGCACGGTCAGGCGCAGTTGCCGCAATGATTCCCCGAAAGGAACGTGCCGAAAGTGAACGGACGGTGTCGCGGCCCGCGATCGCCACGAGCGTCGTTTGATGCAGCCGCTGGCGGGTAGCCGGACAGGTCGCGCAGTCTCACAGCTCCCCACAGCGCGGAGGCATCCATGCACATCAGGACCGCGGCAATGCTGCCGCTCCTGGCGCTGGGGCTGCCGTCTGTAGCCGCGGCCGGCACCGGCCACAGCTCGGCGGCGCCCGGCCCGGGCGGCGAGACCGGCGAGTATGTCCTCGCCGCCACCAGCACCGGAGGCCGGTACGCGCCGACGTTCACGGGAAACGGGTACATCGGCGTCCGGGTGCCGCCGGCCGGCCAGGGTTACGCGGGCGGCACCGTGCCCACCGACTCCACGCTCGCCGGCTTCTACGCGCAGGCGCCGGGGCACGTGCAGCAGCGGGCGAACCTGCCCGCCTGGTCCGGCCTCGAGTTCGCCGACGGCGGCCAGCACTTCTCGCTGACCACGGGCCGGATCAGCGGCTGGCGCCAGCGGCTCGACCTGCACACCGGCGTGATCACCACGACCGCGACCTGGACGGCACCGGACGGGCACGTGACCGGCCTGCGTTACGACGTGTACACCGACAGGGCGCGCCCGCACGCCGCCGTAGTCCGGCTCGAGCTGACGCCCCGGTGGAGCGGCACCGCGACCGTCACCGACCTCATCGACGGCACCCCTGCCACGCTGACCACGGGCATAGCCAGGGGCTGGGACACGGCGGCGCGGCGGGACTGGGAGACGATCCGCACCGAGGGCACCGGCATCATCGCCGGGCTGGCCAGCCAGATCCGCCTCGGCCCCGGCGCCGTCCAGGCGACCGGCACCCCGGTCACCGGCAGCGGCCCGCAGAGCGTGGGACAGCAGTTCACCTTCGGCGTGACGGCGGGACGCAGCTACACGGTGACCAAGTACGTGGGGATCGAGACGGCGGGCAGCGCTCGGGCCGCCGCGGCGGCCGCGCGGCAGCAGGCGTCAGGGGCCGCCGCCGCGGGCTTCGCCGGCACGCTCGCGGAGAACACCGCCGCCTGGCGGGCGCTGTGGGCCGGGCGCATCGACGTGCTCGGCGACCCGGCGCTGGCGACCGACGTCAACGCCAGCGAGTTCTACCTGTGGTCGAGCACACGGGACGGTTCCACCTGGAGCATCCCGCCGGCCGGGCTGTCCTCCAACGACTACAACGGGCATATCTTCTGGGACGCGGAAACGTGGATGTACCCGTCGCTGCTCGCCCAGCACCCCAGCGTGGCGGCCGGCATCGACGCGTACCGTTACCTGCGGCTCGCCGCGGCCGAGGCGCACGCCAGGGATACCGGCTACAGCGGCGCGCGGTTCCCGTGGGAGAGCGCGCTGGACGGTACCGAGCAGATCCCGCCACCGGTCTCGGTCAACAGCGAGGGCGTGTACGAGCAGCACATCACCGCCGACGTCGCCCTCGCCCAGTGGCAGTACTATCTCGCCACCGGCGACCGGGCGTGGCTGGCACGGTACGGCTGGCCGGTGCTGTCGCGGACGGCCGCTTTCTGGGCGAGCCGGGTGAGCCCCGGCGCCGGGGGCAGCTACCACATCAACGCCGTTACCGGGCCGGATGAGGAGAACCCGGACGTCAACGACGAGGTGTACACGAACGTCGCCGCGGCTGCGACGCTGCGGATGGCGGTCCAGGCGGCCCGTGTGGTCGGGGCAAGGCCGCCCGCCTCGTGGGCAAGGATCGCGAACGGGCTCGTGGTGCTGTACGACCCGCGCAGCGGGGTCAACCCGGAGTTCTCCGGCTACCAGGGTGAGATGGTCAAGCAGGCCGACGCGACGATGCTCTACTACCCGTGGGGATACGCGTCCTCGCCGTCGTCACCCCAGGCGGATCTGAACTATTACGTGCCGCGCACCGACCCGGGCGGTCCCTCGATGAGCGACGCCATCAACTCGGCCGACACATCGGCTCTGGGGTCGCCGGGGTGCGCGTCCTATGTCTATACAGAACGCAGCGTGGAACCCTTCATACGGGATCCCTTCGACCAGTTCTCGGAGACAAGGACCGGCGGGGCGTTCACGTTCACCACCGGGATCGGCGGTTTCCTGCAGGAGTTCCTCTACGGTTACTCGGGGCTGCGCTGGTCGGCCGCCTCGGTTCAGCTCAGCCCGAGCCTGACAGGCCAGCTCGGCGGCATCGTGCTGCGGGACCTGGCCTGGCACGGCAGCCGGTTCACGGTGGCGATCGGCCGGACCGTGACCACGGTGTCGGACGAGTCCGGGCCCGCGCTGCCGGTGACGGCCGGCGGCATCACCCGCACGGTCCCGCCCGGCGGCACGCTGACCGTGCCCACCCGGCGCCCGGACCTGACGCCGACCACGGACCTGGCTCGCTGCCAGCCCGCGGCGGCTTCGTCGGCGCAGCCGGGCGCCGATCCGCTCGCCGCGGTCGACGGCAGCCCGGCGACCGGATGGCAGCCGCAGCAGATCACGTCGAGCCTGGACGTCCGGCTCGCCCGCGACGTTTCGGTCAGCCGCGCCACGCTGCTCTGGGGCCAGGAGTGGCCGCCACCGCCCGCCGCGAACGTGCACCCGCCGGCCGGGCCGGTCAAGACGCTGCGGGCGTCCTCCTATGACCTGGTGGTGTCGGTCACCGGCCGGGACTGGACGGTGGTCGCCAGCGTCACCGGCCGCACCACGGGCACCCGGGACGTGCTCACCTTCCCGCCCGTCCGCGCCCGTTACGTCGGCGTGCGGATCACGGCGGCGACCTACGGCACCCCGCCGATCCTGGAGGAACTCGCCGTTCCGTGACCCGGGGGCCGCAGGCCGGAGAGCACCTCGCCGGCGCGGTGGCAGGCCGCCTCCCGGCCGGGCGCCACTGTCCGCAGGGGCGGCACCTCGGTGCGGCAGACGTCGACGGCGAGCGGGCACCGGGGATGGAACGGGCAGCCCGGCGGCGTCGCCGCCCCGGCCCGTGCTGCGGGACCGCCCCGTCCGGCGGAACCGGCTAGTGCGGCGGAACCGGCTAGTGCGGCGGAACCGGCTAGTGCGGCGGAACCGGCTGTTGCGGCGGGATGTGGCGAGGGATGGGCAGCCGGGCCGGGGACCGCCTCGCCGGGCAGGATGATCCTGGACCGCCGCGCGGTCGCGTCGACCTCCGGCACCGCGGAGAGCAGCGCGAGCGTGTACGGGTGCGCTGGTTTCGCCAGCAGGGCCGATGTTGGCCCGGATTCCGCGATGCGGCCGAGGTAGAGCACCGCGGTCCGCTCGCACAGCCCGGGCACGATCGCCAGATTGTGCGTGATCAGCAGGTAAGCGAGCCCGCGTTCCCCGCGCAGCCGCCGGATCAGTGCGAGGATCCGCGCCTGCGCGGTCACGTCGAGCGCGCTGGTCGGCTCGTCGAGCACGAGCAGGCGCGGCGATACCGCGAGCGCGCGGGCGATCGCCACCCGCTGCCGCTGCCCGCCGGACAGCTGATGCGGGTACCGGGAGGCGAGCGAGGGGTCCAGCGCGGCCTCGGACAGCAGGGCCGCCACCCGGTCGCCGACGCCGCCACGCGGCGCCAGCCCGTGCGCGGTCAGCACCTCCGCGATGGCGGCGCCGACCCGCATCCTCGGGTTCAGGCTGTTGTCCGCGTCCTGGAACACGATCTGCGCCGCGCGCCGGTACTCCCTCAGTCGCCGCCCGCGCAGCCCGGCCACGTCCTGTCCCTCGAACCGGATCGTCCCGCCCGCGGCCGGGACCAGCCGCAGTATCGCCCGGGCCACGGTCGTCTTCCCCGATCCGCTCTCACCAACGAGAGCCATACCGAACGGGCCGTGGCTCACCTCGAGGGAAACACCGTCGACCGCGCGCACCGGCCCAAAGCTCACCCGAAGGTCCCGCACGGCAAGCAGAGGCAGGGTGGGTGCGGGTGGTGCGGGCGGCTTGGGATTGGTGGGGTTAGTGGGCGCAGGCGGCGTGGGGTTAGTGGGCGCAGATGGCGTGGGGCTGGTGGGTGCAGGCGGCGTGGGCTCGGAGCGCGGAAGCTGAGGCGACACGGGCACGGGAGGTAGGGAGTCGGGCGGTGTGGGGTCGGGGGGC
>Ga0213875_10000643_pt1 | contig 27836 bp, 21 predicted proteins | sample BarmaccomBMRX_R8_FD_160105 | JGI IMG/M metagenome (GOLD analysis project Ga0213875, IMG submission 160105) | Root-associated microbial communities from Barbacenia macrantha in rupestrian grasslands, the National Park of Serra do Cipo, Brazil - RX_R8 | ecosystem: Host-associated > Plants > Roots... | reverse complement strand
GAGCCCGCAGCTGCGCATCAACCAGCGCCTGATCGTGCTGGCGCGGCAGAACCTGCGCGTGGTGCGGCTGAAGGGCGGCGATCCGCTGGTGTTCGGCCGCGGCGGCGAAGAGGCGCTGGCGCTCGCGGCCGCCGGGATTCCCTTCCGCATCGTGCCGGGGATAACGGCCGGGGTGGGCGGGCTCGCCTATGCCGGCATCCCGCTCACCCATCGCTCGACGAATTCCGCGGTGGCGTTCGTCACCGGGCATGACAGCGGCGGGGCGGTTCCCGATACGGTCGATTGGGAGGCGCTGGCGCGAGGCGCCCCGGTCTTGGTGCTGTACATGGCGCTCAAGCAACTGGCGAACATCGCCGCCCGGTTGATTGCGGCTGGGCGCTCCGCCGACGAGCCTGCCGCGGTCGTCAGCAAGGCGACCACCGCCGCGCAGCGCGTGCTGGTATCGACACTCGCCGATCTCGCGACGGCGGCGGAGATGGCCGGCATCGAACCGCCAGCGATCGTCGTGATCGGCGATGTCGTGCGCTTCCGGTCGTCGCTCGACTGGGCGGGCGATGCCGCCGGGACGGCGCTCCGGGGCGACGCGGTCTCTGAGCTGGTCCCGTCGCGCCGGACCGGCTGAGAGGGTCGATGACCGGCCGCGGGCTGATCATCGCGGCCCCCGCTTCCGGGAGCGGCAAGACCCTCGTCGCGCTCGGACTGCTGCGGCATTTGCGGCGGCGCGGCATCGCGGTCGCAGCCGCGAAAGCCGGCCCCGATTACGTCGATCCGACGTTCCTCGCCGCGGCCAGCGGTCGGCCCTGCGTCAATCTCGACCCCTGGGCGATGCGGCCCGCGACCCTCGCGGGCATGGTCGGCGATCTCGAAGCGAGCGCCGAGCTCGTGCTGTGCGAGGGGGTGATGGGGCTGTTCGATGGCGCGGGAGCGAGCGGCGAGGACGGCTCGACCGCGGAACTCGCACGCATCACCGGCTGGCCGGTGATCCTGGTCGTGGATGCGCGCGGTCAGGGCGCCTCTGCCGCCGCGCTGTTGCGGGGCTTCCGCGAGCACGACCGCGATGTCGCCATCGCCGGGGTCGTATTCAACCGAGTGGCCGGACCGCGACACCGGGCCCTGCTCGAGGAGGCCGTCGCGCGGCATCTGCCGCAGGTCGCCTGCCTCGGCGCGCTGCCGCGGGCGGAGGCGCTCGACCTCGCAGAACGGCATCTCGGCCTGGTGCCGGCCGGCGAAACATGCAGCCTCGAACCCCGGATCGAACGGGCATCCGCGCTCGTAGCGGCGGCCGTAGACACCGAAAGTCTGATCGCGACGGCGCAAGCGTCGATTGTCGCCCGGACCGCGTCGGGCCGAGGCCTCCCGCCGCTCGGGCAACGGATCGCGGTGGCGCGCGACGACGCTTTCTTGTTTCTGTACGAAGCGACCGTCGCCGGTTGGCGCGAATGCGGTTGCGAGACCTCGTTTTTTTCACCGCTCGCGGACGAGCCGCCCGATGCCGATGCGGACGCGGTGTATTTGCCCGGCGGCTATCCGGAGCTGCATGCCGGGCGCTTGTCGCAGACGCGCCGGTTTATCGACGGGCTGCGCCAGGCGGCCGCCCGCGGGAAGACGATCTACGGCGAGTGCGGCGGGTTCATGGTGCTCGGCGACTTGCTGATTGCCGCGGACGGGCGTGCCTACCCGATGGCCGGGTTGCTGGGCCTGCGCACGAGCTTTGCCGATCGCCGCCGCCACCTCGGCTATCGGGAAGCCATGCTGCTCGCTGCGACACCGCTCGGCGCCGCAGGCGTCCGCTTTCGCGGCCACGAATTCCATTATGCGACGACCGTCTCCGAAGCCGGTAGCGCGTTGTTTTCCGTCGCCGACTCGCGCGGCCGCAACCTCGGCCGGACCGGGCTGCGCCGCGGCAGGGTAGCCGGCTCCTTCATTCACCTGATCGACACCCGCGCCTGAGATCTTCAACCATTGTTAATGCCGGCCTGCGAATCTGCCGGCGCAAATGGCCGCTTCGTCGCCGCGCCGTCGACGTGCCCCGCCATTCTCCAAGCTGGTTAGCTGATGCGCCGTGTCGGAGGTCCCCAGCGCCGTTTCCGTTCGAGCCGGAAATTCCTTCTGGCCGGCGTCGGTCTGTTTGCGATTGTTGCCCTTGCGGCCGGGCTCGTCATCTGGGACCTGCGGAAAGAAGCGGTCCAGAACTATCGCCAGGAGACCGCCAATTTAGGGTTCGCGCTTGCCGAGCAGACCTCGCGTTCGTTGCAGGCGGTCGATCTCGTATTGAGCGAGACGATCGGCGCGCTGGTCAAAGAAGCGCCGGAAACCGCTGCTGACTTCCAGGCCCGGTTAGCAACCGGGGATGTTCACCGCTTTCTGGCCGAGCAGATCAAACACCTGCCGCAAGCGGATTCTCTTGTGCTGATCGGGGCCGACGGGCGGGTCGTGAACGGTTCGCGCGAATGGCCGATGCCGAAGGTCGACGTTTCGGATCGCGATTATTTCGAACACCTGAGCACGCGGGACGAGCGCGCTCCCTTCGTCAGCGGCCCCGGGCGCAACCGGATGACCGAGGGCTGGAGCTTCTTTGTCGCGCGGCGGGTGAATGGCGCAGATGGGCGCTTTCTCGGCATCGTGCTCGGCGTGCTCGATGTCGCCTATCTTGAGGAATTCTATAAGGCGCTCGCGTTGCAGCAGGACGGTTCGGTCTCGCTGATAGGGCGCAACGGCACGATCATCGCGCGATATCCGCACAGCGAAGAGCGGCTCGGAAAAAAGTTTCCGCCCGGGGCGCAGTGGTACTCGGTCGTTGCCGCGGGCGGCGGGGTCTACCGCTCGCCCGGGTACGTCGACAGCGTTCCGCGCATCGTTTCGGTGCAGCCGCTGCGGGACTATCCGCTCGTCATCGACGTGACCCGATCGGAGTCGGCGGCGCTCGCGCATTGGCGACGCCAATCCACATTCATCGGCATCGGCGCTCTCTGCACGTTGCTCGGCTTCGGCCTGATGCTGCACGCTTTGGCGACCCAGTTCCGCAGGCTCGAACGATCCGAGGCCTCACTGGCCGAACGCAACGCGGAGCTCGAGGACAGCCGCGTCCGGCTCGAAGCTCGGACCGCCGAGCTGGCTCGCTCGGCCGAGGCAATTCGCCAAAGCGAGGAACGCGCGCGCGATTTCGCCGAAATCACCTCGGACTGGTTCTGGGAACAGGATGCGGAGCTTCGCTATACCTGGTTCTTCGATGCGGCGAGCCGGCCCGGCCTGGTGTTCGATTTGATCGGCCAGACGCGGTGGGAGATGGTCACCGAAGGGGTGACCGAAGAGCAATGGGCCGCGCACAAGGCCGATCTCGCCGCGCGCAGGCCGTTCCGGGATTTCCGGTACATCCGCACCGGCAAGGACGGTGAGGTCCATCACATCAGCGTCGGGGGAAACCCGATCTTCGACGAAAGCGGCGCGTTTTGCGGCTATCGCGGCGCCGGACGGCACATCACGGAGCAGGTCCGCGCCGAGGAGGCGCTCCGCCAGGCGAAGGCCGAAGCCGAGGCGGCGCAGGCCGAAGCGGAAATCTCGCGCCGCGCCGCCGAAGAGACCAGCCGCTATCTGCTCGAAGCGCAGCGCATCGGTAAGATCGGCCACTGGATGACGGACGCCGACGGCGAAATCCGCGCCTGGTCGCCGCAAATGTACGAGATCGCCGGCTTCGCGCCGGGGCTGACGGTTTCCGCCGAACTTGCCCAATCCTTGATCCATCCTGAGGACCGGCAGCCTTTCCGCGAGGCGTTCCGGCAAGCGCGCGACCGCCTCGTCGGTGAAACCGGCCCGATTGCGGTCGAGCTGCGCTGGCTGCGGCCGAACGCCGAGCTGCGCTGGGTTCGGATGGAAATCAACCCGCAATTCGGGGACGAGGGCTCCTGCGTGGGGTTGTTCGGCACCGCCCAGGACATCACCGACCGGAAGCAGACCGAGGAGGCGCTGAAGGCGGCGCAGCGGCAGCTTGCGGAGGCGATCGAATCGATTTCGGAAGGCTTCGTCCTGTTCGATCGCGAGGATCGCTACGTTCTGACCAACTCGAAATACCTCGACATTTTCCCGTTCCTCGCGGATGCGATTGTGCCGGGTACACCCTATGAGGCGATGTTGCGCACCGGGCTTGCGCGCGGCGGGTTCGAACTGGGCGACGAGGACCCCGAGCATTGGATCGCGCGCAAGCTGGTCGAACACTGCGAATGCGGACCTCCGCGCGAGATCCTGCTGGCTGACGGGCGATGGGTCCGGCTGGTCGAGCGGCGCACCCGCGACGGCGGCATCGTCGGCATCCGCACCGACATCACCGAGCGCAAGCAGGCCGAGGACGCGGTCAAGGCGGCACAGCACCAGCTCATCGACGCGATCGAGTCGATGTCGGACGGGTTTGCGCTGTTCGATCGCGACGACCGCTACGTCCTGACCAACAGCAACTACCGCGCCCTTTACCCCGACCGCACCGACCTGTTCACGCCGGGCACGAGCTATGAGGAGATGCTCCGGAAGAGCGCCGAGCGCGGCCTCCAGGATCTCGGCGAAGACGATGTCGAGTCCTGGGTGCGCAAGATGCTGGCTTGGCACCGCGACTGCGGCGAACCGATCGAGCGGCAGCTCCGTGACGGGCGTTGGATCCGGGTCGTCGAACGGCGCACGGCGGATGGCGGGATCGTCGCCCTGCGCACCGACATCACGCAGCGCAAGCAAGCCGACGAGGCGCTGCGGGCCGCGCGCAGCCAGCTGGCCGACGCCATCGAGTCCATCTCGGAGGGGTTCGCGCTGTTCGATCGCGACGACCGTTACGTGTTGACCAACACCAATTATCGGCGCCTCTACCCCGATACGGCCGATCTGTTCGTCCCGGGAACCAGCTTTGAAACCGTGCTGCGCGCCAATGTCGAGCGGGGGACGCAGTATTTCGGCGAGGAAGGCGGCGAAGCCTGGGTCCGCCGCACCTTGGAGTGGCACCGCGCCTGCGACGGGCCGATGGAGCAGCAATTCAGGGACGGTCGCTGCATCCGCCTCGTCGAACGGCGCACCCCGGATGGCGGCATCGTCGCGATCCGCACCGACATCACCGCGATCAAATCCGCCGAGGCGGCGCTGGTGCGCAAGGTCGAGGATCTCGAAGCGGCGCAGGACCGGCTCGAGCGGCTGAGCCGCGACCTCAGCGCGATGGCCGCCGATCTCAGCGTGGCCCGTGACGCGGCCGAGGCGGCGAGCCGCGCCAAATCCGAATTCCTCGCCAATATGTCGCACGAGATCCGCACGCCGATGAACGGCATCATCGGGATGAACGGTCTGCTGCTGCAGAGCCAGCTGACGCCGGCGCAACGGGAATGCGCCGTTGCGGTGCGCGACAGCGCCGACGCGCTGCTGACGCTGATCAACGACATCCTCGATATCTCGAAGCTCGAAGCCGGCAAGGTCGAGCTGGAATCGATCGATTTCGACCTCGTCGATACGGCTGAGGGGGCAGTTGCGCTGTTCGGCCCGATGGCGAATGAAAAAAGGATCGACCTCGGCATCCTGATCGAACCGCCCGCGCGCGGCGGCTTTCGGGGCGACCCGACGCGGCTACGACAGGTTTTGCTGAACCTGGTCGGGAACGCGGTCAAATTCACCGAATCGGGGAGCGTCTCGGTAACGATCGCGACAACCCCGCCAGACATGGGCGCACCGGCCTGCGTCCGTTTCGAGGTCGCCGATACCGGGATCGGGATGTCGCGCGAGGTACTCGCCACTCTGTTCGAGAAATTCAGCCAGGCCGATGGCTCCATCACCCGGCGTTTCGGCGGCACCGGGCTCGGCCTGGCAATCTCGAAGCAGCTGGTCGAATTGATGGGCGGCCGCATCGGGGCGGAGAGCGAACTCGGAAAGGGCAGCCGCTTCTGGTTCGAGTTGCCGTTGTTGCCCGCGGCCAGCCCGGCAATCAAACGGCAGGCCTTGCCGCACGAGCTTACCGGCCTGCGCGTTCTGGTCGTCGATGATGTCGAGATGAATCGCCGTGTGCTGCTGGGGCAGCTTGCCTCGCTCGGCGTCTCGGCGAAGGCCGCCGCGGACGGGGATGGGGCGCTTGCCGAGCTCAAGAAGGCGCGGCGCGAGGGCCGCGGCTTCGATCTCGTGATCATCGACCAGATCATGCCGGGCATGTCGGGGCACGGCCTGGCCGCGCGCATTCGCACTTTCCCGGAAGAGGCTACGACCAAGCTGCTACTGGCCTCGTCCGGCACGACCACCGGCCCTGCTCAGGGCGAGCCGGTCTGCATTGACGCCACGCTGATAAAACCGATCCGCGAGCAGGCGCTGGCCGATGCCCTCGGGCACTTGTTCGGACCGGAAAATCACGTTCCGTGTTTGCCCGAACCGATGACGGCCCCGCCGCAATCGGCGGCTCCAGCACTGCGCGTCCTGATCGCCGAGGACAACAAAATCAACCAGCAACTCGCCGCGATGCTGCTGCGCAACGCCGGGCACTCTGCCGAGGTCGTCGATAATGGCGAGCAGGCCGTCGAGGCCGCCCAGAGCGGAGCGTACGACATAATCCTGATGGACATTCAGATGCCGCATCTCGACGGCATTCAGGCCACCAAGCGGATCCGTGCGCTGCCTTCGCCGCTTTGCCGCGTGCCGATCATCGCGCTGACGGCGCACGCCATGGCCGGCGCGAAAGAACAATATTTGGCCAACGGCATGGATGACTACCTATCAAAGCCGCTGGATCCCGAGCTGCTGTTCCGCAAGCTCGCCGCGCTCTGCGCCAAGCCGCAGCCGGTCGAGTCGGCGCCGCCGGTGAAATGCGGGCCGTCCTTTGACGCAGCGCGGCTCGATGCGATCGAGCTGCACCTGCCGAGCGGTTCGGTCAACGGTCTGGTCAGCCTGTTCCTCGACCAGACCGCGGATCAGATCGCGGGAATGCGCGCCTTGGCCGGATGCGGCGATCTGCTCGGTCTCGGCAAGGAGGCGCACAGCCTCGCCGGCAGCGCGGCCAATGTCGGCGCAATCGGGCTCGGAGCGGTGGCACGCGAGATCGAGGCGGCATGCCATGCGGCCGACCACGATCGGGCGAGGTGCCTCGGCGCGCCGCTCGAAGACGCCGCGAATGCTGCCTGCGCCGCGCTGCAAGCCTGGCTCGCGACCAAGGCTGCCGCAGCCGCGACGGACCGCCGCCGGCCTGTCCGCGCCAGGCATTCGGCATAGAGCTTCCGGCAGACCGCCGCCAGCCGCCGTCGGCCTCTGGCGCCGCATCCCGACAGATCGGATAATTCGCGGCACGAATCTTCCGTCCGACGATCCTGCGGGGAGCGCCGCGCCGAATTGATCCGCTTCATCGTCACGCGCCTGGTAGAGATCGCGGCGGTATTGCTGGTGATGTCGGTCGTCATCTATGGGCTGATCGGGCTGATGCCGGGCGACCCGATCGATCTGATGCTGTCGGCCGATCCGCGCATGACCGGCGCGGACGCGGCTCGGCTCAAGGCCGCCTACGGCCTCGATCAGCCGCTCGTTGCGCGCTATCTCGCCTGGGGGCGCGCGGCGCTGTCCGGCAATCTCGGCTATTCGCGGCTGTTTGCGGCACCGGTCGTCGCGGTGTTGTGGCCGCGGCTCGGCAACTCGCTGCTGCTGATGGGATCCGGGTTCTGCATTTCGTTCGCGGCAGCCCTGGGCGTCGGCATTGCCGCCGCGCGCCGCCCCGGTTCGCGACTCGATGCAGCGATCAACCTGTTCTGTTTTGCCGGGGTGTCGATCCCGACCTTCTGGCTGGCGCTGATTCTGATCTTGGTGTTCGCGGCGGGGTTGGGCTGGCTCCCGGCCGGGGGCGTCGCGACCGTCGGCGACCTCGGGGAGCGGCTGCGCCACCTGGTGCTGCCGATCGCGACGCTGAGCCTGGCGAGCGTCGGCGGCTATACCCGTTACGTGCGGGCTGCCATGCGGGACGCGCTCGGCCAGGACCACATCAGGACGGCGCGGGCAAAGGGGGCGGGGGAAGCGCGAGTCGTGTTGCGCCACGCGCTGCGCTCGGCGCTGGTGCCGATCTCGACGGTGTTGGCGCTGTCCTTCGGCGGCCTCGTCTCGGGTGCACTGGTTACCGAGACCATGTTCGCCTACCCCGGAATGGGAAAACTGATTTTCGATGCGGTGATGGGCAACGACTACAATCTCGCGCTCGCCGGATTGCTGCTCGCCACCGCGACGACGCTGCTCGCCAATTTCGCCGCCGATCTCGCTTACGCCTGGCTCGACCCGCGGGTCGGCTATCGGTGAAGGGAGCGCTCGTCTGGCTCGGCCTCGTCGCAACCGCTTCATTCGTGGCGCCGCTGCTCGCCGGTGCGCTCGGGCTCGATGTTTCCGCAGTCGATCTTCTCGACCGCTTCGCATCGCCATCGACGGCGCACCCGCTCGGGACCGACGAACTCGGCCGCGACACGCTGCTGCGCCTGCTCGAAGGCGGCCGGGTGTCATTGACCATCGGGGTCGCCGCCGCGCTCGCGGCCGCGGCGATCGGCACCGCGATCGGGCTCGCATCCGGCTATCTCGGGGGCTGGGTCGATCGCGTCCTGATGCGCGCGACGGACGGGGTCATCGCGCTGCCGCTGCTGCCGTTGCTGATCGTGTTGGCGGCGCTCGATCTCGGAAAACTCGGACTGCCGCCATCCTGGACCCAGTCGGAGGAGATCAGCCTCTTGCGCATAGCCGCGCTAGCCGTGCTGGTGGGCTGGACCACGGCGGCGCGGCTGGTGCGCAGCGCCACCCTGGTCGCGCGCAACCGGGATTTCGTGCGCGCCGCGCACAGCCTCGGCGCGAGCGTCCCGCACATCCTCATCTGGCACATCCTGCCGAATGTGTTGGGGCCGCTCGTCGTGGCAAGCACGCTGAGCGTCGGCGATATCATCCTGCTCGAATCGGTGCTGAGCTTTCTCGGGCTCGGGGTGCAGCCCCCCTTAGCGAGTTGGGGCAGCATGCTGACCAACGCGCAGGAGTTGGCAACGGCCGCGCCGCTGCTGGCGATCTATCCGGGCGCGATGATCTTTATCACGGTCGCCGCCTGCAACCTGCTCGGCGATGGGCTTTTGCGCCGCTACGAGCGGCGCGCCTGAGCGGCTCGACCGCAAGCGGCGCGCTGCTGTTCAGGGCTCGATCGCGGCAATCTTCTTTGGCTGACGCAGGACGGCGCGCAGCAAATATTCTGTCGCAGCGCCGCGCCAACCTGCCGCCGGCGTAGGAGAATTCTGCCGCGCCGAGGAGCGCATCGCCGCGATGATGTCGAGCGCGTCGAAGGCCGTGATCGGCAGCCCGGTGCGCGGGTCGCGGTAGCGCGGATAGAGCAGCAGGGCAGCGGCAACCAGCCGGTCGAGCCCGCAACGAGGCCGCGGTCGCGGCCATTGCAGCACGTCGGTCGTGAGGCCCAGCCCGGCGTAAAAGGGCAGCCCATAGGTGACGACCTTGCGGCGACGCAACAGCGCTTCGAAGCCGAGCAGCGAGGTTATTGTGTGCACCTCGTCGGCCTGATCGATTGCGCTTGCCGCATCGCAGCCCGCCAATACGTCGTCGGCCAGGCCCGTGAGATCGCCTTGCCCGATTGCCCCGGGCCGAAGCCCGCGCTCGACATCGGGGTGCGGCTTGTAAAGGACGATCGCCTCCGGCGCGCTCGCCCGCACCGCCGCCAGCAGACCGAGATTGGTGCGGATGCCCGGCGCACCGAGCCGGATCGACGCATCGTTTTCGACCTGGCCCGGTACGAGGATGCAACGGTGTTGGTCACGCCCTCCGATGCGGGCCGCGCTAGGGTCACCGACATTGTATTTGCTGAGCCGCAGGGCGATCAGGCGCTCGCGCAATTCGTGTGCGGCCGCGAGGACCTCCGGCGCGATCTCGGCTTCCGCGATGATCCGTTCGAGGCGGCTCTCCCGGCACGGGTCGAAATAAATTCCGAGATCGTCAACCACCAGCGAAACCGCTGGAACGAATTCCGCGCCGAGCCCGACCGAGCGCAGGAACCCGTCTTCGATGCGGGTCAGCGCGGCACCGTGTCGCCGCGCCTCGTCGTCAAGCCAGGTTGGCTCCTGCCCGGCCCACACCATCAAGCGGTTGCCGCGGCGTATGCCGGCGCGGATGGCGCGGCGTCTCGGTCCCGCGAAAGACACGGTGCCGTGCCGGCTCGTCACGAACCGCGACACCCAGGGGCGCTTGCGTCGCGATACGGCCAGCAGGCGGACGGCGCCCGCATTCTCCGCGTCGGCAGCACGCGCCGCCGCAAACCGCCGCGCGACGGTGACGGCGTCGGCCGGCCTTCCGTGCACCAGGTCGACGTACCGCGGATAACGCTCGTAGGCTGCGTGGAACAGCGCCTCCAATGTGGGCCGCCGACCTCGCCGAGGACAAGGCACGCGATCCTCGGTCAGGCCCCAGCCGGCATAGAAGGGCAGACCGAAGCATGCGACCGGCACCCCATGTACCAGCGCCTCAAATCCGGCGAGGCTCGTCGCGGTATAGACCCGCTCGGCATGCCGAAGCATCGACGGCCAGCTGACAGGCGCCGCGAAGACGGGAAGCTTGCGCGCCCGCGCCATGTCGAAGAGGTACCCCTTGCGCCGGCCGGCGACCACATCGGGGTGCGACCGGACCACGATTCGCGCCTGCGGATTCTCGTCGCGGGCGGCGGTCAGCATGTCCTCGAAGCTCGCTGCATCGCTGCCGCCGGCCGAGACGGAAACGTCCCCGACCACCTGGTCGAGCACGATGACGAGCGGCCGCGGGTCGCCGTTGAACAGCGCCGGCGTACAATCGGGTGCGGCGTTGTATTTCGACAAATTGGCCGTGCGGAACAGGTCGAGAAGCGCGGCGGTCGAAGGCTCTGGCTCCAGTTCCGCTTCGATCAGCCGCTCAAGCCGGCTCGGCCGCGAGCAGTCGTAGTAGACGCCGCAATCGTCGACGACCAGCGACCACGGAGCGCCGCCCAGCACCCCCAGCTCGATCGAGCGCAGAAAACCGTCTTCGAGCGCCAGATACGGCAGCCCAAGCCGCGCCGCTTCGGCGCGCGCGCGCTCGGTGGTCGGGCGATAGCCCCAGCCCGCGATCGCCGCCAGCTCGCCATCGCCGGCCTGCGCATGGCGCAGATCGATCGGGCGGCCCCACGGCTTCAGGAACAGCTCCAAGAACGGGATCTTGAGGATACCGACCGACAGGATCCCGATCAGAGGCATGGCCGCGCCGCTCCGGAGATCAGGCCGCGCCGGCCCGAAGCACGAAGGGCTGCACCTCGTAATGATAGACGATGACCGCCGCCTCCGGATTGTGCTCGACCAGCTTCCGGGCCAGCGTCCTTTCGAGGACGCGCAACTCGTCTGGAAACAAGCGAAGATAGCAGGGCGGGTACTGGAACATGCCGCTCCACCACACCAGGCTGCGCCCGGTCCGCGACACCGTCCGCATGAAATAATCGGTATCGAGCGTCATATCGCCCGATGTGAACGTGAAGGAGAGCCGCCGATAGCGGGCCCAGAAAGCCGCCCAGCCGTCCCAGCCTCCGAAATGCCGCGTCACGACCTCGGCGAACCATGCCTCGGATCGGGCGAGGCGCTGCTCGTCGAGCACTTCGGCGGTGTCGAGCTGCGGCCACAGCCGCCGCAGCATGCCCCCATAGTCGCGTCCGTCCCATTCCTCCACGAGATGCCGGCGCAATGCCAGCTGGGTCGATGAGAGGTCGAAGAAATCGACCCGTGTCCGTTCGTGAAATCCATGGCGGTGCAGCAGATACTCGAGCTTCAGCCCGGAGGCGACGCCGACCGCCTGATCGATCGCGCCGGCGAAAAAGGGCGGCTTCGGCGTGTCGATCGTCTCCGTGTTCCAGGTGTAGACCTTCCGCGCGAGGCGGTTCTGCACCTCGGCAATATCGCCCATCACCGAAAGAGCGTGTTGCAGCGCTGCGGCGGCCTGCTTATCGGCCGGCGGACCCGGGGGCGGGGCCGGGGCTTGGCGATAGCCGGAGGCCGCGAATTCGGCGAACGCCTCGTTGATCGAGGCGGCCGCATTTGCCGGGTCGATGAATGCCTTTTCTCTCCTGAGATAGTCGGGCCAGGAGGCGATCCGCAACCCGTGTTGGAGCCCTTGCGCGATCAACTGCCACCCGAAGCCGGGCGCCGCGATCTCGGTGTCGCCCTCTGCGGGTTCGAGCCAAGCTGGGCCCTGGTCCTCGGGATGGCGCACCCCGCTCGACCGGGCCCGGCGGGCTCGCACGGGGGCGTCGGCGGCGTCGGCGAAGCCGGGCCTGCCGATCCGGTTCCACAAAGCGAGGTTGAGAAAGATGCATTGCGGGTCGAGGGCGAAGTAGTCGCCCTCCTCCCGGATGTGGGCGACGGCCAGGGTGCGCGTGTCGAGCAGCGACGCAAGCCCGATCAGCCACCTCTCGTCATGACGAAACCAGTTACCGCCCATGATGAAGAGGGCGTAATCCGCCTCGGCCAGCCGCGGGTGGCGCAGCAGCTCGTCGTGGCTGTCGAGCAGCAGCATTGGGAATTGCGACTTGTTGTAGACGCTGGAGATGCTGATCCGGGTGAGCGCGGCAGCCAGTTGCGCCGGGGCCGGCGGCATGACGATCCCGGCGAGCGTACGCTCCTCGAACGGGCGCTTCAGCGCCCGACAGGCCGGCTCGGCGGCGCTGCGCCGGCGCGCCACGAACGGAGATAAGCGCAACGCATGTCTGGCGAGTGGCGATCCGCCCTCGACGGCCAAATCGTGCGCATCCTGCTCGAGAAGCGTGTTGCGCACCGTCAGATACGGCCGGTCGAGCCTAAACGCGCTGCGCGGATCCCCGGCCGCCTCGTTCCCGGCCTGATCGCGGCGCCGGATCGAGGCAACGACCGGGCCGGCGACAAAATCCGAAAAATCGATGACCGACCGGTCGGCGAGGGTCGACAAGAACGGCCAGCCCGGCGAAACGGGCCCGATCGGTCCCGCTGCAATCGGCGGATCGGGCATCGCCGGTTCCGGGTCCGAGCGCGGCACCGGGGCAGCGACGGCGGTCGCTTGCGGCACTGCAGCCACCGGCACCCCGAGCCGAGCCGGCCCGTTCGGCGCGTTCAACAACCCGGCGTTGCGCCTGACCGGCAGCTCCGGCGGCGGGTCGGAAGGGCGGTGCGCAGAGAGCCTGCGGAACAGGTCCGAAAGCCGTTTCATCGCTCTCGGTGCTCAGCTCGGCCCGGCGCGGCGGGCATCGCCGCGGCGCGAGCGTCGCCCGGTCGCGACGACACCGGGAGGTCGGTCCGGGACGGCCTATGCCGCCGCTTCGGCGGCCTCGGCCATCGAGAGGTCCACCGCCATGCGCGGCGACAGCATCGCAAAGCTCGTGCCCCGTATCCCGGCGATGATTTCGAGACACGGAAGCGAAGCGGCTTCAAGCCGGGCGCGCTCTATGATCGCGCGCGGCTCCGTCACTCGGAAAACGTGCAGCCATTCCTCGGAGGCCGCATCGATCAGCTGAACCAGATACCCGTCCGCCTGTTCGAAACCGGGCCAGGCAAGCTGCAATGAGCCGTCCTCCCACGAGCCTTCGACCTGCCAGACGGCCTCGGGGTCTCCGACATCGAGCAGTGAGCCGACCGCGCCGAGCCGTTCGGTCGCAACCTCGACCCGTGCCGCCTGCGGCGCCGCCAAGGTCGCGCGATGGACCGGGCTGATGGGCCGATAGCCGTTCGAGGTCCGAACCAGCAGGTGATAGGTGCGATCCGTGTCGAGCTTCGACCAGTCGCAATCCCAAAACGGGTCGACCAGAAATTCGACCGCGACCTCTTGGCCCGACGAGTCGGTCAGCTTGACGCAATAGGCCGAGGCCTCGGGGGCCGGATTCCAGCTGATCCGTTCCACTTGGCCCGCTCGGCGGGGCTCGGCGGGTTGCAGACGGATCGCTTCCCGGTGACACGGGCTGTCGTCGCCGTCGCCTGTGTTCACATCCATCTGATGCACGCGCCAGATCCAGTCGCCCTCGGCGTAATCCGGCTCGTTCGGGATCGTACCCGCGAAGCCGTCGCCGGTCGGGGCCATCGGGATGATGCGCTTCTCTCCGGTCTTGCGCTCGTACAAGGTGATGCGCGCCGCCTCCCCGATCTCCCTCGGTGCATGCACCTCGATCGGCAGCCCTGGCGCACCCGGTCCCGTCGACACCTCACCGGTCGGCGACAGCGATACGATCCGGGCCGGACCGACGGAAGACGGCGTCTCGGCCACGTCGGCGGGAGCCGACGCCTCCGCCTCCCCGGGGGAAGCCGGCGCGTCTGCCTCTTGCGCACTTTCCTCGGCCATTGCCGGCGCGGGATCGGCCGCGGCCGGCTCTGCCGCAGCCGGGGCCGAACGCAGCAGCGACGGCGGCGCGGACAGGGTGGCGCGGTACACCGGCTCGCGCGGCAGCAGCCCGTCATAGCTGCGCACCAGCAAGGTGTAGACCTTGCCCGGATCGAGCTTCGACCAATCGCAATCCCAAAAGGGATCGACGACGAAATCGACCGCGACCTCGCGTCCCGAAACGGCTTCGCTCAGCTTGACGCAAAACCCGGTCGTCTTTGCGGAATTCCACGCCAGCCGCTGGATGACGGGCGATGATGGGGCAGCACCCGGCAATAGCCGAACAGGCTCCTGTTGGCAGGGCGAGTCATCGACGTCGTCGGCCTCGAGGTCGAATTCCTGGACCCGCCAGCTCCATTCGCCCTCGGCAAATTCCGGATCGTCATTGACGATCCCGACAAACCCCAGCTCCGTCAGCTGCATCGGAACGAGGCGCGTGAGCCCGCCCTTGCCGCCGCGTCGGGACAGCACGATAGCCGCGGCGCGACCGACCTCGCGCGGCGCCACGATCTCGATCGGCAGTCCCGCAGCGCCCGGCTCGACCGTCATCACGCCGGACATCGCCAGCAGGATCGAGCGCGGCCGGTCGAGGATCGGCGCCAATGTCGGCGCAATGCCAATATCGCTTTTGCCCAACAACAAAGCCTCCGCGAGCACCGCTGAATGTGAATGGAGTGATACTAGAGGATTCGAGGTTTCGCACGCAATCTCATGTTTAACGGCGACGGCTCCGTCCAATAATCGAAACCTCAGAGCAGCCTCTGTGTACTCGTTAAAGGATTTAGTACCGGAACTCTTCACACTGTGTGCCGCCGGTGGACTCGTGTTTTCGTGGAGTGTGGAAACACCGGTCCTGCCCCGCATCCGATCCGGACCGGACCGCTCGCTTCGGTTCAGGCTCGATTGACTCGCCGAGGCGGCCGTCGCTAGCCTCATGCGAGTTTCGCCGAGCCGAGGGAGATTTGATGACCCGCGCCGCCGCGATCGCCGCCGCCGAGGCTTATTTCGACGCCGGCGGCTTCGCCGCCGATCTCGGCCGCCGGGTCGCGATCCCGACCGAAAGCCAGAACCCCGAGCGCGGGGCCGCGCTTGCCGCCTATCTCCACGAGGAGATGGCGCCGTCGCTCGACCGGCTCGGCTTCACCTCGGAAATTTTTGACAACCCGGCGAGCGCGGGGCCGATGCTGATCGCGGAGCGGCGCGAGGAGGGCGCCGCGACGACGGTGCTCGGCTACGGCCATGGCGATGTGATCCGCGGGCTCGAACCGCAATGGCATGAAGGGTTGTCGCCCTGGACCCTGGAGCGCCGCGGCGACCGGCTCTACGGTCGCGGCACCGCCGACAATAAGGGGCAGCATACGATCAACCTGGCCGCGCTCGCCTGTGTGTTGCAGACGCGCGGCCGGCTCGGCTTCAACGCCAAATTGCTGATCGAGACCGGCGAGGAGGTCGGCTCGCCCGGTCTGCGCGAGGTGTGCCGCCACTACAAGGACCGGCTCGCCGCCGACGTGCTGATCGCCTCGGACGGGCCGCGGCTGGCGCCGGAGCGGCCGACGATCTTCCTCGGGGCGCGCGGCGCAATGAATTTCGATCTGGTCGTCGATCTGCGCGAGGGCGGGCATCATTCCGGGAATTGGGGTGGGCTGCTCACCAACCCGGGCATCATTCTGGCGCATGCGCTTGCTTCGGTGGCGAGCGAGAAGGGCGCGATCCGGGTGCGTGAATGGGTTCCGCAACACATCCCGAACTCGGTGCGGATGGCGTTGGCCGATTGCGTCGTGGAAGGCGGCGAAGGGGTGCCCGAGATCGACCCCGGTTGGGGCGAGCCCGGCCTCACCCCGAGCGAAAAGGTATTCGGCTGGTGCAGCTTCGAGGTGTTGGCCTTCACCACCGGCAACCCCGAAAACCCGGTCAATGCGATCCCGCCGCGGGCCCGCGCGACGTGCCAGATCCGCTTCGTGGTCGGGGTCGACCCGGAAAATTTCATGCCGGCCTTGCGCCGACACCTCGATGCGCATGGCTTCCCGATGGTCGCGGTCGAGCCGTGGAAGAAGGCCTATTTCCCCGCGACCCGTCTCGATCCCGACCATCCCTGGGTGCGCTGGGCGGCCGGGTCGATCGCCGAGACGACCGGCAAGCATCCGGCGATCCTGCCCAATCTCGGCGGCTCCTTGCCGAACGACATCTTCGCCGAAGACCTCGGGCTGCCGACCGTCTGGGTCCCCCATTCCTACGCCTCGTGCTCGCAGCACGCCCCAAACGAGCACATGCTCGCCCCGATCGCCCGCGAGGCGCTGGCGGTCATGGCCGGGCTTTATTGGGATCTGGGCGAGGCCGGCGTGCCGCAACGAGGCTGATCGGCCCCGGCGCGCGGAGTGCGCCTGGCGGTCACTAATCTCGGATTCCGAAGTTCACTGCGTTGCATTCGTGTCATCGCGGAGAGCGAGCGCAGCTCGCGAGCCGGGCACCCCATGAACACGGAATCAGCAGAGCCTTGCCAGGACGGCGTTCCTAGCTTCCGGGCTGCCGCTGCGGCCCCGGGAACGATCAAAGCGGAAACGGCCAACTTCTCGGCAAGGCGTGATCTTTGAGCCGCGGCACGCCGAACTCAACCGATCACGAAATTGAGCCCGACTGCCGTTTCCAGCGTCGCGCTGGCCGCGTGCAGGGAAACCGCCCAGGTCTGGTCCCCGACCACTCCGTCCGGGGTCACGCCGCCCCAGCTCTGGAAGGCCTCGACCGAGGCTTTTGTCTTCGGCCCGAAATTGCCGTCGACGCCTTGCGGGGTAACGTTCCATTCTCCGGCGGCGCCGTTGGTCAGCAGGTTCTGCAGGCTCTGCACCACGGTGCCGGTTGAGCCTTCCCTCAGGATCGGCATCGGGCCGCCATCGGGCAAGGCGGCCCAGGTCTGCGGGCCTACGACGCCGTCGGCCCTCAGGCCCGAATCCGTCTGGAAGGATTTGACGGTCGTTTCGAGTTGCGGCGTGAAGACCCCATCGACGCTGATCCCGAGGTCGGGTGTGCGGCGCAAGGCCCGCTGGAGACGCCGCACGACATCGCCGGTAGCGCCGACCTGGATGGTCGGCTGGTTCGGGTTTGGCATAATCGCCTCCCTGGTTTCGAAAACTCTGCCCCTGGGCACGGCGCAGGGGCAAGGCCGCGCTCGATTCGGCGCGGTTCTTGCGCCGCCCTGCGTTGCCGCGGTTGGCCGCAAGCGCCGCGCGGGATATCGTCATTCGGCAGATCGGGAGGGGTCTATGGTCGTGTTTCGGCGCCTGTTTCGCCTCGGCACCGCGCTATCCTTCGCAGTACTCGTGCCGATCGCTGCAGCGCCAAATGCGGCGTCGGCGGTCTTCAAATGGGCGAATGACGGCGATGCGCGGGCAATGGACCCCTACACCTTCGACGAGACGGTGCAGAACAGCCTGCTGGCCAACATCTACGAGCGTCTGGTCCAGCGCAGCAAGACGCTGGGGATCGACCCGGGCCTGGCGGTGAGCTGGTCGCAAACGAGCCCGACGGTGTGGCGCTTCAAATTGCGCCCGAACGTCAAATGGCAGGATGGCGGCGCGTTCACCGCCGACGATGTCGTGTTCTCCTACGCCCGCGTGATGGGCAAGAATTCCGCATTTCGCTCGCAGCTCGGCACGATCAACACAATCGCCAAGATCGACGACCTGACGATCGACATCGAGACCAAGACACCCGACCCGATCCTGCCTGCCGAACTCACCAACTGGCCCATCATGAGCAAAGCCTGGTGCGAGCAGAACAACGCGGTCGAGAACGTCGTGATCGGCTCCGGCGAGAATTACGCGCTGCGCCACGCGATGGGCACGGGACCGTTCCGCCTCGCGCTGCGCGAGCCGGACCGGCGCACCGTCTTCGAGCGCAACCCCGATTGGTGGGGCACGCCGGAGCACAATCTGGACCGCGCCGAATTCAACGTGATCGGCAACGCCGCCACCCGCGTCGCGGCGCTGCTGTCGGGCGAGATGGACATGATCTATTCGGTCCCGCCGCAAGACATGGACCGGATCGGCAAGACGGCGGGGGTGAAGCTCCTACAGACCCCGGAACTGCGCACGATCTATCTCGGCATGGACCAGGCGCGCGACGAGCTGCTGTTTTCGGATGTGAAGGGCAAGAACCCGCTCAAGGATGTGCGCGTACGCCGCGCCTTCGCGCTGGCAATAGACGAAGAGGCGATCGCCAAACGCGTCATGCGGGGCATGGCCCAGCCGACCTGGCTGATGTACGGCCGCGGGGTCGCCGGCTTCGACCCGGCGCTTAACGCGCGCCCCGCGCCCGATCTCGCGCGCGCCAAGGCGTTGCTTGCGGAAGCGGGCTACCCCGACGGGTTCCAGATCACGCTCGACTGTCCCAACGATCGTTATGTGATGGACGAGGCGATCTGCACCTCGATCGCGGCGATGCTGGCGCGCATCGGCATGAAGGTCGAGCCCTATGCCCGCACCAAGGTCAAGTTCTTCACCGATGTCGGCTACCCGAATTACCGCACCAGCTTCTACCTGCTCGGCTGGACGCCCAGTACCTACGACGCGCACAACGTCTATTACACGCTGATTGCCTCGCGCGCGCCCAGCGGCCGCGGCCAGGGCAATGACGGCGGCTATTCCAATCCGAAGATCGATGCGCTGACCGACCAGATCGGCGCCGAGCTCGACAAGGAGAAACGTCAGGCCCTGATCGACGACGCGGCGCGCATCGTTCAGGACGATGTCGCATTGATCCCGCTGCATCAGCAGGTCGTCGTATGGGCGACGCACGACAATATCGAGGTGACCCAGCCGGCTGATAACTACTTCTACTTGCGCTGGGTGAATGTGAAATAGCGAAGGGCGCCGCAATGGCGAGGCTGAGCGGCCCCGCGCGATGACGTTCCGCAAGATCCTGGTCGCCAATCGCGGCGAGATCGCCTGCCGCGTCATGCGCACGGCGCGGCGCATGGGGATCGCGACGGTCGCGGTCTATTCCGACGCCGATGCCGAAGCCTTGCACGTCCGCGAAGCGGACGAGGCAGTCCGCATCGGGCCGCCGCCCTCGGCCGAGAGCTACCTCCAGGGCGAGCGCATTCTCGCCGCCTGCCGCGAGACCGGTGCCGAGGCCGTCCATCCCGGCTACGGCTTCCTCTCAGAGAACGCCGGCTTCGCGCGGGCGTTGGAGGCAGCAGGTATCTCCTTCATCGGCCCCGGGCCCGACGCGATCGCCGCAATGGGCGACAAGATCGAGTCGAAGCGCCTGGCGCATGCCGCCGGCGTCTCGACCGTTCCGGGCTATCTCGGCGTGGTGCCCGATGCCGCGGCCGCGGCGGGGATCGCCCGCGACATCGGCTACCCGATCATGATCAAGGCCTCCGCCGGGGGCGGCGGCAAAGGGATGCGCATCGCCGCCAGCGAGGCGGAGCTGCACGACGGCTTCCGCGCCGCTTCCGGCGAAGCCCGGTCGAGCTTTGGCGACGACCGGATCTTCCTCGAAAAATACATCGAGGAGCCGCGCCACATCGAGATCCAGGTGCTCGGCGACGCGCAGGGCAACATCGTCCATCTCGGCGAGCGCGAATGCTCGATCCAGCGCCGCCACCAGAAGGTCATCGAGGAGGCGCCGAGCCCGTTCCTCGATGCGGCGACACGCGAGGCGATGGGCGGGCAGGCGGTCGCGTTGGCGCGGGCCGTGCGCTACCGCTCCGCCGGCACGGTCGAATTCATCGTCGACCGCGACCGCAATTTCTATTTCCTCGAAATGAACACCCGATTGCAGGTCGAACATCCGGTGACCGAGATGGTGACCGGGCTCGACCTCGTCGAATGGATGATCCGGATCGCGGCCGGCGAGAGCCTGCCCTTTGCGCAGCAGGAATTGCGGCACAAGGGCTGGGCGATCGAGGCACGGCTTTATGCCGAGGACCCGACCCGCAATTTTCTGCCGTCGATCGGACGGCTGACCCGGTATCGCCCGCCCCAGGGCGACGGGTTGCGCGTCGATGCCGGGGTCTTCGAAGGCGCCGAGATCAGCTTCTACTACGACCCGATGATCGCCAAGCTCGTCGCCTATGGCGGCGACCGCGCCGAAGCCGCCGAACGGCTCGGCCACGCGCTCGACGCGTTTTGCGTATCCGGGGTCCGGCAAAACATCGCCTTTCTCGCCGCGATCGTCGCGACCGAGCGCTTCCGAGCCGGTGCGCTCTCGACCGATTTCATCGCCCAGGAATTCCCCGACGGCTTCGGTCCGCCGAGCGGGTTTGTCGCCGCGGACCGGGTCATTCTTGCCGCCGCCGCGGTGGCGCGGCACCGGATGGAGGAGAGCGCGGCGGCGATCTCAGGGCAGCTCCGCGATACGCCCCCTCCCCTGCCGACTGACGCGACCGTCCTGCTCGACGGCACGCCGCATGCGGTGTCGGTACGTCCGGAAGGGGGCGCCTATGCGGTGACGGTCGAGGGAGCCACCCGGATCGCCGCGACCGAGTGGCGTCCCGGCGACCCGCTCCTGTCGCTGCGGATCGACGGGCATATGGCGACGGTGCAGATCGAGGTGCTGCCGGGCAGCGCATTTCGGCTGGTGCATGGCGGCGTGATCCGGCGGGCGCAGGTGCTGTCGCGCCGCGCCGCGGAACTGCTCGCGCTAATGCCGGAGAAGAAGCCGGCGGACACATCGCGCCAAGTGTTGTCGCCGATGCCGGGGCTGCTGACCGCGCTCGTCGTGAGCCCCGGTCAGGAGGTCAAGGTCGGCGAGCCGCTCGCGGTCATGGAGGCGATGAAGATGGAGAATGTGCTGCGGGCCGAGCGCGACGGCCGCATCGGCGCTGTGCACGCCAAGCCCGGCGACAGCCTAGCGGTGGACCAGATCATCCTCGAATTCGAGTGAGGTGCTGTGAGGACGGTGCGCCTTCGGATTGGCGGCCGCGTGCAGGGTGTCGGGTACCGCTTCTGGACCGAACGAACGGCGCGCGACCTCGGGCTGCGCGGCTGGGTGAGAAACCGCTCGGACGGTACCGTCGAGGTTCTGGCCACCGGGCCGGAAGAGGCGGCCGCGGCCTTGATCGCCGCCTGCCGACGCGGCCCGCGCGCCGCAGAGGTCGCCGAGGTGACTGTCGCAGAAGCCGCGGACGAGGGGTGCGAAGGGTTCGCGGCGCGCTCGACCCTATGATCTCGGCTTGATCGCGTCTTTAGCTTTGAGCGGCTATTGGGCCTTTACGCGGCCTCGGCTTCGTCCTCGTCGCCGCCTTGCACCGGCCCCGAATCCTGCCCCTTGGCGGCGGGGTCGCGATCGACGAATTCGATAATCGCCATTGCCGCATTGTCGCCGTGCCGGAAGCCAGCCTTGATGATCCGCAGATAGCCGCCCGGCCGGCCGGCGTAGCGCTGCGCCAGGGTGTTCAGCAATTTGTCGGCAAGCTTGGCGTCCTGCAAAGCGGCGATCGCTTGGCGGCGCGCATGCAGCCCGCCGCGCTTGCCGAGCGTCACCAGCCGCTCGACGAACGGCCGCAGGTCCTTTGCCTTGGGCAGGGTCGTGCGGATCTGCTCATGCTTGATCAGCGCCGCCGCCATGTTCTCGAACATCGCCTTGCGATGGGCAGAGGTGCGGCTGAAGCTGCGGCCGCTCATTCGATGACGCATGCTCTCCCCCGGCTTCGATCGTCATTCCGGCCGTAATTTGAATTAGTAGCAAGACGCCGATTAATAAGGCTCATCGACCCGCTTGGCCAGTTCCTCGATGTTTTCCGGCGGCCAGTTCGGGATCTCCATGCCGAGGTGCAACCCCATATTCGCCAGCACCTCTTTGATCTCGTTCAAGGACTTGCGGCCGAAATTGGGGGTGCGCAGCATCTCTGCTTCCGATTTCTGCACGAGGTCGCCGATATAGACGATATTGTCGTTCTTCAAACAGTTCGCCGAGCGGACCGACAATTCGAGCTCGTCGACCTTGCGCAGCAGGTTCTTGTTCACCGGCGGCTCGCCCGGCGACTCGCGCTCCACGGCGTGGCGGGGCTCGTCGAAATTGATGAAGAGCTGCAATTGGTCCTGCAGGATGCGGGCAGCGAGCGCGACCGCATCCTCGGGGCTTACCGCGCCGTTGGTCTCGACCCGCATGACGAGGCGATCGAGATCGGTTTCCTGACCGACGCGCGTGTTTTCGACACGGTACGACACCTTGCGCACCGGGCTGAACAGCGCATCCACCGGGATCAGCCCGATCGGCGCATCTTCCGGTCGGTTCTCCGCACCCGGCACATAGCCTTTGCCGTTCTCGACGCTGAACTCGACCGCGAGGCGCGCGCCCTGGTCGAGGGTGCAGATCACCAGATCGGGGTTCATGATCTCGATATCGTGCCCGGTCTCGATCGCGCCGGCGCGAACCTCGCCCGGGCCCGTCCCGCGCAAGCGAATGCGCTTCGGCCCCTCGCCATGCATCCGCAACGCGATGCTTTTGACGTTGAGCACGATGTCGGTCACGTCTTCGAGCACCCCGGGAATGGAGGAAAACTCGTGCAGCACGCCCTCGATCTGCATCGAGGTGACCGCCGCTCCCTGCAGGGACGACAGCAGCACCCGGCGCAGGGCGTTGCCGAGGGTCAATCCGAATCCGCGCTCGAGCGGCTCGGCGACGACCGTCGCGACGCGCTTCGGGTCATCGCCCGGCTCGATCTCGAGCTGCTTGGGCTTTCTCAATCCTTGCCAATTTCTCTGAATCACGACGGCCTCGGTCGTAAAGGGCGGAGCGTCTCCGCAAAGAAAGCCGGCGACATGCCGCCGGCGCTGTCCTGAAATGCACCCGGCGAGCGCCGGGGCAGACGGAATCAAACGCGCCGGCGCTTCGGAGGCCGGCACCCATTATGTGGTATCGGGGTCACATCGCGGATAGAGGTCACCGCAAAACCGACCGCCTGCAAGGCGCGCAAGGCGGATTCGCGGCCCGAGCCGGGTCCCTTGACCTCGATCTCGAGGGTCCGCATCCCGTGCTCCATCGCCTTGCGCCCGGCATCCTCGGCAGCGACCTGCGCCGCGTAGGGAGTCGATTTGCGCGAGCCCTTGAAGCCCTGGCTTCCGGAAGACGACCAGGCAATCGTGTTGCCCTGGGCGTCGGTGATCGTGATCATGGTGTTGTTGAAGGTCGCGTTGACATGCGCGGTGCCGGACGTGATGTTTTTACGCTCGCGTCGACGCAGACGCGGCGCTGCCGCAGTTTTCGCCATCGAATTTCTTCCGCCGTTCTTGTCCGCAGATCCCGGTCAGCCCGCCGGGAGGAGCCTATTTCTTCTTGCCCGCGATCGGCCGCGCCGGACCCTTGCGCGTGCGCGCATTGGTGTGGGTACGCTGCCCGCGCACAGGCAACCCCTTGCGATGCCGCAGCCCGCGATAAGAGCCGAGATCCATCAGCCGCTTGATGTTCATCGCGACGGTGCGCCGCAGATCGCCCTCGACCGTATACTCGCGGTCGATCAACTCGCGCACCCGCAATACCTCGTCATCGGTCAGTTCGTGGACGCGGCGCTCCGTCGGGATGCCGATCCGGTTGCAGATTTCCATCGCCTTGCTGCGGCCGATCCCGTGAATGTAGGTGAGCCCGATCGGGACCCGCTTCTGGTTCGGAATGTTGACGCCGGCAATTCGCGCCACCTGCGCTTCTCCTTCGCATACCGAAATCGGAACAGGCCGACGACAACGGGCCGACCGCAACCCAACCGGCGGATTATAGGGATATCGAAGATGTGGTCAATCTCGGCCGGGAAAGCATTCCTTAACGCGACAAAACGTCGCGGTTTAAGATGGCCTCGATCTCGGCGGCGACCGCATCGACCTCGGCCATGCCGTTGACGGTGCTCAGGATCCCGCGTTGCCGGTAATAGGGCAGGATCGGCTCGGTTTGGCGCCGGTACACCTGCAGCCGCTCCTGCACTGCTTCCGGACGGTCGTCCGCGCGGTGCACGAACTCGGTGCAGCCGCACACATCGCACACCCCTTCGACGCGCGGCCTGACATAGCGATCATGATAGCTGGCGCCGCAGCGCCGGCAGCTGAACCGCCCGGAAATACGGTCGACGAGAGCCGCCTCATCGACCTCCATCAGGATGACGTGGTCGAGCTTGAGCCCATGCTCAGCGAGCATGGCATCGAGCGCCTCGGCCTGCGGCACCGTGCGGGGAAACCCGTCGAGGATAAAGCCTCGGGCGCAATCCGGCTCTGCGATGCGTGCGCCGATCATCGCGATGATGATCGCGTCCGGCACGAGTTGGCCGGACTCCATTATGCCCTTGATCTTGAGGCCGAGCTCGCCACCGGCCGAGCTCGTCGCGCGCAGCATGTCGCCGGTCGCCAGCTGCACGACCCCGCAGGCCTGCTCGATGCGCTTCGCCTGGGTTCCCTTGCCGGCTCCGGGCGGGCCCAACAGGATCAGATTCATCGGATCGAGGACGTCGTGCCGTTCAGCCGCGGCGGCCGCGCAGGCGGGCCTTCTTGATCAGGCCCTCATATTGATGAGCCAGCAGGTGCGAGTGGATCTGGGCAACCGTGTCCATCGTGACGCTGACGACGATCAACAGGCTGGTCCCGCCGAAATAGAATGGCACCGAATATTCCGAGATCAGGATTTCCGGAAGGATGCACACCGCCGAAAGATAGGCGGCGCCGAGCACGGTCAACCGGGTCAGCACGTAATCGAGATAGTCGGCCGTGTTCTTTCCTGGCCGGATGCCCGGGATAAAGCCGCCATATTTGCGCAGATTGTCGGCCGTCTCGGTCGGGTTGAAGACGATCGCGGTATAGAAGAAGCAGAAGAACACGATCAGGCCGACATAGAGCGCCATATAGAGCGGCCGGCCATGCGCGAGATAGCTCGTGATCTCGCCGAGCCAGCCGAAGCTTTGGCCCCCGGCCTGAAAATTCGCGACCGTCGCTGGGAGCAGCAGCAAGGAAGAGGCGAAAATCGGCGGGATCACGCCCGAGGTGTTGATCTTGAGCGGCAGATGCGAGGCTTCGCCGCCGAACATGCGGTTGCCTTGCTGCCGCTTCGGGTATTGCACCAGGATGCGGCGCTGCGCCCGTTCCATGAACACGATGAACCCGACAACGACGATCGACATCGCGAGGAACAGGATGATGAACACGGTCGAAATCGCGCCGGTGCGGCCGAGTTCAAGGGTCGAGGCCAGCGCATGCGGCAGGTTGGCGACGATCCCGGCGAAGATGATCAGCGAAATGCCGTTGCCGACGCCGCGGGCGGTGATCTGCTCGCCGAGCCACATCAGGAACACGGTACCCCCGACCAAAGTGACGACCGTGACCAGGCGGAAAAAAATGCCCGGATCGAGCACCGCGGATTGCGTGCCCGCGCGCATGCCTTCGAGCCCGGCCGCGATCCCGTAGGCCTGCACCGCCGCCAGCAGCACGGTGCCGAACCGGGTGTATTGATTCAGCTTCTTGCGGCCGCTCTCGCCCTCCTTCTTCAGTGCTTCGAGGCTCGGCGACACCGCGGTCAGGAGCTGAATGATGATCGACGCCGAGATGTACGGCATGATGTTGAGCGCGAAGATCGTCATGCGCCCGAGCGCGCCGCCCGAGAACATGTCGAACATGCCGAGAATGCCGCCGGCATTGCGCGAGAAGATCTGCTGCAGGATCCCGGGGTCGATCCCCGGGATCGGGATGTAGGTCCCGAGCCGATAGATTACGAGCGCGCCGAGCGTGAACCAGATCCGGCTCTTGAGCTCGGTCGCCTTGCCGAAGGCCGAGAAATTTATGCTGGCCGCAAGCTGCTCGGCGGCTGACGCCATATTACCTGTCCCCGGCCCGCAATGGGCCTAAGCAAAAACGCGCGGCGGCCAAGCGCCGGACCCGATCGAACCGTCACTCCCGCGACAAGCCGAACTCAAAGGGCCGCGGGGCTCGGTCGTGGACCGGTGTCGTACCGCGGATGTGGCCGCTTCAGGCCGCAGCCGGCTCCGGCTCGGTCGGCCGCGCCGGCTTGCCGGTCACGATGACCTTGCCGCCGGCCTTCTCGACAGCGGCGATCGCTGCCCCGGACGCGCCGGCAACCTCGATCGTCAGCGCCGCCTTTATTCGGCCCTTGGCCAGCAGGCGGACGCCGTCGCCGGCTCGGCGCAACACCCCGGCCGCGACAAGCGCCGCGGCGTTGACGGTTGCGCCGCCCGCAAGCCGCCCGGCATCGAGCGCCGTCTGCAGCCGGCCGAGATTGACGATCTTGTAGTCCTTCTGGAAAATCTTGTTATTGAAGCCGCGCTTCGGCAGCCGGCGGTGCAGCGGGGTCTGGCCGCCCTCAAACCCGTTGAGCGCGACGCCGGTGCGGGCGGTCTGCCCCTTACCGCCGCGGGCCGAGGTCTTGCCTTTGCCCGAGCCGATGCCGCGCCCGACGCGCTTCGCCCGGTAATGCGCCCCAGGATTGTCTCTGATTTCGTTCAGCTTCATGCCCGCACTCTACTCTTCGACCCGCACGAGGTGCTTCACCTTGTCGATCATGCCGCGCACCGCAGGCGTGTCTTCGAGCACGCGGCGGCGCCGGATCTTATTGAGCCCCAGTCCTTTCAGCGTCTGCTCCTGGTCGAAGCGGCGACCGATCGGGCTGCCAATCTGGACGACGGTCAGGGTGCGCTTGTCTTCCATCACGCGCCCTCCCGCATCTCCGCGTCGCGGCGCCCGAGGATCTCGGCGACCTTTTTGCCGCGCCGTGCGGCAACCGCGCGCGGGCTGGTCACGCCCCCGAGCGCCGCGAAGGTGGCCTTGATCATGTTGTGCGGGTTCGAGCTGCCAGTCGATTTCGCAACGACGTCCTGCACGCCGAGCGCCTCGAAGATCGCGCGCATCGGGCCTCCGGCGATAATCCCGGTGCCCGGCCGGGCGGCGCGGACCACGACCCGGCCGGCCCCGTAGCGGCTGACGATATCGTGATGCAGCGTGCGGCCTTCGCGCAGGGGCACCCGGACCATGCCGCGCCGCGCCTGCTCGGTCGCCTTGCGGATCGCCTCCGGCACCTCGCGCGCCTTGCCCGAGCCGTAGCCGACCCGACCCTTGCGGTCGCCGACCACCACGAGCGCGGCAAAGCCGAACCGGCGCCCGCCTTTCACGACCTTGGCGACGCGGTTGATGCTGACGAGTTTCTCGGCAAGCTCGCCTTCGTCGCGATCGCGCGACCGGTCGCCGCCGTCGCGGCCGCGGCGTTCGCCTTGGGTACGTGCCATCGAACCGATCCTCTCAGAATTCCAGGCCGCCCTCGCGGGCGCCGTCGGCCAGGGCCTTGACCCGGCCATGATACAGATAGCCGCCGCGATCGAACACGACCCGCGCGATACCCGCCTGCTTGGCGCGCTCGGCGATCAGCTTACCGACGGCGCCGGCGGCCGCGACATCCGCCCCGGTCTTGAGGCTCTCCTTCAACGCGCCGTCGAGGCTCGACGCCGCGGCAAGGGTGCGCCCGGCCGTGTCGTCGATGATCTGCGCGTAAATATGCTTCGA
>Ga0213875_10000641_pt1 | contig 27878 bp, 18 predicted proteins | sample BarmaccomBMRX_R8_FD_160105 | JGI IMG/M metagenome (GOLD analysis project Ga0213875, IMG submission 160105) | Root-associated microbial communities from Barbacenia macrantha in rupestrian grasslands, the National Park of Serra do Cipo, Brazil - RX_R8 | ecosystem: Host-associated > Plants > Roots... | reverse complement strand
CACGGATGAGCAAAAGCAAGCCGCAGCAACACGGATTTACGATCACGTGTGGAAGCAATCCGCAGACAGCAGTTTCGCCGTCACAACAAACTTAGGAAGCCAAGCTTAGCTACTCCGCGGGAAGCCGCCGTCATTTTTTTGCGTAAATCCACAGTGCAATCGCGTTGCTTACGACTACCGTCGCCACGATCTTCCCCGCATAACTGACCGCGTTCGATACATCGATAATCGGGTACACGGCGATCAGCACCGCAACCACGCTCGACGCGAAACCCGCACCCGCTGCCAGCTTCACCCACAAAGGCAAACTCCGCCGAACGCGCGCCGCTCCCCACAACGGCAATGCAAATAGCGCGACGTATGTAATGCCGTAATGCGCGGTCGAGGCGTTCTGCAGCAGTTGCATCGCCTCCTGCTCATGCACTCCGAGCATGCTGAACGCAACCAGCACAATCACAATCGCCGCCACAAAGACGATCGAATTCGACGGCGTCTTCCAGCGCGCATTGAGCCGCGTGAACCACCCCGGAAGTAAGTGATCCCAACCCGCGGTCATGGGCAGTCGCGTCAATCCTGTGAAGATCAAGCTCGCAGCCGCGATCGCGCGCACAATCAGCAGAAAGATCGCAAACGGCGCCACATGCCCGCCCAACCCCGAATCGCCGAATGCCAGGCGGAATGTTTGCGGAATCGGGCCGATCAAGTTAATCGGCTGTCTGCCCACAAACGCGAGCACCGAGCTCGTTCCCAGAATAAACATCAGAGCAATTACCGGTGCCGAGATCGTAACCGACCGCCCTATGCTGCGCGCCGGATTGCGGCATTCGCCAGCGAGAATCGCGATGTATTCAAAACCGCTCAGCGCGCCGACCGTCATCTGCCCGAAAATCGCGAGACTGAACCAACTAATGGCGGGCGTCTGCCAGGTAAACGCTGTGTATGTTGATCGTGCGAACGCCGGAAGCAGCAATAAAAGCCCGTACGCCAAAAGAATCACAACGGCCCCAACGTTGTGTAACCATTTCCCGACTGCCAAACCGCGCACCGCAACGACAGCAATCGCGACGACGATAAACCCGATGATGATCGCTGTCGCCCAGCGATTTGCCGGCAGCCACTGAGCCGCCGGCCCGATCATGTACGCCAAATCTGTCGGCACCACGAACAGGATGCTCGCCACGCACACTACTGCGTATGCCCACAAATTCCAAGCAGTCAAAAATCCGAGAAACTCGCCGTACCCGAGCTTTGCCCATTGATACAGTCCGCCCTCGAGCGGCATCTCGCGATTCAGGTGCGTGACCACCGCCGCGAGCGGCAAGTAAAACAGCAACATCGCGCCCAACCAGAACGCAACGTGCGCCTTGCCGAGTTTCGCGGCCACGCCTACCCATGCGGAACCCACGACACAGAGCACTTGCGCCAGCGCTAAATCCGCCAGTCCGAGTTCACGTTTTAGCTTCGGAGCAGCCGTCGGCGCAAGCGGTCGCGCAACCGTATCGGCCATCAGTTGAATATGGCACGAAGCGCAGTCACAACATTTCCCAAGAACTTCTCTTTCGTTTCCAGTAGCTTGCCTGGGGGTCGCCCTGCCGTGTCATCTCAGTCCACGCAAACTCGTGGAGGAAATGGGTTTACAGCGGGTTCAAGATGCCGCGCGTTGTGCGGTCGCTTGCGAACGGGCAACGGGCGTTCCGGCGGAGCTGACAATCGCTCAATGGGCGCTCGAAAGCGGGTGGGGCCACCATCAACCGGACAACAACTGCTTCGGCATCAAGGCCTACGCCGGCTGTTACGGAGTTCAATTACTCGAAACCACTGAGGTGATAAACGGCGCCACCCAAACGGTCAACCGGGAATTTGCTACGTTTCCGACGCTCGCCGCATGCTTTGAAAAACACGCCCAACTGATCTCGCAAGCCTCTCCGTATCGGAATGTATGGAAAGAGTACGAAATGACGAAAGATCTTCACGCGTTAGTCGTAGGCGTGGCGCCCATCTACGCCACCGGGTCCAACTACGCAGAGACGTTACTCGCCATAATAGCGATGCCTGAGGTCACCTCGGCGCTCGCGAACGCTCGCGGTGAAGCGTCCTAACACGCGCTATCCTGCGGTCACCTTTTGTAATTCACCGGCATCTTGCCGGTTCCGGATTTCGTCGAGGTAGTTATAGATTGTGTATTTCGTCAAGCCCAGCACTTCGGCCACACGCTCGACCGAATAGCGGATCAGAAACGCGCCTCTCGACTCCAAGTACGCCACAACTGCGACCTTGTCTTCGCGTGTGAGCTCGTGCGTCGCTTTCTCGGTCGCGAGCAGCGCATTGCGAATCAGGGAATCAAGAACTTCATCGACCGACCGCTCGAAATGCTCTTCCACGGTGCTGTTTGCGGACCCTAGCGCATTCTGGACCCAATCCTTCATCGCGATCAACGCAGAGATGTCCACATTGATGCACAGGGAGCCGGTAATCTCTCCTGCTTCGTCTCGAAGGAAAACGCTTGATGACCGGAGTTCCTTTCCGCTCTTTGTCTTTGCGCGATAGTTGATGAGGTCCGAGGCCGGCCGCGTCTTCAGCAACTGAAATCCAAGAGCGTCGAGAGTGCCGCCGATCGTCCGGCCCGTCAAACTTCCATTGGCGATCGCGATGATCGATCGTTCAGGAAAGGCGAAGTCATGCACCACAACCTCGCACCCTCTTCCGAACATTTGTCCTAGCGCATCCGCCAGTCTGCAAAGAAATTCAATCTGGAACTCCTTCTTGTCCTTGGACACGAGCCTAAGGTTAGCATGGACAATTTTTGTTGAAATTCGTTACGGCGCTCCTACGTTTTGTTAAAATGTGCCGCAGTATTTGCGGGAGCTGATAACGCCATGCGCACAAAACTCTTGGTCTTCCTTGCTTCTGTTCTCGTGCCTTGCTTGACGCCTACGAGCGGTCACGCTCAAACGGCTGCCACCGGCGCTCTCACCGGAACCATCAGCGACACGAGCGGGGCCGTAGTGCCCGGCGCGACGGTGACGGTCACTCGAAACGAGACGGGCGAAGCGCGATTGGTTGTTTCCGAAAGCGATGGCAGTTTCCGCCTACCGCTGCTCGATCCTGGCACGTACATGATCAACGTGCAAAAGACTGGCTTCAAGACGGCCACGCAATCGAATGTGCAAGTGCTGGTAACCGAAACGAACGTCGTCAACATTTCACTCGAACCCGGCGCTATTCAACAAACGGTTTCTGTAAGCGCGAGCGAACAAATGGTCCAGACCGAATCAAGCGCTCTGGGGAGGGTTGTGGATGAGCAGACGGTCGAGAATCTTCCCTTAGTAACTCGTAATTACACGCAGATACTTTCGCTCTCGCCCGGCGTCATCGCACCCGTAAACAACGCAACCGATCTCGGGCGTGGAAATGGCGGTCTATCGGGGATCGTCGGCGGCTTCGGCAACGACGCGAGCATTCATGCGAACGGCAATCGCTCGACGGACAACAATTTTCAGATGAACGGGCTCCAGGTGAACGACATTTCGGGTAGCGCCGGAGGCAGCGGCGGCGTTCCTATACCGAACCCCGACACGATCCAGGAGTTCAAGGTCCAAACCGGCCAATACGACGCCAGCTATGGAAGAAACGCGGGGGCCAACGTGGGCCTTATCACGAAATCCGGCACAAACGGTTTTCATGGCAACGTGTTTGAGTTCTTCCGCAACACAGACCTGAACGCGAACGATTTTTTTGCGAATGAGGCCGGAGCTTCGCGTGGTGTTCTCGACCAGAACCAGTTCGGCGGGACCTTCGGAGGCCCGATTCTTAAGGACAAACTGTTTTTCTTCGGCTCTTACCAGGGAACGCGGCAGGAAAACGGAATCGCATTCGGTTGTTCCTCCACCATGGTTCTTCCCACGCCATCGAACGGCGCTGAGGGCGTGCTCGGCAACGACCGCTCCGCGCTTGCCATCGCGCAACTATTCAACGGCCAGCGCGGTCTGTTCCAAAACATCGATGGAGGGGTGGGGCCTGCGATTGATGCTTCCGCCCCGAGTGGGAACGGGACGGCGAATCCCTATAACATCAATCCCGTTGCTCTCGCGCTGCTTCAAATGAAGCTGCCGGACGGAAGCTATTTGATTCCGAGCGCTGCGTCCGCGAGCGGCCTCACGGTGCTAAGAAACCCGTGCAGCTTCAATGAAGATCAATATTTAGGAGACGTGGATTGGATTCATAGCGCGCGCAGCACATTTTTCGCGCGGTACTTCATCGCGGACAGTAAACAAACGATTACTTTCCCAAACGCCAGTTACAATAACGGGTTTGGCGCCACACTGGGGTCTCCGAGCCTACAACCGGAACGCTTCCAGGCACTTGCACTCGGCAATACGTACACGTTGACCGCGAACTTAGTAAATGAGGTTCGTGTCGGGTTTCATCGTACCGTTGTTGCCACTCAACAGGAAAATCCATTTAGCTTTTCGAGCATCGGAGCGAGTGTATCTTCCTTCTACAACAATTTCCCCTCGATCTACATCAGCGGATGCTGCCAGATCGGGGGCGGTGCGCCATCTACGAGCATTCAGGGAAGTTACGACGCGAACGACATGCTCGCCTGGACACATGGTAAGCACAATATTCGGGTCGGCGGCGGAGTAACCCGCAGCTATTTAGATCAGCGCGATTTCCGACTGAACGGAATCGAGATCTATCCCACCTGGCCCGATTTCTTGCTGGGGTTGAATGCGTTTCAGACGGGCACCATCTTCACGCCCGGTCCGCCCTTTGGAAACATCTTGGTGACCATAGATTTCCTAGGAGATCCCGACCGCGACGAGCGCGCCTGGGACGCCTACGGCTATTTTCAAGACGACATTAAGCTGTCACGCCGCTTCACCGTGAACGTCGGGCTGCGATATGAGCGCATCGGTGAGTTGGGCGACACGCGCGGGCGCAACGGCAACTTCGATCCGGCACTTGCCAACCCAAATCCTCCCGCGTCAGGCACGCTCGCCGGTTATACCGTTCCATCCAATTTCGAGGGTGCAGTTCCCGCCGGCGTAACAACAACGGACAACAACCTGGGAATTCCGGGATACGGCCAAAATGCCTGGGAGCCACGAGTCGGCTTCGCATGGCAGCCGCTCCCGAACTCAGATCGGTTTGTGGTTCGAGGCGGCTATGGCATTTACTACACAAGACCCGTTGGCGCGGCCGTACTGGAGACCACAAGCTCGGCACCCTTCGGCGACTTCCGCCTGTGCGAGGAGGCTTGCGCCCTCGGCGCCACCGCACAGAATCCGTTCCCGCCGGCGCCTTCTCTTTCGAGTTTTCCGCTGTTTCAGCCTTACTCGCCTTCCACGAATGAAACGGTTCTTGAGCTGGGCCAAGATTTCCGGCCGCCCCGAATCCAGCAGTACAGTTTTGGCGTGCAAACAACTCTGGCCAAGAACTATCTTCTGGAAGTCGGATATGTCGGCTCGCACGGTACGGACTTGATCCGGCAGCTCGGCCTGAACCAGGCGCTTTCGGCTTCGCCCCAAAATCCGGTGCGCGGCCAGACAGACAACACGATCGATAATATTCCCGAGCGTCTGCCATACCTCGGATTCTCTTCGGACGCAAGCGGTATAAATGAAATTCAGGCCGCCGGTTTCTCGTGGTACAACGCGCTCGAGGCGAGTGTCACAAAACGTTTCAGCAGCGGATTTCAGTTCTTGGCATCTTATACGTGGTCGAAAGAACTGGACACCGACGCCGCCGATCCGGAGTGGGGCAGCGCGGGAGGAACAAGCACGCTAGGCAACCAATCACCCGCTCCCGGCACTCGATACGGCCCCGGCAATTTCAATCGCAGCCAGCGATTCGTCGCAAGTTACTTGTATGAATTTCCTACTCCCTCCGGCGCGGGCTGGAAGAACCGCATATTAGGCGGCTGGTCCGTAGCCGGCGTGACCACAATTCAATCCGGACAATACCTGACGATCTCGGGTGAAAACGCAAGTAATGTTTTTGGCATCACAAACGATCGCATCGAAATGGCTCCGGGCTGCACATACTCGCAGCTCGCAACGCCCGGGTCAGTAAAAAATAGATTGACAAATTACTTCAACGGCAACTGTATCGATCGCCAGAATCTAAGCCTGCCGTTGGACGTCGTAAATAACACAAATGTACCCGTATGGCCGGTCATCGGCGCAGACGGCATCGGAACCAATTTCGGAAACAGCGGCATCGGCATCGTTACCGGCCCGGGTCAGGCCAATTACGATCTCTCGCTGCAAAAGGTTACGCCTATCCGTGAGTCGATGAATTTAGTATTTCGCACAGAGTTCTTTAACGCGTTCAATCATCCCCAGTTTTCAAATCCGGATGTCGACAGCGCGGATTCCACCTTTGGCCAGATTCTCTCCACGTCCGTGAATCCACGAATTATCCAGTTCGCTTTGAAGCTCAATTTCTAATGCGTCTCAAAGCACTTGCGACAGCGCTATTCTGCTGCCAGGCCCTTGCATTCGCCGCAGACTGGCCGCTCCCGAGCGATGAGCCCGTAATTACTCATCACAAAATTCAGGTGAATGGAACGGCCCTGAACTACACGGCGTATGCCGGATTTTTGTCCCTGAACGATGAATTCAACAACACGCGCGGCCGTATTTTTTATGCCTTTTATCGTTTAGATGCAGGCGCAGAGTCCGCACGGCCCGTAACGTTCGCCTGGAACGGTGGTCCGGGATCGAATGCCTCTTTGCTCGAGTTAGCCGCCTTGGGCCCTCTTCGGGTGAAAGATCTCAGCGAATACTCCGCCCAGCCTCCGCCGTACCAGTTGACCGAGAACGAGAGTACGTGGCTCGACAAGACAGACCTGGTATTTGTCGATCCAATCGGGACCGGCTACAGCTACGCGACTAAGCCCGAGTTCGGAAGCCAATTTTGGAGTCCGAAGGGCGATGTCGCCTCGATTGCCGAATTCATCCGTCTCTTCCTCTCCGGCTATAAATACGACCGCCGCCTTCCGATTTTCCTCGTGGGCGAAAGTTACGGAACCCTGCGCGCGGCAGGAGTGGCATCGGAGCTAACGGGCAAAGATCTTAACGTGTCGGGCGTGGTTTTGATTTCGAGCGTCTTGGGACCGGGAAGGTTAGGCGCAGAGGAAAACTCGGATCTTACATACATCGACTTACTACCCAGCTACACGGTTGCCGCCTTCGTGCAGAAAAAACTCGGGGCGGGCGTAGGCTCCGACCTCGAAACGTCCATTCGGAAAGCGGAGCAATGGGCTGTTTCGCAATATTCCGTAGCGTTGCTTGAGGGCGATCGCTTGTCGCCGCCGGATCGGGATCGCATCGCGCGAGATCTAGCGAACTTTACGGGCCTACCCGAGCAATTTCTTATGCACCACAACCTTCGCATGGGTATGGAGGACTTCGCCAATCACTTACTCGAGGGCAGCAAGCGGGTGGTCGGGCATTATGATGTGCGGGCCACCGCTCCCGCCACTTCATCAGGAGGAGAGTACAACCCCACGCTAGATCCCAGTCTGAACACGCATGGTACAGGCGAGCTCGTTGTCCCCTATCTTCGCGATCAGCTAAACATTCATGCGGACGCGTTGTACGCCGGACCTTTCGGAGGCCGTTGGCCGCCGCCCGCTAGCCCGCGCGGCGATTGGATGTCAACTCGCTGGGATTGGAGCAGCGCTGCAGCGGTCGATGGTGACGCCGCGCTGGCCCGCGCTATGCGAGCGAACCCTCACATGCAAGTGCTCGTCGTATCGGGCATGTACGACCTTTCGACCCCGTTTTTTCGCGCCGAGTACGCTTTCGCCCATATGAATTTGGACCCTGAAACTCGGGCGCGTGTTCAACTGATGCGCTATCCCGCCGGTCACATGGTTTATCTCGAAGCGCCTACACGCAAACGGCTGAAAAGCGATTTTGTCGCGCTCATGCAGCGCGGGTCGGGGCCGGAAGCTAAGTGATTGGTGCGCGCACGCTCCCAGTATTCGCGTTCTGCGCCACGTTGTGTGCGCAAGGAACCGGGGGCGCCGGGCCGCAAATTGTCGTAACACTCGCGCCGGCTACGAGCGCCAATGCCGTTGTCGCGATGAACGTAACGCTCGAGATCAATGACCTCGACACAAACTCAAAAGACAATTTCGCGTTACGCATTCCGGTCGAGTTTGCCGGCATACACCATGTCGCGGACCGCATCGAGAATCTGGAGGCAAGTGGTCCCGCCGGCGCTCTCACGCTTACACAATCCGATGAACGGCCCGACGCCGGAGGCTCTCTCTATTGGCGCAGATGGAAGCTCGACGCGCCTGCGCCTTCGCAACTCACCGTTCACTACCGCGCCCGTCTCGATCCGCCGCATCCCTGGCCCGGGCCGCCTTTTGACCTTCGTTCGAATGCAGGAGGTGTCAGCGGCGCGGGCTTCGGCTTCCTGGTGCTTCCCGATTCAAAAAACGACTTTAGTATCGCCCTGAAATGGGACCTTCAGAACATGCCTTCAGGCGCGCGCGCTGTTTCGAGCCTCGGCGAAGGAGACATTCGAACGCGCGGCCCCATAGAGCGCCTCCAGGCCTGTTTCTATATCGCAGGCCCGCTCGGCACATATCCCGACCCGTTCAGTGCCGGCGTTTTTCGTTCCGCTTGGTTAGGCGATCCCCCGTTTGATGCCAAGTCGGAGATGAAGTGGTCCGCGGACGCGTATCTCGCTCTGCATCAATTCTTTTTCGAATCGGGCGCGCAACCGTTCTACTTTTTTATGCGGGCGGGCAAAGACAACGGTAGCTACGGCGGTGCGGCGCTTGCGAATTCATTCCTTCTCTTCGCGCCCGAAGCCGGCACGCCGATGCGCGACCATTCGCCGCCGCGCCTGATCATCGCGCACGAGATCACCCATCACTTTGTTGGTGGACTGACATCGCCTGATGGCATCGAGGGTTCGTGGTTCAGCGAGGGTTTAGCCGAGTACTATTCGCGCTGGGTGACCTTTCGCGCCGGCCTTATTCCGCCGTCTAGGTTTTTGGAAGCTGTTAACGAATCCGCCCAGGGATATTACACGAATCCGGTCAACACGCTGCCGAACGACAAAATTGCGGTGGCATTCTGGCGTGACAAACGCGCCCAGACTTTGCCGTATCAGCGCGGCTTCCTCTATTTCGCGGACACGAACAGTAAGCTTCTCGCCGGCTCGCACGGCAAGATCTCGCTCGATACACTTATTCTTCCTCTCATCGCGCGCCGCAACAGCGGAGAGAAGGTTACCCCCGAAACGTGGCGGACAGCCGTCGCGAAGCAACTAGGTTCCGAAGGCGAGCACGAATTCGATTCGATCATTCTTCACGGCGATCTCGTCGTGCCTGCTTCAGATGCTTTTGGACCATGCTTCGAGCGGCGCGAAGCCAAGATGCAGTTATTCGACCTCGGATTCGACCAGCACAAGAGCCTCGATGTCGACCCGCGAGTTATACGGGATCTTGAGCCCGACTCGCCCGCCGAAAAGGCCGGTCTGCTAAACGGTGACATCGTTGTAAGTCTTGATCCACCCGACATAGATCGCCTCCGGAGTCACCTGACCGAGCGCATTTCGCTGCGCGTGAAACGCGGAAACGACATTCTCCCAATCGATTACCTGCCGAGGTCCTCCCAGGCGGTCCAGGGCTACGAGTGGACACGGCGTCCGAGCGTACCGGATAACAAGTGTGCCGCATGGTAAGGCGATCAGCCGCTCTCGTCGCGATGGCGGCGTTGCCCTTCGCCATAGCTTCTGAACTTCCCATCGTCACCCATCACGTCGGCGCATTTAACGGCAAGCAGGTGCGCTACGCGGCCTCGATCGAGGCCACCGGCATCCCAGACAAAAGCGGTAAGCTCTCCGCTCGCTTAGTCAGCTTCGCGTACACGGCCGAAGATGTATCCGATCCTCGTACACGGCCAGTCATGTTTGTCTTCAATGGCGGCCCGATCACGGCGTCGCTGTGGCTGCACATCGGGGTGATGGGACCTAAGCGCGTCGCCGTTCCTGACGACCTGAACGCGGATCCCAGCACATACAAGCTGGTGGACAATTCGTATTCGCCGCTGGACGTCGTTGATCTGGTGTTTGTGGATCCTGCATCGACCGGATACAGCCGCGTCCTGCCCGGCACCGCACCCGAGAACTTTTACTCTGTTGCCGGCGATGGCCAGCAAATCGCCGCGTTCATATCCGCCTGGCTGACGGGGCATAAGCGGCGCGACTCGCGCTGCTACATTCTGGGCGAGAGCTACGGCACCATTCGCGCGGCCGAGGTCGCCGCGCAGCTCGCGGAATTGCCGGAGCCGGTTCAGCTAGACGGAGTCGTGCTAATGGGACAAGCGCTGAACATCATCGAGTACCGGCAGCGGCCCCAGAACATAATCAGTTTCGCCGCATCGCTGCCCACGCTTGCCGCGATCGGCTGGTATCACAACAAGGTCGACCGGGCCGGGAAAACGGTCGACGCCTTTGTTGAGGAAGCTTGGTCTTATGCGCAGACCGACTACCTGACCGCGCTCTTCGCCGGAAACGCCATTAGCGTCGAGGAACGTGACCGGGTTGCCACGCGTCTCGAGCAGTTCACCGGCATACCCGCGGCTTATTACCGCGAGCACAACCTTCGCATCACAAAAGAGCAATACAGAATCGAGCTGCTGAAAAATCGGGGGCTGCTGCTCGGCCGTGTCGACGGCCGTTACGTCGCGCCGGTAACTAGCAAGGGTAATGCGGACGATCCCGCAAACGTCATTCAAGCTCCCTTTGAACGCTTGTTTTTCGCTTACGTTGAAAATGAGCTCGGCGCGCACTTGCCCGACATATATGTTGTTGCGGTAAACGTTCCTCTGGAAAGCTGGAAGTGGGGCGGCTCCGGGCCGTTTGCGGATTGGCCTTACAGCCAGCGTCTGCTAAAAGTGATGAACGCCAACCCCCGGTTTCATGTATTGATTGGCAATGGCTACTACGACACCGAAACTACCGTCGGCGCAGCCGAGTATCTGGTTCGACAGGCTGGCTGGACGCCGGACCGCGCAGCTATCTCTCTGTACGAAGGCGGCCACATGGCCTACACAGTCGCGAGCAGCGCGAAAAAATTCACAGACGATATTCGGAGGTTCATATCACGGCTATGACGTTCAATCGGCGTGAGGTTCTCCAGGCCGTTGGCGCGCTCACTGCGGTTCGATCTGCGCGCCCCTCGACTCGTCCCGGGCTTCCCGCAAAACACGATTTCGCAATTCCGCCGGGCGTGACCTATCTCAACAGTGCGTACACGCATCCTATGCCGCTTGCCGGCGGTGAGGCATTGCGCCAGTGGGCGGAGTTCCGCTCGCGTCCGGAGACCGTATCCCGCCCTAACAAACTCATCGATATCAAAGCCGAATTCGCTGCCTTAATCAACGCAAAGCCGTCCGAAATCTGCTTCATTCCGAACACCAGCACCGGCGAAAATCTGGTCGTCAACGGCCTGGACATCGACTACAGATCCGACAACGTCGTAACTGACGCGCTGCACTTCGAAGGCGCAATTTTGCATTTGCAAGCGCTTCAGCAGCGCTTCGGACTTGATCTGCGCATGGTGATGCCGCGTAACTGGCGCATCGAGCTGAAAGATCTCGCAAACGTCGTCGACCGCAGAACGAAATTGATCGAACTCTCGCTGGTCGCGATGGACAACGGCTTTGAGTATGATCTCAAGGCGGTTTGCGATCTGGCCCATGCCCACAATGCCTACGTCTATGCGGACATCGTGCAGGCCGCCGGCGCCAGCCCGATCGATGTTCGCGCGAGTGGTGTCGATTTTTGCGCCTGCTCGAGTTTCAAGTGGCTGATGGGCGATTTCGGACTGGGATTTTTGTTCGTCAAAGAATCGCTGCTCGAGAGCGTAATCCGCCGCTCGCAATACGGCTATTACGAAGCAAGCGCGATGGAATCGCACTTTCTCCCCGGCGATCCGCCGGCTTCGGCGCCATACACCTGGGAGCTTGACAATAACGCGACGGGTCATTTTGAAGTGGGGACGCCGGCCGACGGAGTTGCGCGGGTGCTCGCAGAATCGATCCCATACATCCGGGCGCTCGGCGTCGAAAATATCCTCGCTCACCGTCAGCCCATGTTGAAGCGCCTGCGCGACGAGATGCCTCGACTCGGTTTTGAGTGCCTGACCCCGGAAGAATCGACATCCGCACTCATTACCTTTGCGCTGAAAGATTATAGATCCGTTCAGGACAGGCTGAAGAAAGGCAGCGTGAACGCGCGCGTATCCCGGCGCTTCATTCGCATCTCGCCATCGGTCTTCAACGACATGGCGGATATCGACAAACTGCTGGAAGCTCTCGCGTGATCGCTCGCATCTTGATCGCTGGCTGGTGCGCCTCGCTTGCGGCAATCGGCCAGCAGAAGGTCACTGTCATCCATGCAGGCCGGTTGGTCGATACAACCCAAAAATCAGTGAGAAATCGGGTATCAATCGTGATCGAAGGCGAGCGAATCGCCGCTGTTCAGGATGGCTTCGTTCGGCCCCCCGCCGCGGACGTGATCGACTTGTCCACATCCACTGTGCTGCCCGGCCTCATCGATTGCCACAAGCACCTGACGTTTCACGCCTTCAGCGCCAATCATTATGAAGACCTCGTTACCGACACAGTGGCCGATTCGGCGTTTTATGCCGCATCGAACGCCCGCGTCACCCTCCTCAATGGCTTCACGAGTGTGCGCGATGTCGGCGCGAGGGAAACGGTCGACCTCGCGCTCAAACGCGCAATCACGCGAGGGTTGGTGATCGGTCCGCGTATGTGGGCAGCCGGCCAGATCATCGGCCCAACGGGTGGACATTCGGATGAAGCGAACGGCGTAGCGCCCGGCATCTCGGATCCGGAGTGGATTGCGTCCATCGTTGACTCTCCCGACGACGTCCGCAAGGTCGTGCGGCAGCACCATCGCAGCGGAACAGATCTGATCAAAATCGTGCCTAGCGGCGGGGTAGGCTCCGTCGGCGACGATCCGAAACGCCAATTGATGACCGACGACGAGATCAAATCCGCGATCGATACGGCGCATTCTCTTGGAATGAAAATCGCTGCCCACGCTCATGGCAAATCCGCGATAGATAGTTGCGCGCGCCTCGGTATCGATTCCATTGAACACGGCACGTACGCTGACCAGGAGTCGTTCCGGCTCATGAAAGAACATGGCACGTACCTGGTGCCGACCGTGTATGTCGCATATTTGCTGATGCAAACGGCAACGCAGCACCCCGACAAGCTGCCGCCGAACGTCGTCGCCAAAATCAAGGGCATTACTCCCGTCATCGACAACATGTTCACGAACGCGTATCGCGCGGGTGTGAAAATTGCCATGGGCACCGATTCTTTTGGAAGCTTTCGCGGCGGCTTGACTCCCGCGAAGGAGCTGACCGAAATGGTACGGCTCGGCATGACACCGATGGATGCTGTCGTCGCCGCAACCGCCAGTGCTGCCGATTTAATCGGCGACCGCGGCGATATTGGCGTCATTGCGCCCGGTGCATACGCCGACATCATCGCGGTTCCGGCCGATCCGCTTAAGGACATCACTGAACTGGAGCGCGTTGCGTTCGTGATGAAGAGCGGTGTCGTTTACAAGATGAACGGGAAAGAGGTGCAGTGAAGACCCAAGAATACAAGCGGCGGCTCGCCGTCCTCTGCCTGAGTGTGACCTGCGCTCTGCCACTTAGGGCCGCGGCTTCGCAACCCACGTTTATCGGCGAAGAGCCTGCTGTCCTTACGAATCACGCGATTAAAATTCGCGGGGCCTCGCTGAACTACACGGCTGAGTTGGGGCGCATCGCAATTCGGGATGTCGAGACGGGCGAGCCGCACGGCTACATGTTCGACACCGCATATCGAGTTGCCTCGCCACGCGAATCCCGTCCGGTCACCTTCGTGTGGAATGGCGGCCCGGGCGCGCCCTCAGCGCTGCTCCATTTTTCCGTTGCTGGACCCACGCGGCTCGAAAACGGCCAATTGGTCGATAACCTCGAAACCTGGCTGCTCGCAAGCGATCTCGTTTTCGTCGATCCCATCGGAACCGGATTCAGCCGGCCTGTAACCGCTGCCTACGATTCGGAATTCTACGGCACTCTCGGCGATGTGGCGTCCGTCACCGAGTTCGTGCGGGCATGGTGCCTCGTGCACGGTGCTGAAACCGCGCCCCTGTTCCTAGTTGGCGAGAGTTGGGGAGCCGGCCGCGCCGCGAACGTCGCCTATGCGCTCGAGAAGCGCGGCTTTCGCGTGAACGGCCTGGTTCTGATCTCCGGTGGCTGGGGGCTGAACCGCAGTTTCATTTCTCCCGAGCTGCGGTCCGCGCTTCAAATTGTCGATATGGCCGTCGTCGCGCTTTATCATGGACGAAGCGATCCGGGGCTGGGCAGGGATGCCGCAAGTGTGCGCCGCGCCGCCGAGACCTGGGCGCGCGAAACGTACGCGCCTGCTCTGAGTCGCATTAAAATCCTGTCGGATGCGGAACGAACCGCTATTGTCACGCAGCTTGCGCGATTCACGGGTTTGCCCGAAACGCAGATCGATCGCAAGACACTCGTGATTACTCCGCGCCAGTTTCGAACGGGCCTCTTGAAGGGCGACGCCAAAGAGCTATATATCTTTGACTTGCGTCGAACCAGCGCGCCTGAAGATCGTGCCGCCGAAGTTATACCCGCTTTTCTCCGCAATAACCTTGGCTACGGAACCAGCCTGCCTTACTTAGGATTGGACGACATCAGGCATGGCTTCGCGCCGACAGGCACGTATCCCGAATCGGTGAACGAGCGCTGGAATTATGCCACGGCCAAGCTGTCACCGGAGGAGGTGAAAGCCGCCATTCAAGCTGCAAGTGCGAGCGGTGCTGGTCCGCCGCGTCTCGGCCCGCCACTTCCAGCAATAGAGGAGGCGATTGCGATCAATCCGCGTCTAAAGGTGCTCGTTGCGGCTGGAATGTATGACGGCTTTCTACCCTGCACTATCGGCGAAGAATCCGAACGAACGCTGCCGCCGAACCTGCGCGGATCCTTCACCTTCCACTGTTACCCCGGTGGGCATGCTATGTATCTCGATGCGCCTGCGCGCGTTGAGCTTAGCCGCGACATCGAAAAGTTCATCAGTCACACGGCTAAACCGAATTGATCAGCCGCCAGAGATAGTTTCAGCGGGCGCGTCTACCGCGCCGCTGCCTTCGCCTTCGACATCACCGCCGGCCGGCTCACCTTCGAGGTCCGAGGGGTCGCCGACTTATGCGTTGCCGCTCCACCGTTGCGAGATGTTCCGTTTCCGTTCGGCGTCACTTTGCCCAGCACCACGGGCCGATTAGCGCCCGTCGCCATCGGCACATTTGACGGCCGCAGATGAGCCGTCTCGTACGCCATCACCGCAAACGCAATCGCTTCCTTCGCGTCGACGTCCAATCCGACCTCCGTGCTTTCCTTCACCGGGATTGGATCCATCGCTTTCGCGAGCATCTTCATCAGTGTCGGATTGTGCGTGCCGCCGCCTGAAACGAAAATCTCGTCCACGCGCATTTCGGGCAACACAAAATTCCGCACCCCGAGCGCAATGCTCTCAGCGGTCAATGCGGTCGCGGTAGCGATCAGATTCTCGCTACTCAACTCGGTATCGAGCAGCTTCGAAACAAACTCCGTCCCATATTGCTCGCGGCCCGCCGTCTTAGGCGGCTTCTGGCGGAAATACTTATCCCGCAACAGCTTTGCAAGCAGCTTCGGATCGATCTCGCCGGATGCGGCAATCGCGCCGTCGCGATCGAACGTCTGCTGGCCCTGCGTGATGCGCGTCACTAGCTGATCGATGACCATATTCCCCGGTCCCGTATCGAACGCGATCACTCGGTCGGTGCTGGTGTTCGGAGGAATCGCTGTCAGGTTCGCGATGCCGCCAATGTTGACGGCCATGCGCCCGCGTCCGCGGTGGCGAATCAGCATGTAGTCGAGATACGGCACCAGCGGCGCGCCTTTTCCGCCCGCCGCCATGTCGCGCTCGCGGAAATTCGAAATCACATCAATGCCGGTGCGCTCCGTAATCACGCTCGACTCGCCGATCTGCAGCGTGCTGGCCACTCGCTTGCCGAGATACGGCGCTGTCTGCCCCTCATGGAAGATGGTCTGCCCGTGACAGCCGATCAACTGAATCGTGTTCATCGGAATCTGCGCACGCTCGGCCGTCTCTTCCAGGGCCTCTGTATACAGCTCGCCCAGTAGGAAGTTAAGGCGGGAAATATCGCCCGTGTTCGCATTCGTATTCGACACCGCGAGCAACGCCTCGCGGATTTTCCTTGGATAGGGGACCGAATGCGTTGTCAAGACGTTGATCTTCGCCTTGAAGCCCGACCCTTTGATATCGACGATGGCCACGTCGATGCCGTCGAGCGAGGTCCCACTCATGATGCCTGCTATTCTCATGTTCTTCGCAACTCTTCCTGCAACTCGTGCAGAATCTGTAGGGCTTCAAACGGCCGCATCTGGTTGATATCCAACGCGCGAATACGGTCCGCGAGACCCTGATTTACTGGTTCGAAAAGTTTAATTTGTAGAGGCGCTTCAGAGGCGCCTGGGGTCAACTCCTCGGTCAAGGAGTATTCCTTTCTTTCATGATGCAATAAAACTGACCTCGCGCGCTCGATTACTTGCAGGGGCAACCCCGCCAAGCGCGCCACTTCAATGCCGTAACTGCGGTCGGCGGGACCAGGTTCTACTTTTCTTATGAATAAGATAGAGTCGCCGGATTCCTTTACAGACACGTGTAAATTTCTTATGCTCACTCGGTGTTCTCCGAGTTCCGTCAACTCGTGATAATGTGTGGCAAATAATGTTTTCGCATTAATCGTGTCATTAATGTACTCAACCATCGCCCACGCGAGAGCCAGACCGTCATAGGTGGATGTCCCTCGTCCGATCTCATCCAGCACAATAAAGCTATTCGCGGTTGCAGTATTCAAGATCACGGCGGCCTCGGTCATCTCGACCATAAACGTCGACCGTCCCCGCGCCAAGTTATCCGCGGCCCCGACGCGGGTGAAAACGCGATCCACAATCGGCAGCAGTGCGGCATCGGCGGGCACGAACGACCCCATTTGCGCCAAGATCAGGATAAGAGCAGCTTGCCGCAAATAGGTGGATTTTCCACCCATGTTGGGACCTGTAATGACGCCGATGTACTGATTTGACGAATGTAAGTACAAGTCGTTTGGAATGAAACGGATAGCCTCGCGTTCAATCAATTTCTCAATCACCGGATGCCGTCCGGCATCGATCCGCATCTCGCCGTCGTCGGAAAAACGCGGACGCCGGTAACGGTTTTCGGCTGCCACTTGCGCGAGCGTCGCGGCCACGTCTAAGTTACTGATGATTAAGGAGGCGGATTGGATTCGCGCGGCCTGCAATGCGGCGAACGAGCGGACCTCCTGAAAGATCTCGCGCTCGAGTCCCAGGATCTTGTCCTCCGCATCCAAAATCCGCCTTTCGAGTTCCTTCAGCTCAGGCGTTGTGAACCGTTCCGCGTTTGAGAGCGTCTGCTTGCGCTCGTAGCTCGAGGGCACCAGGTGCAGATTTGATTTTGAAACCTCGATCGCATACCCGAAAACGTTGTTAAACCGGATTTTGAGCGATTGGATTCCCGTTGCCGCGCGCTCTCGCGCCTCCAGCGCCGCTATGTATTGCCGGCTGTTATGCCGTATGTCGCACAGCGCATCCAATTCGGCGTGAAAACCCTGCCGGATCACGCCTCCATCCGCGAGCGCAATCGGCGGGTCGTCTGAAATCGCGCCGAGAATGCGATCGCGCACCTCCGCAACTAGATCGATGTTGTCGCGCAAGGCGGCGGACTCGAGTTGCTCGGCGATTTCCTGCACCTTTGGCAATTGCGCGAGCGAACGTCCCAGCGCCAAAACATCGCGCGGCGTCGCCGTCGCAAGCATGATTCTCGCGACCAGCCGTTCGAGATCCTGAATTGCGCCGAGCGCAGTTCGCAGTTCGGCGCGCAACGCAATTTTCGTCGCGAGTTCCGCGACCGCATCCAGTCGCGCCTCGATCTCGGCTCGATGGTGAGACGGGAACAGGAGCCGCCGACGCAACAGGCGCCCACCCATGCTGGTCGACGTCTGATCGAGCACGTTTATCAACGTCGCCTCGCGCGATTCGCCCGCAAACAGCGGATCGACAAGCTCCAGATTCCGAATCGTCGCGGCATCCAGCACCATGTGATCCTTGCGCTCATAGAACGCAGGGCGATTTAGATGTCCGAGCGCCGATTTCTGTGTTTCGCGAAGATAATGCAGGACCGCGCCGGCAGCGGCGGTCGCGAGCAGCTTGTCTGCGAACCCGCAGCCCTCGAGCGATAGCAATCGGAACACCTCGAGAATTTGCCGTCCCGCGTAATCGCTGCCAAACACCCACGCATCGAGCGGTGTTTCGAGACAACCCGCGCCAACGGCATGCGGTTCGGGATACAGCACCTCGCGCACGTTCAAGGCTTCGAGCACCGGCAATAACTCAACGTCGTCAATCTCGGTCGCGCGGAACTCGCCCGTCGATAGATCGGTGTATGCGACACCGCAGCGATTCGCCTTGCAAAAAACAGCCGCAAGGTAGTTGTTTTCGTGCGCACGCAACAGCCCCGCTTCGGTCGCAGTGCCGGGCGTGATTACGCGCGTGACTTCGCGACGCACCAACTTCTTTCCCGGTCCCGCTTCTTCCATCTGCTCGCAGATCGCCACGCGATACCCGCGTTGAATTAGGCGCGAGATGTACGATTCAGCCGAGTGGTACGGCACGCCACACATCGGTACTGGATCGCCGCGCTCCTTGTTTCGCGACGTCAGAGTGATCTCGAGTTCGCGAGCCGCTGTGATCGCGTCTTCGTAGAACAACTCGTAAAAATCGCCCAGGCGGAACAGCAGCAGCGCGCCGGGAACCTGTTCTTTAGCAGCCCTGTATTGCCGCATCAGCGGCGTAGAAGGCTCGGTCAAGACTTACGCGTACAACCCGCGTCGACGAATCGCGTACGCCACGCGATCAAGGGCGAGCATGTATGCGGCCGTGCGATTGTTCACGGCGTGCTTTTCGGCGTATCCAATCACATCGCCAAAGCTTGACACCATGATCTCTTCAAGCCGCTCATTCACTTGCGGCTCATTCCAGAAATAGCCCTGCCGGTCCTGCACCCATTCGAAGTAGGACACCGTTACACCACCCGCATTCGCGAGGATGTCGGGTATGACAAAAACTTTTTTCTCGGACAGAATGGAATCGGCAACGAACGTGGTCGGCCCATTCGCGCCTTCGCACAAGATCTTTGCTTTGATGCGGTCGGCGTTCGCTGACGTAATCACGTTTTCTCGTGCGGCGGGCAGCAGGACATCGCAATCGAGCAGTAACGCGTCCTCTTTATCAACGGGCTCCGCTTCCGGAAAACCGTTAATACTGCCGGTTTCGCGGCGATATTTCGTGAGCGCGTCGATATCGAGGCCATGCGGATTGCACACCGCGCCGTCCCACTCGATCATGCACGTAACCTTGAAGCCATTACGGCTCATCAGCCGGGCCGCCATACCGCCAACGTTGCCGAAGCCCTGGATGACTACGCGCGTGTTCTCCGGAGCCAAACCAAACCGCTTCAATGCTTGCATTGTGACGATCATGCAGCCGCGGCCAGTCGCTTCCGGCCGTCCCTGCGAGCCGCCAAGCTCGAGCGGCTTGCCTGTCACGACCGCCGTCACAGTGTGCCGCTGATGCATGGAGTATGTGTCCATGATCCAGGCCATCGTCTGATCGTTAGTATTCACATCGGGCGCCGGAACGTCGCGCTCGGGGCCGATTATCTCGATGATTTCCGCCGTGTACCGTCGCGTGATGCGTTCTAGCTCGCCTTCGCTGAGCAATTGCGGCTCGCAGATTACCCCTCCTTTCGCGCCTCCAAACGGAATGTTCACAACCGCGCATTTCCATGTCATCCACGCCGCCAACGCACGCACTTCGTCGAGCGAAACATCCGGCGCGAACCGTATGCCGCCCTTTGCCGGACCCCGCGCAATCGAGTGCTGCACACGATATCCGGTGAACACCTCGACCCTGCCGTCGTCCAGTACCACCGGGATGTGTACCGTCAGTTCCCGCGCCGGGTGCCGCAGAACTTTTCGCATTCCGTCATCGAGTCTCAGCAGCGCAGCAGCCTCATCAAAACGGTGAGCTGCCGATTCCCACGGATTGATTTCCTGATCGATCAACGGCGCCGTCTCGAGAATCATCGGAGCATCTCCTCAGTCCCTTAACAGTGTATGCCTGTAACACCATAACGGGCATACTGAAAACGCCCGACTGGTCCACGCGTTGTTGCGTTCACCCTAATCCGCAGAAACTGCCTCCCGAACGTCGGAGGGAAGGTCTCCCACGTCTCTGTAGTACTAAAACTCCCAGCGTATCTTACAGTTAACGATTCTGCTAGGCTGTCGCTGACCGCACACGATTCCGCGATAGTTCTGCGCCTGTGCGGAGAACGGGGCGCAACTTCATGTGCGGGGCCGGTTACTGCATATCTAGGCGAGCTCATACATGTCAGCGTTGTTAGCCGCGCCTCGATGGGCTGCGCCCGTCATCGTCGATCGGTGGCGCTCGACCAAGAACTGAAGGTCGGCGATGCAGTTTCGGACGTTGAATGCGCGGGGCGGGGAGATACACAAAAGCTCGCGCGCCCTGCTGCACTTAGGCGCTTCACAGGGATCAAAACTGCCAGCCCAGGCGGACCGCCGGACCGCTGCCGTTTTGCTTTCCATTTTGGTGGGCGTACCCTTGGCAATTCTCCCGGCACGCTTCCAGATGTATGACACGACTCCGAAGATCGCAGTTCTATGTGTCGGTGCGGCGCTTCTTCTCTGGTTCTGCGGACGTCGGAGCCCGGGCGCGGCAGCGTTGTGGCGAACCGGCCTGGGCAAGGCATTCTACACATCACTGATTCTCGGGACGGCTTCGCTTTTCATCTCTGCCGCGTTTTCGCACGACAGCTGGCTATCGCTCGCAGGAACGGTATGGAGGCGTCTGGGCGCCGTTAATCAAGCAATCCTCTTTTTCATCGCAGCCGTTACAGCGGCTTTCGTGCATCGCGACAGAAAAGCGGGTAAGACATTGATGCTCGCGATGGAAGCGGCAGGCGCAATCGCGAGCGTTTACGCGATCCTGCAATATGCGGGATGGGATCCCTTAATTTCACGGAATCTATACACGACGGGGACACGTACAATCGTGCGCCCTCCAGCTACACTCAGCGACACCACAGAGTTTGCGACGTTTCTCCTCGCGCCCGTCTTCATTGCCGCATCGTTGAGGCTGCATGAGATGTCTCGGCGGTGGAAGCGGACGCACGAGCTGATTATGTTCCTTAGCGTTGCCGCATTGATTCTTACAGGAACGCGCGCTGCCGTGCTCGGCATTGCCGCTGGGGTTTGCGTCCTGCCTTACGCCGAGCGGGCGCGGGTTGCTGACCGAGGGAATTTGGCGCGTGCCGGCCTGGCGGCTCTGGCATTCGGCGCCGCTATAGGCTTATTTCTCTTGCTTCCTGCCGGTAAGAGCGTTCGGGCACGCTTCGCGCAGTGGGAGGAAGATCGCACATGGGGTGGGAGGCTGCTAATTTGGCGCGACTCGTTGCCCCTGTTCTCGCAGCATGCCGCGTTGGGAATTGGGCCTGAGCTGTTCGGGGAGGGGTTTCAAAGGGTAGAATCGCTCGAGCTGGCGCGCGCATATCCGGACGATTATCACGAGTCGCCGCATAACTTGTTTTTCGAAGTGGGAATCGCCCAAGGAGTCCCGGGTCTCGCGATTTGGCTCGCGCTGCTGGGCCTGGCGTGCTGGTCGGGAGTGATCTGCCGGCGGAGAAATGATACGAGAGCGCCTGGCTTGTTCGCCGCGCTTATCGCAATGATTATTTCTTCGCAATTCTGCCCACTTATTGTGGCGAATGAGCTATATCTCGTCGCGCTCAGCGCCGCGCTCGTAGGGATGGCCGCGCCCGAGGTCGTGCCTGCCTCCCGCAAGCCAGCCGTGAGTCCGGTGCTTGTCGGTGTGGCGAGAGTCTTCGCTCTGGCTCTGGTGTTCATCGCCTCGGTCTATGCGGCACAAACGGCGCTGTACACCGCGTCCGAGAGCGACGCGTTGCGAGGAGATCTGGACGGCGTCGAGCGATCGTTTCGAGCGGCGCGCAAAGTCCCGATGCCTGCTCCCAATCTCGGCCTATCAAGGCGGCTAACGTCCCTGAGTTTGCGGTTTTCTCCACAGATGCGCCAAGAGGCGCTCGAAGAAGCCGAGCAGGCAGCCGAGGCAGCCGAGCATGGAAGCGCGGAACGCTTCAATGCGCTATACCAATCCGGAGCGCTCGCCATTGTCACCCGCAATCTGCCGCGAGCAGAAACGAAGCTGCGCGCCGCCATTGATTGCAACCCGGTCTGGTATCGCCCTAGGGTGGCGCTCGCGAGCGTGCTGTGGTGGGAAGGACGAGACCAGGAGGCCCAACGTGAGGCTACGCTCGCGTTGCGGTGCGCGGGCACTGCACAAAAACACGCAGAGCAGGCCCTGAGCGCGGCTCGCGACCAGGCTCCGATAATTGCAGCACGCCGGTGATGTACGGTCCCGCCCTACTCGCTGGCGAACTCTCGCGAGTTTATCTCCCGGCTGGCTTGCCCTTAGTCGGCGTCTCCGCCGTCTTCGGCGCGGGCTTCGCAGCCGGCAATGGTTTGCGCGGCAGCATGTCCGGCCGGTTCGCCGTCAGATACACGAACGATGCAACAATTGTTGCAGCCTGCTTCAAATCGTCGGGCGAGGCGTGATCGTACACGTCCATGTTCGAATGATGCGTGCGAGTCGAATACTCAAGTTCATCCTGTATGAATTGGAATCCAGGTAGCCCCACCGCATCGAAACTCAAGTGATCCGTCCCGCCTGTGTCGCGGATCGTGATCGCGCCGGCATCCATATCCTTGAAAGCCGTAAACCAATGCTCGAAGATCGGCCGGCACATGTCGTTCCCCTGCAGATAAATTCCCCGTATCCGCCCGCTGCCATTGTCGACGTTGAAATAGCCGTCGAGCTTCGCATGTTGCGCCGTAAGCTTCATCGTCTCGGGGTCGCCGAAATGCTCCTTCACATAGGCCTTAGATCCGAGCAGTCCTTCTTCCTCACCACCCCACAGACCCATCCGCACCGTGCGGTCCATCTTCAGGTTCAGAGTTTTCAGCAGACGCATTGCCTCGATCATTACTGCGCTGCCCGCTCCGTTGTCCGTTGCGCCCGTCCCTCCGTGCCAGGAATCGAGATGCGCGCCTAACATCACCACCTCATCGCTCCGTCCGTTCCCTGGAATTTCGGCAATCACGTTCACCGAATCCTGCGGCGGCAAAATCTCGCTTTCGACGTCCAGATCCAGCTTCACCGGGATATTATGCGACAGCAATCGGTAAATGCGGTTGTAGTGCTCCGGTGTGACGACGATGCTGGGCGGCGGAATCGCCTCTTTCGGTTCGCGGCTGCCGGCTTCGGACCCAAACACTGTCCCGCTATCGCCCGCGTAGCCGAAGCTCAGCACGGCTGCCGGGTGCTCCGATGCGAGAAACTCGTTGATTTTTTTCCGCATGGCACGGACCTGATCCATCGTCATGTTCTGCCAAGGCCCCGGCAAGTACGAGCGATAACGCGCGCGCATGTCGGGAGCGGATTCGGGAAACGTTTCGGCGTCGGCTAGCGTCGTGTCCGTCCAGCGAGTCGAGAGCGGCTTCTCGGCCAGCTCGATTTTCCTCGGTTCCGCGCTAAGCACGACTTTGCCCTTCAGCTTGCCCCGATACTTGTCCATGTCGGCGTCGGTGTAGATGGGCGCCATGACTGCTTCCGCCGAGATTGGCCCGCCAGTCGATGCACTCCACGCTAGCGGGAATCCGATCAATGGCATATACTGCGGCGAGACCATCGCTGCATAGTATTTCTTCAACTGCCAGCTCCGGCCGAAGGGTCCCCACTTCTCCGTCTTTGCCGAGATGCCGAGATCACTCATCTCCTTTACAACCCAATTCGCTGCTGAGTAGTAGTTCGGCGAATCCGTAAGGCGCGGGCCATTGACGTCCGTTAGGTAGAACAGCGTGTTCATCACCTTGGACTGCTCGCGTTCTTCCGCACGTATGCGGTGAATGGCGTATAGATCCAAGTCGTCGGCACTGGTCGCGACGAACGGTACCAGGAGCGCGCCTGCACAGGCGCAGGCGAGGGCGCGATAGTGAGGGACCATAGTTTCTCAGGTTATCAAGAATGCACGACGAGCAAGCGAGAATAGGAGCATGACGGAAAAAGCGACGTTCGGCGCAGGCTGCTTCTGGGGCGTGGAAGCCGCGTTCCGGGAAATTGACGGCGTGGTGGATGCGGCTGCTGGATACGAAGGCGGCCACACCGAGAATCCGACCTACAAAGACGTATGCACCGATCGAACCGGTCACGCCGAAGTAGTCGAAGTCGAATACGATCCTGCAAAGGTCAGCTACGACCGGCTTCTAGAGGTGTTCTGGAGTAATCACGATCCGACGCAGATGAACCGCCAGGGTCCAGATGTCGGGACGCAGTATCGCAGCGTCATCTTCTATCACACGCCCGAGCAGGAGCAATCCGCGCGAGCATCGAAGGCGCGTCTGGAAGCATCCGGGCGCTTTCGCCGCCCGATCGCGACCGCAATCGAACCGGCAAAGGCGTTCTATCGGGCAGAGGACTATCATCAACAGTACTTAGCCAAGCGCGGCCTCCGCCACTGTCACGTGTAAACCGAAACGCCGGGATCAGGTTTAAAAGATGAGATCGATGCTACGGTTGTGAAGACGAAGCGGCCTTGTTCCGTCTCGCCTGCGGGCCACGGGCCGCGATGACGTCTGGTAAATCCGCATCAGCGTCGAGGCGCATTCGAAGATATCGATCTCGCAATGCTTGCCATCCGGCCGCATTACTCGCCCGAAGGAACTGCTCGTAATCGAACATCGCGTCCGCGTATATGCCGGACATTTCTTCATCGGGAACCAAGTAACAACGAGCGCGAGCGTTCAATAATCGCTCGTAGACCGCAATCGCGCGCTTGTCTCGCGTTGCTGCAAACACCCGGCCCATGTATTCGTGAAGACTTCGAGGAAGGTCTACGGTTTGGGAATTTAATGCCCGGTTTCGGACGTGACGGCTTGGGCAGCAGCCGCTCTAATCACTTAAGGGCAACTTTCGCCGGTTCCATGTCTGCCGCCCGATATGCGGTGCAAAAATACTCGATTGTGGCGTCGAGCCCATCTTCGAGCGACACTTTCGGTTTCCAGCCGAGCAGTCGGTGCGCTTTCGAAATGTCCGGCCGGCGGCGCTGCGGATCGTCGGCCGGCAGTGTACGAAACTCGATCGGTACGTCGTTACCCATGCGTGAGCGAATCTGATTCGCAAACTCGAGTACTGTCATTTCGCGCGCATTCCCGAGATTAACTGGATACGGCTCATTCGATTCGCTCAGTAGCATTAGTCCGTCGACCATGTCGGACACGTAGCAAAAGCTTCGCGTCTGCGAGCCGTCGCCGAAAACTGTGAGTGGCACTCCGCGCAACGCCTGGTCGATGAACGCCGGAACGACGCGGCCGTCATTTAGCGACATCCTTGGACCATAGGTGTTGAATATGCGTGCAATATTCGTTGCAACGCCCCTCGCGCGATAATACGCTATTGTCAGCGCTTCGGCGTAACGCTTGCTCTCGTCGTAGCAAGAACGAGGGCCAACCGGGTTCACGTTTCCCCAGTACGTTTCGGACTGCGGATGCTCCAGCGGATCGCCGTAGCATTCAGATGTCGATGTCAGCAGAAACCGAGCCTTGTTGCGCTCGGCCAGTTGCAGCATGTTGCGAGTGCCGCTTGAACCGGACTCGAGAGTCTCGAGCGGGCACCGCAAGTACTCCACCGGACTGGCTATAGATGCCAGATGAAATACGCGATCCACCGGTTCGCGAAGGTGGATCGGCTCACAAACGTCATGTTCGATGAACTGAAACGCCGGATTGTGAATCAAATGTCCGATGTTTTCGGTGCGCCCGGTGATTAGGTTATCGAGAGCGACAACCTCGTGGCCTTGCTGGATCAAGCGATCGGCTAGATGTGATCCAATGAAGCCAGCGCCTCCCGAAATGACATATCTCACGCTGTCCCATGCTACTAGAGTGCTTGCGCCGTACGCTTCGCGTACTCGGAAGTCAGGAATCAGGAGTTAGGAGTCAGAATTTCCGTTTCGATGCCGGCGCACCCGAATATAGTGGTTCGAATTCTGGTTCTCGCGCTGATCGTCGCCTCGGCATGGCTGTTTTGGCGGCGATTTGGCGTCGTTGCGCACAAGATATTCCGTTCGAAACCGGATCCCGATTTTAAACTGCAGCCGGTTGGCCGCCGCGTTTGGGACTTCTTTTGGGAAGTACTTTGTCAGGCAAAAGTAATTAAAGAGCGGCCGCTTCCGGGCCTCGCGCACGCGTTCGTTTTCTGGGGATTTTGCGCTTTTGCGCTGGTGACCTTAAATCACCTCGCGACCGGCCTGGGTTTTCCTTTTCTCAAGTGGCGTCGCGGTTTTGGAGCTGTCTACTTCTGGTTCGCGTTCGTGTTCGCAGCGTTCTGCGCAGTGTCAATCGCCGGACTGGCGTTCCGAAGATTTGTGATCCGGCCAAAGTGGCTCGGTCCGGTGTCGTACGAATCGGGTATCATCGCGGCTCTGATCTTTGTCTTGATGGTGACCTATATGCCCGCGTGGTGGGTCCGCGAAGGATCGGCAGCGGGGCACGCTCTGTGGTGGCTGCACACGCTCACGCTGCTCGCGTTTCTTCCACTGATTCCGCACACCAAACATTTGCATCTTGTACTCAGCCCGCTCACGATTTTCCTCGAGAGATCGGGATTCAGCCACATACCGCCGCTTGTCGGGGACGACGATTTCGGCCTGGTTTCCGGCAAAGACATCACTCGTATCACTGCTTTGCAAGCGTATTCGTGCGTCGAGTGCGGGCGCTGCACTGAGCATTGTCCCGCCAACAACACGGGCAAGGAGTTGAATCCGAAGCTCATCATCCTGAATGTGCGCGCCTACTTGAATGAATACGGCAACGAGAATGAAACGCCACTGCTGGCCGCCACGGTCTCGCAGAAGGCCGTGTTCCAATGCACGACCTGCGGTGCGTGCGAATATCAATGCCCGGTTGGCATTCAGCATCTGCCGACGATCATCGGCTTGCGGCGGGGCGCCGTAAACACCGGCTCGTGGGAGGACGAGTACGGCACCAAGCTGTTCCTCAACTTGGAACGGAACGGCAACGCAATGGGGTTCTCACAGACGGAGCGCGACAAGTTCATCGCCAAACAGGAGTTCCCGATTTTTGACGGAACGCAGGAGTACTGCCTATGGCTCGGATGCATGGGGTCCTACGATCCGCGCGGGCGCGAAATTGTCGCGGCGTTCGCGAGTGTGATGAAGCATCTCGGCACGTCTTTCGGCGTGCTGAAGCGCGAGCGCTGTACGGGCGATCCAGTGCGGCGTTTGGGTAACGATCTAGTACTACAGCAGTTGGCCGAAACGAATTTGCAAACCTTCGGTCAAGCCAAAGTAAAGAAAATTGTCTCCATCTGCCCGCATTGTGTGCGAACGATCGGAAACGACTGGCTCGAGTTCGGCGCTGCCGTCGAGGTTGAGCATCACAGCGAGTTTCTTGCGCGCCATATCGACGAACTGCCCCCAAGCAAGACAGACGGCCAGGTGGTCTTTCACGATCCGTGTTATCTCGGCCGGTATCGTGGCATTTATGACGAG
>Ga0213875_10000640_pt1 | contig 27883 bp, 21 predicted proteins | sample BarmaccomBMRX_R8_FD_160105 | JGI IMG/M metagenome (GOLD analysis project Ga0213875, IMG submission 160105) | Root-associated microbial communities from Barbacenia macrantha in rupestrian grasslands, the National Park of Serra do Cipo, Brazil - RX_R8 | ecosystem: Host-associated > Plants > Roots... | reverse complement strand
GACCGCCCCGGTCGCGCCGCCGGAGGCGCCCCCGGCCGGTAACGCCCGCGACGCCCGCGCCGCCCGCGGCCGCGCCCGCCCCGCCACCGACCGGCGCTGGCTGGAAGCCGACCGCGGCTACCTGCCCGCCCAGCGGCCCGCCGGCGCGGCCCGGCCACGGCTGCCGTTCGCGCACGCGCACGAGGCGGCCCGGGCGGGGCAGCCCGACCTGCGGGACGGCCGCCGCAACTGCGGCACGCTGGAGACCGTGCTCTGGCGGCAGTGGGACACCGCCACCTGGGTGCCGGACGAGGCCGTGCTGGCCATCGACCGGCTGGCCGAGCTGCCCCAGCTGATCAAGGACAAGCTGGCGGCCGGCCTGGACGGCATCTTCGTCGGCCCGGGCGGGGTACCGCAACTGGACGACATGACCGCGCTGTCCGGGGTGCCGCTGCCGTCCGGCCGGGCGACCTGGGACGCCTGCGCGGGCGCCTACGGCGAGCGCAAGATCGTGGTCGGCACCCGGCCGTCACCGACCCCCGACGTCATGCTGCACGAGGTCGGGCACGCCCTCGACGACATCGACGCGGCGGCCGGAAAGTGGCAGTCCGACTCGGCCGAGTTCCGCATGCTCTACGATCAGTGCCAGTCCCACCTGGCCAGCGACTTCCACCGGCAGCCGGGTGGCCTCGGCCGCAAGGAGTTCTTCGCGGACGCATTCGCGGCGATCGCCTCGCGGCAGCGGCCGGCCCTGGTCGACATGCTCGGTGGCAACACCCGGACGGCGCTGAACGTGATGCTCTACTTCAACCGGCGCTACGGCATCTAGGTGAGCGAGAGATGTTCATCATTCGGCTAGCGAACGGGAACCTGCGGGTCCCGGAGACCGCCATCGGCAACGACGGGCGGATCATCGGCAACGCCTACGTGGAGATCGGGCCGCAGGACGCCGACTACGCGCGGCTGGCCGCCCAGGCGCTGACCGAGGACGAGGTGGCCCGGCGCCGGGCCCAGTGGCGGGACGGCGACGAGGCCCTGCAGCGCGAGTTCGCCGAGTTCGCCCGCCAGAACGCCGACTACCGCTGGTCCGACCCGGAAACCGACGCAGACCCCGCGTAGGCTGCTGGCGCCCTACGCAGGGCCGGTACTGACGCGAGCCTTGCGGCCGGCTGCTCGACGCGGGACGGTCGCGAAGCCGGCCGCCCAGGCGCTACAGAACTGAGCTGCCGTCGACCGACGGCTCTCCCTCACCACGAAGCAGGGCACGAACCTCTGACTCCCGGAAACGCCGGTGCCCCCCGGGCGTCCGGATGCTGGTGATACGGCCGGATGCGGCCCACCGCGTAACGGTCTTCGGGTCGACTCGGAAGAGCGCCGCCACTTCTCCGGGCGTTAGTAGTCGCTCGTTGTTGCCGTCCAATTTTTGTCCCCTCCCAGTAACTCCCGCAGGCTCACAATCAGAGCCTGACCTAAGTTTGACGGCTAACGAGTGCTTTCTGCCCAGATTTCGGAAAATTGGAGTGACCTGATTATTCTGCGTGGCCGCGGCCTTACTGTAGCGACATGAACCCGGTCGTATCCGATGCTGAGATCAAGGCCGCCGCGGTCCGCCTGCACGGTGTCGCCGTCGCTACGCCGCTTGTGCCCTTTCCCGCCGCCGGGCCCCTGATGGTCAAGCCTGAGTCGTTGCAGCCGACCGGGGCGTTCAAGCTGCGCGGTGCGTACAACGCGATCAGCGTGCTGACCGAGGACGAGCGCGGGCGCGGGGTGGTGGCCCACTCCAGCGGCAACCACGGCCACGCCGTCGCCTACGCGGCCCGGCGGCTGGGGGTCCGGGCGGTGATCGTGGTGCCGGAGACGGCCCCCGCGATCAAGACCGACGCGATCGTCGCCAACGGGGCCGAGCTGGTGACGGTCGCCCCGACCATGGCGGCCCGGCTGGCCGCCGCCCAGGACCTGGTGAACCGGTACGGCTACACGCTGATCCCGCCGTTCGACGACCCGGCCGTGATCGCCGGCCAGGGCACCGTCGGCCTGGAGATCATGGCCAGCCAGCCCGACACCGACCTCATCCTCGTCCCGGTCAGCGGGGGCGGCCTGATCGCCGGCATCGCCACCGCCGCCCACTCGGTCAACCCCGACGTGACCGTGATCGGGGTCGAGCCCGACCGGGCGGCCGACGCCCAGGAGTCGCTGCGCCGGGGCGAGCGGGTGGCCTGGCCGGCCAGCGCCGTCCAGCAGACGGTGGCCGACGCGCTCCGGGTCGAACAGGTCGGCGAGCTGCCGTTCGCGCTCATGCGCGAGCACGTGGCCGGCATCGTGACCGTGACCGACGAGCAGCTGCTGGCCGCGGTCGGCCGCCTGGCCACCGGCGCCCGCCTGGTGGCCGAGCCGGGCGGGGCCGCCGCGGTCGCGGCCTGGCTGTTCGGCCGGGCCGAGCTGCCCGCCGCCCGGCGGCCGGTGGCGGTGCTGTCCGGCGGCAACATCGACCCCGCCCTGCTGGCCGAGGTCATCGCGGCCAGCTAACCGGCAGGGTGCGGCCACAGCGGCGGCCGTCAGGGACTAGCCTGGCAGGGTCATGCGTAACGTCCTGTTCTACTCCATCTCCCGCATCCTGCTGTTCGTGGTCGTGCTGCTGCTGCTCGACCTGGCGGGCGCCCGCGGCCTGCTCCTGGTCGCGCTCGCCCTGCTGATCAGCGGGCTGCTCAGCTACGTGCTGCTGTCCCGGCAGCGGGACGGGATCGCCGGCGCGCTGACCGGCCGCCTGGGCCGCCGGAGCGGGGGCCTCCGCGAGCGGCTGCGCGAAGGCGCCGCCGCCGAGGACACCGACGAGTAGCCCGGTCCCGCCGGTCCGCGCTGGTGATCAAGCGCGGAAAACCCTGAAAACGTCTCAGCGACCCGAGCTGGCCAGCCAGCCGCCGGCCACCAGCAGCCCGAGCACGGCGTCGACCGCCTCGGCCCGGGTCAGGGCCGAGGTGTCCAGCTCCAGGTCGGCGTCCCGGGGCTCCTCGTACGGGTCCGAGATCCCGGTGAAGTTGCTGATCGCGCCGGCCCGGGCCTTGGCGTACAGGCCCTTGCGGTCGCGCGCCTCGCACACCTCGAGCGGGGTGGCCACGTGGATGAGCAGGAAGTCCCCGGCCGCGGTGGCCATCTCCCGCACCTGCTGGCGGGCGGCCGCGTAGGGCGCGATGGGGGCGCAGATCGCGATCCCGCCGTGCCGGGCGATCTCGGCCGCCACGTAGCCGATGCGCACGATGTTCAGGTCCCGGTCGGCCCGGGAGAACGTCAGCCCGGCCGACAGCAGCTGCCGCGCCCGGTCCCCGTCGAGCAGCGACACCGTGCGGTCGCCGCTCTCGGTCAGCGCGTCCCGCAGATCGCGGGCCACGGTCGACTTGCCCGAGCCGGACAGCCCGGTGAAGAAGATCACCAGCCCCCGGTGCTCGCGGGGCGGCCGGGCCAGCTGCAGCTCGTGGGCCACCGCCTCCGGCGTGTACCAGGCCGGCAGCGGTTCGCCCCGGTCCAGCAGGTCGGTCAGCTCGTCGTGGGTCAGCTCGCTGCGCTCGGCGCCCGGCTCGATCAGCGACAGCGGCCGCCACACCTCCGACCGGGGGTCGTAGGCCCAGTCGCCGGCCGAGATGATCGGGATCGGCATGCCCGGCAGCTGCAGCGGGCCGTTCCTGGTGTTGCCGGGCCGCCCGCTGAGCATCACGTCGGGCGCGTCGGACGGGTCGATCAGCAGGTGGGTGGCCCCGTAGGCGGCCGCCACCACCGCCCGGGCCCGCAGCTCGACGCTGGGGCCGCCCACGCGCGGCGGCAGCGGTACCGGGACCACGGTGGTGCTGGCGGGCAGGCTCTGGGTGGCGGCCAGCACCGCCTTGACCAGCGCGTCCGGCCGGACCACGACGTCGGCCGGTCCGGCCACCAGCGGCAGCAGCAGCAACCGGGCCTTCATCTGGTCGGCCAGGTGCCGGAGCTGCCCGATCTGACGGCGGTGCAGCGCGCCGCGGGTGACGGCGGCCAGCACCGGCCCCTCGCCGGTCTTGGCCAGCTCCGCCCGCACCTCGGCCGGCTGGCGGCGCAGCCGCCGGAACGGCCCGTGCTCGGGCCCGCGCAACGCGGTCACCGGGCCGGCCAGCCGCCAGCCGGACAGCGCCGGTGCCCCGTAGCTGTAGCCGCGGATCGGCAGCTGCTCGATGATCTGCAGCACCGCCAGCGGGGTGCCCTCCTGGTCCTGCAGCACCAGGTGGCGGGCGCCCGGCGGGACCACGTCCTCCGGCACCTCGAGGGTGACCGGGATCGGCCACGGGGTGCCGTCGGCCAGCGTCCCACGCTCGGCCATCGCGGCCAGGTCGGCCTCGGCCATGAAGCCCTGCAGCGGCTCGAACGCCCCGATCGTCAGCAGCTCGAGGTCGGCCAGCTGGGCCTCGCCGGGCGTCCAGGCGGGCCAGTCGGCCAGCTCGGGCGGCAGTCCTGCCAATGGCTCCGCGCTCACGTCCGCTTCACTCCCGACCGGTCCCGATGCGGTGGGCGACCCCCCCACACGACTTTTGCCACCCCACCTTACGGACGGCAGGTGACATCCGCAGCCGTAGCCGGGTGCTAGAGCAGCCGGGCGAAGCGGTCCTCAGGCTTGCGGATCACGTACAGCAGCTCGTCGTGACCGTCGGTTCGCTGGTTCCGGCTCAGCCAGCCGACCAGCAGGCGGGCGGCGCGGACGGCGGCCGCCAGCCGGGCGGGCGCCTCCGGCACCGTCCGCCCGGTCTCCTGGGCGACGACGACCAGGCCGTGGGCGGCCGCGTAGGCGGTGAGGCCGCGGGCCGAGGTCAGCGGGTCGTAGACGGCGGGCCAGGGACCCGGCTCGCCCGGGTGCAGCCGGGCCCACAGCGCCCGCCGCAGCCGCTCGGGGACCGACCGGTCGAGCACCGCGGCCGCGCAGTCACGGTCCCGGACCCGCAGCAGCAGCAGGCCACCGGGCCGCAGTGCGCCCACGAACCGGTCCAGGACCAGCGCCGCGTTGCCGATCCGCTCGAGCAGGAAGGCGCTGTACACCACGTCGAACGACCGCGGCGGCAGCGCCACCGAGCGCAGGTCGCCCAGCAGCACCGGCCCCGGCCCGGCCGACAGCAGGTTCCGGCTGACCGGGTCGGCCAGCACCGCCCGGGTCAGCGGGCTGTCCTGGTCGACCGAGGTGACGATGATCCGGTAGCCGCTGTCGCGCAGCCGTTCCAGGCCGAGCTCGCCGACCGGGGTCTGGCAGCCCGCCCGCAGCACCGCCAGCGGCCGGCCGAGCGCCTGATACAGGTAGTCCTGGACCGGCTGGGCGAAAAGTTCCCGCTCACTCTGGGCCCGCTGGGCCCGGCTGGCGGCCACCTGCCGGGCGGTGCTGGCCGCGTGCCGCGCCCGCTGCACGGCCTGCTCGGCGTACCCGGCCGCATGCCGGGGTCCGCGATCGGCCTCCTGCGCTGACGACATGCAGCAGATAGTAGTTGTGCGACTACTGAGAGTCGTTAAGGCGCGCGGGTAACTCGCCAGGCCAGCGGACAGGGCGACCGTGGCCCGACGTAAAATAGAAGAGTCGTGATTCGCCATGACCCCCCGCCTCTCCCGAGCGCGGGAGTCTCACGCATGCCCGGGACACCGTCCCGGGCGCCCCGCCGCCGGGCCCGCGCACCGATCGTGCCGCCACCGGCCCCGGGCCACCACCCGTCCGTAGCCCCAGGGACACCATGAGCCTTGCCGGAATCCTCAGCACCGTCGCCGACGACCCGCGGCTGAGCCGTGCCCTCGACCTCGCCCGCGCGCAGGCCCGCGCGGCCGCCGACGGCGGCGCCACCCCCGACACCCTCCAGGGTGTCGACCTTGTCGCCCCGCCGGCGCTGCGGCCGGTCCTGACCGCGGCCATCGCCGCCGAGACGGGCCAGTTCGTGCTGGCGGTCACCGCCACCGCCCGCGAGGCCGAGGACCTGACCGCCGCGCTCGGCTCGTTCCTGCCCGAGAGCCGGGTGGTCTGCTTCCCGGGCTGGGAAACGTTGCCGCACGAGCGGCTGTCGCCGCGCTCGGACACGGTCGGGCAGCGGCTGGCGGTGCTGCGGCGGCTGGCCCACCCGGACCCGGCCGATGAGGCGTCCGGCCCGCTGTCGGTGGTCGTCGCGCCGGTCCGCTGCCTGCTGCAGCCGATCGTCGGCGGCCTCGGCGACCTGGAGCCGGTCCGGCTGCGGGCGGGCGACACCTGTGACCCGGACGAGCTCATCACCCGGCTGGTGGAGATCGGCTACGCCCGCGAGGACCTGGTCGGCCGCCGCGGCGACGTGGCCGTCCGGGGCGGCATCATCGACGTGTTCGCGCCGACCGACGAGCACCCGGTCCGGATCGAGTTCTTCGGCGACACGGTCGAGGAGATCCGCTACTTCAAGGTGGCCGACCAGCGCAGCCTGGGCGAGGCACCGGCCGGGCTGTGGGCCCCGCCGTGCCGTGAGCTGCTGCTCACCCCGGCCGTCCGCGACCGCGCCAAGCAGCTGGCGGCCGAGTTCCCGGGCCTGTCGGAGGTGCTCGGCAAGCTGGCCGACGGCATCCCGGTCGAGGGCATGGAGGCGTTCGCGCCCGCCCTGGCCGAGCGGATGGACCTGCTGACCGACTACGTACCGGCCGGCGGCCTGCTGGTCGCCTGCGACCCCGAGCGCATCCGCACCCGGGCCGAGGAGCTGGTCAGCACCAGCCGCGAGTTCCTGGACGCGTCCTGGGTGAACGCCGCGGCCGGCGGCGAGGCCCCGATCGACCTCGGCGCGGCCGCGTTCCAGCCGATCGCCAAGGTCCGCGAGGCGGCCCGGGCCCGGTCGCTGCCGTGGTGGACGATCGAGCCGTTCGGCGGCTCGATGGACGACATCGTGGACGAGCCGGCCAGCGAGGACGGCCGCCCGGCGTTCACGATGACGGCCACCCCGGCCGCCAGCTACCGCGGCGCCACCGAGGCCATGATCACCGACATGCGCGGCTGGCTGACCGACGGCTGGCAGGTGGTGCTGGTCACCGAGGGCCACGGTCCCGCCCAGCGGCTCACCGAGGTGCTCCGGGGTGAGGGGCTCGGCGCCCGGATGGCGGAGCTGGCCGAGGCGCCCGAGCCGTCGGTCCCCTACGTCACCACCGGTCGGCTGGAGCACGGGTTCACCTGGCCCGAGATCAAGCTGGCGGTGCTCACCGAGAACGACCTGGCCGGCCAGCCCGGCAGCCGCACCAGCACCAAGGACATGCGCCGGATGCCGAGCCGGCGGCGCGGCGGGGTCGACCCGCTGCAGCTGGTGCCCGGCGACTTCGTGGTCCACGAGCAGCACGGCGTCGGCCGCTACGTGGAGATGACCAGCCGTACCGCGGCCGGCGCGACCCGCGAGTACCTGGTCATCGAGTACGCGCCGAGCAAGCGCGGCCAGCCGCCGGACCGCCTGTACGTGCCGACCGACCAGCTCGACGAGGTCACCAAGTACACCGGCGGCGAGGCGCCCAGCCTGCACCGGCTGGGCGGGGCCGACTGGGCCAAGGCCAAGGGCCGGGCCCGCAAGGCGGTCCGCCAGATCGCGGCCGAGCTGATCCGGCTCTACTCGGCCCGCATCGCCTCCCCGGGCCACGCCTTCGGCCCGGACACGCCCTGGCAGCGCGAGCTCGAGGACGCCTTCCCCTACGTGGAGACCGGCGACCAGCTGGCCGCCATCGACGAGGTCAAGGGCGACATGGAGCGGCCCATCCCGATGGACCGGCTGATCTGCGGCGACGTCGGCTACGGGAAGACCGAGATCGCGGTCCGGGCCGCGTTCAAGGCCGTCCAGGACGGCCTGCAGGTCGCGGTCCTGGTGCCGACCACGCTGCTGGTCCAGCAGCACTTCTCCACGTTCAGCGAGCGCTACGCGCCGTTCCCGGTCAAGGTCCGGGCGCTGTCAAGGTTCCAGAGCGCGGCCGAGACCACGCAAACGCTCCGCGAGCTGGCCGACGGCGAGATCGACGTGGTCATCGGTACCCACAAGCTGCTGTCGCCCGAGGTCCGGTTCAAGAAGCTGGGGCTGATCGTCATCGACGAGGAGCAGCGCTTCGGGGTCGAGCACAAGGAGTACCTGAAGCGGCTGCGGACCGAGGTCGACGTGCTGTCGATGTCGGCCACCCCGATCCCGCGCACGCTGGAGATGGGGGTGGCCGGGATCCGGCAGATGTCCACCATCCTCACCCCGCCCGAGGAACGGCACCCGGTGCTCACGTTCGTCGGCCCCTACGACGAGCGCCAGATCGCCGCCGCCGTCCGCCGCGAGCTGCTGCGCGACGGCCAGGTGTTCTTCGTGCACAACCGGGTCTCGTCGATCGGCAAGGTGGCGGCCCGGATCTCCGAGCTGGTGCCGGAGGCGCGGGTCGCGGTCGCCCACGGCCAGATGAACGAGCACCAGCTCGAAGCGATCATGGTCGACTTCTGGGACGGCAAGTACGACGTGCTGGTGGCGACCACGATCGTCGAGAACGGCCTCGACATCCCCAACGCGAACACGCTGATCGTGGACCGGGCCGACACCTACGGCCTGTCCCAGCTGCACCAGCTGCGCGGGCGGGTCGGCCGTGGCCGGGAGCGGGCCTACGCCTACTTCCTGTACCCGCCCGAGCGGACGCTGACCGAGACCGCCCACGAGCGGCTGGCCACCGTGGCCCAGCACACCGAGGTCGGGGCGGGCATGTACGTGGCCCTCAAGGACCTGGAGATCCGCGGGGCGGGCAACCTGCTCGGCGGCGAGCAGTCCGGCCAGATCGCCGGGGTCGGCTTCGACCTGTACGTGCGGATGATCGGCGAGGCGGTCAACGAGCTCAAGGGCGAGGGCCCGGCCGACCGGCCCGAGGTCCGGGTCGAGCTGCCGGTCAACGCCCACATCCCGCACGACTACCTGCCCGGCGAGAAGCTCCGGCTGGAGGCCTACACGCGGATCGCCGCCATCGACAGCGACGCCGACGTGACCGCGGTCCGGGACGAGCTGACCGACCGCTACGGCCAGCCGCCGGAGCCGGTGCTGAACCTGCTCGAGGTGGCCCGGCTGCGGGCCCAGGCCCGGCGGGCGGGGCTGACCGACATCACCCTGCAAGGCAACCACGTCCGGTTCGCCCCGGTCGAGCTGCCCGAATCCAAGCAGGTCCGGGTCCAGCGGCTGTACCCCCGGACGTTGCTCAAGCCGGCAGTGCGTACGATGCTGGTGCCGGTTCCCAAGGCGGCCCCCGGGTCGTCGTCGGCCGGGGCGTCCCGGGGCCGGTCGCCGGCCAGCTCGGCCACCACCATCGGCGGCCAGCCGCTGCGGGACCGGGACATGCTCACCTGGTGCGAAGAACTCGTCGACGCGGTGTTCGGCGAGCCTGCGTCACCAGGGAAAACTGTGTAGCTAAACCGAAGACCAGCGCGCGACACGACCGCTGGCTACGAGAGGACAGAGCCGTGCGCCGCTCACCGATCAGGACCGCGACCGTGGTCAAGGCCGCCATTGCCGCTGCTGCCTTCGGCGGGCTGATCGCCGGCTGTGCCCCGGTCCAGATGGGATCGGCCGCCACCGTCGGCAACGATTCGATCTCGAGCAGCCAGCTCAACAGCGAGGTCGCCAACCTCAAGAGCGCGGTGGCCCCGTACCAGAGCCAGGTCCAGCTGACCGCCGCCCAGATCCCCAAGGACGTGCTCGGCTGGCTGATCCGCTTCAAGGTCCGCGAGAACCTGGCCACCACCCAGAACCTGACGGTGACGGCCAGCCAGCGTGACCAGGCCCTCGAAGACATCTACGAGCAGGCCGCCCAGCAGGCCCAGCAGGAGGGGGTCAACAACGTGACCCTCACCGAGCTGGCGGTGGCCAACGGCCTGCCGCCCGACCTGCTCAACGAGCTGGGCCGCTACCAGGCCATCGAGATCGCCTACGCCGAGGCGCACAACGGCGGCAAGCTGCCGACCGACACCACCACCGTCAACACGATCACCAAGCAGTTCAACACGGCCGAGTGCCACGTCTACGCCGCCGACTCGGTCAAGGTGAACCCGCAGTACGGCCAGCTCAACTACAGCCAGTACTCGGTGGTGGCGGCGCCCGACACCCTGTCGCGGGCCGGCGGCACGCCGGCCAAGTCGTCCACCTCGGGTACCTCCCCGTCGTGCTGATCCTGCTGGTCACCAGCCCGCGGGTCGCCCCCGGGCTGCTGAACCTGCTGGCCTGGGACGCGCTCCGGGGGGCGGCCCGGGTGCTGGCCCCGCCCGGCCACCCGCAGCAGGCGGCCCTGGTCGCGGCGGGCATCGACGTGGACCTGATGCCGGTCGCCGACGGCGAGCTGGTCCCCAAGCTGGCGGAAGCGGCGGCCGCCGCTGGCCCCCGGGACGTGGTCTGGCTGACCGCCCCGCCCGCGCACCCGGGCGGGCTGGACCAGGAGAACGCGCTGCGAGCCGCGCTGGAGGCGCACGGCCTGGCCGCCGAGGTACTGCGGGGCTCGGCCGACCTGCCCGGCGGGCACCTGCTCGACCTGGTGGCGACGATGACGATCCTGCGCCAGCAGTGCCCGTGGGACGCCAAGCAGACGCACGCCTCGCTCGCTCCGCACCTGCTCGAGGAGCCCTATGAGGCGCTGGAGGCGCTGGAGGCGGGCGATCACCAGGCGTTCCGGGACGAGCTGGGGGACGTGCTGCTGCAGGTGATGTTCCACGCCGAGGTGGCCTCCGAGCGCGACGACGGCACCGGTTACACGATCGACGAGGTGGCCGACGGGATCGTGGCCAAGCTGGTCCGCCGCCACCCGCACGTGTTCGCGGGCGTGACCGTGGCCGGGGCCGACGACGTGATCGCCAACTGGGACGAGATCAAGAAGGCGGAGCGGGCCGAGAAGGCGCAGAGCGCGGCCGGCCCGGCCCCGGTCTCCGCCCTCGACGGGGTGCCGTTCGGCCAGCCCAGCCTGTCGCTGGCCCGCCAGTTGCAGCAGCGCGCGGCCGGGGCCGGCCTGCCCGGCCACCTGCTGACCGGGCCCGATGAGACCGCCGAGGCGGCCGGCCACGACCTCGGGGATCAGCTGTTCGCGCTGGTGTCGGCGGCCCGGGCGGCCGACCTCGACCCCGAGCTGGAGCTGCGGGCGGCCGCCCGCCGGTACGCCGAGCGGGTCCGGGCCTGGGAGCAGGCTCACCCCGCCTGAATTGAGCCGCCCGGCCGGCGTTTATCGGCCGGCGCTGGGTGCCCCGGTAACGCGGCATCCCGGTGGCCCTTCGGTAGGCTGAAATGCCAAAATTGGCGGCGGCCTTTTAAATATATTTATAAAAGGCTGGCGGCGGGGTGGCCGTTTATCGGCCGGCACCCGCGCCGGTAACGACCCGGGGTCCCGCGGGTGATCCGCAGGGTGACTCCAACTCACCGATTGTGACGTAGGTCCCCTAACTCTCAGGCGTCATCCGATGGCCCTCTGTCACCGGGAAAAATCTTCACCGGCTGTCCGGTATGACCTTGATCTCACCTTCTTATCCCGATCTAGCTCGGTATTTTGGGCTAAATGCCGCGTTCGCCAGGCCTTCCGGTCACAGCTAGGTGAAGATCATCCCGGACAAAAGTCTCGATTACAGGTAAACCGTCTACGATGACGAGGCGTCACTTACATGTGAGGCGCGAGACGCGCCGCATGGATGACCGTGGGACCTGGTGCACAGGTTGCGCACTCCGGAACCGGTTCGCTCCAGGGGGTCACGTGGCAGAGTCCATTAACAGTGAAGGCCGGCCGCCGCCGGACAGGGGTACCACGCCGATGGTTGTCCCATATTGCTTTTTATGTGCATAGCCCAGCGTCATAAGAAGTTCATTGCCGAGATTCGACGGTGCCGCCAGCGCTTGTGAGGTCCTGACCCAGATGGTGCTTCCTAATTTCCCCGCCCCTGACCGTTCCCCTGACCGGGAGCCGGTTCCGGCCCGGCCGGAGGGCGGGACCGCCGAGGTGCGGACGATGCTGCCGTACCGGCCGATCTCGCCGACCTTCGCGATCAAGCCCACCGTCAGCGTGATCATCCCGGCCCGGAACGAGGCGGCCAACCTGCCGCACGTGTTCCGGACCCTGCCGCCCTGGATCAACGAGATCGTCGTGGTCGACGGCCACTCGGTCGACGACACGGTCGCGGTCGCCCACGAGCTGTGCCCGCAGGCGACCGTCATCACCCAGCCGGGCAAGGGCAAGGGCGACGCGCTGATCGCCGGCTTCCGGGCCGCGACCGGCGACATCCTGGTGGCGATGGACGCCGACGGGTCGACCGACGGGGCCGAGATCATCCAGTTCGTCGGGGCGCTGGTGGTCGGGGCGGACTACGCCAAGGGGTCCCGGTTCTCCGGCAGCGGCGGCAGCTCGGACATCACGGCCGGCCGCCGGTACGGCAACTGGCTGCTGGGCTCGATGGTCAACAAGATGTTCGGCACCCAGTTCACCGACCTCTGCTACGGCTACAACGCCTTCTGGGCCCGCCACCTGGACGCGCTCGGCCTCGACTGCCCCGGCTTCGAGATCGAGACGATGATGAACATCCGGGCGGCCAAGGCCGGCCTGCGGATCCACGAGGTGCCGAGCTTCGAGCGCCCGCGGATCAACGGCGAGAGCAACCTGTCGGTGGTCAACGACGGCTGGCGGATCCTCAAGCTGATCCTGCGGGAGCGGTTCGGCGGCGCCGTCCGCCGGGCGGCCCAGGCGGTACCGCTCCCCGCCGCCGAGCCGTTCGCGGCCGAAGCGGCCGAAGCCCGGGTCGAGGGGGCCTGACCGGTGCTGTCCGCTTCCGTCATCATCAACGCGCACGCCGACGACCGGTGGGATGACACCCTGGCCGCGGTGGCCTCGGTGCACGCGCAGAGCCAGGCGGCCAAAGAGACGATCGTGGTGGTGGACTACAACCGCCCGCTGTACGAGCGGCTGAAGGCGGCCCTGCCCGAGGTGATGGTGATCGAGAACGACCATCAGCAGGGCCTGTCGGGCGGCCGCAACGCCGGCATCGACGCCGCCACCGGCCAGGTCGTCGCGTTCCTGGACGACGACGCGGTGGCCCACGTCGACTGGCTCAAGAACCTGATCGACGCCTACACCGCCCCCCACATCATGGGGGTGGGCGGCCGCACCCTGCCCAAGTGGGACTCCGACCGCCCGGCCTGGTTCCCGGAGGAGTTCGACTGGGTCATCGGGTGCACCTACATCGGGATGCCGACTCGGCGGGCGCCGGTCCGCAACCTGCTGGGCGGCAATGCGTCGTTCCGCCGTGAGGTGTTCGACAAGGTCGGCGGGTTCACCACCGGCATCGGCCGGGGCAAGGGCAAGCGGCCGCTGGGCTGCGAGGAGACCGAGTTCTGCATCCGCCTGCACCAGCAGCTGCCGGGCTCGGTGCTGCTGTTCGACGAGCAGGCGCTGATCTGGCACCGGGTCCGGGACGACCGCCGCCGGTTCCGCTACTACCGCAGCCGCTGCTACGCCGAGGGCCTGTCCAAAGCGATGGTGACGAAGAACGTGGGCACCCAGGACGGCCTGTCCTCCGAGCGCGCCTACGCCACCCGGACGCTCCCGCTCGGGGTCGGGCGGGGCGTGGTTGACGCGCTGCGCGGCGACCGGGCCGGCCTCGGCCGGGCCGGGGCCATCGTGGCCGGCCTGGCCTCGGTGACGGCCGGCTACGCGGCCGGGGTGGCGGGCAACGCCCGTGACCGCCGTCGCGCCCCGCGCACGCTGGCTACGGCCAGCGCGCCGGAGTCGAGCTCGTGACGGCGGCCGCGGCGCCCATCCGCAGCGCCCCGCCGTACGTACCCATCTTGATGTACCACGAGATCGCCACCGCGGCGGACACCAAGAGCCACCTGGCCGTGCCCCCGGACAATTTCGCCGCCCAGCTCGAGTACCTGCACGGGGCGGGCTACCAGACGATCACGTTCACGGCCGCGGCCCGGGCGCTGGCGGGCGCGGGTCAGCTGCCGGAGCGCGCGGTCGTGCTGACGTTCGACGACGGCTACGCGGACTTCCACCGCGAGGCGCTGCCGCTGCTGGACAAGTACGGCTTCACCGCCACCGTGTTCGTGACCACCGGCTGGATCGACGACGCCGGGAAGTACGCGGCCGGCCCGGCCCTCGGGCCGATGCTGTCGTGGAGCCAGATCCGCGAGCTGGCGGCGGCCGGGGTGGAGATCGGGGCCCACAGCCACGGGCACCCGCAGCTCGACCAGATCCCCGCCCGCCAGCTCCGGGACGAGCTGAACACGCCCAAGGATTTGCTCGAAGAAGGTATCGGCGCCCCGGTGCCGAGCGTGGCCTACCCGTTCGGCTACTCCAACGCCGGGGTCCGCCAGGCGGTGCGGGCCGCGGGTTACCAGCACGCCTGCGCGGTCGCCAACGCGACCGCCCGGCCCGGCGCCGACGAATTCGCGGTGCCCCGGCTGACCGTGCGTGCGTCGACCCGGCCGCAGACCTTCGAGCGGGTGGTCCGGGGGGGCCAGGAATCGACGATCTATCTGAAAGACCACGCGCTGACCAAGGGTTACGCGCTGGTCAGAAGGACGAAGGCAGTGATCGGTGGCATCTCCCGAAGTGCATGAGGTTGCGGGGCTCACCGACCCCGAAACGAATGACCAGGCGCAACCGGCCGGCAACGGCATGGCTCCCTCGCGCCGGGCCGGGGTCTCCCGGGTGGGCAACATCGACCTGTATGCCCGCTACCAGGACCTGCGCGCTCACCTGACGTCTCCGCTGTACCGCAACGCCTACGCGCTGATGATCAACACCGCGGTGACCGGGGTGCTCGGCGTGCTCTACTGGCTGCTGGCGGCCCGCGGGTACACCGCGGTCGAGGTCGGCCGGGCGTCGGCCGCCTACTCGGCCATGAACCTGGTCTCCGGGTTCACCGCCTACAACCTGATCGGGGCGATCACCCGGTTCCTGCCGCAGACGGGTGACCGCACCCGGTCATGGGTGGTCCGTACCTACCTGTTCAGCTCGCTGGCCTCGATCGTGGTCACGATCCCGTTCCTGCTCACGGTCAGCCACTGGGGCCCGACCTATTCGGAGCTGACCGGGCTGGTGCCCGGGATAGCGTTCCTGCTCTCGGTGGTGACCTGGAGCATCTTCACGCTCCAGGACGGCGTGATGACCGGGCTGCGCAACGCGATCTGGGTGCCGCTGGAGAACGGCACGTTCGGCATCGTCAAGATCGTCCTGCTGCTGGCGTTCGCCGCCGCGATCCCCACCGTCGGCATCTACGCGTCCTGGATGCTCCCCGTCTTCGTGTCGCTGCCGCTGGTCAACGGCCTGATCTTCTTCAAGCTGATCCCCCGGCACGAGGAACTGACCGCCCACCGGACGCCGCCCACCACCCGCCAGATCGGTAAGTTCCTGGCCGGCGACTACATCGGCGCGATGTGCCTGCTGGGCGTCAACAACCTGGTCCCGATCCTGGTGGCCGCCCGCATCGGGCCGGAGAAGAGCGCCTACTTCTACATCGCCTGGAGCATCGGCCTGGTCCTCGACCTGCTCGCGCTCAACATGGCCATGTCGCTGACGGTGGAGGGCGCGTTCGACGCGCAGATGCTGGCGTCCAACCTCCGCTCGGCGCTGAAGCGGCTGGCCATCATCCTGCTGCCGGTCGTGGCCCTGGTCGCGCTGCTGGCCCCGTTCGCGCTCCGCCTGTACGGACCCGCCTACGCCCACTACGGCGCGCCCGTGCTCGAACTGATGGCCCTGGCCACCGTGCCCAAGGCGGTCACCGAGCTGTTCCTGGGGGCGATGCGGGCGCAGAACCGGCCCAGGATGATCGCGATCATCCAGATCGTCCGGTTCGTGCTCATCCTCGGGCTCGCGCTCGGGCTGACCGGCGTGGTCGGGGTGTCCGGAGCGTCGCTGGGCGCGCTGATCACCCAGCTGCTGGTCGCGATCGTGATCTTCCCCAAGCTCCAGCAGATCATGTCGTCCCGGCGAGCGGCCCGGGCCGACCGGGCGGCCGAGGCCGAGGGCCTGCGCCCGGCCCCGGCCGCGCCCGCCCTGGGCACCGCCTACGCCAGCGGCCCGGTCACCACCGGGGCCGAGCCGACCCGGACCGACCTGCGGCTGGACCGCATCGACCTCGACAAGACGATGATCGGCCCGCTCCCGGCCGCGCTGCGCGAAGCGGCGCTGGCGGGCGTGCGCGACGCGGCCCGGGCCAACGCCGGCGGCGCCAAGGAGGCGGCGTTCGCCCGCCCGGTCAACGAGGCGTTCGACAACTTCGCCGCGCGCACGCTGACCCTGCCGATCCGGGCGATCGCGGTCGCGATGGGCGACGCCGCCCTGACCAGCCCGCTCGACATCGTTGCCCCGGCGCCACCCGCCGGTAGGCTAGGCAGCGCGGGCGGCGGCCCCGGTGGCGATACCGGTGGCCCGGATGGGCGTACCGCCCGCCGGGCGGAGCGGACCCCGCCGCCGCCGCGGGCCCCGGCCCCCCGGCGGCCCAAGCCGGCCCAGCCCCAGCCGTCGTCCAGTTCGCTGTTCGGGTCGGTGCCCACCTGGCTGCCGACCGCGCTGATCGCGGTGCTCGGGGCGGCCGGCACCGCGCTGTTCCTCGGCACCGTCGGCCAGGCCACCCCCAAGCTCGGCAGCATGACCGGGCTGGGGCTGATCTCCATCCTGCCGGCCACGTCGCTGGGCGGGCTGGTGCTGCTGGCGCTGGCCTTCATCTTCGCCCTCGGCCGGGCCCGGCCCAAGCCGCTGCTGCTGGGCGCGCTGGTGGCCGCCATCGTCATCTGCCTGGACGGGGTGACCACGGTCATGGAGCCGGAGCCCCGGTTCCCGACCGCCTACTGGATCGCCGGGTTCGTCGAGTACGTCTACCGGACCGGGCACACCTCCCCGGCCCTGTCGGCCTACTTCAGCTGGCCCGGGTTCTTCCAGGTCATCGCCGTCATCGAGCACATCCTGGGCACCGACAACCTGATGCCGGTGCTGCGCTACTGGCCGGTCGCGATGGACCTGCTGGCGCTGCTGCCGATGGGCCTGATCGTCCGGCGGCTGCACGCCACCTGGCGCGCCAAGTGGCTGGCGCTGTTCATCTTCACCATCGGCAACTGGGTGGGCCAGGACTACTTCTCGCCCCAGTCGTTCATGTACGTGCTCTACCTGTTCATGCTGGCCCTGCTGATCACCTACTTCGGCAAGCGGGCGACCACCGACGGACCGGCCACGGCCGACGCCGCCGGGTCCGGGCACCGGCTGAGCGTCCGCCGGCTGCCGGTCCCGGGCTTCACCCGCCGGCTGGTGGACCGGGTTCGCCTCGACCGCCCGCTGCCCGGCGACAAGCCGGCCGTGGCCGCCAGCCGCGGCCAGCGGATCGCGGTGGCCAGCGCGATCGTGGCGATCATGGCCTTCGCCACCGTCGGCCACCAGCTCACGCCGTTCTTCATGGTGGTGGCCTGCGCGGCCCTGGTCCTCATCGGCCGCTGCCAGCTGCGCACGCTGCCGATCCTGCTCGCGGTGATCTTCGCGGCCTGGGTCAGCTTCGGCGCCGACGGATTCTGGTCCGGTCACCTCAGTGACATGTTCGGCGGCCTCGGCGACCTGGGCTCCAACCTGTCCACCAGCGTCGCCGCCCGCTCCACCGGCACCTCGTCCCTGCACAAGTACGTGCTCTATTCACGGGACGGGTTCGCGGCGGTCATGCTGATCCTGGCCGGCCTCGGCCTGCTCCGCCGCCGGCGGCTGGCCATCGACGACCGGGTCCTGGTCGTGCTCACCTGCGTGCCGTTCCTGGGCTTCGGGCTGCAGAGCTACGGCGGCGAGATGGCGCTGCGGGTCTACCTGTTCATGCTGCCGACCGCCTGCATCCTGGCCGCCATGCTGTTCTTCCCGGCCCCGGTCCGGGACTGGCGCCCCTGGCGGACCCTGCCGATGCTGGCGGTGGCCGCCGCCGCCGCGATGGTGCTGTTCATCGTGCCGCGCTACGGCAACGAGGCGTTCGAGCAGACCCCGGTCGGTGAGGTGGCGGCCACCAACTACCTGTACGCCCACGACAGCCAGGGCATCCACGTCCTCTGGACCAGTGAGGATCCGGTCAACGACGTCACCCCGCAGATCCCGTGGAGCTACCAGGACATCGAGAAGATCGACTACGTGCCGGAGAAGGCGCCGCTCAACCCGGCGTCGGTCGGCAGCCTGGTCGCCGAGCTCAAGGCGAGCGGGCCCGGCAGCTACGTCATGACCACCAGCACCCAGGAGGCGTACCTGGTCCAGGGGGCCAGCTACCCGGCCGACTGGGGTCAGCAGTTCCGGGCGGCCATGAAGGCCTACCCGGGGGTCAAAGTGGCGTACTCTAACGCGACTGCGGTGATCTGGACGCTGACCTGGCCGAAGGGCACCGCCCGGACGCCGCTGCCGACCACCCTGCAGACGCTGCCGTCGACCATCTGGACCCCGATCGGGCTGGCTGAGCTGGCGCTGCTGCTGCTGGTGCTGGGCGCGCGCGAGTTCGTCCGGATCTGGCGGCCGGCCAGCACCCGGCTCATGCGGCGGCTCGGCCTGGCGACGTTCCCGCTGCTGGTCGCCTTCTTGGTCATCGTCATTATCCGGTTCGTGGTGCTCGGATGACCGCCACCGAGCAGGGGGGAAAGAGCAGTGAGACTATGCGTCCGGAGAGCCGCCCAGGCACCACCGGTCGGACACGGTTCATGAGGCGGCGTTCCGCACCCGTCCCCCCCGACGTCGACCGGAACGTCCCGGCCCTGATCGTCAAGGTCGGCCACTACCCGATCCATCACGGCGGGGTCGACGCGATCCGGTCGCTGGGGCGGCTCGGCGTCCCCGTCCACGCGGTGGCCGAGGACCGCTGGACGCCCGCCGCCGTGTCCCGGTACTGCCGGGAACGGTTCGTCTGGCCCAAGGGCGAGCGGGCCGAGCCCGAGCTGATGGTCAAGCACCTCAAGGAGGCCGGCCAGCAGATCGGGACCCCTTCGGTCCTCATCCCCACCGATGAGGAGGCGGCCGTCCTCATCGCCGAACACGCGGCCGAGCTGGCCGACTGGTTCCTGCTGCCCCAGGTGGCGCCGGACCTGCCGGCCCGGCTGGCCAGCAAGGGTGGCCTGTACGAGCTGTGCCTGGAGCACGACGTGCCCGCCCCCGCCTCGTCCTTCCCCCAGACGATGGCGGACATCGAGCAGTTCGCCGCCCACGCCGCGTTCCCGGTCGTGGCCAAGAACCTGGAAGCCTGGACCCGGCTCCACCACCCGGTCGTGAACGGGACGACGATCATCGATTCCGCCGGTGAGCTGCTGGCCATGGCCCGCGACTGGGGCGACACCCCCAGCGTCATCCTGCAGGAGTACATCCCGGCCGACGTCGCCGAAGACTGGATCGTGCACCTCTACCGCGGCGCCGACGGTGACCCGCTGGTGCTGTTCACCGGGATCAAGGTCCGGTCGTGGCCGCCGCAGGCGGGGATGACCGCGCTGGCCTACACGGTCAGCAACCCCAAGCTGGCCGAGCTGGCCGCGCAGCTGTGCGACCGGGTCGGCTTCAGCGGCATCGCCGACCTCGACTTCCGGTTCGACCGCCGGGACGGCCAGTACAAGCTGGTGGACTTCAACCCGCGCATCGGCGCCCAGTTCCGGCTGTTCGAGAACGCCGCCGGTATCGACGTCGCCCGGGCGATGCACCTTGACCTGACCGGTCGCCCGGTGCCGTCGGCGCCGATGCCCGAGGGCCGCCGGATCATCGTCGAGAACGTGGACCTGACCGCCCGGCTGTCCGGCCGGCGGAGCACGGACCACCTACCCCCGCTCCCCGAGGCGGGGGAGACCGAGCTGGCCTGGTTCGCCGCCGACGACCCGCTGCCGGTGGTGGCGATGCTGGCCCGTTCGGCGGCCCCGCTGGCCACCTACCTGAATCGGGTGAGGCGGGGCCGCGCCCTCCGCCGGGCGGCCCTGGCGGCCAGCCAGGCGCCAGCCGAGTCCGCCCAGCCGGTGGCGCCGCTACCGAAGTTATCGACCGAGCAGCTTGTAAGCGTTTGACCCAGTAACACCTCATTCTTTCGCCGTAACACTGACAGATGCACCGCCGCCGGGCGCGGCCGCATAGTTGAGAGGGACTTCTATGCCAGCTACAACCTCATACGCACCAGCCGTCGTCATCGGGGCTGGTCCGTACGGCCTTTCCGTGGCCGCCCACCTGCGCGGACGTGGCATCGCGGTGCGTACCTTCGGGGACGTCATGTCCGGCTGGCACTCCCAGATGCCGGCCGGCATGTTCCTCAAGTCGACGCCGTCGGCGTCCAGCCTCTCGGCCCCCGGATCGGGCTCCCGGCTCGAGGACTTCTGCACCGTGTCCGGTATCACCCCGCTGGTCGGCGACGACGTGGTGCCGATCGACCTGTTCATCCGCTACGGCCAGTGGTTCGCCCAGCGCAACGTCCCCGACGTGGAGAACGTCAAGGTCACCGGGCTCAAGCAGGACGGCCACCAGTACGTGGTCACGCTGGCGACCGGTGAGCAGATCACCACCCCCGCGGTCGTGCTGGCCACTGGCATGAGCGGGGCCGCCTACGTGCCGGCCGACCTGTCCGCGCTCGGGACGCCGTCGGCCGACGCCGTGATCTCGCACAGCTCGCACCACACCTCGCTGGACGGATTCGCCGGCCGTGAGGTGGCGGTGATCGGGGCCGGGCAGTCGGCCCTGGAGAGCGCCGCCCTGCTGCACGAGCACGGGGCCAGCGTGCAGATCATCTCCCGGCGGCCGGTGGTCTGGGGCGGCGACCCGGTCGTGCGCCAGGGCGCGCGCCGGTACCTGCCCGAGGTCGGCTCCCCGCTGGGCCCGGACTGGCGGCTGATCCCGTTCAGCAGCGGCGCCGGCGCCTTCCGCTACCTGCCCGACGAGACCCGGCTGGCGCTGGTCAAGCGAGTGCTCGGGCCGTTCGGGGCCTGGTGGCTGCGGGACCGGGTGGTCGGCCAGCTGGACGTGCACGAGGGTCAGCGGATCGCGGACGCCCGCACCGTCGGCGACAGCGCGCTGATCACCACGACCACCAGCACCGGCCACCAGACCGAGTTCAAGGTCGACCACGTGCTGGCCGCGACCGGCTTCCGGGTCAGCCTGGCCAACCTCGGTTTCATGGACCCGGCCCTGATCGGGCGGATCCGGCTGCTGGTGGATTCGCCGCGGCTGTCCAACTCGTTCGAGTCTTCGGTCCCCGGGCTCTGGTTCGCGGGCCTGGCCGGAGCTTCGACGTTCGGCCCGCTGATGCGGTTCGTCTGTGGCTCCGAGTTCGCGGCCCGCCGGGTGAGCAACGCGGTGACGCGTCGCATCCGCGCGGTCGGCCGGATGTAGCGTACGCGGATGGGCGATCACAACTCGGGGGACCACCAGCGGCGACGGATCGTGCGCCGCTGGCCGTTGATCGTCGCGGGCGTGATCGTAGCGGCCTGCGTCGGTTTCGCGGTGGCGTGGGTCGCCCATCCATCCGGCACCACCGCCAGTTCGCCGCCGTCCTCGACGTCCTCGACGGCGGTGCCGGTGACCGCCACGATCAAGGTGGCCTGCCAGGACAACAGCGGTGACGCGGCCCGGATGCAGCAGGCCATCAACGGCAGCCCGGCCGGTTCCGCGATCGAGTTCGAGGGCGGCACCTGCCTGCTGACCAAGGGGCTGACGCTGCCGGGCGACCGTACCTACACCGGCGGCAGCACCACCGGCACGGTGCTCAAGCAGGACGGCTCGGCCGCCTACGTCCTGGCCTCCACCAGCTACGTGGACAGCAACACGACGACCGGTGACCCGCTGGCGATCCGCGACTTGACCATCGACTGCGCCGGTACCGGCAATACCGACGGGATCATCCTGCTCAACTGGCAGGTGGACGTCGAGCACGTCGACCTCAACAACTGCTGGAACGGCATCGTCGACACCAACACCGGCGCCAACGGTCACGCCATCAGCAACACCAGCGTCAACAGCCGGTTCCTCAACAACTTCATCTCCGGCAGCGGCCAGTACGGCTTCCAGGTCGTCGACTCCGGTAACTCGGTCACCGACGGGTTCCTCGACAACAACCAGATCGCCGACTCGGGCGCCGACGCCGTGCACATGGCGAACGCCGAGGGCTGGGACATCTCCGGCAACCACCTGTACGGGGTGAAGCAGGACGCGCTCAACCTGTCGCGCATCTACGGGACCACGATCTCCGGCAACTACGTCGAGGACTTCGGCGACAAACAGAACAGCGGGACCTGGTACGGCCTGGTCGCCAACGCGCAGGACGGCCTGGGCTCCACGATCGTCGGCAACAAGATCTTCAACGTGGACGGCCAGGGCGGCGCCACCTACGTCTACCTGGCCATCACCGGCGCCAACAGCGGTACCGGGTACGCGGCGGTGACCGGCAACACCATTCAGGGCGGCGGCCCGGGCGGCGTGGGCCTGTCGTTCAGCGGCGGCGGCAACGTGCTCAAGGTCACCGCCAGCGGCAACAACGTCACCGGGGTGGCCACCAAGACCAGGTCCGGCTCCGGTGCCACCGTGACCGGCGGCTCCTGAGCCCGGGCCGGCCCGGGCCGCCGGTGGCCCGGGCCTAGTTGCCGAGCACCTCGGGCCGGATCGAGGCCCACTCGAGCGAGTGGCGGATGCCCTCCACCACCGAGTAGCGCGGCTGCCAGCCCAGCTCGCGGCGGGCCCGCTCACTGCGCGTGTAGGCACCCGCGACGTCACCGGGGCGCCGGGGCGCCTCGGTCACCGCCACCGGCACCTCGACCACGCTGTTGAAGGCGTCGGCCAGCTCGCGGACGGTGGTGCCGTCGCCGGTCCCCACGTTGATCGCGGTGGACCGGGTCGGGCCGGCCAGCACCTCGTCGAACCGGTCGAGCGCGGCCAGGTGGGCGGCGGCCAGGTCCCACACGTGGATGTAGTCGCGGATCCCCGACCCGTCCCGGGTCGGGTAGTCGGTCCCGGTGATCTGGAACGGGACCCCCTCGCTGTGCGCCTCGATCAGCTTGCCGAGCGCGTGGCTGGGCCGTGGCAGCTGCAGGCCGGTGCGCATCTTGGGGTCGGCCCCGATCGGGTTGAAGTACCGCAGCGACAGCACCCGGATCGGCTGGCTGGCGGCGATGTCGGCGAACATCTGCTCGCAGACCGCCTTGGTCCGGCCGTACGGGCTCTGCGGGTCGATGCCCGACTGCTCGTCCACGGTGAGGTCGGGCTCGGCCCCGTAGATCGCGGCCGACGAGCTGAAGATCATCCGCGGGCAGCCGTTGCGGATCAGGTGCGCCACGAACTCCAGGCTGGCGGCCACGTTGTCGCGGTAGTAGCCGACCGGATCGGCGACCGAGTCCGGCACCACGATCAGGGCGGCGCACTGGATCACCGCGCCGATGTCGGGGTGGTCGGCGAAGATGCGGTCGATCAGCGCGCCGTCGGCGATGTCACCCTCGTAGAACGCGCGCCCGGCGGTGAACTCGCGGCGGCCGGTGACCAGGTTGTCGACGATGACCGGGGTGATCCCGGCGTCGATACAGGCCGAGCCGATCGTGCTGCCGATGAATCCGGCGCCCCCCGCGATCAGAACCTTCATGCCCCGCTCCCCGTCTCCGGCCCGCTGACTGACCCTCGGAGCTTACCGGGAGCCGGCGTGGCCGGTGCGGCAGAGGTCCGGGCTCCACTAGGCTCGAAGGCGGACTTAACGCACACCCTCCAGAACAGGACTGAGGAGCCATCGGTGGCCTCGATCGAAGCAATCTACGCCAGGCAGATCCTGGACTCCCGGGGCAACCCGACCCTTGAGGTCGAGGTCGCGCTGGACGACGGGACGATCGGACGGGCGGGCGTGCCCAGCGGCGCCTCGACCGGTGCCTTCGAAGCGGTCGAGCTGCGCGACGGCGGCGACGAGTTCGGCGGCAAGGGGGTCACCCGGGCGGTGGCCAACGTGATCGACGAGATCCAGCCCGAGCTGCTCGGTCACGAGGCCGACGACCAGCGGCTGGTCGACCAGGCCATGATCGACCTGGACCGGACCCCGGACAAGTCCCGGCTCGGCGCCAACGCCATCGTCGGGGTGTCGATCGCGGTCGCCCGCGCGGCCGCCGAGTCGGCCAGCCTGCCGCTGTTCCGCTACCTGGGCGGCCCCAACGCCTACCTGCTGCCGGTCCCGCTGATGAACATCCTCAACGGTGGCGCCCACGCCGACAACAGCGTGGACATCCAGGAGTTCATGATCGCCCCGATCGGCGCGTCCACCTACTCCGACGCGCTGCGCTGGGGGGCCGAGACCTACCAGGCCCTCAAGTCGGTGCTCAAGCAGCACGGGCTGTCGACCGGGGTCGGCGACGAGGGCGGGTTCGCGCCCGACCTGGAGAACAACCGGGCCGCCCTCGACCTGATCGTGGAGGCCATCGGCAAGGCCGGGTTCACCCCCGGCCGCGACATCGCGCTGGCCATCGACGCGGCCGCGACCGAGTTCCACGGCGAGGACGGCTACACGTTCGAGGGCTCGGCCAAGTCCTCGGCCGAGATGGCCGCGATCTACGGCGACTGGGTCAGCAGCTACCCGATCGTGTCGCTGGAGGACCCGCTGGCCGAGGAGGACTGGGCCGGCTGGCGGGAGCTGAACGCCGCCATCGGCAGCCAGGTCCAGCTGGTCGGCGACGACCTGTTCGTGACCAACCCGGAGCGGCTGCGCCGCGGCATCGCCGACCACTCGGCCAACTCGCTGCTGGTCAAGCTCAACCAGATCGGCACCGTGACCGAGACGCTGGACGCGGTGGCGACTGCCCAGCGGGCCAGCTACACCTGCATCATCAGCCACCGGTCGGGCGAGACCGACGACACCACGATCTCCGACCTGGCCGTGGCCACCAACTGCGGGCAGATCAAGACCGGGGCGCCGGCCCGCGGCGAGCGGGTGGCCAAGTACAACCAGCTGCTGCGGATCGAGGAGCTGCTCGACGACGCGGCCGTCTACGCCGGTTCCAGCGCGTTCCCGAGGTTCACGGAACGAGCCTGATGGCGGAACCGGACCGGCCTTCGCGCCCACCATCACCGCCCAGCCCGCCCCGTCCGGGCCGGCCGCCGCTGCGGCCGACGAAGCTGACGGGGCGGGCGGCGCTGCTGGCGGTGGTGATGTGCGCGATCGCGCTCAGCCTGGCTTATCCGGTCCGGGAGTACATCGGCCAGCGCCGCCAGATCGACCAGCTGCTGGCCACCCAGCAGTCGCTGTCCCAGCAGGTGAAAAGCCTGCAGGCCGAGCAGAGCAAGCTGTCCGACCCCAGCTACATCGAACAGCAGGCCCGCGACCAGCTGCACTACTGCATGCCCGACGAGAAGTGCTACGTGATCGTCGGCAACAGCCCGGCCCCGGACTCCACCGCCCCGCAGAAGGCCACCCCGACATCGTGGTACGCGAAGCTGTGGGGGTCGGTCCAGAAGGCGGACCAGCCCGCGGGCAAGTGATGGACACGGCGACCGAGGCGGTGGTGACCGCCCAGCTCGGTCGGCCCCCGCGCGGGCTGCGGGCGGTCGCCCACGTCTGCCCGTGCGGGCGGCCGGACGTGGTCGAGACCGCGCCCCGGCTGCCGGACGGCACCCCGTTCCCGACCCTGTACTACCTGACCTGCCCGCGGGCGGCGGCCGCGATCAGCCGGCTGGAGGCGGCGGGCCTGATGAAGACGATGACAGCCCGGCTGGCCGACGACCCCGAGCTGCGGGCCGCCTACCAGGCCGCCCACCAGGACTATGAGCAGCGGCGGCAGGACGCGGCCGTCGCGGCCGGGGTCGAGCCGCTGCCGGACGGCACCCAGACCGCCGGGGGCATGCCGAGCCGGGTCAAGTGCCTGCACGCCCTGGTCGCCCACGAGCTGGCCCGGCCGGGCCGCAACCCGTTCGGACGGGAGGCGGCCGACGCGGCCGGCCCCTGGTGGTCGGACGGCCCCTGCGTACCCGACGGCGGCGGCCCCTGCGTACCCGGCGAAGCGAAGGACGACCGATGACCCGCCGCGTGGCCGCCGTCGACTGCGGCACCAACTCGATCCGGCTGCTGATCGCTGAGGTAGACACCGCCCGGGCCACCCTCACCGACGTGGACCGGCGGATGGAGATCGTCCGGCTCGGCCAGGGCGTCGACACCACCGGGCGGCTGGCTCCGGAGGCGCTGGACCGCACGCTCAAGGCGCTCAGCGGCTACGCGGGGCTGATCGCCGACCGCGGCGCCGAGGCGGTGCGGATGGTGGCCACCAGCGCCACCCGGGACGCGGCCAACGCGGGCGAGTTCGCCGCCCGGGTGACCGAGATCCTCGGCACCGGCCCCGAGGTCCTGTCCGGCGACGAGGAGGCCCGGCTGTCGTTCCTGGGCGCGACGGCCGAGCTGGGGTCCGGAGTGCCGTCGCCCTACCTGGTGGCCGACATCGGCGGCGGTTCGACCGAGTTCGTGCTCGGGGCGGGCGGCGAGGTCACCGCGGCCCGCAGCGTCAACATCGGCTGCGTGCGGATGACCGAGCGCCACCTGCGGGCCGACCCGCCCACGGCCGACCAGGTCACCGCGGCCACCGCCGACATCGACGCCGCCATCGGCGAGGCCGCCGCCGTGGTCGACCCCAGGCAGGCCCGTACCCTGGTCGGGCTGGCCGGCTCGGTCACCACCGTGGCCGGCATCGCCCTCGAGCTGCCCGGCTACGACGCCGAGCGACTGCACCACGCGCGGATCAGCGCCGCCCAGGTGCACACGGTGGCCAGCCGCCTGCTGACCCAGACCCACGCCGAGCGGGCCCGCATCCCGGTCATGCACCCGGGCCGCATCGACGTCATCGGGGCCGGCGCCCTCATCCTCGACCGGATCATGATCCGCCTCGGCTTCACCGAGGTGCTGGTCAGCGAGCACGACATCCTGGACGGCATCGCCTGGTCGATCGCCACCCCGGACCCGGGCTCATGACCACCACCCCCGAGGCCGCCCGCGGCCCGGTACCGCCCGGGACCGGCTGGCCCGGGGACCTGGCCACTGCCGCCACCCCGGTCGCCCACGACGCCGCCGAGGTCCAGGAGCTGGCCGCCGGCGCCCCCACCCTGCACGAACTGGTGGCCCGGCAGTCGGTCTGCCGGGCCTGTCCCCGGCTGGTGGCCTGGCGTGAGGAGGTGGCCCGGGTCCGCCGCCGCTCGTTCGCGACCGAGCAGTACTGGGGGCGCCCGATCCCCGGCTGGGGCGACGACGAGCCGCAGATCGTGATCCTCGGCCTCGCCCCGGCCGCCCACGGCGGCAACCGGACCGGCCGGGTGTTCACCGGCGACCGCAGCGGCGACTTCCTGTTCGCCTCGCTGTACCGCTGTGGGCTGGCCACCAGCCCGGTCAGCGTGCACGCGGGCGACGGCCAGCGGCTGCTGCACACGAGGATGGTGGCCGCCGTCCGCTGTGCCCCGCCCGCCAACAAGCCCACCACCGACGAACGCGACACCTGCGCGCCCTGGCTGGTCGAGGAGTTCCGGCGGATAACGCCGTCGGCCCGGGTGGTCGTCTGCCTGGGCGGCTTCGCCTGGCAGGCGGCCTGGCCGATGCTGCGGGCGGCCGGCTTCGCGCTCCCGCGCCGCCGGACCCCGTTCGGCCACGGGGCCGAGGCTCAGCTCAGCCCGCCCGGGTCGGACGGAGCGGACGCGGCGGCCAGTGCGGCTCCGCCGTTGCTGCTGCTCGGCTGCTACCACCCCAGCCAGCAGAACACGTTCACCGGCCGGGTCACCCCGGCCATGCTCGACGCCGTCTTCGAACGTGCCCGCCAGTACTCCGGCCTCGGCCCACCGCCCCCGCGCCCGGAGTGAACCGGGCTGCCGGCCCGCCCGGGCGTGACGCCGCCCGCCCCGCCTGAGCCCCCCGCGCGAGCCGCCCGCCCCGCCTGAGCCCCCCGCGCGAGCCGCCCGCCCCGCCTGAGCCCCCCGCGCGAGCCGCCCG
>Ga0213875_10000639_pt1 | contig 27895 bp, 20 predicted proteins | sample BarmaccomBMRX_R8_FD_160105 | JGI IMG/M metagenome (GOLD analysis project Ga0213875, IMG submission 160105) | Root-associated microbial communities from Barbacenia macrantha in rupestrian grasslands, the National Park of Serra do Cipo, Brazil - RX_R8 | ecosystem: Host-associated > Plants > Roots... | reverse complement strand
CCGTGGCCCGCAAGTTGGCAAGGTTGGCTTGGTCGCTGCATAAACATGGCACCGCTTACGATCCGGCGCGGGTTTATCAGCAAAATCAGTCCTCACCTCCTTGACAGCAACCATAGAATCTCTCCCATACACGGGAGAGGGGTGGCCAGAGGAATACTGGCTGGCGTTAGGAGATTAACCGCAGAAACGCCGAGAACGCGGAGAGAAGATAAGAAGCTTAACTTTTCTTTTTCTCTATGCCTCGGTGTCTCTGTGGTTATTTGATTTTACGAGTAAGTCTGCCTGTGACCTCCCCTCGCCCGCAGCGTGGGAGAGGGGCCGGGGGTGAGGGCTTTCTTGTTAAACTTTCAACCGTCAGGGCTTTGGTTCTGGCGGTTTCTTTTGCACTTTTTCTGATGAATAATTCTGAATTTTCTAAAACAACTTTGCCCAACGGCTTGCGTATTTTGACCGAACGGCATCCTCAGGTACAATCGGCGACGATTGGCATGTGGATTGTGGCAGGCTCCATTTATGAGCAGGAAAACGAGCGTGGCCTGGCTCATCTGTTGGAACACATGGTATTCAAAGGCACTCGCCACCGCACCATGCACGATATTGCGGTCACAATGGATTCTATCGGTGGCCAGATGAACGCTTTTACCGAACGGGAATATGTGTGCTACCATGCCAAAGTGCTATCTGAACATACGCCTATCGCTCTCGAACTACTATGTGATTTAGTGACTTCGCCCCTCCTCAAGAAGAGCGATCTGGAACTGGAGAAGGGTGTCATTCTCGAAGAGATTAAATCGGTTGAAGACGCGCCAGAAGAACTGGTTGAAGACCTGTTCATGCAAACCATTTGGTCGCGCTCGCGCTGGGGACGTTCCATCTTAGGCACACTGGAAAGCGTCAGCAACCTGGGCGTGAAAGACCTGCGCAGCTTCATTCAAACTCACTACACGCCTCGTAATGTGGTGGTTGTGGCGGTGGGGGATGTCCAACATGATGACATTGTGGAGCGTGCCCAACTACTCTTAAAAGGCTTGCCTCGTGAAACCCCGGGAGCTTCTCACCGTCAACCGCGTCAACCGACAGTCACGGCGCATAACATTGTCATGGAGCGGGACACCGAACAGGTGCATCTATGCTGTGGCACCCAAGCCTATCGCTTTGATGACCCGAAGCGTTTTGCTGCCTGGACGTTAGATACTATTTTAACGGGTGGCTATTCCTCGCGGCTCTTCCAGGAGATTCGAGAGAAGCGCGGTCTCTGCTATAACATTGGGCCGTTATCCGCCAGCTACCGGGCGGCAGGTTTTTGGGCCGTGGAAACCAGCGTAGCATTGGAGAATGCGGCCTGTGTAGTGGACTTAATTGGTGAGGAGTTGCGGCGCGTCAAGCAGGAAGGTGTAACGCAGGATGAATTAAAACGAGCGCAACAAATGGCCCGCGCCAACATCCTGCTATCGGAAGAAAGTTCTTCGGCGCAAATGAGTCGCATTGCCCGCAATGAACTTTATTTTGGGCGTCAGAAATCCACAGCCGAAGTGTTAAATGAAATGATGGCGGTTTCCCTAAATGGCATCCATGAAGTAGCGAATGAGATGTTCGATGAACACTTTATGAACCTGACGGCCATTGGGCCTTTTGCGGATGGGCAAGCCGCTTTGCAAGTTGATGTTGGGTGAAGCCGCTATAATTTAGAACAGTAAAGACAGGATTAGAATTGGCATGATAAAAGTCTTAGTCAGTGGCGCAGCGGGCCGTATGGGACGGGAAGTGGTGAAGGCCGTAGTGGGTGACGCCGAAACCCAATTAGTGGGTGCGGTGGATAAGCACCTGATTGGGCAGGATGCCGGGCAGGTCGCAGGGGTTGACGCGCAAAACGTGCTAATTGCTGATAACCTCGCGCAAGCATTACGTGCGTCAGGAGCCGAAGTCGCGGTGGATTTTTCCACGCCTCAAGCGGTGCGCGCTAATATCCAGACTATGCTGGATGCGGGTGTGGCTCCCGTCGTTGGCACGACTGGCTTAAAACAAGATGATTTGGACGCCATTGAACAGGCCAGTCGCACGGCAGGCATTCCTGTCTTTATCGCTCCCAACTTTGCCATTGGTGCCGTGTTGATGATGCGCTTTGCGGCGGAATGCGCAAAGCTATTCGATACTGCCGAGATTATCGAATACCATCACGACAAAAAATTGGATGCCCCCAGTGGCACAGCTTTTAAAACCGCTCAAGTGATGCGTGCCGCCCGTGCAGGGGATTTTGAACACATTGGCGGCGATACCGAAAGCGAAGGCTCCGCTGCGCCGCACAGTCGTGGTGGCGACATGGGTGGCATCGCAATTCATAGTGTGCGCTTGCCCGGCTATCTGGCGCACCAGGAAGTTATCTTTGGCATGGCGGGCCAGACGCTGTCTATTCGCCACGATACTATCACCCGCGAATGCTACATGCCAGGCGTGCTACGTGCCATCAAAGCTGTGCGTGGTTTGCAGGGCTTGACTTACGGATTAGAGAATATTTTATGAAATTGATTTAGCCACAGAACCACACGGAAGGACACAGAAAACGAGGATCGAAGATAGAGAATCGAGGATCGTCACTGCATTTTAGAGGATACCTGGCTTCTGCTTAGCCTTTTCGATTTCGATCCTCCATCTTCAATCCTCGATCCTCTCCTCTTTCTGTGTTTTTCCGTGTGGTTCTGTGGCTAAATCAAACTGGCTAAAATAATAATGTAAATACTGAAGGAAGAGATACATGAAGAAGAAGGTCGCAGTTATCGGCGCGACCGGGATCGCCGGACAGCAGTTCATCGCCGCACTGCCCAATCATCCCGAATTTGAAGTGACCGCTCTGGCAGCCTCGACACGCTCGGCAGGCAAATCGTATCTGGATGCCCTCCGCGAGCCATCGGGCGCGATTGGCTGGTGGTGTGATGAGGCGTTAGATGAGCACTTTGCCAAAATGCCCGTGGTGGATGCCGAAACTTTTGATGCTAAAAGTGTGGACGTGGTGTTCACCGCAGTGGAAAGCGATGCGGCCAAAGCTTTAGAGCCGAGGTATGCCCAGGCCACCCCGGTCATCAGCACAGCGTCAGCTTTTCGTTATTTTGATGATACGCCCATTATCATTCCGGGTGTAAATAATGAGCACGCAAAATTGCTGAGAAAGCAGCAAAAAGAGCGGGGTTGGAAAGGCTTTGTGACGCCCATTCCCAACTGCACCACGACCGGCCTGGCGATAACGCTCAAGCCCATTTATGATGCTTTCGGTGTGCGCGCGGTGGTGATGACTTCCATGCAGGCCATGAGCGGAGCCGGACGACGCGGCGGTGTTCTGGGTCTTGATGCGATGGAGAATGTGATTCCTTATATCTCCGGTGAAGAAGAAAAGGTGCAGAAAGAAACGCAGAAAATCCTGGGTGCCATGAGCAATAGTGGTATTGAAAGTGCGAACTTTCCAGTTTCGGCCACCTGCACCCGCGTCGGAGTGTTAGATGGTCACACCGAAGCTGTCTTTGTAGCTACCGAGCAAGCTTGTAGCGTGGCGGATGTCGCTCGTGTGATGCGCGAGTTCAAGGGCAATTTAGAGGGATTGCCAAGCGTACCGAATCCGTTAATTTATGTGCATGATGATCCTTTTCGCCCGCAACCGCGCCGTGACCGCAACATGAACGATGGCATGACGACAGTGGTGGGCCGTTTGCGTGAGGAACGGGCGCTTAGCGATAACGGGATAAAATACGTTCTCGTCTCACACAATACCAAGATGGGGGCGGCCAAGGGTGCAATTTTAGTGGGCGAGCTTCTCGTGCGCGATGGCTACATCGGGTGATCCGCCATCGTCTCACTCCCTCACCGTACAGCGGGCTAACGCCAGTCTGCGGCGCTCCGAACAACGCCTCGCGGCGACTCGTGAGCGCCGCCAACGTCAACGCTATTCCTGTCTGGGCTGTATCACCCTACTGCTGCTCCTGATAGCGGGCATCTGGGGTATCACCTCAATTCGGCGTAATGGCCCGGCTGCACCACAGTTCATCGTTGTCTGGCCCAAATATAAGTTCCAGCAGCGTATGGTGAGCGGCGCGACGGTGCTGGTGCGACCCAGCCAGCCTTTTACGATTACGGTGGAAGATGCCGAAAAGTGGAATCTGCAATGGGTCACGGCGGATGTTTTAGCCAGTGGCTCCCGGATGCAATGGGGGCCAGCGCAAGATAATTCAACGCTCCTGGTGCGCTGTCGTCCGGCGGCGACAGGTTCCCAACGCTTCACGGCCCGGCTCTGGCCGGAGCGCCAGATCGTGCTGCACGGCAAAACGGCTCCGGTAGTTGCGGGATTACGCCATAGAGTCACGCCGCCCAAAGATGGCTTATGGATATTCCCGCTTATCCTGGCCAAGCAACCCCTCACCTGGGATGAACACGCTTTAGCTCTCTTAATGCAGGCCACTTCTCTGTTGCCCGCTAAACCACCGACTGGCCCGGCTCAGCCACTCTGGACATTAGTGCCATCTTTTGATCTCAAGACGTTACCGCCAGCCTCTGATATTGGTACCTATGCCATGCTTTCGGCCATGCACCCGGAAAATGATTTGCCGTGGCTGGCGCGCAAAATGGCGCAGACCGCGCCCAAGGCCAGCATCAAGTTCATTGTGAGGCTCAATCAGGATGAAGAGCGGCCAGGTCAGGGCATCCTGCGCATCGCCTTCGACGGCAAAGGAGAGCGGGGCGGTTGGCTTAAACGATTTGGCGTGGCTGCTGCGGAGCCGGTTAAGTGGTGGGAAGATGCAGGTAGGAGCAGCCTGGCGCGTTAATGAACGTCAAAGACACGGTATGATAAGATATGGTGTAAATTTTTCGTAAATTTAAGCGGCTCCCGAAATGGGACACAACGCGAGCGACGCTAATTACATGCGCTATTTACACGCAAGCATTAAGAACATCTGACAAATTGAGAATAGAGCTACATAAGAGACCTGTCATTTTGAGCGCAGCGAAACATCTCGTATGTCATAGTCGCTGCACACTGGCAGGCACGAGATGTTTCGCTGCGCTCAAAATGACAGGTAGCTCCTGTGGTGCAATTTAGTGCATTTTGTTAGAGCTATGAAATAGTTAATAGCGCAAGCTTGCGCTGCCGCAGGCATAGCGTAACGGAGTTTTGCGTCCCATTTATAAATAATAAAAGAGCGGAATATTGTATGACTACTGCCCCTAATGCTCCTTTTGGCCCCCTCGTAACCGCGATGGTGACGCCGTTCAATGTGAATGGTGAAGTGGACTACCGTCGCGCCGAAGAGTTAGCCACCCGCCTCATTGAAAATGGCTCCAGCGGCCTGGTGGTGTGTGGCACGACTGGCGAAAGCCCGACCCTGACACCTGAAGAGAAGTTGGAATTGTTTCGTCGCATCAAGCAGGCGGCTGGTAAAGTGCCAGTCATCGCCAATACGGGCGATAATGAGACAGCATTTTCCATCGAATTTTCACGTCAAGCCCAGGAGTGTGGCGTGGATGCGCTGCTTTTGGTGGTGCCCTATTACAGTCGGCCCAATCAAGAAGGCTTATATCGTCACTTCAAAGCGATTGCTGAAGCGGTAGATTTGCCGTGTCTGCTCTATAATGTGCCCGGACGCACCGCGCGCAATCTCGAAGCCTCTACAAACGCACGCTTGAGTGAAGTGCGCAACATCATCGGCACCAAGGAAGCGAGTGGCGACCTATTGCAGATTGGGCATATTCGCGCCACCACGCCTGATGATTTCTGGATTTATAGCGGCAACGATGCTGATACCTTGCCGATGCTGGTGTTAGGTGGTTGTGGCGTGATTTCGGTCTTGAGTCATATCGCGGGTAAACCGTTTCGCCAGATGATAGAAGCCTTCTGGCAGGGTGATATGGAAACCGCGCGCAAGCTGCATCTCAAGCTACTGCCGGTGTCGGATGCGCTCTTTCCCGCTTCGGCTCCCAACCCGATAATGGTTAAAGCTGGCTTGCAACTTCAAGGCTTCGACTGTGGCGGCTTACGCCTGCCCCTGATTGAAGGGACGGAAACTGAGCGCGAAAATCTGCGCCGGGCCATGCAACAAGCGGATTTGCTTTAAATTCATGCTACCCCTAACACTCATTATGCGCCTGTCTAATCTGCTTAAAGGCAACTCGCCCATAAATGAGCGGGCTGATAACACAAGCCCCATGCACGGGGCTACTGAGCCGCGCCCGTCCCCCATCAGCCCCGTGCAGGGGGCTTCTTTCCAGCAGCCCATTGCTTTAGCGATGGGTCTGCTATTGGTTTTCCTTTGCGGCACTATCCATAAGGCTTTGGCCGATGTTGCCCTATCGCCTTTGTTTAGTGACAATATGGTGCTTCAACGCAACGCGAATGTGCCGATCTGGGGCACGGGTGATGTTGGGGAGCAAGTCACGGTTTCCATTGCCGGGCAACAAGCCAATACAACCGCCGATGAAAATGGGCATTGGATGGTGAAGTTGACACCGCTACCCCCTGGCCAGACATTAGAAATGACAGTTAAGGGCAAGAACACCGTCACGGTGCATAATATCGCGGTGGGTGAACTGTGGGTGTGTTCAGGTCAATCGAACATGGAGTTTACCGTCTCGCGGGGCATGAACGCCCAGGTGGAGATAGCGGCAGCCAATTATCCCCTCATCCGCATGTTTACCGTCAAGCGCACTGTAGCCGAGCAGCCACGCACCGATGTTAGCGGGCGCTGGGATGTTTGTAGCCCGCAAACGGTGGGCCGCTTTACCGCCGTTGGCTATTTTTTCGGGCGCGACTTGCATAAAGCATTAGGGGTGCCAATTGGCCTGATTCATAGCTCCTGGGGTGGCACTCCAGCGGAAGCCTGGACAAACTATGCAGTGCTGGCGCAAGACCCACAACTTAAACCCATTCTCACGCGTTGGGATCAGCTTATAGCCAATTATCCTCAAGCGACACAGCAATATGAACAGAAACTGGCCGATTGGAAAATAGCGGCGGATAGAGCTAAAGCCGACGGCAAGCGGGAGTCACGTAAACCCGCTGCCCCGGAAGGCCCGGATAGCCCCCATCGTCCTGCATCGCTTTATAATGGCATGATTGCGCCGCTTATTCCTTATGGCATTAAAGGCGTGATTTGGTATCAGGGCGAATCCAACGCAGGCAATGCCAAACTTTATCAGAAGCTCTTCCCCACAATGATTCAAAATTGGCGGCATAATTGGGGAGAAGGTGATTTCCCATTTCTCTTTGTGCAACTCGCCAATTATATGAAGCGTGAAGAGCAGCCCTCCGAAAGCAACTGGGCCGAACTGCGTGAAGCGCAGACGATGACTCTTTCGCAACCCAACACGGCAATGGCTGTCACCATTGATGTAGGCGAAGCGGGCGACATTCACCCCAAGAATAAACAAGAAGTGGGGCATCGTTTGGCATTAGCGGCCCTGGGGACAACCTATGGCCAAAAGGTGGAGTATTCCGGGCCGCTCTACGATTCTATGACAGTAGACGGTAACAAGATTCGCATCCGGTTCAAGCATACAGCAAGTGGATTAGGAACTAGACTTGTTGCATCTTCTCATCCGCCAATACCTCTAAAAACTGATGGAGAAGAAACAGAATTCGCTGATATTCCCAGGACATTTTATGAGTTATCCAGTAGGTTCTGGAAATTAGGAGAATTCACTAACTTCACGCCTTTCTTTAGACAAAGTGGGAAGAGGACAACTCGCTATGAGGCGGCTGTAGCACTTGCTCGTATATTAGATGATCTCCCCAATATAGAAGCCACCATAATCAAAAAGCATCAAAATGATCCTGTGGATCAGCGTGCTCAAGCCTACAAAGAAGCCAATGATTTTATACAATCTCTAACCACTGAGTTTGCGGATGATATGCAGCAATTCGTTGGGGTAGTTGGAGCAGACCCACCAGCACCATCTCAGTTTATTGTAAACCCTTATCGGCTACAGGGCTTTGCTATTGCCGGAGCCGATAAAAAGTTCGTGTGGGCAGATGCCAAGATTGATGGCGATACGGTCGTGGTGCAGAGCGATCAGGTGCCACAACCCACAACGGTGCGCTATGCCTGGGCGAATAATCCGGCAGCGAATCTTTATAACGGTGCTGGGCTGCCAGCTTCACCGTTTCGCACTGACAATGGGGAGAATACGTCCACAACCCGAACTAAGCCATAATGCTGATAGATAAGCTTCGCCTCCTGGATGAACTCGCGGCAGAAATAAAGGTGTGCCCTAAATGCCGCCTGGCCGAGACACGCACCCAGGCAGTGCCGGGGGAGGGGAGTCCCACCGCACGCATTATGTTCGTTGGTGAAGGGCCGGGTGAAAAAGAAGACCTGTCGGGGCGTCCTTTTATTGGGGCAGCGGGGCAATTTCTGAACTCGCTGCTGGCAAAAGCTGAGATTGATCGTAAAGATGTTTTCATCGCTAATGTAGTCAAGTGCCGTCCGCCGGGCAACCGCGACCCACTGGCGGATGAAATTGAGGCGTGCAACGATTACCTCATGGCACAAATTGCCATCATCGAGCCGAAAATTATTTGTCCCCTCGGCAGTCCCTCCCTGCGCACCCTGCTGGGGCCTGACCTGAAAATCTCCAAGGTGCGCTGTAAGGTTTTTCGGAAAAACGGCATCCTCTATATTCCACTTTATCATCCGGCAGCAGCCTTGCACCGTCAAGAGTTGCAGACGACTTTACTGCAAGATATTATGGTGCTCAAGGAATTAATTAACCGGGACATTTTAGAAGAAGAGATTACCGACCTGACCCCGCGTATTGGCGTGGAATGTGCCCCGGAGAAAGCCCCGGAAGCAGTGCAACCAGAAGCAATTAAAGCGGAGCCGGTGAAGCCCGCTGAGTCGCAAACTTTATCCTTGTTTTAGTCGTCCTTTATGCGAGCCGTCCCATTTATAAAGCAAAGTTGTTACAGATCGAGAGTTGTTGGATTTATGAACGCAAAGGAGTTCAATATGAGGAGTTCGATAGCTAGATGAGTAGAGACGAAATCAAAGTGATCCCTTTAGGGGGCGTCTGTGAGATCGGTAAGAACATGATGCTGTATGAGTATGATGAGAAGATACTCATTGTGGATTGTGGCGTCATGTTCCCCGATGAAGAATTACCCGGCGTTGACATTATCATCCCCGACTTCACGTACTTACGGGATAATCGAGAGCGCATTGCCGGTTTAGTGTTGACCCACGGCCATGAAGACCATGTGGGCGCGATGGCTTATTTTCTGCGTGAGTTTCCTGAAGTTCCAGTCTATGGCGCACCGTTGACGCTGGGCATTATGAGTGGGCGACTGCGCGAGCATCCCATTGATCCTAAGTCTTTGAATACGAATAAAGTGCATCCCGGCGATACAATCAATGTTGGCCCTTTCACGGTCGAGTTTATCCGGGTTGGACATTCCATTCCTGATGCTTGCGGGTTGGCAATTACCACGGACTTAGGCACTATCATTCAGAGCGGCGACTTTAAATTCGACCAAACGCCCATTGATAAAAAGCCGCCGCAGTTTGCCCGCTTTGCCCAGTATGGCGAAGCCGGGGTAATGGCTTTGCTGTCGGATACCACTAATGCCGGGCGACCTGGCCTGACAGGTTCCGAGAGCAGCGTGCGTCCAGGACTGGAACGTATCTTTGCCGATGCACCCGGACGAATTTTTGTGGCGACCTTTGCCTCCAATGTGCATCGCGTGCAGCAAGTGTTAGATATTGCGGCCCTCTATGAACGCCGCGTGGCCTGCACGGGCCGCTCCATGCTGACTATCACCAGTATTGCCACTGAACTGGGCTATTTACATCCCCCGCAACCAATCATTGACATTGAAGAGATTGATAACTATGCTGATGATGAAATTTGCGTCCTGATGACGGGTTCGCAGGGTGAACCCCTCGCGGCGCTTTCCAAGGTGGCGCGTCATCAAAACCGCTTTGTCGAACTGCGCGAAAAAGATACAGTCATTCTGTCATCTACGCCCATTCCCGGCAATGAAGGCGCGATCTTCAAGATTATCAATGCGCTCTGCTTAAATGGTGCCCATGTGTTTCGGGCACCCAATCATCCGGTGCATGTCTCCGGTCATGGCAATCAGGAAGACCTCAAGCTGATGCTGAATCTAACGCGCCCCAAATTCGCCGTTCCGTACCACGGAGAAGCGCGTCATGCCCTGGCTTATGCCGACATCTGCGAGCAGGTTGGTTATCGCCGTGAGGACATTCCCTTCTTGCAAGTCGGAGACGTGTTATCGGTTTCTCCGAACCGGTGCGAGATCGTTGGCTCGGTGGCAGCAGGCAGCGTCCTGGTGGATGGGCTGACGGTTGGCGACGTGGGCACGGCAGTATTACGAGATCGCCGCCACCTCGCCGATGATGGCGTGGTGGTAGCCACGGTGATTATGGATAAGCAAACAGGAGCAATTTTAAGTGGCCCGGACCTGACGCAGCGTGGTTTCCTGCATCAGCCTAACTCCGAAGAGTTTATGCAAAGCGCTACGAAGCGTGTGCGCGAACGTCTGGAGCAACTGCACCATGTGCCAATGGGTGATGAGCAGGGCATTGCGCGTGCGGTGCGTGAGACATTGGCCGATTTCATCGGTTCTTCCATGCGCCGCAGACCGATGATTCTGCCTGTTATCCTGGAAGTATAAAGCGTGACCAAATCGGACGCGAAACTATATTACGCTAATTTCATGCGCTATTTACACGCTATAAGATAAATAGCGTAAGCTGGCGCTGCCGCAGGCATTGCGTAACGGTGTTTAGCGTCCCATTTGATTACGTCGAACTTAGCATGTATTTAGTCGTCGGACTGATGACATGAAAAATTCTAACACTCTTCTCTGTATGCTTCCGGCCTTGGGCTTAGGTGTTGCGCTACTGGCTTTTGGTAGCGTGGCTGGTCCGCAATCGCTTCATTCATCTACTGTGACGAGTCAGGGCGCAATGACGCCGCCAGTGCGGATAGCGGCGCTGGCTAATGGCGCGATTCGACCCTATGACATGGTGGATAATCAGGTAAGCCCTGCGATGCGAGCTAAATACGAGCCGACGCGCGGGGCTTATCTGGGTGCGGTGCTGGATTTTTCGGGTATCAGCACGGCGGCAGGTGCCAATAACCGTGAGAAGATGGCGACCGTGATGCGCAACTGGGAAACGCAAAGCGGGCGCAAGCACGCGATTTATACCCAGTTTATTCCTTTTCCACACGATGATGGCAGCTTTGGAACCTGGGATAGTGATCCTAAAGGTTGGGCCTCCGCCTCCGATTTTTGCAACGCGGCGGCGGATGTTGGAGCCACCCCGTTGCTGACGTTGGAACCGCTAACGGTGGATGGTTTCCGCACCTGGCAAGCGGGTTCTCCGGCCTATGATGCCACCGCAGCTTTTGCCCAGGCGGTGGGCAACTGGGGCAAGCCAATCTTTATCCGTTTCGCGCACGAAATGAATGGTTCCTGGTATCCGTGGGCGGAATGGATTGATAAGAATAAGAACCTGCGTCGTGACCCCGGCGAAGATACGGGTTTCACGGCGCGTGATTATCGCTTAACCTATCGCAACGTGGCTTCTCTGTTCCGTCGCTATGCGCCCAATGCGGCCTTGGTGTGGTGCCCGAACTCTGGACTCTTAGGCGGTGACCGGCGCGATGCTTTCCGTCCCTTCTATCCCGGTGATGATGTAGTGGACTGGGTTGGCTTAGACATCTATGAACGGGGTTGGGCGATGCCCATGCCAGGAGCCAAACTGTGGGCCGGACAATTCGAGAATAACCTGACTCATGATGCCGCCGATGACCCAAAAACACAGGCGAATGAGAGTGTGGATTTCTACAAAATCTTCGTCGGCGAAAAGAAAAAGCCGCTGATGATTTGCGAGACAGGCACAACTCTCTCTTACCGTAATGACCTGCCAACGATACAGCGTGCCGCCCTCAACAATGCCTGGAAAACAGGTTACTGGGACGACCAGGAATATGGCTGGCTGCAAGGCGTGTACGGGACATCAGATTTCAAAGACCAGAAACTCTCGCGGGCTTTAGATAAGAATTATCCACGCATCAAAGCCATCAGTTGGTTCCAAATCGCCAAACACGAAGATATTCCCGTAATGAAGAGTGTTAACGGCAAAGACCAACTAACCTGGTTTGATAACGGCTATGCCGACTACCGCATTGGCGGCAGCGTCGAAGAGAACGGCACCCAAACCTATGCCCAGCCAGAGCTTGATCTCTATCGCCGCTTAACCGCCAGCCCTTATTTCTTATCGAGCGTTCAGAAGTAGCTTTGACTACCCCTCATTCCAAGGCCATGACCGATGAGGACACACAGGATCACTCTTATGGAGCTATCTTTTGTTGGCTATAACCAATTTTCAGATTATAATTGTCTCAATAATGCGTAGGAGAGCTTGCTATGGCATATGAGAATCGAGGCCAATGTCATTATTGTGGTGAGTCCAACTCATACACCGAATTAACTTGCACTCATTGTAGCACGCGCTTGCCGTGGGCCGATGCCCTCATGCAGAGTCGGCAGGTGGCACAAAATGCGATTGCGCAGCCTGTTCAGACAAAATGGGCGCAACCCCCGCAGCCCATTCAATATCAGGCGGGGCAAGTGCCTGCGGTGGGACAGCATAATTTCTGTGCGCATTGTGGCGCATCTCATGCTGTGGGCGCTTCGTTCTGCTCGCACTGTGGCACGCCCGTGCAGGCGTTCGCGCCCATGCCATTGCAGGCTACTCTGGATGAATCGCACCGCCTGAAAAAGCCCTGGGGTCTGCTGTTTCGAGCGAATCCCACCCCTGCTCCTGTCACCGCCATACCAACCGCAACCACGCCAGTTTACATGATGCCGCACATGGCTCACATGCCACAGCAGCCAGCGATTAATGTGTCGGTGGTGACGCAACAGAATACCACGCACTCCTCCGGCTGGTGGGCACGTTTGATGCTGTTCTTGTTTAAAGCCTCAATGGTATTTGCGTTCTTGTTCGGCATCTGGCTCGCTTTAGTTACTCACCATTAAAGCTGATTCATTCATGTTAGTAGATTACCCGTACACTCGCAAATACCTGTTCACGGCTTTGGAAGCAGCGCCCGACCTTTTCGATCATCTCTTAAAAGGATTAACGGAGGCCGAAGCTGACCGTCGCCCTGACCCGGAGCGGTTTACGATCCGTGAGATAATGGCACACTTAGCTGACTGGGACGCGGTATTTCTGGCTCGTATGACGCGCGTACGCGACGAGGACGAACCGACCATTGAAGGCTACGACGAGGGGCAACGGGCCATTGATCTCTACTATGACAGGACTGATCCCACCGAACAAAGTCGCTTGTTCCGGGAGCGGCGGGTGCAATTAGTAAAATTCTTGCGCTCCCTGGAAGCGGCTGATTGGCAACGCGCCTGCCTCCGCCCCGAAATTGGGCGACTAACGTTTGAGGGCATGGCGCTACTGGTTCCCCTCCATGACACTTATCACTTAGAGCAGGTCGCAGCGTGGCGCAAAGCTGTGTAGCACCCATTGAGAACTGAGTTATAGCCTCATCAATTCAGTGGCAGGAATTCCTCTTCCCATTCGGCGCTGATGCGGTCAGCGTGCCAGTGTAATTCGTTTAACGTTTCCCCTGCCGTGAGTTCCGGGTGACGCAGTCGCCCCCGCCTCCACGGATTACTTTGTCTCGGCCATCTGGCAGCACAAAGCAGGAAAGCCATGAATAGCTTTCCTGCTTTAAGAAGTTGCTGAGAGGTAATTACTCCACTAACAGAATATTGCCGGGCGAACCATTGCCATGACCGTAGCTGAGCGTCCAGCCAGAGGTGTCATCGGCCCCTGCTGTATAGATGGCGTGCCAAGTGCCACCCTGATAATTTGCTGGAAGTTGAATTGTATCGGTAGCGAATTGGTCATTACCGGCTAAAGTGCCAGGGAACTGTTGACCTGGCAGCGAATCACAGGTGTAATAGACGCTTTGCGCGCCAACATCGGTGTCAAATTTAGTAATCGTGAATTGGCCATTGGCGGCTGTTGGCGGCACATAGCCTAATATGATGTCGGCGGTGCCGTCAATATTGAAGTTCATTGGCAAGTTGCCTTGAGCCTCGATATTCGTGCCGTTTTTGCCAGCGCCTGTCGTGCCCGGTGCGCCACTATACTGATCGTGCCACTGCGCGTCTGTTATATTGGAGGTAGTCCCCTCACCATTGGGTAACGTCGTATTGGTATAAGCAGGGTCGGTAATGGGTGGGCCAGCGCGCAGGTTAAAGCCATTTTCACTCGAACCGGCGGTGGATGCGACATTCACACGTACATTCCCTGTCGGATATTGACTGGCATCAAAAGTAAATCCAGGCGGCGTGACCCATTTCATATCGGTATCTGTAACATTGCCATAAGACTGGGTGGCAATAGTTTGATGGTCGTTCGGGTCGGGATTGTCGGGGTTCCCATCTTTGTCCCAGATCAGTGAGTAGCGGGTGGTTGTGGCATTAGCTAAAGTGCCCTGACTAGTACCTGTTGGGGTGCGTAATTCATCCACAGTGGTAGCACTTGCGTCGGGATTACCATTAAGGTTGTAGCAATCGGGGTCGAAGATGTCAACTTGAACCTGCGATGTGCCATTGCGGGCGGCATAGTCTGATGGCACCGAAACCGTAAAATTGTAGCCCACATTAACACCATCCGGCCCAGTTTTGTATTCGGGGTTAGGACTGCCATCATCTAAAAGCTTAACGCTTAAGTGATCACCGTTGCTATGCAAACCATCGGGGCCATAAAGACTATAAGTTACAGGGCCGGTGTTTAAACCGTAAAACTGAGGATCAATCGGAATCTGCACTGGCGTACTATAATAGGCAGTCGCACTGGCCGCCACCTGACTGGACTGGCGTCCAAAAATACCAGCGAAGAAAACCGGCTCTTGGCTGGTAATCACCACATGGTACTCGTTGGGATCGTTCTTCCAGGGGTTTGTGGTAACTACTGTAACTTTGGAGGTGCCACTATCAAAGCCGTTCTTTTTAGCTATGGCGCGTGCTGCGGCGTCCGCTATAGCTCTCGTGCTGGCGACATTGCCCCGGAATTTATATTGCAAAGCTCCCGCTAAAGCAGCCGCATCGGCAGCTTTTTGGGCGTCAGCCCGCCGTTTATAGAGATAGCTCAAGTCAACACTATAGGCCGCCATGCCCAGCAGCACTGGCAGCAGCAGACCCACGATAACCACAGCCTGGCCTTTTCTTCTGGCGCGACTTCTGTTCTGCCCTCTTTTCCACTGTGAATGACGCATATTGATCCTCGATATAACTCATTGACCTTCGCTAACTTACTGCTCAATGACCATCGTGCAGGAGACGCTGTAAGACTGTAATCCAGAAAGCCCCGGAAAACTCGCAGGGACTAAAAACATCTTTTTAACGAGAGGATAGCTAAAAGCTACGGTAATATCGCCACCCTGACTGCGTGACCCGATAGCAGGTGTAATGGTGATGCTATTCTTGATGTCGTTGTAATCTATGGAGGTGGCAGCGGCGACTTGCTTAATATGGTTCTTAATCTTGCTATCAGGATCATCGTTAACGACTGGGTTCGTGTAAATATCTGGCCCGGTATCATTGGCGTGAACAGCAGCATAACGTCCACCCTCGCGGCTTAACTGGGTTAAAGTCACGGCGGCGTTGTTGATAATGCCATACTGGATGATGCCCAGCACGAGCAACAACAGAATGGGGACAACTAGAGCCATTTCCATCAACGTCTGGCCGCGCCGTCTCGCACCTGCTTGAATATAGGTTCTCATTTTTTGCGGTGCGCTCTTAGAGCGGGTGTCCTGCTGCTTTGCTTTCACCATCATAAGCCTCCGTAGCCTCAAATCCTACTTAGGGTCACTTTTATGGTCACTGCCCATCGAGAGGCATTCGGCATCTGCCTAACTACCTCTAAAGTCTGCACACAGAAATTGCCATTTGCAATTATTACTATAACGTTTATACTTCTACAACGCTCCCTCTTATCAGCACGCTAGGTATCCTATACTGCAAGCGGCATATCGTAAATATATCACAGTTAGTTCTAACTTAAATCTATCAATCGAAAGCAATTGGGATGCCAGATGTCGTGGCAATACTTAGCTTCAACTCTTTAATCCTATGCAAATCACAGCACGTTCTCAGCATTTGTTCCATCAAGCCCGCGAACTGATGCCAGGTGGCGTTAATTCCCCCGTGCGCGCCTTTGGCTCCGTGGGCGGCGAACCCCGCTTTATGGCGCGGGGTGAAGGTGCTTACCTGTGGGATGAAGATGGCAACCGCTATCTGGATTATGTCGGCTCCTGGGGGCCGCTGATTCATGGCCATGCTCCCGCTTTTGTCCTGGATGCCGTGCGCGCCCAACTTGACCGGGGCACCAGTTATGGTGCGCCTACAGCTTTAGAAGTCGAGATGGCGCAAACTATTTGTGAAGCCGTGCCCAGCCTCGAAATGGTGCGCATGGTGAACTCCGGCACCGAAGCCGTGATGGGTGCGTTGCGGGCGGCGCGGGGTTACACCGGGCGACGCAAGGTGGTTAAATTCGCAGGATGTTATCACGGCCATAGCGATGCACTCTTAGTGCAGGCTGGTTCAGGGGCCATGACTTTAGGCGTGCCGGATTCGGCAGGCGTGACGGAGCATCAAACCGCTGATACAGTCGTCGCCCATTACAACGATATAGACGGCACCCGCGCCGCCCTGCGCGCCATCGGCCAAGACTTAGCGTGTGTGGTTGTCGAGCCACTGCCTGCCAATATGGGTCTGGTGCTGCCACGCCCTGGTTTTCTGGAAATGCTACGCGAGGAAACGGCACAACTCGGTGCGGTGTTGCTTTTTGATGAAGTCATGACTGGCTTTCGCCTGGCGCGTGGCGGCTATCAAGAGCTCATTGGGATAACGCCGGATGCTACCACTCTGGGCAAAGTGATTGGGGGTGGCTTTCCAGTTGGTGCCTACGGCGGCAAACGGGAGATGATGAAGTGTGTCGCACCCTCTGGCCCGGTGTATCAAGCCGGAACTCTCAGTGGTAACCCCATTGCCATGACCGCTGGCTTAACTACCATCAAAGCCCTGGATGATGCCGCCTACACCCAGTTGGAAGCACGCGGCGCGCAGTTAGAGCAGGGGTTGCGTGCCGCACTCGAAGCAAGGGGTATTGCCACTCAATTGCACCGTGTTGGCTCAATGTGGACGCTCTTCTTCTCAACTCAGCCTGTGACAGACTATGCCACCGCCAAGCAGAGCGATACTGCCGCGTTTGCTACTTTCTTTCACGCTATGCTGAAACGTGGTGTTTACCTACCACCCTCGCAATTTGAGGCCGCTTTTATTTCATTAGCGCATTCAGAGGCCAATATTGAAAAGACTATCGAAGCGGCGCGGGAAGCCTTGAAAGAGGTTTGAGACAGACCCCATCCCCAGCCCTTCCCCTTGGTAAGGGGAAGGGAGCGAAACTAACACTGTCGGGTGATGGCTCAGGTTAAACAGTTGAATGCTGTTCCGTAGAGCACATGCTGTCCCAACGGTGCGCCAATGCTCCCTTCCCCTTGGTAAGGGGAAGGGCTGGGGATGGGGTCTGTCTCACCTTATCGTGCCTGAAGCATAGTCTGTCCCGTCATTACCTTACCACTAGCATCTGCTAACCCACTCCACGAAACTGTAATTTCACTGTTCGCTTGCAGTGTCCCCTCTGGTAGAGCCAATAATACAGTGTGGGTTGAGGCATCATAGCCAGCACTTTCAATTGCTACAGTCTGCCCATTTACCGCAACTATGTAATGATCTGGGTCACTGGCGCTAGCGGCATCCAAAGCGACTAAGAACTTGATGCGAATACTACTGCTAAGGACATCTGCTGTGGCTGAGGAAGCCTCCAGGGAGGAGCGTGGTACTGGCGGTAGGCTCACTTTCTCCACCACATTAATAGTGGCGCTGCTGCGATTGCCCAGACGATCATAACCCACTATCAGCAAACTATAGGTTCCTGGCTGCAAATTAGTGGTAGAGGGCAGGCCACCGGTGCGACTCCAAATGGTGCCGGAAAGATTGGTACTTAAGGCCGTCATTTTGCCCCAGGCCGTCCCTGTCCAATATTTGTTGTCACTGCGGCGCAGGATATAAAGGTCAACGCGGCGCACGCCACTGCCAACGGTGCCGTCGGAGGCCACACCGCGCACAATAGGTAGGCTGATGATGGTAGAACCTGGCGTTGGCGTGAGGAAGGAAAGCGTGGGGCCAACGCGATCAATGGCGATAAAACGCGAAGTCGAGCCGACATTATTGGCCTGGTCATAAGCAGAAGCAAAGAGTTGATAGCCTCCACTCTGAAGATTAACACCGGTGGGCAAACCCGGGCCGCGCGACCAGGTGCGGCCCGACAGTGTTGTTGAAACACCCACTAAGGAAGTTGTCCAGGTGGTTCCCGTCCAATAGCGATTGTCGCTTAGGCGCTGGATAAATAGCACCACGCGGCGCACGCCACCGCCCCCAGCATTATCCAGGGCAGCCCCGCTAATGGTGGGGAAAGTCAACAACCGCGCCGAAGCTGGTGGGGTGGTGAAAGTGACGGTAGGGGCCGTTTCATCGGCAGGCACAATCGTGGATGAAACGGTAGCCGTGGCAGAATTGCCTGCGACATCATAGGCCGTTGCCGCAAACGTATAAAGTCCGCTCAGCAAATTGCCGCCGGTTGGTAGGGGGTCACTCAGCACCCAACTCTGATTGCCTGCCGCGCCGGAGAGGTTGGTATGCAGGGTAACGGGCGTGGTGACCCAGGCGGTGCCACTCCAGTAACGCCCATCGCTCTTACGCCGGATGGTAACATCCACATGGTCAATACCGCTGCCACCCACATTATCGCTTACTGTGCCGGAGACGGAGGATAAATCGGTTTCAGTGGTGCCATTAGCGGGAAAGGTGAATGCGGCTGTGGGAGCTACTACATCGGCAATTAGCCCGGTTTGAATCAAGAAAACCTGGTCACCGCTGGTGCGAAAAGCCAGGCCATTGAAGCCCCAGCGGATGAGGCTGCCGGGAGTGCCATTCACACCTGTAATATCTAATGAGCCAACTTCCAGAAAGGTGGCTGGGTCAAAGGCGTGTAAGGTGAGCGTTGAGCCGCTGCCAGTGAGCACAAAGACGCGATTAACCGTTGCATCCGGCTCCACTAAACCGGCTGGCAAAGTGCCTGCGAGGGTGCGTGCTTCCGCGTTGATGACGGTGCCATTGGTGGCGTAGATGCGACCATTATCGTATTTGATGTCAACCCCCGCGCCAGCAATAAGGTTGGCAACGGTGTCACCCCCGGCAATGCCAGTAGAGTCAACATTCCAGCGCGTGAAGTTGAAGATATTGTCATCATTAGCTTCATTAGCGTAGCCATATAAACGAGCGGGGGTATTGCCAAATTCTATGACATTGGCTCCCACTGCGGTCTTAGGGCGGAGCGTGCCGTCATCGAAAATAGCGACTCGCACATGATGCGGAGTAGCCGTCAGGCTCATTTCAGAAACGGCCAGGGTATGAGGGCTGCCGGGCATGACGGCCAGGTCTTCTACATAATTAGGCCCATTATCATTGCCTAACGAGAACTGTAATTCGGCGGTTTTGGCAGCGACATTATAACGCCGCACCGCTGCCGCCCCATCCAGTGCTACATAAATGTATTGACCATTATCGGAGATCGCCATTTTGCCTGGCTCACTGCCAACAAATACGGGTGTGCCAGACGTTCCGGCTACAGGATCAATGGGCGTGATGCTATTACCCCCACTGCCAGCCCGACTGGGGACACTGGCATAAATAGTCTGGGTGCCAGCATCGTAAATCAGGTCTTTGGTGGGGAGAGTGATTTGGCGAACGGTATCGGCTGCATAACTACTGGTCGCTACGAGGAGCAATAGAAGAGCAGCCATCAACACTTGCAACTTGTTCATGGTCTTCCTTTGGGAGTACTTCAGATAAGCCAACAACGGTCGCCTCTCAAGAGAAGCGACCGTTGTTATAGACGTATGGAAAATGACTCTGTTCCAATGCGAGGCAGTGTCGAACTGGGATTAACGCACGGTGAGTGTCGCTTGTCCCGTGACTTTTCTCTGCTGTGTATCTTGTAAGCCCGTCCAGGAGACGACCACTGAATCGCCGCTATGCAACACGCCTTCCTCTAAGCCTAAAGTCACCGTATGGGTGCTGGCAGAGTAGGCGACGCTTTGCACAGCCACAAGCTGCCCATTAACGACGACTTCATAATGCTCAACTTCGGTGGCACTGTTGACATCTAGAGCACCAGCGAAACCAAGTTGCACGCTGCTCGTGGCTACTTGGGTGTTAGTCTTGGACAGAGCTATTGAGGAAGCCGGACTGATGGTGGCAGTGCTATCAGTAGCAAGAGCATTTACCGTCACCCGGATGGCGGTGCTCTTGGTATTACCTGAGCGGTCGGTGGCTACAGCAGAGAGCACGTAAACATCATTTTGCAAAGTAGCCCCACTCGGCAGTTTAGTAGCGACTGTCCAGGTGACTGGCCCGATGGCATCCTCAGCAGACAGCGTCGTCTTGAGGGCAGTGGCTGGCCCCCAGCCCGCGCCAGTCCAATAGAGAGCATCTTTACGGCGCTGAATGTAGACCACAACTTGCTCGATGCCACTGCCCACTACGTTATCGGTTGCCGTGCCCTTGACCGTTGACAGCGAGGCAAGCGTTGAACCATTGGTTGGTGTCGTGAAAGCGACTTTCTGTGGTGGGGTTCTATCAATGGTGATGGTAGATTTGGTAGTGCTGCTGTTACCGGCTCGGTCGGTAGCCGTTGCCGTTAAGATGTAATTGCCGTCGCGGAGATTCGTGGTATTGAACCCGGTATTAAACGAGAACAGGCTACCTGTTACTTTGGCCCCGATGGTGGTGGGTTTGCTGGTAAACGTTGAACCGTTATAGTAGGCGTTATCGCTCTGGCGTTGAATGGTGAGAGTTACCGTAGCTAGCCCGCTGCCGCCGAAGTTATCGAAAGCTTGCCCGTTAATGACTGGCAGCGCAGAGGCACCAGTATTCGCTGCTGGCGTAACGAACTTAACCGTGGGCGCAGTGCGCTCGACAAAGACATTCGAGGTGGCGACACTGCGATTGCCTGCCTTATCGTAAGCCGTCGCTTGCAAGGTATAAGAACCCTCGCTCAATTGTTTATTCGTAAAGTGCCCATGATAAATAAAGTTGTTACCCCCAAATGACGTGGGCAAAGCGGTTGGATTCAGGGTGAAGGTTGTGCCATTCCAATACGCCCCATCAAAATTGCGACGGATGGTGAGATCAACATGAGCCAAACCACTACCGCCCGGCGCATCTTGGGCGTTGATCTGGGTAACATTCAGGTTTTGCGCGGCTGTCCCTGGAAGCGGCGAGACGAAAGCGAGTGTAGGAGCTTGCTTATCAATAAACACGAACACAGTAGTGGCAGCAATGTTATTGTTGTAATCATAAGCACGGGCAATGATTTGGTAGGGGCCATCGGAGAGGTCGGCCCCACCAGGCACGCTGCTGCGCGTCCAGGTGTAGGTGTTCTCATTGCCCGGAACCGCCGGTTTGGACAGCGAAGTTGGCAATAAGGCGCGTGTCGGACTCCAGCCGAAACCATCAAAATACTGGCCGTCTGAGTTGCGTTGAATACTCACGACAACGCGACTCAAGCCAGTTCCCCCTGGATTATCGTTCGCTACCCCAGAGAGGGTAGGCAGGTGATTGAGACGTGATAAGGCAGTTGGGCTATTTATTCTGACATAGGGCGGACGGGTATCCGACACCCCTAAAATAGCGTTAATGCTTCTTACTGCCGCTACGCCTGCGTTGTTGGTGGCGGTGGCAGTGATAGTATAAGAAGCCTGAATCAAATCCGTGCCACTTGGCAAGCCACTGGTGCGCGACCAGGTCACGAAGCCCGTTGAATTCGGATTGCCAGAAAGCGTTGTAGCTAACTGAACCGGAGAGCTAACCCACTTGGAGCCATCCCAATAGAAGAAGTCCGTATTGCGACGGATTGATAAAGTCACGCTGCTCAGAACGCGCCGCGCGCCGCCGGTTGCGCTGCCGGAGACAGAATTCAACACCGTAAAGACATCCCCATCAGCCGGTGAATCGAAATAAACCGCAGGCGGCCCAGGCGTTGGGGTAGGTGTAGGAGTTCCGCTGGGAATTACACTCAGGCCGGGGATCCAGAAAGGATTGAAATCATCTGTGGCATTGGCGGTCAAGCGCACCAAGTTACCACCAGTCGTTGAGTCCATTGTATAGATGTCTAATTTACCATCTCGACTAGTTTCAAACACAATGCGAGTACCATCTGGGCTAAAGGTAGAAGCGGCATCAAAAGCTGGATTATTGGTTAAACGAGTTTGATTAGAACCATCTATGTTCATCACATAGACCTCATCATTGCCGTCGCGGGTTGAGGTGAAGGTAAGCTTGCGTCCATCAGGACTGAACCCAGTTCCTCCATCAAAAGCTGGATTATTGGTTAAACGAGTTTGATTAGAACCATCGGAGTTCATAATGTAAATCTCGTTATTGCCATCTCGATTAGAAGAAAAGGCAATTTTACTACCATCAGGACTCAACCCAGGAAGAGTATCGCTGGCAGGGTTATTAGTAAGCCGAGTTGGATTCGAGCCATCAACATTCATAATGTAAATCTCGTTATTACCATCTCGGTTGGTTTGGAAAACCACTCTACTGCCGTCTGAACTAAATTGCGGCCATTCATTATCAGCCTGAGTGGTCAGAGGTCTTTCATTAGAGCCATCAGAGTTCATGATATAAATCTGCTCGCTACCAGCAGTTACCGTCACTCCAAACACAACTTTACTGCCATCCCGACTGAGTGCTGGCTGATCCCCATTTGCTACAGCCGTTGTTAACCGAGTTTGATTAGAACCATCAGGGTTCATAATGTAAATTTGATTACTACCATCGCGGTTTGAGGTGAATACAATCCTACCATTGGTTTGAGCCTGTGCCACAGACGAAACCATGCTAAGAGCCAACAACAGGAATACTAACAGATGATAAGACCAAAAATTTCTTTTCATGCTTTTCCCAAACAATGTATTTATGAATAAGACTATCAGAGGCGGCTGCACCCACTGGGATGCAGCCGCCTCGTCTATCCGACTGAAATTACTTCATCTGCACTCAGCATAATAGGCGAAATTGGATTTACTGAGCGGTTAAAGTGCCGCTTTGACCCGATACCTGCCGCAGTTGCGTATCCACAATGCCTTGCCAGGAGACCGTCACCCGATCACCGGCTTTGAGTGCGCCATCCGCTAAGTCCAGCGTCACAGTGTGGGCGCTGGAGTTATAGGCGGCGCTTTGCACGGCTACAGCGTGGCCATTGACCGTGACGGTGTAATGCGTGGCTTCGCTGGCGCTACCCGATTCTAACGCGCCTGTGAACTTCAACTGCACGCTGTTAGTGGACACTTTGGCCGTCCCGACGGAGAGGCCCACGCCTGAAGTTTGACCGGAGTTCTTCACTATGATGGTGCTAACTGCACTCTGAGCGTCACCATCTTTCAAAGTGGCGGTGGCGGTTAGAATGTAGCTGCCATTTGCCAGATTGGTGCCACCGGGCAAGCCTGAAATGCGGGCAAAGGTCACTGGCCCCTGACCAGTAAGCTGCGTGCTCAACGGGGTGCGTGTGGCGCTCCACGAGGTGCCCGTCCAATACTTCTTGTCGCTTTGACGCTGTATGTAGAGGTCTACACGGCTGACAACTCCGCCATTCGCGCCCAGGGTGACAGTGCCGCGCACGGCACTGAGCGCACTCACTGTGCCGTTCTTAGTGGGCGAGGTGAAGGCCACACTCAGGGTCAAGGTTTTCTTCACGGTCACGGTAATGGTAGTTGACCCCTTATTACTGGTACGATCAAAAGCTGTCGCAATGAGGGTATATTTACCATTTTGCAGATTGGCACCCGTAGGTAAGCTGGCGCTGCGCAACCAGGTGAGGCCACTGGATGTAGTGGTGAGAGCAGTGGTGAGATCAACGCGCACTACGCTCCAGGCGGTGCCATCCCAGTATTTATTGTCGCTGTTACGCTGAATGGCCAGGTCTACTCTCGCTACACCGCTACCACCCGGATTATCCGTTGCTATGCCTTGCACTGGAGAAAGCGTGGCGACGGTCGAGTTCGGAGCAGGATTGGTGATCTTGGCTGTCGGATTGGTGCGGTCTACCAGGCTGTAATTGATGGAGATGGTCTGGGCAGTGTGATTACCTAACTGATCGTAAGCGTCGGCGGTGATGATATAACGGCCATCGCTTAAATCTTGGCCAACTGGTAAGTTGCGGAGTGTGAATAGTGCAGCGCCATTGGCTAGAGTAGCATTGCGTGATAATACCGCGCTCACGGTGGTGAGTGTAGGACTCCAGGTGCTGCCAGTGTAATAAAAGCCGTCAGTGCCACGACGGATGGTCAGGTTCACATGGTCTATACCGGTGCCGTTAGGAGCATCTGTAGCCAAGCCCTGGATCAAATTAAATTTGTTAATGGCCGTGCCATTGGTTGGGGTAATGAAGACAACTGAACTGGGGGCAGTCTTATCAATGGTTATCAGCACCGAATTGCCACTGCTATTGCCAGCTTTATCTGTCGCATACGCAAAGATTTGATATCTGCCGTCCGTCAGCAGATTGCCACTGGGCAAATCACTAGTGCGCGACCAGGTGTTGCCGTTCAAGTCTCCGGTAAGCAGGGTCGGTGATGGATTCCAGCCCTTGCCTGTCCAGTAGTTGCTGTCCGTCTGGCGCTGAATAATGAGGTCAATATGATCCAGCCCACTGCCTTGTGGCTCATCGGCGGCGGTGCCGAGGATGGACGGGAAGTTGTTCAACTTGGAGAAATCTTGTGGTGATGTAATGGTAATGGTGGGCGGCGTGGTGTCAACCGTGCCGATGGTTATCGAAATCGGCGAGCTACTGCTATTACCGGCCACATCATAAGCCGTCGCCGTGATTGTATAAGAGCCAGGTGGCAGGTTCGCCCCGTTAGGTAAGGGGGCATTTACAAACCATGTATTGGCGGTGATGGTTGTGGGCAACGCCGTCGGCGTAGGAACATAGGTGGCACCATTCCAGTAGAGGCCATCGCTATCTCGACGCAATGTAACGGTGACGGCACTTAACCCACTGCCCCCAAAATTATCCTGAGCTTCGCCGGAGATTTCGGGCAAGGACGGGATGGTCGCGCCCGGCGCTGGTGTCGTGATAAAGACGCTGGGCGGAAGCAAGTCCTGGCCCGCAAATGACAACATCAAACCAGGGAAGACACCGCCGCCATGACAGGAATACTGGGTGTAACAGTTATTAGCATTGCGTTGAACCCCAACTATGCCATCAATGCCGCCGTCCTCCATCGTGCCATAAATAATATCGAAGCGGCGCACGTTTTCATACAATCGAATCTCGAAATTCTCATAAGTGCCAACATTGTTAACCCCAAAGAAATTATAATCGTGCGTCCTCCACTCCAGGTTAAAGATGCGATTTGGTGCGGCTCCCGTGACAGAAGTGTAAACACCATCTGTGATGAGGCCAACACCGGCAAAAGGAGAAGTGTGCAAGTGCGTATGATAAGCGAAAATGGTGTGATCAAAGAGTGGGTCAGGCAGACAAGGCCCATAGGGATTGATAGCACTGCTCTGAAACTGAATATTACCATGAGAACTGATGGTCGCCGTGGTAAAAGTCTCATCGTACAGCGTATAGGGGAAGGGCAGCGTAATTAACTGAGTGGTATCGGCCTGAACCCCGGTGCTAAAAGTGCCGGGATCAATCGTAGCTCCCGTACTGGCCGTTAACGTGTAGTTTGTGCAGCCCGGCCCCGGAAATGGCGTCGGTGTCGGCAAAATGAAACCGGGAGGCACGGGTGTGCCAACTGGTGTTGGACCTGGTGTCGCCCCAGGAGTTGCCCCTGGTGTTGGCTGGGGCGTACCCGATTGACTCCAGGCTTGCGAAGGGGCAAAGCAAAAAGCCATCATGCAACTGAGAACAATGAAAAAACTGTTGGAGAAAAAGGGGCTTTTGAAAAAGGGGCTTTTACGGTTCATGCCGGTGAATTCCTTCGAGGTGAATATCCAAGAATATACCATAGGTGTCTCTTACTGGGCAAGTTTCAGCACCCGTACTAAGAGCCTGTGGGACGCTATTAAGGGCTTGTCCGGGGCTGTTAATCAAGCGGGTTATCTCTTGTCTGACTTTACACTCTTTGCTTTTGTTCCCACTCCCATTCATAGCAGCCCATAGTGTGCCATATCTCACAAGGTTGAGAACGTCAGACATGATAGAGAAAGGAGTGACAGTACGATACTCGTTAAGACGATGTGTGATAAGTAGTTCAATTATAGCACTTATGATACATATCATTGTGAAGGTTGTTCCGCGTGAAGGTTGTTAAGAAGATTTTAGTGAGGGGGCGAGGGTAATTTGAAACCTGTTAAGTTTGGTGTTATTGGCGTTGGCGGCATGGGCGGCTCCCATGCCAGAAATATAGGGCAGTTAGCCGAAGCGGAAGTGGTGGCAGTAGCTGATGTGAATGAAGCAGCAGCCCATAAAATGGGGGCAGAAGTTGGCGCTAAGAGCTATAGCGATTACAAAGCATTGATTCGTAAAGGCGGTGTTGAGGCAGTTATCATTGCCACGCCGCACTATTTTCATCCACCCATTGCCATTTACGCAGCGCAGCATGGGGTGCATGTGCTTAGTGAAAAGCCCATAGCGGTCTCAGTCGCTGCTGCCGACAAGATGGTGCAGGCGTGCCATAAAGATAGGGTCAAACTGGGCGTGATGTTCCAGCAACGCACTGAAGCCTCGCGCCGTAAAATGCGCGACATGATTACCGATGGGGCACTGGGTGAACTGCATCGTGTTTCAATGGTGGTGCCCTGGTATCGGCCTCAAGCTTATTACAACTCCGGGGCTTGGCGGGGCACCTGGGGCGGCGAGGGCGGCGGTGTTTTGATGAACCAGGCTCCGCACTCAATGGATCAGTTCGTCTGGATGGGCGGGATGCCGCAAAGCGTGCAGGGCATTGCCAACACAAGGTTACACCAAATTGAGGTTGAAAACACCGCTCTTTCCATCTTCGACTACGGCAATGGAAAAGTTGGGTGGCTTTATGCTTCCACCGCCGAAGTGCCGGGTGGCGAGCGCATCGAAGTGGCGGGGGATAAGGGAGTTCTGGTTTGGGAAGGGGGCAAGTTGCGCCACTTTGTCCTCGATCAGCCCTTACAGGAGCATTTGCGCAGTGCTACCGAGCAGTTTGGCTCCCCCAAGGGGCAATGGCACGATGTACCAGTTGAAAAAGAACCAGCGGGCCATTTGCAAGTCGTCCAAGCCTTTGCCCGCGCCTTGCGGGAAGATGATGACTCACTGCTCATTGCTACCGGTGAAGATGGCCTGCGCTCCCTGGAACTGGCCAATGCCATGCTAATGGCTGGCTACACACGCCAGGAAGTGGCCTTGCCCCTGGATCGAGGACGCTTTGAGCGGATGCTGAAAAAGTTGAGGGATGGGGTTGCGCCGACAGAGTTGAATCAATCGAAGTCGGGCGCGAAGCGACGGGTTGCTAATGCGGCTACAAAGTAAAAAGTGCAGGACGTGAATAGCTCAAGTTAAAGAGATAGTAGAAGAGTTTGTCATTCTGAGCATAGCGAAGAATCTACTCTTAGTTTCTATAGTAACTCAACTTGCTACCTCTAAAAGAAAGCTGTATTCTCCTCATCAGAGGGCGACCAACCTCACCAACGAGGAGAATACATTGTGCAAGATACCATATTAACCATCTACTGTCTGTGTGCTAATCT